>SAMEA104315431__coassemble_356_pt1 | contig 183576 bp, 179 predicted proteins | sample SAMEA104315431__metabat2_low_PE_029 | metagenome-assembled genome bin SAMEA104315431 (sample SAMEA104315431) | gut metagenome | biome: Monkey gut; feature: monkey-associated habitat; material: faeces | place: China | collected 2013
CAAATAAAACAAATGATGATTCAAATAAAACAAATGATGATTCAAATAAAACAAATGATGATTCAAATAATGAAGATGACGGCACACAAACATTGATTGAAGACCCTGACGACAAACCTGATGATAATCCTGCTGACGACAACACAAATGATAATGATGACGATAACACTGGTGAAGAAGATAACACAACTGGTGGCGGAACAAGTGATACACCAACAAATCCAAGTGAGGACGAACCTGCTGATGATGACACCATCATTGAACCAGAAAATCCAATTTCACCTGTTGAAGATAGCGTTAAAATAGTTTTAGCTGATTGCGATTCAAACACTATTGTGGTTAGCACTGATATTCTTTGTTTAAATTATGAAATTGTTGACGGAAATAAGCAGTATGTGAATCAAGATGTTAACATAATTATTGAAAACGAAAATGTTTGCGATATTATGTTGCAAGGCGCACCATTAATTTACTTGCAAAAGCAGGGTAAAGGTAAAACAACTGTAAAAATTGTTTCAGTAACAAATCCAAAAATATTTAAAATAATAACAGTGATTTTTAACTAACACTAGCAAAAATTTTTTATTTAATTTTATTAAGATAAACAAAAAAGCACCTATACCTAGGTGTTTTTTCTCTGTACGATTTAATGTTAAGCATTCTTTGTAAAATGATATTCAGCCATCGCAACGCTAATTGCAAGGTTAAAAGAATCTATTTCGTTTGATTGCCTAATTTTTATTTTAGTGCCTTTGTTTGCAACTTCTTGTGGCAGACCAGTGGCTTCATTGCCAAACACAAGTGTAAATGGTTGTTTGTTGTTAACATCTGTTTGTTGCAAATATTGAGTGCCATCTAAACAAAAAGTGTAAATTTTATTTGCTTTATATTTATTAACATACTCTTCAAAACTATCAAACGACTCAATGTTAAGCCTAAAAATTGCACCCATTGATGCACGCACAACTTTAGGGTTAAATTGGTCAGCACAAGGGCGAATTAAAGCAATGTTTTTTAAATTTAAGCCAAGTGAAGTTCTAAGTATCGTGCCTAAATTGCCCATATCACTAGGGTTAACAAGGCATAAGTGATTGCCTTTATTCAATTTGCCTTCAAATTTTTTAAATTCGCCAACAATATGCACGTTTTCTTTACCTGACAAACTTTCAACAAATTTAGTACGTTCAAGCAAAGAAATGTTATTTTTACGGCAAAAATCAAAAAGGGCATTAACATCATCAGTTAACTTGATATTTTTAGTGTAATAAACACCAACAACTTGTTCTGTTTTATTTTTTACTAGTTCAAAAGTTGCAAACATACCTATTGCAAAACCATTTTCGTTTGATTTATCATATTTCATATTTATATTTTACATCAAAACGTAAATTTTGCCAAGTTATATTTATTAATTAGTTAACAAAATGTGCTTGCTAACAAAATTCATGTAAAATTATAGCAAAAAATGTTTAATTTTAACCAAATTTTCAAAATTTTTATAAATCATTTGCTTATAAAAATCAATTATATTAGCATTAAAACATAAATAAGGAGAGTTTATGGAAGAAGTTAAAACAAAACCAGTCCAACAAGCAGACAAAGTTCAAAAAATCTTGTTTTGGACAATGATTGTGTCAGCAGTAATGTTTGTTGCTGCATTGATTATTTACATTTCAACAGAGTGGGGCCATATGTTCAGCGACTTTGCTGAAACATTATCATATTGTTTGGCAGAAAATCCTTATAATGGTGTCAATAATATGTATTCAATTTATCCACCATTTGCATTTTTACCATTTTATTTGTTTGCATTGATTTGTAAACCTTCTTTAACAAAATATATAGCTGGTGAAATGACTTTAAATCAAATTTCACGTGATCCATCATTTATTATCAGTTTCTTGCTTTTCTATTTTATTTGTATGGCAATTGTTATGTTGCTTGCAGCAAAATTAAGCAAATTTAAAGGCAAAAAACTTGCGTATTTACTTGTTTCAATCTTTTGTTTCGCTCCATTTGCATATTGTTTGTTCCGTGGTAACAATATCATTTTCGCATGTATTTTAGTTATGCTTTTCTTTATGATGTATAACAGCGAAAAACGTTGGCAACGTGAACTTGCAAATCTTTGCCTTGCTGGTGCAATCGCAGTTAAAATTTATCCTGCATTGTTGTTGGTTTTCTTCTTAAAAGACCGCCGCTTCTGGGATTTGCTTAAAACATTGCTCTATGCTGTTGCATTAATTTTCTTACCATTTTTGCTTATTGATGGTGGCTTTAAAAATATCAAAGAAATTTGGGCTAACTTCACACGTTTCAATGGTGGTCAGGGCAGAGATATGAACTGGACAAACATTGGCTTTGATGGTTTAGCAAGCAAAATTGCATCTTTGTTGCATTTACCAGTTTTACACTCATTGTTAAGCAAATTCTTCCGTTTTGGCAGCATTATTGTTACTATCGTTGCTTTAATTTTGGCAAAAAATTCAAAATTAAAAATGCAACCTATTTTAATCACATTGCTTACTTATGAATTATTCCAAGGCGTTTCATATGCGTACACTTTAACAATGTTAATTGTTCCAATAATAATTTATCTTGTTGAATTTGATAATCTTTCAAAACTTGATAAATACTTCTATGGCATCTGCTTTGCTTTAATTGCTTTCCCTCTTACCGCTGGTATTAAATATTTGTTTATTGTGGCTCAACTTGCGGCTGTAACTTTGCTTGTTAATGGGTATGTTGATTTATTTAATGAATTTAACAAAAACTTAAAAGCAAAAAAAGCAGCAAAACTTGCCGCTAAACAAGAAGAACAAACAGAAGAAACTACTACAGAACAATCTGCTGAAAACGCTTAATATTGTATCATTATTTATAAAATGTTTTAGCTTTTGTTTACGAAATGCAAATACTAATGCTAACTATATTGTTTAATAATAGAGTAGGATATAATAAAAAAGACGACTTAATCAAGCCGTCTTTTTTTGTGGAGCTACTGGGCGGGATTGAACCGCCGACCTGCTGATTACGAATCAGCTGCTCTACCAACTGAGCCACAGTAGCATAAAAATCAAAAATATCTATCTACTGAAAATAATAATATCAAATTGGCAATAATTTTACAATAATTTGGCAAAAGTTTTGCAAAAATAATTTAACAAAAATGTTTTTGTTTGCGTTTTAGTTGCGATAATTTTGCTGATTTGATAAAATTATTCTATGTTATTAAAAATTGTATTATTTCTTCTTTGGCTTTTTGTGTTAATTACAATGTCAAGTGTAATGATAATTTTTGAACGCGATAAGCCACGCACAATCATAATGTGGCTTGCTTTGTTTTTATGCACTTCGCTTGTTGGCGGCATAATCTATTTATCGTCCAAGGTTGTATATTATAAAAAACGCAATTCTTTAAAAGTTAAAGTTAAGGAAGATGAAATTTACCAAAATCTTATAAGCAAGTATTTGCTTAAAGATAACAACACAAGTTATGATGAATATTTTACATTCAATCAACTTGGCTACAATGCAAATGTTTTTGAAAACAACAGTTGCGAATTTTTCCATACCTATGGCAAATTTCAAAACAATCTTTTGCGTGAAATTGCAACCGCAAAATCATATATCATTTTTGAAGTTACACAACTTAAAGCTCAGGATTTAGAATGGCTTAAACAACCTTTAATTGATAAATTATCTGCTGGTGTTGTTGTTAAAATTATCTATGATAAATCAATCAATCGTAAATTTAAGCGTGAACTTGTTACAACTGGGGCAAAGATTTATAAATTTAGCAAATTGCGTACACTTGACCATAAATTTGTAAATAGGCGCAATAGTGTTGTGATTGATGGCAATATTGCATATCTTGGTAAGATTGATTTAAAACCATGCCAAGCAAAAGAAAAATGCATAGTGTCAAATATGATTGTAAAATTCAAGGGTGAAGTGGTGCAAGATATTGACCTTTCAGCACATAAAGACGTTATTTTTGCAAGCGGAAAATATATGGATTATACAACACCAAAGTTTGATGCAAAAACGCAGGTTAAAATGCAATATTTGTCCAATACGATTGAGCAAGGGCTTGATTTGGCATTAATCAAGGCAATTTGTATGGCTAAAGAATCAATCCAAATCCAAGTTGAAGAATTTATTCCAACTGAAAGCATAATGGCACTTTTGAAATTTGCACTTAATTCAAATATTGAAGTTAAATTAATGATACCAATGAAGGCAGAAGCGCAGGGCAGGTATTATGCATCACGTGCCTATGCAAAAGAGTTGGCTTTGTATGGCGCAAGTTGTTATCTTTATGACGGCTATATCAGGTTCAATTCTATTGTGATTGACTCTCATTACGGGCTTTATGGCTCTTTCACTCTCAATCAAGGGTTGATTAATGAAAGTCTGCAAGATGTTATGATTATTGACGATGAGAAAGCAGTTGCACATCTCAATAAAACTTTTGACGTAGGTGTTGATAATAGTTATCGCATAAATGATGCGAAATATTTATTGTTAAAAGAAAAATTCTTTAAAAACTTTGTTTAAAGCAAATTAAAAGGGGCAGTATGGAACAAAATCCACCTATTTTTGGCGTTGCTGGCACACCATCTAATTATAAAGGCAAGTTTATAGGCTTGTTTGATTGGTTGCGTGAAAAGGGTTTAAATGCATATGAAATTCAATGTGTTTATGGTTTTAAAATCAGTGATGTTAATAAAGAAATTTATTTAAAAGAACGCCAAAATGGCATATATTTTTCCATTCACGCACCATACTATGTTAATTTAGGCAGCAAAAATGCACCTAGCGTTGAAAAAAGCAAAGAATATATGCGTCAAGGCATAGAACTTGCAAAATCAGTTGGCGTTAACCGCATAATTTTCCATCCAGGCGGTGGTCATGATAACACTCCAGAAGGTAGACGTGCGGCAATCAAACAACTTATTGATGCTATCAATGAAATTACATCATCAACCGATATGGAAGATGTGCGTTTTTACCCTGAAATTGGCGGTAAAACAGCTAATCTTGGCTCTTTGGACGAGATTATAGAAATCTGCAAACAATGCAAATATTGCTATCCTTGCATTGATATCGCACACTTACACGCCCGTGAAGTTGGCAGTTTAACTGATAAACAAGCAATACGCACAAGACTGGAAAAAATCAAGGCGGAAATACCAGATAAATTTGCCAAAATCCATTTCCATGCTTACACAATCCAATATAACGATAAAGGTGAAATGCATCATTTAGTGCATGGTCAAAATATGGCAGACGGCAGTGTTGGTAAACCAGATTTGAAAGAATTTGTTGAAGTGCTGCACGAAATGAATATCACCCCTTGGGTTATCAGCGAAGCAAGTGAAAGCCAAGAAATAGGTGCAAAATATATGCGCGATTTATATTTTATTGATAACAAATAGTTTTGGCAATTGTAAACATTATTTATTTAACTAAAAATTTTTAGGTTGTTTGTATATTCAGTCAGTTATTTATAAATAAATTGAAATAAGCAGAAAAATAGCCTAAATTAAGATAGATAAATGCACAAAATCAAGATATAAAACAATAAAACGCACAATGCAAAAGATAGAATTTGAAGTTAAAACCGATAAAAAGTTGGTTAAGGCAATCATTGATGAATTGCCTTTTCTTTCACGTTTTGATGTTGCAAAAATCTTGGCAAACAAAGATGTTAAAGTTAACAATGCGCGTGTGAAAGAAGATATCGAATTGCATACTGGCGATAAATTGGTTGTTTTTTATACGGAAAAGGAACAAAAAGATTGGTATGCCTTAGTTTATGCTGATGATAATATAGTTGTTGTAAACAAACGTGCAGGCATTGAAGTTGTTAGTGGAACTGAACGCGACCTTGTGGCAGTTTTAAAGCAAAATTATGACACTGTTTTGCCAGTTCATCGCATAGACCGTAACACCGAAGGTCTTGTGATTTTTGCGCGCAACAAACAAGCAGAACGTGCACTTTTATCAGCGTTTAAAACACGTAAGGGCATTGTAAAAAAATATGCTTTGTTGGTTCATGGAAGGGTAGATATAACAAAAATCAAACGCACAGTTTACCTTAAAAAAGTTGATGCATTAAGTAAGGTTTGGATAAGCGAACTTAAAACAACAGGGTATGAGCCAATTGTAACGGAATTTGATATTGTTGAATATCGTGGTGAAAACACACTTATGACTGCTAACCTTATAACTGGCAAAACGCACCAAATTCGCGCTCATATCGCGTATTATGGCTATCCAATAGTAGGTGATAACAAATATGGCAAAGATAATGAAAAACAACTGCATCTAACTGCAAATTATATGGCTTTTAAATTTGATAAAGGTTCTTCACTTGCTTATTTAAATAGCAAAACTTTTGAGATTATTCCTTCATGGCTTTAAATTTTAATGTGAAAAAACTATCAAAAAATTGTGAAAAAACAATTTAATAAAAAAATAAAAAAATTGTGAAAAACTTTAACAAAACCATTGACTTTAATTTTATAATATTGTATTATGAATAAGTAAACGTCGGGGTGTAGCGCAGTTGGTAGCGCACGTGATTTGGGATCATGGGGCCGGGGGTTCGAGTCCCTTCACCCCGACCATTAATCTGCATTGTGACGGGTGCAGGTTCAAAGTGAGGCATACGCTTCACAACTTAAACCTTAAAAGTTGCAAAACTTTTATAAGGGCCTTTAGCTCAGTTGGTTAGAGCAACCGGCTCATAACCGGTCGGTCCGCGGTTCAAGTCCGTGAAGGCCCACCAGCCTAACGGCATTATCTTAATTTTAATTTGGCCCGGTAGCTCAGCTGGTTAGAGCGCCAGCCTGTCACGCTGGAGGTCGAGGGTTCGAGCCCCTTCCGGGTCGCCAAATTAAGGCTCGATAGCTCAGTCGGTAGAGCAAAGGACTGAAAATCCTTGTGTCACTGGTTCGATTCCGGTTCGAGCCACCACACTTGTTAACTCAAGTGCGATTTGGAAGGGTTGCAGAGCGGCCAAATGCAACGGACTGTAAATCCGTCGACTTCGTCTTCGATGGTTCGAATCCATCCCCTTCCACCACTCCAAGTGGAAATGCAAAATAAGCAAAAATGTTTGTTTATTGTTTGACAAACTGATAAAAAACCATTATTATTTAAATATGCTAGTGTGGCTCAATGGCAGAGCAGCTGACTTGTAATCAGCAGGTTGATGGTTCGACTCCATTCACTAGCTCCACAATGCTCCTAGAAATAGGAGTTTTTTGTTATTCTGGGCTGCTGGAAAGATATTATTTAGAAAATTAAGAAAAAATCAAACCTCGTTAAAAATCAAAACAAATAATCAAAATTGAATAAAAAGGTATATTTTTATCGGATAGAAATATTTATAAAATCTTATTAATTTTTGAACAATACGTGATATAATGTAAGTATGGAAGCCTACATAGGAGGAATGATATTCATTTGATATTGAATGGTGGTGGTAGTGGAAATCAGGTAAAAGAAAGTTATCAACTTTTTGCCGATTTGGTTAAAGGTGGAAAGATTGTTTATATTCCTCTTGCGTGGAACCACGGCTCTTACGAAGGATGTTTAGAATTTTTAACTAACGAACTTAAACCATATGGTATAACAAAAATTGATTTGATCACTGATGCAAATCAAATCACTAAGAAAAAACTAGATGAGGCGAAAGGCATTTTTATTGGCGGAGGGAATACATTTAAGCTCTTAAAAATGCTAAAAGATACACCTGCTTTTAAAAATATCCATCAATTTATGGAGAAAGAAGATTCTGTTATTATGGGTGGAAGTGCGGGTGCTTTGATTTTTGGAAAATCAATAGATGCTTGCAAAGATGATGGATTGGGAATAAAAAACATTTGTGATATAAATGAAGTTAATTTGTTAGACACAAACGGTTTTAATGTTTTAAATGATTATTCTTTGCTTGTCCATTATCAAAAATTAGAATCTCAAATTCCGCAAACCCAGTTGAGAATAAATAGGCTTCTTGGTGAAGGTTATAAATTAATTTGTCTACCAGAAGAAACAAGTTTATATGTTCACAATAACAAATTTCAATTTATTGGAAGTAAGTCGGCTAAGATTTTTGATAATGCAATCAGCAAAATTATAGCGAATATAGTATTTCTCAAAATTAAAGGAAAACAATCAAAAAAGAACTTTTATTTGTACACACAAAGGCGCGTTAATCGCGCTTTTTTGCTGTCAATTTTGTATTAAAAACTGTCTGAAAAAAATTCTATTAACAAAAGTAGTATAACAAATACAATTCCAAACTGAATTCATATTGATTGTTAAATAATATTGAAAATGTTATCATAGTAATGGAGAAAAAAATAATGGCAAGCACAAAGATATTTAAAGATTTTCTTTTAGAACAATTAAATTTGCTTGATAATGTTACATATAAACCAATGATGGGCGAGTTTTTGATATATTGCAAAGGCATATATTTTGGTGGTATTTTTGATGATAGATTTTTGATAAAATCAACACCCACAAATGAAGATTTAAATTTAAAATCTGCAATACCTTATGAAGGTGCAAAGCCAATGCTGTTGATTGAAAATTTAGAAGATAAAGAATATTTAAAAATGGTAGTTACTCAAACAATAAATGGGCTAAAAAAATAAAGAAATAGCATAAAATGGTAAGAAATACCAAATTTAATTGCAAAGAAAAACTTATTTTGATAGAATAAAAATATGAGTAAATGTGATAAATGTGGTGGGTTTTTGATTTTTGACCCACAAAAGAAGGGTAATGTATGCGAAAATTGTGGCGGTGTTAATCCAGTGCAATTCAACTATGCCTTTAACAAAAAGAGTTTTGAAGAAATGCAACAACTTGATGTTGACCCGCTTGCAAAAGAAACACGTGCGGTTAAATGTAAATCATGTGGTGCAAATTTTATTATTGATAAATTGCATCTTACAGGTGTTTGTCCATATTGTGGCAGTGAAACATTGTCAACTTCAAGCAAAAAATCATTGATGTACATTGATTCTGTTGTGCCTTTCACTTTTGGCAAAGCGGACGCAATTAACAAATTTAAAAAGGCAGTTGCAACACGTTTTTATGCCAATAAAAAGATATTTAAAGGCATTGAAGAAAGCAATGTTACAGGCTTATATGTAAACACTTTCGTGTTTGATTTTGTAACATCTTCTGTTTATGACGGCGTGCTCAGTTATCAAAAAACTGTTAAAGATAGTGATGGCAACACTCACACTGAAACAGTAACAAAAAATGTGGTTGGTGTGTTAGAAAAAACCTTTAAAAATCTAACCATTGAAGCCAATTCAAATTTAACTCAACCAGAACTTTTGCAAATTATGCCGTTTGAATATACCTCTGCGGTTGATTTCCAACAAGATTTTGTTAATGGTTATGCAATCGAGTATCAAGATAAATTGTTTGCTGATTGTGTTGCCAGTGCAGAGCGTGTTGTTAAACGTGAACTTGAAAGGGAAGTTTTGCGTAAATATGGTTGCGACAGTGTTGTAACATTAAATATTCACACCGATTATAAGGATCGTAAATATAATTACTGTTTGTTGCCAGTTTATATGTTTAACAGCGAATATAAGGGCAAAAGATACAAAGCATTAATGAATGGTCAATCAGGCAAAGTTGGCAATTTGCCAAAAGATAAATTGCGCGTTTTCTTAACCGTGTTATTCTCAAGTTTGCTGGTTGTTGGTATCTGCTTACTTATATATTTTTGTGTAAGGTAAAGCAAAAACAAACCAAAAACTATCTTAATAAAAATTGTTTTCAGCACAAAACAACAAGAAATGGTGGCATTGTAACAAATGTTACCATTTTTTTTATTCTGCATTTTGTTAGTATGTTTGCAGGAGGAAAGCAATGCAGATTAAGTCGAGAGTAATGAACAAAACATTGTATATTTTACTTTCAGGGGAACTAGATGAATACACCGCCAAAACAGTGCGTAAAGATTTAGACACACTGCTAGACACAGAAAAGGGCTTTGTGCAGATTGTGCTAGATTTAAGCGAATTAACCTTTATGGACAGCACAGGTATAGGTGTTATGATAGGAAGATACAAAAAGATGAGAGATTATAACAAACCGATATTTATTTCAAACCCAAGCAGAAATGCAGAAAGGATATTTAAAATGTCAGGCCTTTACGACATTATGCCAAAGATAGTTTAGGGAGGAATTATGAAAAACGTTATGGAATTAAAGTTTAAAGCCTTGCCAGAAAATGAATCCTTTGCACGTTCGGTTGCGGGAGGCTTTTTGTTGCAAATGAACCCAACACTTGCTGAAATTGAAGATGTAAAAACAGCGGTTAGTGAGGCAGTTACAAATTCTATAGTCCACGCATACCCAGATAAACCAGGTTGGGTTACTATGAAAATGGGAATAAAAGAAAATGTTGTTCACATCTCGGTGATTGATAACGGCATTGGCATTGTAGATATTAAAAAGGCACTCAGCCCATTTTATACGTCCAAACCAGAGCAAGAACGCAGTGGTATGGGCTTTACAGTTATTGAAGCATTTATGGATAATTTGGAAGTGAAAAACAGCAAAGAAGGCCTTATTGTTAATATGAGCAAAAAAATTGTTAATCAAGAGGCGTGCTAGATGCTATCAAGCAATCAAACAGCAGAGTTGCTCACACTGGCAAAACAGGGTGATGATTCTGCCAAAGAAAAACTGATAACCTTTAATGCACCACTTATTAAAAGCGTGATAAAACGCTATATCAATAAAGGCATTGATTATGACGACCTTTTTCAACTTGGCTCTATGGGCTTTGTTAAAGCAATAAATAACTATAATCCAAGTTTTAATGTTAAGTTCACAACCTATGCAGTGCCTATGATTGCAGGCGAAATAAAACGCTTTATGCGTGATGATGGTAGTGTTAAAGTTTCACGCAGTGTTAAACGCAATGCGGTGCTTATCAAAAATTATATTGCAGATTATCAAAAACAGTATGGCGAAAGCCCAACAATAGACCAGTTGGCAAAGCAATTCAATATGGATAAAACAGATATTGTTTTCACAATGGAAGCAAACACAAATCCGCTATCACTCAACGAGAAGTTTGACGATGGGGAGGATGGCACAACCTTGTTTGATAGGGTGGCGGACAGTTTTACGGTTGAGAACTATATTGATAAACTTGCCCTGCGTGATATGATTGAAAAACTTGATTCACGTGAAAAACAGGTGATAATTATGCGGTATTATTTAGATAAAACACAAAGCGAAATAGCCACTGAATTAGGCGTTAGTCAAGTGCAAGTTAGCCGCATAGAGAACAAGGTTTTAGCCTATATGCGTGAAAACATCGGCATTGATTAAATGATATTGTTTTTTTTGATTTTGTTTTTCCTTTTTATATTTTCACTTAAATGATAACATTCTAATAAATTTATTTATTTCATTTTATGACAAACATAGTTTTAAAAAAAAACACCAATTTAAGGTGTTTTTTTTTAATTAATATTTAAGATTCACTTGTTGAGGCTTCTTCGCCAGGTTCAAGGCGATAGACTGGATTTTTAATGTCGTCTTTATTTGGCTTTTTGAATTTTGAAAAGAAACCATTTACAGAACTTTTTATTTTTGCAAATCTTTGCTTTGGTGTTGGTGTATTGGCATCTCTATATGTGTCTATATTTTTGGTGAATTTGAATTTTGGCTTAACAACTTTGTTTTGTGTTGTTTGATTATCTTGTGTGGTTAATTGATTTTTAACACCATTAGTTGTATTGGTTAAAACATTGTCTGGTGCAGAATAATAATCATTTTTATTTAAGTTGTTATAAGCCATATACGGATTGTAAGTGTTGCCAAAACCATTGCCTGCGTAAATGCCATTTGCATTTTGCATAGGATTACCAAATCCGTTTAATCCGCCAAAAGCACCACCGTAGCCGCCATATCCACCATAACCATAGCCGTTATTAAAACCATTCATACCATAGCGATTTAAAAGTGCTGTGTTAAAAAATGTGTCTATGTTTGATTTATAGTTGCCATAAGTGTCAATGTTAGGTGTAAGCCAAGGGCGTTTTGTTGAATTGTTTGATTTGGTTTCGTCATCGTCTTTAATTATGTCTTTGGTTATGTGTTCATCATTTTGATTTTTGCCTGCTTGTTCACTTGTTTGGTTATTGTTGGTAGTTTTGTTTGAATCAGTGCCAGCATTATTTGTTTGGTTTTGTGTCAAATTTCCGTCTTTATCAATCACGTAGTCGTAAATAACAGGAGCGTTATTGTTTTGCCTAAAACCATATAAAATACGGCCAATATTATTACCAGGAGCGGGGGCTGACATATTCATAAGTTGATTTATCATATTGAGTTGATAAATACCATTTTCAAGCATATCATTTCCGTTATAAAGGTTATCAAGCACAAGCAAATATTTCATTGCAAGTTGGTCGTAACTACCACCAGTGTTAATGATTTTGCCAAGGTCGCTAACTGAAAAACTAAGTTCAGTTGTAGCAGCTGTGAGCCTTTTGCCAAGTGCTTTAAGTTGTGAAGATTGTTCGGTTAAAAACATACGCTGTTCATTTGTTAATTCAATCTCATTATTATTCACTTTATCAATCAGATTTTGAGTTTCAATAATAGCATTATTAAGTTGTTTTTTTAGTTCACAAAATTGGTTACATTGTTCGTCAACATCGGCGGTGAGTGAATAAAGGGTTGAAATATTTGTGTTTGTTGATTTGTTTGTGTCGGTTGCTGTGTTGCTGGAAGAATCGTCAGTTGTTGTGTTGGTTTTATCAGCGTTTTTATCAGTGTTTGTTGTGTTGTTATTGGCTGAATTGCTCTCTGTAGTGTTGTTAACGTTATCTTGCTTTGTTGTATCGCTTAAAGCGTCTACATTAACATTGTTTGAGTCAACAAGAATTTTGGCTGGCTGAACAGTCGGTGCATCAACAATAGGCCTATCTTGGCTGTTATCAGGCAAAGTGGTTGGTTGTTGTTCGTCCAAGGCTGGTGTTTCAGTGTTTGCTTCGCTTGTGTTTGTTTGGTTAGCGTTGTTTGGCACAATTTTGGCTTGATTATTATTTTTGTTGTTTGATTGCTCTGTTGTTTGTTTTGTGCCAGCTTTTACTTGTTCATCTGCCAAGCCATTGACCAATTTTGCGTCTTCTGGCAGGGTTAAATTTAAGCGATATTTATTAAGCACTAATTTATTTAATTGGCTTTCACTTGCAGTAGAGTATTCTTTAAAATAGTTTTGAAAATTGGCAATATTGTGTTGGTACGCATCAAAAGATGTGTTTGCTTTTTCATGGTCGTCATTGCAGGCACAAAGTGCAACTGGAAGGCTGAGTATCGTTAAAATTGGTAAAATCTTTTTCATAAATTTCTCCTTATCGCTAGTATGCCTTAAAAATTAAATATTATTTATTAAAACGCAATTTGACGATGATTTACCTTATATTTTCAAGTTGTGAAATAATGTGTTGCACATTTAATTAATTTAATTATTTAAATTTAGACGGCTAGTTGTATAGGTTTACATGATTTTTGTTTGTTTTATGGTTTAAATTTAATTGTGGTGGAAATAATCAACTTGAATAAAATTGGAGATGTTATGGACAAAAACAAAAGGAACACAAACTATAATCTTTATGTTGATTCAAAAGTGCCAAAAACAAAAGCTTGGCCATCACTGCTTAAAGCATTTTTTTTAGGCGGACTGATTTGTGCAATAGGTCAAGGTCTGTTTGATTTTTACAGCCACTTTTTTCCAAATCTTGCGGAAAGTGAAGTTAGCACTTGTATGCTTATGACAATCATTTTTATAACATGCTTTTTAACTGGTATTGGTGTTTATGATGTTATTGGTGCGTGGGGCGGTGCTGGTTCGGTTATTCCTATCACAGGATTTAGTAACTCAATTTCAAGTCCTGCAATCGAATTTAAAAAGGAAGGCATTATATACGGTATCTGCGTTAAAATGTTCACCATCGCTGGTCCAGTGATTGTATGTGGTGTGGTTGGCTCTATTATTTGTGGCTTTGTTGGGCTGTTTATTTAATTTAGGTGGTTAAAATGCAAACAATAATATTGAAAAACGGAGCATATCTTTACAGCGGTTATAGTATGGTTGGACCAATGGAAGCAAAAGGTCCATTGAGAAGTTATTTTGATTTTTGCTTTAAAGACGATACCTTAAAAGAAAAAACCTTTGAAAAAGCAGAGCGTAAATTGCTAAAAAACATAATCAAAGGAGCAATCCAAAAAGCTGGCACAAATATAGGTGAGATAGACTTTCTATTTGGCGGAGATTTGCTTAACCAAATTGTTAGTTCTTCTTTTGCTGCACGCGACCTTAATTTGCCTTTTATAGGTCTTTATTCGGCGTGTGCAACAATGGCAGAAAGCCTTGCTTTGGCTGCTATATTTATTGATAATAATCTTGCACGCAACGCAATAGCGGCAACTTGCACACATTTCAGCAGTGCAGAAAGGCAATATCGTTTTCCGCTTGAACTTGGCAATCAACGTCCGCCAACAGCACAATGGACAATTACTGGTGGCGGCGCAAGTGTTATTTCAAGTTTGCCAAGCAATATTAAGATAAGTGCGGTAACATTTGGCAAAGTTGTTGATTATGGCATTGCGGATGTTAATAATATGGGCGCTGCAATGGCACCTGCGGCAGCAGATACGATTGAAGAACATCTTTTAAATCGAAATAAAAAAGCCAGTGATTATGATTTTATAGCCACAGGAGATTTAGGCAAACTAGGCAGTGAAATTTTGATTGATATTATGGAACGCAAAGGAATAATTTTAGGCAGAAATTACGCAGATTGCGGCTGTATGATGTACGATAAAACTGAACGTGTTTTTATGGGTGGCAGTGGCGCAGGTTGTAGTGCTAGCATTTTAAACTCATACATTATCAGCAAATTAAAAAATGGTGATTACAAACGTGTTTTGTTGGTGTCAACTGGTGCATTGATGAGCACAACCACATCACAACAAGGCGATACAATACCAGGCATTGCACACGCAGTTGAATTTGAATATTGCCAACAGGGTGAAAGTAAAGATAAAGGCACATTAAAATCAAAGCCTCAAAATAATAAGAATAAGCCAGCACAATCTCAAAACGAAAAAAGCAGTATAAATGTTGACAGTAATAAATCAACTGCTGGCAAAGCTCAAACTAGAATTAATTTGAATAATCAATCAAAGGTAACTAAACGCACAAAAGGGGGCAAAAATGATTAATGTTTGGGACTACGTTATATCTTTTCTTGTTGGTGGGTTTATCTGCTTTTTAGGTCAAATATTGGTTATTCGCACAAAGATAACCACAGCACGCATTTTAGTGCTGTTTTTGGTGATTGGTATGGTGCTTGAAGTTTTTAATATTTACGCACCTTTTAAAGAGTTTGCAAAAGCTGGCGCCAGTGTGCCAATTATCGGCTTTGGTGCAAGCCTTGCACGTGGAGCAATCACAGCAACAAAAGAGTTTGGCGTGCTTGGTATATTTACTGGTGGTTTAACGGCGGCGGCAGGTGGCATATCTATGGCGATATTTGCTTCGTTTATATTTGCCTTAATATTCAGCAGCAAAAGCAAACGTGGCGGGCATTGACGATGGCGGTATAAGCAAACTTAAACTTTTTAGTTTTCACATGTGTTAAATAAACACAATAAATGTGTTTAAGTTGATGTTTCATCTATATGACAATATTTGGCGTAATTTAGCGTTTATTAATAAATCACACAAATAAATAATAATTTAATATATGAAAAAGGACAGGCGTAAAAATAAGACAAAGATTTTTGTAACTGTCTTTTTAATTTTAATTTTGTTTTTTTCCTATTACTTTTTTGTTGCAAGCCCAGTTATTAAAACATACTGTAAGGCAGAAACACGCGCATTAACTGAAAAGGCAATAAATTTGGCAGTGAGTAATGTTATTAACCGAACATTGAGTTATGATGCCTTAATTGACATTAACTATGGCACGAATGGTGAGATAATATCATTTTCAGCAAATCAATATGAAATAAACAGCATAAGCCGTGAAATAGTGAAAGAAGCACAAACACAAATTGCTAGTTTAGGCAAGGACGGTTTAAACCTTAAACTTGGCACATTAACTGGTATACCGATATTTATTGGACGAGGCTTTAACATTAACTTTAAACTTGTGCCAGTAGGGGCTGTAAGCAGCAATTTTGACAGCGAGTTTGATTCGGTTGGTATAAATATGACAAAACACACATTGTTTTTGTATGTAAACACTCATATAAGCATTGTTATGCCAGTTAAGACTTATGATTTTTATTCAACCAACCAAGTTATGCTTGCAGAAAGCATCATAGTAGGAAAAGTGCCAGAAGTATATTTAAATGGTGGCAGTTTAGGAAAATCTTTAAATCTTGTGCCATAGCATTTGTGTTGAATTTTAAGTTGTGGTATAATAAGGCATATGGTATATTTTGACAACGCAGCCACAACAAAAATTAGTTCTGCTTCACTTGACGCTTATGTAAAAACAAGTGAACAGTTTTTTAATCCTAGTGCTTTATATGCACAAGCAGGTAAATCAAAACAGGTGTTAGAACAAACACGTGAATACTTTATAAAACACTTTAATGCACCTAGCAAATCAACGTTTATATTTACTGGTTCAGCAACAGAAGCAAATAATAGCGTTATAAACGCCAATTTAACAAGGACAGATAAAAAATACATATTTAGTGCGGGTGAACATAGCTCTATATACGAAACAGCCAAAGCGTATAAAGAAAAGGACTTTAATGTTGTATTTATCCCATTAAACAGCAATGGAACTGTTAACACAAGCAAATTGTATGCAGAGATAGATAATAAAACCGCATTTGTATCTATCATTCACGTAAGCAACGAAACAGGCGCAATAAATGATATACAAACCATAACAAAACGCATAAAGGCAATCAATCCAAACATAATGGTGCATAGTGATGGAGTTCAAGCACTTGGTAAACTAAATATCAATTTAGCGGCATTAGGCGTTGATTATTATACAATGAGTGCGCATAAGATAAACGGACCAAAAGGGGTCGCGTGCTTGTATGTTGCAAAGCCAAATCGTTTTAAGCCATTAATAATGGGTGGCGGGCAAGAAATGAACTTGCGTTCTGGCACTGAAAATTTGCCAGCTATTGTGGCATTTAAGGTGGCGGTTGAACAATTAACTGAGCATAACTTTTCTGCGCATAAGCAGGCTATTTTAAGCCAAATAACACAAGGCCATATTTTAGTTTCAAACAGCGACTGCGTTGATAATATCATTTCAATTTGTTTTAAGGGTGTGCGTGGCGAAACCATTTTGCATATGCTTGAAGAACAAGGCTTCTTAATTGGCACAGGTTCAGCATGTAACAGTAAGGCTGGATTTAACCGCGTGTTACAACCGATTGTTGATAAGGCATATATTGAAGGTGCAGTGCGTATTTCGTTTGGTGATGACGTTAGCATTGACGATTGCACACGTTTAGGTAAAGCGTTAGATAATGCTGTTAAAGATTACATTTCAAGGATAAAAAGATAATATGAACAATATAATTTTAATTAGATTTAATGAAATTCACTTAAAAGGTGGCAATAAAAAATATTTTACACACCTTCTTTTTGAGAATATAAAAACTGCACTTAAAGGGTATGAGTGTAAAATTGAAAATATACAAAACCGCTTGTTAGTTCGCAATTATAAGGACGAAGACGCGATAATTAATGAATTAAAGTGCGTTTTTGGTGTGCATTCAATCTCAAAAGCAGTTGAATTAGACACTTCTGTTGACGCAATTAAAAACTTTGTTGCAACAATCAAAATTGACGGAAGTTTTAAATGTGAAGTTAATAGGGCAGAAAAGTCTTTTCCAATAAAATCAAACGATTTTTGTGCTGATTTAGGCGAAATTGTTCTCAATAACAATCCAAATGCCTTTGTTGATATTCATAAACCAGAATCAATTATCTATGTTGACATACGAGAAAATGGCAAAACATACGTCTTTAACCATATTATTTACGCATATTCAGGATTGCCATTAGGCGAATATCGTGATGGTTTGCTTATGCTAAGCGGTGGTATTGATAGTCCAGTTGCAGGTTTTTGTATGGCAAAACGTGGTTTAAGGCAAGATATTTTACATTTTGACAGTTTTCCTTACACAAGCCCACAAGCAAAACAAAAGGTTATTGATATTGCCAAACGCGTTAAAAAATATATTGGCGCAAAATATATGTATATTTGCAGTATGACAAAATTGCAAGAAGAATTTCATATTCAATGTAAAACAGAATTTGCAATCAATTTGTTACGCCGTGCCATGATTAGGGTAGCAAACGCAATATGCGCTAAATATAATTATAAAACAATCATTACAGGTGAAAGTTTAGGTCAGGTTGCAAGCCAAACAATTGAAAGTTTGACCAGCACAAATTCAGTGGCAGAATATCCAGTTTTACGTCCATTAATAAGTTTTAATAAGCAAGAAATTATTGAAATTGCACAGCAAATTGACACCTATGATTTATCAATTCTCCCTTATGAAGATTGTTGCACTGTATTTTTACCACGCAATCCAATTATTAAGCCAAAAATTGCAGATAGTTTGAAAGAAGAAGCTAAAATCATTGACTATCAACAAATGATAAACTACGTGCTTGAAAACATGGAAGTTATTGATCTAGATAAGCAATAATCAAACATAACTACATATAGTGTTGATTTTATATTGAATACACAATTCAAAGTCAAGTAAGACAAAAAAATGAGATATAATCTTTGCAAATTTTTTGATATACTTGACTTGTTTTTGCTTTTTATATATAATCATTATATCGTTGAATACGATTATATTTATTGAATTTACTAGTAGCTTAGCGTGATTATATTAATTTAACCGTTAAATTTTTAATGATTTTACGCGGCAATTAGATTTTATTTTGGCAATATTGTTTTTATGTGAAAGCTTTTTCTATGGAGAAATTTGCTCAATTTATGCCAAATACTATATTTTATAATTAAATATTTTTGTGTTACGATTTAAAGGATGGGATTATGGAATTAACAAATATGTTACTTTCTGTTAGCCCTGCACTTGCAACAATTTTATGTATTATTATGCTTTTGGTTGGCGGTGGCGCTGGTTTTGGCGTTACAGCGTTTGTTATTAACAAAAAAACCAAATCAACACGCGCAAATGCGGATAAAATTTTGGAAGAAGCACGTTTGCAAGCAGAAAAGATTAAAAAAGATCAAGTTGAACAAACAAACAAAGAAATTGATGTGCTTAAATCAACCTTTGAACGTGAAAATCGTGAAAGAAGGGAAGAAGCAAAACGCAGTGAAGAGCGTCTTTATGCACGTGAAGAATTGCTTTCTAAACGTGAAACAGCATTAGATAAAAAAGTTGATGAACTTGAAGCTAGTAAAGAGCGTATTCACAATCAAATTGAAGCGTTAAACAGCAAAGAAGCAGCTTTGGACGATATGCAAGAAAGCATTGTTAAAGAACTTGAAAAAGTAAGCGGTATGACAAAAGACCAAGCAAAGCAAGTTATTATTGACCGCTACACTGAAGAAGCAAAAATTGACGCTGTTAAAATTGCAAAAGAAATTGAAGACAAAGCAAAAGAAGAAGCCGATAAAAAGGCAAGGAATATTATCACATTGGCAATACAAAAATGTGCCGTTGATAACACAAGTGAAGTTACCACAAGCGTTGTAACTTTGCCTAGTGAAGAAATGAAAGGTCGAATTATTGGCCGTGAAGGTCGTAATATTCGCGCATTGGAAGCCGCAACAGGTATTGACTTTATTGTAGACGATACACCAGAAGCAATCACACTTTCAGGTTTTGACCCTGTCCGCCGTGAAGTTGCACGCATTGCACTTGAAAAATTGATTTTGGACGGGCGTATTCATCCAGCACGCATTGAAGAATTGGTCCAAAAGGTTCAACGTGATGTTGAAGAAACAATCAAAGAAGCAGGCGAAAATGCTTGTTTTGATGCTGATATTCACAACATTCACCCTGAAATTGTTAAAGTTTTAGGTAGATTAAAATACCGCACAAGTTATGGTCAAAATGTGCTTAACCACTCTTTGGAAGTATCATACATTGCTGGTATGTTAGCTGCCGAAGTTGGTGCAAATGAAAAGGTTGCCCGCCGTGCTGGCTTGTTGCACGATTTGGGTAAGGCTGTTGACCACGAAGTTGAAGGCACACACGTATCAATTGGTGTTGAATTGGCACGTAAATATAAAGAAAGTGAAGCAGTTATTCACTGTATTGAAGCGCACCACAACGATGTTGAGCCACGCACACTTGAAGCAGTTATTGTTCAAGCAGCTGATGCAATTTCAAGTTCTCGCCCAGGTGCTAGACGTGAAAGTTTAGAAAACTATATCAAACGTTTGCAAGAGTTGGAAGCAATTGCCAATAAACACTCAGGTGTTGAAAAGACATATGCAATCCAGGCAGGCCGTGAAATTCGTGTTATGGTTAAACCAGAACAAATCAGCGATGAAGAAGCACAAGTTTTGGCACATGATATTGCAAAAGAGATTGAAGCTCAACTTGAATACCCAGGCCACATTAAAGTTAATGTTATTAGGGAATCAAGGTTTACAGACACTGCAAAATAAACCATTGTGCGTAAAAAATAGCATTATAACAATAAATAACAGGAAAGGGCATAATGAACGCCCTTTTTTGCTGTTTAAACGGCTTTATTTTAAACGAAAAAGTGTTTAATGATTAATTTGTCAATAAATCAATAACAGTTAAATTTAATGCTTTTAAATGCGAAATATGAGTTTTAATATTATATTTTAATATTTATCAGTATAACTATAATAACTTCAATAAACTAAGCAATTAAAAGCAAGAAGTATAGTTATATATGGCAATAAATCTATTTTAAATTGTTGACAATAAATTTAGGTTATGATAGAATAAGAACACTTAGGGGAGTGGCTCAACGGTAGAGTAGTGGTCTCCAAAACCATTGGTTGCGTGTTCGAATCGCGTCTCCCCTGCCAAAAACAAAAGTTTAAGTTGCATTAAACAAGTGTAACTTAAACTTTTTTTATATAATTTGATAATTTAAAAAAGATTATAAGATACTTAACAATATAAATGGATTAACGTAATTTATAATCATGTAAAAATAAATCAATGTTTGCTTTTAATCGTTTATTTCTTGTCAATAAACATTGTTTTTGATATAATAAAAATATGAAATATTATAGCGTAATTGTACATATGGGCCATTTAGGGGCAGGAAATTCGCTGCCAGTTAAATTGTTTGTAAAAGCAGGTGATATTTTAAGTGCCACGAAGAAAGCTCAAAAATTTCCTGGTGTCAAGCATGACAAATTTCCAGCATCTGCAAAAGAAATTTCTAAAGAAGAATACGAACAGGGCTTAAAAACTAACAATTATGCAGCCTTTATGAAAGCAAAATTCGATAATGCTAATTTGGAGTTATAGATGAAACAAGTAACAATATATACAGATGGAGCATGCAGTTGCAATCCTGGTCCAGGTGGTTGGGGTGCTGTGTTGTTTTATAAAGACACGATGAAAGAAATAAGTGGTTACAATCCAAACACAACAAATAATCAAATGGAACTGACAGCCGCAATCAAAGCCCTTGAACTTTTAAAAGAACCTTGCAACGTGGATTTGTATAGTGATAGTGCCTATTTAGTTAATGCTTTTACACAAGATTGGATAACAAAATGGCAGATGAATGGTTTTAGAAATGCAAAGAAAAAGCCAGTTGAAAATGCCGAGCTTTGGCAACAAATAATTGAGTTTAACAATAAACATAAAATAAACTGGATTAAAGTTAAAGGTCATGCCGATAATAAATATAATAATCGTTGCGATGAACTTGCAACTGGCGAAATAGCAAAGAACGCAAATTAAATTGCAAAACATTTCTTAGATAGTGTTTTAATAATAAACTGACCATTATAGAAATTTAAAAACTTAATAAGGCACTTTAAACGCTCTAAAAAAGTAGGTAAAAAAATAAAAACCACCAAATTTTATGGTGGTTTTTTTATTATGTTTAATAATAACGATACGTATAAGTTATCAAAACAAATTTGTATGCATTTATTGCTTGATTAATTTTTGCGTCAATAAGCTAAGGAGTTAGATTTCTTTACGCTTAAACACATAAGATGACACAATGTTGCAAAGTGCTATAATTAATGCAATTGTTATAATTGTTACAAATAAACCAGTGGTTGAATATACCTTTGCACCTAATAACAAGTTGAATGTATTTGAAGAATTTGCAAATAAAGCACTTCCAAATAATGAATATAATGATATATGGCTGAAAGGGTAGTAAGCTAACCAACCAATTGATGAATAACTAAACATTGGTAATAAGATATTAATTAAATATATTACCATAATAATTGTAACAGCCAAAATGTCTGATTTAATCAAAGTTGAAAGCATAAGTGCGATTGATAAATATACCAAAAGCTCTAAAATCAAACTTAACAAATATATAACAATCATCGCGATAGGGTGAAGAGTTATAGCATATTTACCAGCAAATACAGTTAAAATTGTTGCTGAATTAAATCCATAAATAAATCCACCAACTAACACTGAAATTATGCCACTGAACACAACTAAAATTGTTGACATGATAGCAATGGCAAAGAATTTGCCAAATAATATTGATGTGCGCTTAACAGGGCGAATTGCCAAGTAACGCATTGTGCCTTCTTTAATTTCACCAGCAATTGTGTGTGCACCTGCCATGATTGCATATGCGATTATAATAAATGAAAATAATTTTAAAGTGAAATAAGCGTAATCATAACCGTTTGTTTCTGCGTTTGAAGAAATACCAATTGTTAATGGATTTGCATATTCTGCCATTGTTTTGTTGTTTTTGAAAAGGTATTGATATTTAATAAGCCATGCATTTGAGTCAATTTCAGTAACGTTCTCAAGATACAACAAGTTGCCTTTATCTTTTGTTTTAACAATTGAAAGGGCATTTGATAATAAATCATATTTAATCAAATTTGCATAAGTATCGCAGTAAGCATCATACCTAGAAACAAGTTTTTTAATTTCTGCAATTTTACTTTCATTAACATTAATATCTGCAGATGTTTGAGCTTCATTTTTGATAGTTTCAATATCGTTGTTAATGGAATTTAATGAGGCTTCGAATTGAGCATATTTATTACCTGATACATTTTTTGTATAATTTTCAACTTTTTGCTCGCTTACAGTAGGGAAGTAGAAGTTTGAAATTGTTGTATTAAATTTTTGTTCATAATTATCAACGTAATCCGCACATATTTCAGCAATCTTAGTTGTTTTTGTTTCTAAAATTTTAAGTGAAGCATTGTATTCTTCGCAAAATTTATCATAATTGCTTTTGGTTGTAAGAATAGGGTAAGCATTATTGTTGTGTGCATCTAAGCCTTGGTTAATAGCATTGTAAATTGCTTTAAAGTTTGCAATCATATCAGCTTTTTTTGCATTGATATAACTTTCAGTTACACTTGGATTTACACCACATTCACGATATTCATTAAAACTTTTATTAAATTTGTTTTGCAAATCACTTACTTTTTGTTTGTAATTTACACTGTCAACATAATAAGCATCTAATGATGCCTTAGCATCGGTAACTTTAAGGTCAGCAGCAGCTTTTATGCCTGCATCTACGCCATTGCCAAAATCATTTTGATAAATTTGAAGCACAGTAGTGCCAGTGAATTGATATTCATTTTCATTTGAAGTTGTTGGTTTGTACGCAAAAACGCTAAGAACCATTATTGCGGCAAGAAAAACTGCCAAGATATAAATGCCTGGCTTTGAAACCGTTTTTTTAAGTTCTGCTTGAATAACTTTATTCATATTTATCCTCTAAAAAATGCTTGTTGAAGGGCGATTTGATTGTAAAATTTCAAAATATAATTGCTCAAGTGATTTATGTATTTTCTTCACACCATAGATTTTTACGCGCTTGCTTGTTAGATAGGCAATAACAACTGCAATATTTGACTCTTTAACAGGCAAAATAAGCGAATTTCCTAACACTTGACCAGTGATTTTATATTTTTGTTTAACAACCAGTGCAGCATAGTTAGGGTAGTTACATAACAGTTGAAGTTGTTGCCTGCTTGCTACCATATCATTGATATCATGCATGGTTTTTTGTTCCAACATCACGCCGTTGTTAATTATGCCAATAACATCACAAAGTTGTTCCAATTCAGCCAAGTTGTGGCTTGAAATTAAAATGGCAATTTTTTCTTTTTCCGCTAAAATACGCAAAATATTACGCATTTCAACAATCCCGTTTGGATCTAAACCGTTTGTTGGTTCGTCTAAAATAAGCAAATTTGGATGATTTAACAAGGCTTGTGCAATGCCTAAACGTTGTTTCATACCAAGAGAGTAGGTTGAAACTTTATCTTTAATGCGATTTTCCATGCCAACAAGTTTAACAATTTGTGGTATGCGAGCTGTGGCCTTTTTGTCATAGAATTTGGCAAAAAGTTGCAGATTTTTTAGCCCTGAAAGGTAAGGGTATAATTGAGGTGTTTCAATAACTGCACCTATCAGTGAAAGGGCATGATTGTGTGATTTTTCAACGCTGTAACCAGAAATCTTAATATTTCCTTCATTTGGTTGAATAAGCCCCGTTATCATACGTATAGTCGTAGATTTGCCAGCACCATTAGGACCAACAAATCCATAAATTTGACCAGGGTAAATTGAAAATGAAACATTATTGACAACTTTTTTGTTGCCATATATTTTTGTTACATTTGAAACTTGTAATGCTGGTATCATTTTTTCTCCTAAACAAGGCTAAGTATTTATTTGTTTTTATTTGTTATTGGTTCACTTTTTGTTGTAGTTTTTGCCACAATAAAAGTTAAAAGTGTATCAATCCAAATGATAGTGCAAAGCAAAATAGGTGCATATATATTTGCAAAGTTTATTGAACTGAACATACTAGATATTGTGTTGTTACCAATTAAAACACTAGATATGATGGACAAAACAATAACAATAAGAGTTACAATGCCATTAATTATAAGGCGGATTTTGAAGTTAGGTTTATATTCGCTTTTTTGTGTTTTAAGCCTTAAATTTTCATTTGTTTTAATGCCAATTGCCAAATAGCAAAGGGTATAAGCAATTGCAGCAATAAAGAAACAATAATAAAAACTGCTTGCATGCCCTTTAACAGCAACACCACAAATTATCATCATTATTAAGGCATAAATCGAAACTGCAAATGTTTTTAATAGTGATAAATTTGCCACTTTTTTTGCATATATGTATTCTTTTTTAGTTTTAAAGTTGACATAATCAACGTATTTGATGTCATCATAAGCATAATCTGCGTTTGTTTGCTTTGGTTCTAACTTAATAGGTTCACTTTCAAGTGATTTAACATCTGGGACTGTTGGCTGTGGAGCAGGCACTTTATCAACGAATTTGCTTATTTGTTTATTCTCCGCAAATTGTTCTGCTTGTTGTGTTTCTTGATTTTTAAGCAGAGCAGAGTTGCTTTTGTTAACTTCCAATTCAGTTTTATGGTCAATACTATCGTTTTCAAATAATTCAGTAGGGTTAACAACGGAGTGTTTAACGTCTGTTTGTTCTTGTTCAGCGTTGTCAGCAATTAAATCCATAATAGAAACAAATTTATCGTCATTTTTAGATACTTCTTGTTTAACTTGTTCTTGTTGTGTGATAGTGTTGTTATCAAGTTGTTGAGATTGCTCAACAATTTGTTGATTGAAAGAAGTGTCTTCTTTGATAGATTGTTCTTCAACAGTCGTGGCAAAATTATTTTCTGCAATATCACCATTATTATTGAAAGAGGCATTAAAGCGCTCTAATTTCGATTGATATGGCTGTTCAATAGCTTGTTCGGTTTGCTGTTCAATAATATTTTCATTGTTTGAAAGGGAAGAAGATTCCAATAATTCATCTTCTTGTTCTTCTAACAAGATATTTTGTATACACTGCTCAAAAGATGGCAAAGTTGCAATTTGTGCTTTGCCGTTTTCAGTGATCTTATAATAATGGCGCTTACCACCAATTTCACTATCTTCCCAATATGAAGAAATAAACTTAGATTTTTCCAACTTTTTTAACACAGTGTAAAGAGTTGGTTGTTTAATTTGAATTTGTTGATTAGATTTGTCTTCAATGGCTTTTGTAAGTTCAAAACCATATTTGTCGCCACCAGCTAATTCAATCAAAATCAAAGGTATCAAATCAGCAGTTTTCATAAAACCCCTTTAAGTGTTTTGTTTTCTAGCATAATATAAGTTGTGTAAGTATAATTTACATTACGCAACTGAAAGTGTTAAAAAACATAAACATAATAATACATATTAATTATATAATAATTAAAGAAAGATAGTCAAACAAAATATATTGATTTTGTTGTTTTGTTAATTCTAAAAAATTGGCATACAAAAATTTTTGCTTTAATTGTTTAAGAGCATAAAGCAATAAGTAAAATGCTTTATGATTATGTTTGCATATATAAAAAAAGCCCGTTAAGGGCATTTTTGTTAAAATTTAGTTCTAATTAAGCCAACCACTTTGCCTAAAATCTGTAAATGGTCGGTGATAATAGGGCGCATAAACGAATTTTCTGGTTGTAATCTAAAATAACCATTTTCTTTATAATAACGTTTAACTGTTGCTTCATTATCAATCAAACATGCAACAATTTCACCATTATTTGCAACTGATTGTTGTGAAATAACAACCATGTCGCCATTATATATGCCAACATTAACCATGCTATCACCTTTAACTTTAAGCACAAATAGATTGTTGCCAACAAACAAGTTTTGAGAAATTAAAATTTTATCGCTTAAGTTTTCTTCTGCTAAAATAGGTTGACCAGCAGCAATAGTACCAAGCAAGGGCAGGGTAACACTTGCGATGGTTGGTTCGTTTAATTCAATAGCACGATTTTTATTTTCATTTCTTGAGATTTTACCCATTTTTTCAAGTTTTTTAAGGTGGTATACGGCAGTTGAAGTGGAATCAAAATTCAATTCTGCACAAATTTCCCTTATTGTTGGGGGGTATTTGTTTTTTTCAATATAACTGCTGATAAAATTATAGGTTCTTTCGGTCATGTTCATAATAAAATTCTCCAAAACTAAATTAAAACATTCAAGTTTAAGATATGATAACAAAAAAAACCACATTTGTCAAACATTTGTTCGATAAAATTTATTAATTTTTAAATGATTTTAAATTTTAAAATATAGTAAATTAACAAAATAATAAGAGATTATTTAAGTTGGTGGTCGTTAAACAATAAAAGGTGATTATTCCTCATTATGCAGTTTAACCTTGCCAGCAACAGACTTTCGAATATCATCACTGATTGCTGCGTAGTGCTTCTTTGTTGTATTAACATCTTTATGGCCTAAAACTTCAGCAACTATATAAATATCTTTTGTTTCTTTATATAAATTTGTACCATAAGTTGAACGTAATTTATGCGGTGTTATGTTTTTTAAAGGGGTGGCAACTTTGGCATATTTTTTTACTAAATATTCCATGCTACGAACCATCATGCGTTTGCCTTGGCTGGAAATAAACAACGCACGTTCTTCTTTTGGAATTTGCAAAGTATCACGATATTGCAAATAGTCTTTGAGTGCCTGCGCAGTATCTTCACCAAAATATAAAATAACTTGGCTTCCACCTTTACGTGTAACTCTAAAAGAGTTTAAGTTGAAATTTATATCATCAACATTAAGACCAACACATTCGCTAACACGTATGCCAGTTGTTAAAAACAAGGACAAAATTGCATTGTCGCGCACTTTAAATTTTTCATTGTATTTACGTTGATGTTCACTAAAACCAGCTAAACTATCACAAGAATACATCAGTTCTTCAGTTTCTTGTTGTTCCAAACGTATAATAGGTTTATCATGCAATTTAGGAGATTTCACTTTGCTTGCCACATTTGCTTTTAACATATCTTTATTGAAAAAATATTTAAAAAATGCACGTAGAGTAGAGAGTTTGCGTAATTTCCCGCGTTCACTGTTTGTTAATATTTCTCCATTTTCTTTGTCATAATATGAAAGGTAAGCCATATATCTTTCAATTAATTGTGCATCAATTTCATCAATATCGCTTAATGTTATACTTGTGATAGGACGGTTAAAAAAGTGAGTTTCATAATTTACCAAATAATTAAAAAATGTCTTTAAATCTACCGCATAGTTAAGGCGTGTTAATGGTGTGGTTGTGTCTTGAATACCAATAAAGAAAATGCTGCAAAAACTTGGTAAATCTGCCAACATTTCGTTTAATTTACGCATATTATTGCGGTTTCTATCTAAATAATAGTTGTTTGACATAGTTTTGTCCTTTTAGGTTTAATCAATTCAAATCTAATGGATTTTATAAAAGTATTATACAATCTTTGCGTAAAAAACGCAAACAAAACTTTATGTTATGTTCATTTTTTAGGTGGTAAAAACATATATAATCTTTTTTTTATTTTGTTAGATAAAAATGCACCATTCTATTAGCTTTAGATTTAAGTCTAAAATAAAAGTTTTAGACATTATAATAATGTACAAGCAATTCTATAGGTGAATTGGCATATAAAATGATAATATTCAATCATCAAACAAAAAGGGGTGATTGTATAGGGGAGAATTGACATATTAATAGAATTTAACTTCACACAAATATATAAATGGTTACAATATGTCTGTGTAGATAAACAAACGTAACGTTGCATATTTCGCGTTTGTAAAGCTTTAATAATGCGCAAATGTCCACCAAAGATATGTTGCGCATTTATTTTAAGCAAAATTTATTTGAGGTTATTATGAAATATTTTTTAAAAAAAGACGATATTATTAAAATGAAAGTATCTTATATACAAAAATTTAACGATGGCAAAAGCCTTGGCAGAGTTAGATATTGTGATAAACTTTCAGTGTTACATTATGATAAACATGGAAATCAACATAGAGAAACTGTTTTGCTGAATGATTGTTATTTAAAGCAAGCTCAAGAGTTTACCATTGATGAGTTATCAGTTTTTGTGTCTGTGCCTAAGTTTAATAGCGAGATGTCTGTTATAGTTTTATGTAATAGCAGTGGTGAATGTCTTTACACTTTGCTTGATAAAGATGACGAACTTATTGCTCAAAATCTAGATAATGAGCAAGTTCAACAAGTAATAAAAAAGTACGCTCCAGCCGAAGAATATGTAGATGAAAATTAAGCTTATTGTTCATCAAATTTGCGGCTTTCCATTATTTTTCTTTTTTCAATGTGTGGTAATTAAAGAGTTTTGTATTGACAACATTTGACTAAAATTTAAGTTTTTAAAAATTTCAAAAATCGTTTGACATCAAGTATTATTAAGTTTATAATTAAAATAGTTTAATATGTCGTTTGAAAGGGACTAGTGTATATTGGAAGTGGGAGAGAGTTTCGCGGTAGGTGAGAGCGAATCATGAAAGATATACATGTCTACCCCTTAAGACACCTGGTAATGCGGGGTCTTGTGCAAGGCACAATATGCACAAATGAGTGGGGCTTTTGCTCAAATAGAGTGGCACAGTGGTTAGATATCACCTCTAGGTTTTAGTGGTGGTATTTTTTATATTCAGCACAATATAAAGTGTATATAAAGGTATAATCACCATAAATATAGATTAAGGAGAAATTATGATTGATATTAACATAATAAGAAACACACCAGAATTAGTTAAAGAAAACATCAAAAAGAAGTTCCAAGACCAAAAATTGCACTTGGTAGATGAGGTTTTAGAGTGGGACAAAGACGTGCGCCTTTTAAAACAAGAAGGCGATGATTTGCGCGCAAAACGCAATAGTTTATCTCAACAAATTGGTCTTTTGATGCGCGAAAAACGCGTTGATGAAGCAAATGAAATTAAAGCTGTTGTTGTAAAAAACAATGAACGAATTGCTGAAATTGAACAAAAAGTTAATGAATATAATGAGAAAATTAAGCAAAATATGATGTCAATTCCTAATATCGTTGATGCATCAGTTCCAGTTGGCAAAGACGATAGCGAAAATGTTGAAGTTGCACGTTTTGGCGAACCTAAAGTGCCAAATTATGAAATTCCATATAACGCCGATATTTTTGAACGTGTTGGCGGTTTAGACAAGGAAAGTGCTGGCAGAACATCAGGTAATGGTTTCTATTATTTACTTGGCGATATCGCACGCTTACACGAAGCAATGATTGCATACGGTCGTGATTATATGATAGAAAAGGGCTTTACTTACGCAATTCCACCTTTCATGATAAGGAGTGATGTCGTTAACGGCGTTATGAGTTTTGCTGAAATGGATGCTATGATGTATAAAATTGAAAATGAAGATTTATACCTTATAGGCACAAGCGAACATAGTATGATTGGCCGCTTTAAAGACCAAATTGTTAAAGAACAAGATTTGCCTATTACTATGACATCATATAGCCCTTGTTTCCGTAAAGAAATTGGTGCTCATGGTCTTGAAGAACGTGGTGTATATAGGGTTCACCAATTTGAAAAACAAGAAATGATTGTGCTTTGCAAACCAGAAGATAGCATGGAATGGTACAACAAGATGTGGCGTTATTCAGTTGAAATCTTCAATAATATGAACATTCCAGTCCGTCAACTTGATTGCTGCACAGGTGATTTGGCTGATTTAAAGGTTAAATCTTGCGATATTGAAGCTTGGAGTCCACGTCAACAAAAATACTTTGAAGTTTGCTCATGCTCAACATTAGGTGATGCTCAAGCTAGAAGGCTTAACATTCGCACAAAAGGGGAGAAGGGCACATACTTAGTGCATACACTTAATAATACAGTTGTTGCAAGTCCACGTGGCTTAATTGCTTTGGTTGAGAATAACTATAATGAAGATGGTTCAATCACAATTCCAAAATGCTTACAAATGTATATGGGCGGTAAAACTGTTATTTTACCTAAAAAGTAAGCTAATTATATATCTTTTTAACATTAATAAATACGTTGTAAATGCGATTTATTTTTAGTTAAATTAGTCAAATTTTAATTTTATATGCAAACATAATACAAATATACAACATTAAATTTTTAATATATAAAACTGAGCTGAGCAATCAATTCAGTTTTTTTACGCAAAGATATAAAACAATGTTTGATTTACAATGAATTTAATAAATCAAATTTTAAAACGAAATTAAGCTATAACTCATAATGCAATATAATAACAAACTGATGTTTACCAAAATTAAAAAAATCGTATAATTTAGTTTTAGTCAATCAATAACAAAATTCGTACCAGTTAAACAAATAATATGGTTAGTATGCTAATACAAATATTTTGAATCTTAATTAAGTTTAGCCCCTCAAAAAATGATTATGCATCTATTGATAAATTTATTAAGATAAGAAAATATAACTCACGACTTTAATAGTTGATGAATTTATTATTAAAATCGTCAATGGACTTTAAAAGGGCAAGTCCGCTAAAATGCGCTGAGAGCGATTCTGCGATGAAAAGTTAACCAATTACTCATCTAACTTTTCAAAAAAATTTGGCAGTTTGATAGCTTTAGATAAATTTTATGTCAAAGCACAAATTTTAGTTTAATTTTATTAAATTTCATAACTGACTAATTAAAGAAAAATTTTACGATAAATTATTGTAACAAAAATTAAGATTGTGCAAGTAAAGATCTAAATTCATATTATAAAGTTAATTAATAAGTATGTTAAATTAATAAATCAAATTTGATAAGTTTTATAAAATTGATGTAAAATTCAGTCCACACAAAAGTTTGACGAAATATTGTATATATTAAAGATTAATTATCAAAATGTGGACAAAATTGCGGTTATCCACGCAAAAACAACCATATTTAGTATTATCTTTGCGTAAAAGAAGGCTTTTACGCAAAGATATGTATACAGGCATTTTCATGCTCTCCACTCTGTCCACAGGCTTAACTCTTGTTGAATTTACGCTTTAATGCACTAACCTGCGCTATTTTGTTGCGCTCTTTTACTTCCAAATACTCTTGCTCATTGAGACTTGTTCGCTCGAGTTGTATCTTCATCGAATTGCGCGCACTTTCTGCCCTTTTCTTTTTGATATCTATCATAATGAATGGGTCTTCGCAATCAACGTCATACAACTTGTCATAATAACGTGGTGGCTTTATTGTTCTAGCCTTGCCTCGAACAGATATAACTATCTCATCATTCTCATAGAACTTGTCCTTGTTTTCATCATAGTATTTGAACGCAATGCCTGGACGGCGAGACATTCGAACAAATTCAGGTTGCAAACCACGCACCAAGTGTCCTGGTATTTCAACCAAGCCTTTAGTTTCGCCTTTTTGCTTTTTAACAACATAACGTGCAACGTAAGCTGCACTATTCCAGGTGACATCACCTATCGTAACAATACCTTTATCCCAAATACTCGATATGCTGTCACTGATATAAATGTTTTCGTGATCGTTGTTTGTGAACCAATAAACTTTGTCCGGCACTGGCAAGTTAAATATAAGTATATGATAATGCGGACGACCGCCGTCTTCACCATATTCACCGCACGCATAAAAACGTATGCCGGTATGATTGTAGTGATACTCATAATACCTTCGAAGGTCTCTCATAAACTTTGTCACGTCATCAGGCACCAAACTTGGCCACTCGAAAACTTCACCAGTGTTGACATCGACCACTACTTCTGCCTTAGGTAAATGCTCTGGATCGTACGTTAACGTTATAAAGGCGTTGTTGACATAATCTTTGGATTCAAGTATGCACCTATCAGCCCACATACGCGAATAATCCAAACGACAACCTATACACTGACCACAAGGTATTGGTGTCCACTCTGTTATCCATTGATCTTGCCATACTTGTTTGATTGAACGTTGCAAGCCATTTCTAACATAAGAATATGGTTTATGTATCCTATCAACATTGGGACCACAAATCTTGTACTTAGGTTTAAAGTTGTCAGTTAATAAGCCAGTGTCAAATGCTCTTAATGGATGATAACAAGCCATATTTTGACTCCAGTTTTTTTTAATTTTTTTACAATTTCTGACGAAATTGTGTCACTCAGCACAATTACATCAAGAAAGGTAATTGTGCTGAGTGTTGTCCTACGGCCAAATTTCCGTAACACTAACGTGCATAATGTCTTATGGTCGTAGTAGTTTTTTAGGGTTAATAAAGGCGCAAAGGGCTTTGGTATTATTTGCCAAGTTCCACAATGCGCTATTATCTCTATCTATCAAACAACCGCTTTTTAGTGTTGATATAGGGGTCACCCCTATTACCCCGTTAGGGTACTCTACCCTAACAACCCTGGTTATTTCTTCCTAAACGATTTATAACCGCTAACAGCAAGCTGTCGACCTGTACTAGCATTAATAAGACTTGCGGATGACTTCATAACCTTTGCAGCTGTACTTATAAGACCTAGAACTGCGCTTAATGGATCACCGCTAGAGGATGGTGCACTTGGGGAACTAGCGCCACTACCACCTGCAGCTAGAACAGGATTGAGTCCTGCAGCTTTCATATCTGCTACTTGGCGCTGATATGCTGTATCTGACATAGACTTTTCCCATTCCATCTTAGCTGTTGAGCCGTTGATATCATTCCAAAGCTCCCCAATACCTTTTAATACTCCCATAGGCACTCCTAGTTATGATCAGACAAACCAGGTACACTGTACATAGGCATTGGACGTGTGGCTTCGATTTTAAAATAAAAATCGGCTATAAATTGGTCCGCTACAGAACTATTAACAGAAAGAACTCTGTCGATATTGTCTTTGTTTTCTTGTATCCAGGTTGAGCCAAGTGTTGGCAATGCGTCGTAATAATCTGCAAAATGCCAGCTATCCAAAGTGCCATCAGCATTAGTTCTAAATTGACCTGTTACGCGTGAATTGCGATACCTATACTCTGCCCAGGCTTCTTGATAGCCAAATACTTCATCGTCTTTTGTAGTGCCTTGAGCGTAAATTTCTTTGTTTTTGATGCCTACTTCGCCGATATTAGCAAGCGCTGGCCAGTAATAATCGAAACGACGACGTCTACTGAATTGACGTGCTAAACCTTGTTGATAAGTATGGTCATAACGAACACAAGCAAGTCCAATAACGAGGCAGTGTTCTGTAAATGATTTAACAAAGATTGACTCTGATTTGTCATTTGTAAGTGAATAACCGGCAACGTTACCTTGTTGAGATACTTCTGTGGTTGATGATGTTTGAATAACTTCATTAACAGTGATTGGAATACGTTTGCCGCCTAAATACTCTGGACGTTGCATACGTGCATCTGGACTTGTAACACCAAAGTGTGATTTAATGAGTTCAGTTAAACGTGTACCACCACGAGCGTCTTTTTCATACAAGCGTTGAGTTTGATATGCTAATCTGAATTGATTAACAGTTGCAGCGGTGGCGTTTGATAAATCTGCTAAACCGGTAAGACCTGATTTCATCGGGTCTGTTGTTACTCCAACTGCTTTATTTGCTCCCATATTGTTTGAACCTGTGTTGCCTGTGCCAACATTTATACCATAGTTTCCACTAAACACATTTGTTCCTATACTATTTGATGAACCTTCGCTTAAACCACCTAAGTTTGTACCATCTGTTATACCTAATGAAAGGCCGTTTCCGTAAACACTTACTGGTGCGCTTGTACCAAGTGGAAGCAATACATCTGGACCTTTTTGAGGTTCTGGCAATGCACTTGTAAAGTAATCATGATATTTTGACACTGGCAATGGTTTGCCACCTTTAATAGCGTCAATTTGGTATGTTGAACCATTTGAACCAGCAACCGTCGTGTCATCAATAGCAAATCTTGCTGGATCTTGCAAGTTTTGATCGCGGAACCATTCATTCCATATTAAACAATAAGCGCGGAACGAAAAGCTGTTGACTTCAATATTTGCAATTTTTGTTGGGACTGTAAAATAATCTGCAATAGTATCTTGTTGCCAACCGCCTGCTGGAGCTTTTGTGATAGGTGTTTCATATTCTGTGGTTTGTGTCCACTTATCTGTCCTATTCTCGCCCATGAACTCTTGGAAATGTTCCCAAAGCAAGCGCAATGGAACTGCAAAGAAATAAACATCTAAATACATATTATCCATAGGTGGGTGAACCATAGGTTGCATACGGCAAGCCATGCCGGCACCAACTTGGAAGGTATCACCCGGCAAACATTCAAGCGGTTCACCAAGCGGAATTAATAGACCAGCATTGAAAGTAGTCTTGTATTGGTGTGACATATCAAACTTCGAACGTGGTATGTCAATATTTGTTGGATTTAACGCAAAATGCGACTCAACATTTCTATTCATTTGTTACTCCTTGTTGTAATGGATTAAAATTTGGTTGTTGCACAGGTGCTTGTGGTTGCACAGGTGCTTGTGGTTGCACTGTTTCTTGCGTTGGCAAGGTTGTTGGCAATGTAGTTGAAGTATAAGCTGGCGCTTCTTCTACTTTTTGGCCAAACTTACTGAAAATCTCTTTGTATGTACCATCTTCGAAAGAAGCAAGGAACTGAGTAAACGAGTTGCCAAACTCTTTGCGAACTTTCATAGGCAATTGATTAAACATTGACTCAGCGTCAATAAGTTGTTGTTGACGTTCTGCCAGGGTTTTTGGGAATTGAGTAAAATCTCCAAATTGACCTTGGGCTTTATGCAGTACAGAATAATCGCCGTTATCGTAACGCTCCAGAATTGAATAAACTTCGCACTGTGCGGCACTTGCTTGTATTTTGTCATATACACAAGTCTTTCCTGTTTGCACTAATTCTTTAACACCTTTATTGCTTACCTGATACTCGAACGTTGGTTCGTAACCATCACCGGTTGGTGATGGCTGTGTTCCACGTGTGTTGTAGGCTGTAAAAAACTTAGGCATTATCACCTACCTTTGTTACCAAGTCTGCCAAATTTTGAACAAATTTTGTTTCAGAAACAATAACACCTGTTTCGGTATCGAACTCACCTAACACATACAATTGTTTGTCTTTTGCATTTGCAATTTTGCCTGCGTTAATTGCGTCACTACAAGCACGGATTGCTGTTCCGTGGTTTTTCATATAGAATGGTGACTCGAACTCACCTACTACTTGATCTTTAATACAATAAATGTTTAATTTCATAATTACTCCTTTTTAAACTTTAAACGTTGCAGTTCTTGTTGTACTGCTATTTGACTTATGTCAGATTTTAATTCGTCGAAGATTTGGAATACTTCAACTAGGGAAAAGTTTTTCCCTTTGAACTCTCTAATGATTTTCAATTTCAATTGAGTTCGCTCCCAGGATTTCATAACCTGATACCACCACGATATGGCAACGGGTCAATGTTTATCTTTTTTGATTTGACCGCTGTCGCTCTGAACACTTTCTTATCGGTTCTAGGCTTCATCTTTTGTCGTCTCATTGGCACCTCCTGTCTCTTCAGCGCTATTAACGTGAAGATGATGTTTTTTGCACTGCTTTGCAAAGTACTTATCTGCCTTTGCCTGTGCTTTCTCTGCCAGTTCTTCAAGTGTTGTTGTGTCTTGTCCGCTCTTGCGTTTTATAAGCACAATAAACGTGATAAGCACATCAAAGCCTAAACTGACGAGTAAATAAATTGTTTGTAAGTCCACTGCTTACCTCCTTTTAATTTGCTCCGTTATGGGGCATTTACAAAAGTATTATAATGCTCCGTTATGGGGCTTGTCAACAAAATGGGTCATTTTTTGGTAAAATAATTTTATGTTTAAAAACCAACTAAAATATTTCAGACAAATAAACAAACTGACACAAAATCAAGTGTCAAAATTTTTAAATATTTCCCGTCAAGCATATCAACACTATGAATGTGGAGACAGAGAGCCAGGACTTGAGATGCTAAAAAAGCTGTGCGTTCTTTTTAACTGCACAGCGGACGAGTTGTTGGAAATTGACACGCCAGGCGAACGTGCAAAGGTTCAGATAAATAATAGTTTCAACGGCAATAATATCAACGTTAAAATCAAATAAAAAAAGCAAGGTTGCTACCCTGCTTTTTTAATATTCTAACTACTGCGCTAGTGAAGGCTTTTACGCAAAGATATGTATTTAAGTTTGCACACTGCCCTATGGATATCCACATATACCATTTTGGCATTTATTTAAAGTTGAGCTATCATTTTGATAACACTTTGTCATAAAACTATACCTTTCTACCCTAGCCATATTGATATGCAGATAATAAAAAAGCCACCATACTTTAATGATGACTTTTTTTATCTTTGCATTAATTAATATTCTGCATGTAACGAAATTTTTAAGTTGTAACTATCTTCTTATTACAAAATGTTTTTTGAAAATTTTAATGTGTTATTCGGCTTTTAAATATGTGTTCACTATTTTCAATTTTATTGAAGCAAAGTTTGAACTGCATTTATCAAACCAATTTTACCTTGAGTGTAATTTATGCAACCTTGCAGATAACCAGCATATGGTGGACGTATTGGACCATCGCAACTAAATTCAATTGTGCTGCCCTGGTTAAAGCTGCCACTTGCCATTATAATTTTATCTGCATATCCTTCCATTTCGCATGGTTCTGGAACTGAGTTACTGTCCACTGCACTACCCTGTTGTATGGCCTTAACAAAATTGATTAATTTGTTAGGTTCATTAAATTTGATACAACAAACAATATCGCTAATAGGTTGTTCAAGTGTTGGTATAGTTGTAAGGCCAAGATTTGATATAGCCATACTTGCTAAACGAACCAACTTAACACTTTGTGCCACAACGTGTGGTGCACTGAAGATGCCTTGGAAAAATGCTTTATAACCTAATTCATAGCCACCAGCATCAAATCCAACAGCAGGGCTTGTCATTTGATATGAAATCAATTCAAGCAAATCTTTTTTACCCGCGACATAGCCACCGCAAGGTGCAATGCCTGCCCCAAGGTTTTTAATCAAACTGCCAGCAACAACATCAGCTCCAACATCAGTTGGTTCAAGTGTTTCAGTAAATTCTCCATAGCAGTTATCAACCATAATAGTTGCATTGGTATGTTTTTTAACTTCTTTGATAGCACGTTCAATTTGTGCAATAGTTAATGCATTACGCAAAGCATATCCACGAGAACGTTGAATATAAATCAAATTTGGATTATATTTTTTGATTGCTTCTGCAATAGCTGGCAAGTCAAAATCGTTATCTACCAATTCAACTTGATGATAATCAATATTGTAATCTTTTAAAGAGCCAACATTCTGCCCTTCTACACCCCAAATAACATCATGTAAAGTGTCATATGGTGTGCCAGATAAGCAAAGCATATTTTGCCCTGGACGTAACAAACCAAACAAGCATTTTGATAGTGCTTCTGTGCCACAAGTTACTAATGGACTAACCAAAGCATCTTCGGTGTGGAAACAACTTGCAAAAACTTGACACAATTTTTGGCGACCTAAATCGTTATGACCGTAGCCGTTGCTGCCTGCAAAATGGTAGGCTTGCACATTATTTTCACTGAAAGCATTAAGCACTTTCAGTTGGTTTTCAAATTCAATTCTTTCAATTTCAGCAAAAAGTGGTTTACACTTTTCTTCTGCTGCATTAACTAAATCTATTGCTTTTTTATCTAGTTTAATCATCTAAAAATCCTTTTATTTCATTTTCGGCATCTTGCCTATATAACAATTTAATGCCGTTTATTGTTTTTAAAAATGTAAGTTGACGTTTGCAATAATTGCGATTGTGTTGTTTTATAAGCTCAATAGTCCTTTCTTTTGTTTGTTTGCCAGCAAAATAATCAAACCACTCTCTATAATCAATCGAATTAAATGCTTGCATATCAGCAGTTGCGCCAAGTTTAACTAAATTTTTAACTTCTTGCTCTAAACCTGCTTCAAGCATGATATCAACACGTTTATTAAGTTTGGCATATATTTCTTGCCTATCAGCCACAATTCCAACACAACAAATATCAAAATCTTTTAATGGACTTTCACTTTTTTCAACTTCAACATTGTTTGTTGCTAATTCCAAATATCTTATAACACGTTTAATATTGTTTGGATGCACTGTTTTTGCTTTGTCTGGTGCAACATCGTTAAGAATATTCCAAACATATTGGTTGCCCTTTTCTTCTGCTAATTGAGTGCATTTTTGCCTAAAATTCTGGTCAGCAGATGAACCTAAAGTGTAACCTTCAAGCAAAGCTTTAATATATAACCCTGTGCCACCGCAAATAATTGGCAGTTTTTTACGTGCCACAATATCGTTAACACAGTTCATGCAATCTTGCACAAATTCGCCAACATTGTAACTATCTGTAAAATCTTTAATATCAATTAAATGATGCGGAATACCTTGTTTTTCTGCTTCAGTAACTTTGGCACTACCTATGTTTAATTGGCGATAAATTTGCACACTGTCGGCAGAGATAACTTCTCCATTATACTCTTTCGCAATTTTAACGGCTAAATCAGTTTTACCAGTGCCTGTAAAACCAGTTATAATAACTATTTTTTTCATTATAAATCCTATTAATGTTGAGTAGTAAGTTTAAAAACATATCGTTTTTGTTGGTTTATTTGGTAAATTATCTAATGGTTTTTTGTTCTAAACGATACGTTTAAACCACCTTTCAATTTCTGTACGAGTAACCACAGTAAGCACTGGACGCCCATGTGGACATAATAAAACAGGGTTTTTCTCGTCCAAATCTTTAAGTAATGCGTTAATCTCCATTTCATTAAGAGTCATGCCAGATTTTACACTGCTTTTGCATGCTTTTTGCATTAAATAATGCCTTATTTCATTGTTAAGTGTTGGACGTAAATTATTCATATCATGCAAACAATCAGCCACAAATTCTTTTAAATTAATGTCTTTAAGTTGCATAGGTATTGTGTCAATCTCAATTTCAGTGTCGCTGATTTTGTTAAGAATAAAGCCAAGTTCAGCCAATTTAGGTTGTAAAGTGCAAATATATTCAACTTCTTGCGCGGTTAAAGTTTGAGTGTAAGGCACAAGCAATTTTTGTTCAACAACTGCCCTGTTTTCTACCATACGGGTAAACTTATCGTAATTCAATCTTTCATGACCAGCATGGAAGTCTAACAAAATCATTTTGTCGCCACGTTCTATAACCAAAAATTCGTTAAACAATTGACCAAGAACTTTGAAATCAACAACGTCTTCAATATTTTTATATTGATTGTTTTGTTCAGGTTTAAATTCAAACTTGCTTTGCTCTGCTGTTTGATTTAAGTTGGCTGGTTGATTAAACACATCATTTTTTGCGCTTTCAACCGCATTGTTGTTTGATTTTGGAGGGTCTGTTGCTGTGTAAGAATAATTGTGATTTGCCCCTTCTTTAGGCAGGTCAAATAAACTGAAAGGTGTAAAATTAGATTGTTTTAGGCTTGAACTGCTGCTTAAAACAGGATTTTGAGTTGGCTCGATTTCAATTTCCTTCAAACTGTTAATATCAACTTTAATTAAAGGTTCTTCAACTGGTTGACTTACTGCTTGTTCAATATGATTTGTGTTTAAAGAGTCATATATTGCACCACGGATTGCAGTGTAAACTAAATCATAAATTTGGCTTGGATTTGCAAATTTAATATTGATTTTGCTTGGATGAACATTTACATCTACGTCCATAGCAGGCATTGTTAAATTTAAAATATAAACAGGGAATTGACGTGTCATTAAATATTCTTCAAAAGCCATATAACTTGCTTTTGACACAATCTCATCAACCACATAACGTTTATTAACAATAAGTGTTTGATATGTTGTGTTTGGTTTGCTATAACCAACTTTTGACACATAACCAGTCAATTTAAGGTTGCCAATTTCTTTGTTTACTGGAATAATATTTTGTGTGATTTCTTCACCATATACGCAATATATGGCGTCTAGCAATGTTTTGCCAGTTGTTTTATAAACTGTTTTGCCATCTGCAATATAAGTGAAATCAATATCAGGATGTGCCAAAATATATCTGGCAATAATATTTGTGATTTTGCTTTCTTCTTGCTTAGGTTTACGCAAGAATTTGCGCCTTGCAGGAGTGTTAAAGAATAAATTGTTAACTTGAATTTTAGTGCCTACTGCACTTTCTGTTGGCACAATTTCACCAAAATCACCACCATTAACTTCCATTTGGTAAGCAACATCTTGATTTGGTGTTTTTGTTACAATTTTTGTTTGTGTTACGTTAGATATACTTGCCAACGCTTCACCCCTAAAGCCTAAGGTTGAAATTGCGTTTAAATCGTCTAATTTAGCAATTTTGCTGGTTGCATGTGGTAAAAAAGCTTTTACAATATCATCATATTCAATGCCTTTACCATTATCTTTGATAACTATGGAATCAATACCACCATTTTTAATTTCAACCGATACCTTATCTGCCCCAGCGTCAAGTGAGTTATCAATAAGTTCTTTTACAATTGAAAAAGGGCTTTCAACAACTTCACCTGCTGAAATGCGGTTAATAATCATACTATCTAAGATATTGATTGCCATAGTTTCTCCTTTATAGGTTTTTATTTTATATAAGCTTTTTTAATTAATCAATTAAAACAATTTTTAATGTAGTTTATAATTAATTTTAATTAGTTTATTGCGTTTATTTTGCAAGTTCAATTAATCTAATTAAAGTGTCAAATGCTGTTAAAGGTGTTAAAGTGTTAGGGTCTATTGAACGCAAATTATCAAGCACTTCACTTTCTTTTTGAACATCATTGTTAACTTTTTGTGTTTCAAATTCTTTTATCAACTCTTTTGCTCGAGAGATAATTTCCTTTGGAAGGCCTGCTAAACTTGCAACTTCGATACCATAACTTCTGGTTGCACTGCCACGCATAATTTTACGCATAAACACAAGTTGTCCGCCAATTTCCTTAATAGAAATGCAGAAGTTTTTAACACCATCATATAACCCTTCAAGTTGCATAAGTTCATGATAGTGCGTTGCAAACAAGGTTTTTGCATTTAAGTGTTTTGAAAGGTACTCAACCACTGCCCACGCAATAGACAAACCATCAAATGTTGAAGTGCCACGACCAACTTCGTCCAAAATAATCAAACTATTGTTAGTTGCGTAATGTAAAATGTTAGCCACTTCAATCATTTCAACCATGAAAGTTGATTGCCCTACTGATAAGTCATCGCTTGCACCTATACGTGTGAATATTCGATCTACCAAGCATATTTCAGCTTTACGCGCTGGCACAAAACTGCCAATATGAGCCATATATGTTATTAATGCTACTTGACGCATATAAGTTGATTTACCAGCCATATTTGGACCAGTTAAAATCATTGTGCGTTGGTCAGTTTCGTTCAATTTGCAGTCATTTGCGATAAAGTCGCTATCACGTTGCATACGTTCAACAACTGGATGCCTGCCTGCTTCAATATTAATTTCTTTGCTTGTTGTGATAGTTGGACGGTGATAATCGTTTGCAATTGCCACAGTTGCCAATGAATAGATACAATCCACTTGTGCAATAACACGTGCAATTTGTTGCAAAACAAAAGCATTTGCAAGGATTTGGTCCTTAACTTGTTCGAATATGCTTTCTTCTAAATTTAAAGCATTTTCTTGTGAATTAAACACTTCTTCTTCAAACTGTTTAAGTTCTTCAGTTATATATCTTTCAGCATTCGCTGTGGTTTGTTTGCGTACATAATTAAATGGCACTTGTTCAGCATATTGTTTGCCAATTTCAATATAATAGCCAAACACACGGTTATGCCCTATTCTTAAAGTTTTAATGCCTGTTTTCTCTCTTTCTTGTGCTTCCATTGCATCAATGTATGCAGTGGCTTGGTCGCGCAAAGATTTGATATGGTCAAGCTGAGCATTAAAGCCAGGTTTAATATAATTACCATTTTTGAAAAGTAAAGGTGGTTCGTCCACAATTGTGGCATTAATCATATCAGCAATTTCATGAACATCTACAAGTTGTTTTGAAAGTTCTAATAAATCGTTGTTTGTGCTTGCTGAAAGCACTTTTTTAATAAGTGGCACTTGATAGAGTGATATTTTAAGTGCAACGCAATCTTTTGGTGAAAAACTGCCATAACCAACTTTACCAACAATACGTTCAATATCTTGCACTTTGGCAAGGGCTGTTTTAAGGTTTGCTCTCATTAAAGTGTCGCCAACCAAAGCTTCAACCATACTCAAACGTTTGTCAATTTCCGCCTTATTTTGAAGTGGTTGCCTTACCCAGTTGCGCAATAATCTTGAACCAATATTTGTGCATGTGTTATCTAAAACCCAAAGCAATGTGCCTTTTTTATCACCATCACGCATTGTTTGTTCAATTTCCAAATTGCGGCGTGTGTTTGTGTCAAGATACATAAATTCTTGGTCATATATCTTTTTAGGGAAATTTAAGTGCTTTAAATCTCTTTTTTGTGTTTCTTGGAAATATGTAAGCAATGCTCCAATAGGTGCAACGCACAATTTAGAGTCAATATCAAAACCTTTAAGTGATTTAAGGTTGTATTGATTTAAGATTTTTTCTTGCGCATCATTTTGGTTAAATGCCCAGTCAAAATATTCTTGGAAACGGTATCCATCACGCATAAAACAAACCAAATGTTTGCTTAATTCCATCATTTGCTTGTTGCAAATAATTTCACTTGGCATAATGCGTACAATTTGGTCATTGATATATTCATCAATATTGTTGCCAGTGTATTCAGCAACTTTAATTTCACCAGTTGATAAATCACTGTAAGCATATGAAACAGCGTTCTTTTCAGCGTATATGCACATGATATATGAGTTTTTGCGTTCATTAAGCATTGAACTTTCAACCACTGTGCCAGGTGTTATAATACGCACAATTTCACGTTGAACAAGGCCATTTCTAACTTCGTCTGTTTGTTCACAAATTGCAACTTTATAGCCACGTTCAATCAAACGTTGAGCATATGATTCATAAGCGTGAAATGGTATGCCACACATCGGGGCACGTTCACCAACGCCACAATCTTTGCCCGTAAGTGTTAAATCAAGCACACGGCTACCGATAACTGCATCATCTAAAAACAACTCATAAAAGTCGCCTAAACGGTAAAATATAATACAATCTTCATTGTTTTCTTTTATTGACAAAAATTGCTTGATAACTGGTGATAATTTTTTGTTGTTAGAGTTAAAAATCTCTTTATTTACATAAGACTCAATCATCAATCACCACCCCAGATAATTTGTGGTTGCGTATGCCTTCCACCTTAACATCTGCAAAATAATTTTCATTGTTAAATTTATAACTTGGCAAATAAATTTCTCTGCCACCGTCAGTCAAACCCATTGCCACACCATTTACAGTGCGAATAAGGCAATTATATGTTTTATTGATAGTGCGAGCCATCAAGTCTTTTGAAATAATCTTTTGTTGATTAAGCAAGTTATTAACACGTTTATTTTTCACTTTATCATCAATTTGGTCAACAAATGTTGCTGCTGGTGTGCCAGTTCTTGGTGAATACATAAAAGCAAAAACTTGGTCATATTTAACCTTTTTAATCAACTTTAATGTTTGGTTATAATCTTTATCAGTTTCACCTGGGAAACCAACAATAATATCAGTAGAAAGTGAAATATTTGGTATAGAGCGTTTAACTTTGCGAATGATTTTATAATAGTGTTTTATATCATAATGCCTATTCATGCGTTTAAGCACTTTTGTGCTGCCTGACTGAACTGGCAAATGAAGGGCTTTTGCAACTTTATCTTGCTCTTTCATCACTTTGATAAGTTCCAAATCAAAGTCCATAGGATGAGATGTCATAAACTTGATTTTAAAGTCGCCTTCAATTTTGCAAAGTTCATTAAGCAAAGCTGCAAAATTTGTTTTTGGTGTCAAATCTTTACCATATGAGTTAACATTTTGCCCTAACAAAGTGATGTATTTATAGTTTTGTTTTTGCACAAGGTCTTTAACTTCTTTGTAAATATCAGCCATAGGACGGCTTGTTTCACGTCCACGGACATGCGGAACAATGCAATAAGTGCAGAACTTGTTGCAACCATAAATAATGTTAACATAGGCGTTTATTTTATCATCTCTAATGCAGGTGTCAGTTTCCATACCATTAACTGGTGCGTCAACAATTTCAACAATACGTTTGCGGTCTTTAAGCAAGCGTTTGATATATTCACCAAGCATGTTAAGATTGTGTGTGCCAATAACAATATCAACAAAGGTAAGGCGCTTTTTAAAGTCATACTTACCATTTTTTTGTTGAGGCATGCAACCGCAAACAACAATTATGCGGTTAGGGTCTTCCGCCTTCCATTTTTTAAGGGCTGCAATGTTGCTATATGCTTTATCTTCCGCCCCTTCACGTATGCAGCAGGTATTAAAAACAACCACTGTTGCTTTTGCAACATCGTCAGTTTCTGCCATACCAAAAGTGTATAAAATGCCACGCAACTTTTCACTTTCATGAACGTTCATTTGGCAACCATAAGTTTCAATGTGATAATATTTTCCGTTTAATTCTTCCATAAGATACATTATAAACAAATAAAGCGATTTTTTCAACTAAAATGTTACATTTTAAATTATTTTTCAACATTTTGCAAATAATAAATTGATGAAAAATTGCCACACACAAAACACCAAAAAGCAGACAAAGAAAAGCCACAAGTCTTTTAAAAGATTTTTGATATGTTTTTCTGTTGCATTTTTGTTCTTGTTTGGCTCTGCTTTCACCTATTTTGTGGTGCTTTATAATCGCTATGATTTAGATATAAACAAACTCACAAGCGTAAACAATGGCATTAGGGTTTATTCAGCATCTGGGCAAGATAACACGCTTTACAACTCTAACCGCAGCATTGTTGAAATAGATAGTTTGCCAAAATATGTTTTAAATGCTTTTGTTGACGTTGAAGATAAGCGTTTTTACAGCCATAAAGGTTATGATTTAAAGCGTATTGCCAAGGCTGGTATTGTTAATTTAACGTCAAAATCTAAATCGCAAGGTGCATCAACAATCAGCCAACAACTGATAAAAAATGCCTTACTCACCAATGAAAAGACCTATAAACGCAAGCTTAAAGAAATTGTGTTGGCAATAAAACTTGAAAAGAAGTTCAGTAAATCTCAAATTTTAGAAATGTATTTAAACACCATTTATTTTGGCCAAAATGCATATGGTATTGAAAATGCAAGCCGTGTTTATTTTGGCAAATCAGCCAAAGATTTAACGCTGAACGAAGCGTGTTGTTTGGCAGGGCTTATCAAATCACCTGCCAAATATTCGCCAATAAATAACTATTCTAACGCCGTTCAACGCAAAAATTTGGTTGCAAAGTTTATGTTTAATCAAAGCAGCATAACTGAGCAAGAATATAATCAAATTATAAACACTGATTTAAACCTTGCCACCGAACAAGAAACTGATTTTAGTTATGAGCGTGAAGCTATTTATGAAGCTTGCGACCTGCTTAACATTACCGAACGTGAATTAATTAATGGTGATTATGAAATTGTAACCAACAAACAAGACGAATTGCAAAAACAAGTTGTTGAAGCTAACACACAAGTGTTAATTGAAGCGGAAAAATTAACCAAACAAAATTTAGATAGCATATCAATTGTGGCTGATAATAATGGCAAAATTTTAGCTTATTTTGCAAATAGTAAATATAATTTACATAATATGCGCCGTCAACCCGCATCAGTTTTAAAACCACTTGCAGTGTATTTACCTTGCTTTACACACAATATATTGTCGCCCGCAACACAAATTTTAGATGAGCCAATAAATTATAATGGATTCGCGCCTAAAAACGCTGACGGTAAATTTTCAGGCTATATTTCTGTTAAAGATGCCATTGCAGAGTCTTCGAATATTCCAGCAGTTAAAGCATTAGATTATGTTGGAATTGATAAAGCTGCTTCAGTGCTTGCAGACATAGGTATAAACTTATCAAATGACGATTATAACCTTGCTTTGGCACTTGGAGCAACTAAAAATGGTATAAAGTTAAATCAAATAGTTGCAGCCTACACCACTATTGCTAATTTTGGAACATATAAACCACTTTGTTTTGTGAACAAAATCTTAAATAAAAATGGTCAAACAGTATATACTGCACAAGATTATAGCGAAAAAGTTGTTGATGATGCGTCTTGTTTTTTACTTACTGATTGTTTAAAACAAACTGCAAAAACAGGCACATCACGCAGATTTGCCGATTTAGGCTTTGAAATTGCATCAAAGACTGGTACAGCATATGACGGAAAAACTAACACTGATTTATTTAATGTTGCATATACAACCGAACACACTGCCCTAACTTGGATTGCAAATATTAAAGATAACTCACTTGATTGCAACTTGCACAGTTCGTGTCAACCAACTGAAATTAACAAACGAATAATGCAAAACTTATATGCTAGCCATAATCCAAGCAATTTTAGCGCACCAAAAGGTATTGAAAAGGCAGCATATGATTTAGATGAATATCAAACAAATCATACTATTGTTGCGCCTCAAACAAGCAAAGATAGGTTTATTGCGTATGATTATTTCAAAACTGAAATGTTGCCAAAGCCTGCTCAAAGCATAAACAATGAATTGGTTGCAAGTTTAAGTAAAAATGGTTGTTTTTTATATTTTGATGCTAAAAAGTTTAATGATTACACAATTTTAAAAACAACACAAAACAAAAGCATAGAACTAACAAAAATAAGCGAAAAATCAGGCACAATTGAAATAAAAGATGCAGATATATTCAAATGTGAAGAAATAACTTACACATTATTAAGCAATAACAACATTGTTGCCACAACAAAAATCAGGCCAAAAGATTATTTGTTAGGCCTGATTGAAAGTCAAATGTTAAATGGTAAATCAAAATGGTTTGTGTAAATCTAGATAGTGATTGATTTTTAAACACCAATCCGCCACCTATAATTATTGTTATGTTATAACGTGTTGATTTATAGACCATTGTTATCTAGTTAGCATAATTGTTTACACTAAACTTTAAAACACTACTGCAACATATTTTTACATTTTCAATTTTAAATAGGTTATTTAAGATTAAAGCCAAGCATTCTATTTTTGTGCAGTAACAAAACTTTAATAGTTATATATTATTCTACTGTAACGCTTTTAGCAAGGTTTTTTGGCATGTCAGGATTATGATCTAATTCAACCGCCAATTTATAACTCAACAACTGAAAAGGTAAAATAGCATAGATTGCTTTAAAATCTTGTTGACTTATATCTATTGGTACATAGTCTTCTATATTTACCACCTGCCCTTTGCGTGAAACAATTTCACTTATTGCGGTGTTTAATGCATTTTTATCTTGACTGGTATTTAAAGCCATAACTGTTGTGCCTTCGTCTACAAGCGACAATGTACCATGCTTTAATTCCCCTGCGTACATAGGTATAGTAAAGTAATAATCTATTTCACGTATCTTTAAACTTGCTTCTTGTAAAATCAAATAATCAAAATCTTTACCAATCATTATCAATTTATCGCTTTGTTTAAATCTTCGCACAAGGTTATCTATATTTATGTTTTTTAAATGATATGTTAAATTCTCTACAAGTTTTTTAATATTAAGCGTATATTTATCGTTTGTTAGCCTATTTATCATATATTCAAATACAAACACTTGGCAACTATATGTTTTTGTGCTGGCAACTGCAATCTCTTTTTCTGCCTTGGTGCATATGCAATAAGTGGCAAAACGTGTTAATGTGCTTTTACCTTCGTTTGTTATAAGCAGTATTTGCCCGCCTTTAGCTTTTATTTGTTCCGCCACCTTTATACAGTCAGCTGTTTCGCCACTTTGGCTTACAATGATAAATAATTGTTGCTTTGTTATTGTTTCAGGGCGAATGTAATTACTTGCCAAACAATTTTCAGTTTCAAAGCCGCCTTTAATTTTAAACAAATATTCACCAACCAAACATGAATGATATGCTGTTCCACATCCTATGAATATTAATCGCTTTTTGCCTTTAAATATCTTTTTAAAGTCTATATCACAAATGTTTTGATAGGTGTTATATATTGACGTTGGTGTTTCGTTTATTTCTTTAATCATATAGTGTTGGTAATTGCCCTTGTTTAATCGCTCTATGTTATTTGTGTAAACTTCAAATTTCAGTTCACCATTAATGGCTGTTATTTCGCTATTATTTATCTTTATAACGTCTTCGTCATGCAATGTATAAAGTTCACCTGAAGGTAAACTTGCTTTATCACTTGAAACACGTATCTCTTTGTCAACTTTAAGCAAATTTAAAGGGCTAAATCTTTTAACCAGATAAAGGACACCATCTTTTGTGCCAATAATCAAAGCAAAACTGCCTTGCAAAATGTTTAGGCTTTTTTTAATCCTTTCTTCAACTGTGCCATTAAGCACATATAAAAGGTTGGCAATTACTTCAGTGTCGGTTTGAGAATAAAACTTTATACCCTTTTCTTCCAACATTGTTTTAATCTCTTGTGCATTATTTATTATGCCGTTATGGACAACCGTAAATGCATGGTCAATTGAATAGTGAGGGTGAGCATTAATTTCATTTACTGCGCCATGTGTTGCCCACCTTGTGTGGCCAAATGCTATGTGAGAATTAAATGTTGGCTTTTTTAAGTTTTTAAGCACTCCAACAGCTTTGTTTATTTTAAATTGGCTTTTATTAAATGCTGCTATACCGCAACTGTCATAGCCTCGATATTGCAACAGTTCCAATCCAGCCTGAACTTGTTCAAAGGCATTTTTTTCACCTACATAACCATATATTCCGCACATAATTTCTCCTATTCGTTTATTAAATTTAAAATTCGTTTTTCATATTTTTCATCTTTCTTTGAAAGTATGATTTTGATTGTTTTTTGCCCTTGTTTTGGCTTAAATTTGACACTTTCTACCATACGTGAACTATTAAGTAAAAATTGTGTATTTTGACATTGCTTTGTAAATAAATCTTTAACCAGCTCGTAATGCGTGCAGCCAAGCGTGATACTTTTATATTGATTGAGTTTTAAATTTTCAACCAAATGCTTTATGTATTTATAAAGCACTGGCAGATTGCTAATGTGTTTTTCAATTTGTGTTGCAAGATTTTTGGCAGCAATAACATTAAAACCTGTCAACTGCTGAGATGTTAATTTTGTTGCTAATATAGGCGTATCAGGTTTAAAATCAATTGTTTTAACATTTTTTAATTTGTTTTTTAACACACTTGAAGCGGTGTTACAGGCAATAAAAATAATATCAGGTTGATATAATTTGTTTAAATATTCAATAATATTTTCAACCCTATTTTTTAAAAAAGTTGCTGATTTTTTGCCATACGGCATATATAAATTATCGGCAAAATATATGTAATTCCCTGCATGATATTTTTGTATAAGTTGTTTTAAAACACTTACACCACCAATTCCACTATCAACAACTGCGATAGTTGGTTTTAACTTGTTTAGCATACTACATATTTACGCGTATTTATGCCTGTTTGTGAATATATAAGAAAATGCGGCATATATTAAAAATTTAAACAAAATATGCAAAAAATTGTAAAAACCACTTGCCAAAGGCTTGTGTATTTGGTATACTAAATGCGAATTGGAGGTTTAAATGGCTAATATTAAATCAGCAAAAAAGCGTATTGACGTTATCAACAGACAAACTATGGAAAATAAATCATATAAAACAAAAATTGCCACATATATCAAAAAATATAAGGCAGCTGTTGATGCTAACGATGAAAATGCAAGCAAAATTTTAAGTGAAACTTTCTCATTGATTGATTCAGCAGTTTCAAAAAATATTTTGCAAAAAGCTACTGCTAATAGAAAAAAAGCAAGATTAAGCGCTTACAAAACCCAAGCATAATTTTAGGGTATTTTAATTGTCTATAAAAAAACACAACTTCGGTTGTGTTTTTTGTTTTTTTACCAGTTTTAAACTAAAGCATTTTGTATAGTATGCTCATATTTTTGTTGTTTCAGTTTTTATTACCTATTACATTTTTTATTAAGTTGAAATGATTTTTATAAACAATTGATAACGCCTTTATTTTGCTTTAACCATTTTTCAGCTGACTTGTATTCTGGCATACAATCTGCCACTATTTGATAAAATTCTTTGCTGTGGTTACGCACTATTGTGTGTGATAATTCGTGTATTATAACGTAATCCACCACAATATTTGGTGTAAACAACAATCTGTAAGTAAAATTCAAATTATTTGTTGCACTGCAAGAACCCCACACAGTTTTAGCACTACCGATACGCACTTGATTGTAGTTGAAACCAAATTCTTTGGCATATTGATTAACCCTTATATCAAGTTGTTGTTTTGCATACTTTTTCAACAATGCAACCAAATATTCTTTGGTGTTTTTGTTTGGTAAAATGATTTGATTTTCAATTATTTTTGCACGTGTTATATTTTTAATTGTTATAACAAATGGTTGACCTAAAAGGGTCAACTCTGCACCATTTATTGGCACAAAAGGAGCATATTTTTGATTGTTTTCCTGCACCTGTTTAATATGTGCCGCTATCCATTTTGATTTTTCGTTTATAAATTTCTTTAATTGGTCTGGATTATAATTGTATGGCACACGTGCCACAAGCTCGGCATCCTTATTTACGCTTAAAGATATTGTTTTACGCCTACTCTTTATTATTTTAAGATTAACTTGCATTTTATTGCCCCTTAAAATATCAACTCATATAAAGCGTTATCTGCCGTGATTTTGCCTGATTTTATTTTATAGTCCAAATCAACGTATTTTTGATATAGCCCGATATAATATTTTGTGCCATTTTTTTGAACACTGCCCCTTGCTATTTTTACTGCATAAGGTTTTATGTTCAAAATTGTTGCCAATTTTGCATCATCTTTGTTTAATGCTATATATTGCATACGCCTAAAATATTTACCAAGCAAAGCAAATATCTCGCCTGGGGTTTGTGATTTTGTCATAGTATTGAGTATCTTTTGATAGTCAGCATATGATTTTTTATCAATGGCATTTGTAAGCATAAAACTAACATATTCACTGCTGTTTGCAACTAAGTTTGAAACAATGGTTGTTGTTATCAAACTTTGACCTTGTGCATAGTCCGCAATTTTGTTTAATTCATTTGCTATTTTAGCCATATTGCCTGATGTTGCGTCAATAATGTAATCAAGGGCTTGTTCTTCAATATTAAGCCCGCGTTTTGCTAAAAAGTTTAAAATATACTTTGAAATATCTACCCTATCAAGTTTGCTGCAATCAACCTGCTCACCTACTGATAATTTTGCATTTTTAACAACCACAACTTGGAAATCTTCAAACTGATAGTTTTTGATAAAATTGCATATTTCAGTGCTTGGTGTATCCAAAACAAGCAAACGATAATCGTTACCAATAGGCAATGTTTCTAACTGTGCAATAAATTCACTTTTAGGCATTTTATCTGCATCAAATTTTGCAAAGTTAAATTCTTCCAAATCTTTGATAGTTGCATCTTTTATTAAACGAATAGCAGAACTGAGCAAAAAAGAATCATCACCATTTAAACAATAAAGGTGTTTTATCTCAGTTTTAAGGGATTTATTCAGTTCAATAAATTTCATATTTTTGATTATAACATAAAGGCAATCAAAATTGCAACTATTGGAAGAATAACTGCCAATTTATGTTTGTGTTTTGACACTGTTATTCGCGACATTATAAGCAACAATGCCATATAAATCACAACTGCGAAATAATGCACGCTTGTGGTTGCAAAGTTTGCAAATGGTAAATTGCCAAGCACACGAGCAATCAAGCCTATAAAATCAAAAAGATAATTAAGCGGATAAAGCAGATAACCTATGTAAGGTGTAATTAGTCCAAAGAAGCCAACAACAAAAACAATCATAAAGCCAATTGAAAATAACGGAATCAAAATAATATTTGAAATAATAGAAATTAAATTTATTGTTTTAAAGAAATATGCCATTATTAGCAACAGAGCCACCATTGTTGAAGCACTTATTGCCAAGCTTTCACTCACCACATTTTTCATTTTTGCTTTATCAAGCATTTTGGTAAACGACATATTTAACAAACAAATGCCTGTAACACAAGCAAAACTCATTAACGCGCTAGCATCAAATGCAAATAAAGGATTAAGTAAAAAGCAAACAATTCCAGCTAAACCGATTGCTGAAAGTGAATCATATTTGCGGTGAAAAACTGGTGCTAACAACATCACCATTGCCATAATTGCTGCACGCACAATTGAAGTTGAAAAATTGCAAAGGTAAACATAAAGTACCAGCAACACGCCGATAATCGTAAGTTTTATCCAATTTTTTAATTTAAGTTTCTTACATATCCAGTTAAACAAACCAACCACTATACCAACATGTAAGCCTGAAACAGCCAAAAGGTGCGCTACACCAGCAAGTTTAAATGTTTCAATGCTGGTATTAGACAAAGTTGTTTTGTCGCCAAACAATGCAGAATAAGTCAGTTCAGTATTCTCATTGCTAAGTCCAAAAGAAAGGGCTTTCTTTATTCTTAAACGCACAATCTCTGCAAATGTAAATTTAGTGTTACCAAATTCAAAATTAGTTATATTTGCACTTACTTGATATTTAATGTTGTTTTTAAAATAATAAGCATTTGGTGTGTCGCCTTTTAACAAATCAATTTGCTTTACACTGTTTGGCGTAAAGTGAATTTGTTTGCCAACTTCAACATTCTCAAAAGCATAAGAATAATCAGTTAAATAAATTACAATTTTACCGCTTGTTTTGATACCGTCAAAGTACAAATTGTCTGCATAAACAGTTTTGTTTTTATCGTTAGATTTAACTAAATAAATGCGAGCATCTATTGTGGTTGGCTCAACAAAATTTTTGTTATTAAATGTTGCCAAACTTAAACCAAATATTCCAACACCTATCAAAAATGATATTGCAGGAATAAGAAACAATTTTAAACTTTTGTTGCGCACTGCAAATATAATACTCACCGCAAGGCAAACTAAAATTAACCCTACTGCAAGCAAAATATTTAAAGTCTTATCTCCACATTGCCAAGCAAAAAAGCAGTAAAAAGAAAATATACTGCCAATAAGCAGCATAATAAAAACTAAACATAAAGGTCTATAATTAAACCAACGTTCCCTTTTCATCTGCATTCAATCACTTTCTCTATTGCAAAAATAAACTATTTTTTTGTTATGCCTAAAATGTAATTTGCATCCGCACCAATCACATCACATATCTTGGCAAGCATTATCACTGACGGCATTTTGTCGTTGTATTTGTATTGACTTAAAATGCTTTTTGTGCAACCAACCTGTTTTGCTATTTCTGTTAAAGTCAAGTTTGATGATTCAATTTCATCACTTAACCTTTGTTTTATTAAATCTTTTCTTAATTTTTCGCTCATAATCTACCTTTATAAAAAAATAATTATTAACTAAACCATATTTGCTATTTATAAATCACCGCCATTATAGCATATTTGTTAACTTATAGTAAACAAAAGTGGCCTTTGTGTTGTAATTTTATAAAATTATAGATAAAATGTTCAATTTACAAACATTAAAACACCATATAACAAACTCAATTAAAAATGGCTTAGATTTGGCAACATATTTTAGAAAAATAAAACTAAATACTTGAAAAATAGCAAAATTTATGTTAGATTATGACTGCGTAATTAAATCGCAATATATGGCCTTATAGTCTAGCGGTTAGGACACGGCCCTCTCAAGGCTGGGACACGGGTTCGATTCCCGTTAAGGCTACCAATTAAACCGCTTGAGCGGTTTTTTATTAGGTAGACTTATAAGGGAACATTAGTTTTAACTGATATTCCACGACTTGCTACCAATAAAAACTGCTTAAGCAGTTTTTTTATTTAGTAGACTTATAATTTAGCATTAACTTTAGTTAATATAATAGCGACTGACTACCAAAATAAAAAACACAACTATTAAGGCTGTGTTTTTATTTTTTTATATTAAAACTTTATTTAAGATGCTTTGTGCAGTAGCTTACAAATTCGTCAATTTTGATTTCTGTTTTTTCACCTGTTTTGTTGTTTTCAAGTTCCAAAATGCCATTATCAATTGATTTGCCACAAACAACAACATAAGGTGTACCAGTTATTTTTGAATCTTTAATTTTAGCGCCAATTGACAAATCTTCCCTGTCATCAATAAGCACTGATACACCATTTGCATTTAACTTTTCATAAATATCATTTGCAACTGCATATTTTGCTTCGTCATCTGTTTTTGGCACAATATACAATTTATATGGTGCAATATTTAAAGGCAAAGCAACGCCTTCAACTTTATCATTTCTAACAATAGCATTTGCTTCATAAACCATTGCCAAAGTTCTGCTTACGCCAATACCATAGCAGCCCATAACATAATGACTGAGTGAATTGTTGCTGTTTACATAAGTTCCACCCATTGCTTTTGAATATTTATCACCAAGTTGGAAAATGTGCCCTAATTCAACTGCACGTTTGGTTGTTAAACTGTCAGTATCTTTAACACCATAAACATCAAGCAAATATTGTTTATGGTCTGGCCTTTCTAACAATTCTTGGTTAAAGGCTTGACCTGTTGCTGTGTCGAATAAAATTGTGTCTTCACCGATGTTTGAAATGCACATAAATTCTTCCGATTTCTTACCACCAAAATCACCATTATCAGCGCCAACAGGTTGAACATCAAGCCCTAATTCCTTAAATATTTCCATGTATGCTTTTTTCATTTTTTCATATTGAACATCTAAATCGTTATAATCCCTGCCAAAACTGTAAGCATCCATCATATCAAAAGATTTGCCACGCAACAAATAGCCACGTGTGCGGATTTCATTCCTAAATTTAGGGCCAATTTGGAAGTATGTTACAGGCAATTGTTTATATGATGTTAAACGTGATTTTGCATAAGCAACAACTGCTTCTTCTGCGGTTGGAGCCAAGCAAAAATTGCCGTTTTTATTCAACGACCTAAACATAACACCACCATCAACATAATGGCTTAATCTGCCTGAATCAATCCAAATTTTTTCTGGTTGCAAAATTGGCAAAGATAATTCCGAACAACCATATTTTGTTAAAACTCTGCAAATGATGCTGTCTATATTCTTTTTAACCAAATAAGGAATATGACCAAAAGCATAAATGCCGCTTGTATATTGCTCTACTTGACCAGTTTGCAACAAGATATCTTGCACTGGAAATTGTGGATCAATGCTTGTTAATTTTTTTGATATTAAGCCTATTTGTGAAACTTTCATTATTCTTTGTCCTTTTTATCTTTTTCGTTAAATTCTTTCTTTATCATTATAATCTTACCTTTGGCTTTTTCCAAATCATTTAAGCAGGTTTTTGCAAGTTTGCAGCCTTCTTCATATAATTTAAGGCTTTCGTCCAAGGTTGTGCCTTTTTCAAGTTTCTCTGCAATTTCTTCAAGCCTTTTAATGTTTTGTTCTAACATAATTTCTCCTTATTTGTGATTTTTGCTTCCATTTTCACATCTTTTGCAACAATTTCGATTTTATTACCAATTTCAGTGTTTTTGAATTCAACTGGCTTGCCATCAATGGTTACAAAAGAATAGCCTTTTTGAAGCAATTTTGTCGGGCTGAGCTTGTCCAACGTGTTAAGCATCAATTCAACGTTATGAGTTGTTGTGTTTAGTTTGTTTTCAATTGATTTGTCGCATACATTAATCAAATCATTTATATGCAAAATTTGGTCAGCAACAATATCGTTTGTATGCTTTTCAATGCTGATAATTGACATTTGGCTTGCCGCTTCAAGTGTTTGCAATTTTTGTGTTGTTATCTGCTCTATTGACTGTAAAGTTTCCTTCACATAGCGCATCATATCTTTGCAATCAAATGTTACAAGTTCTGCCGCTGCACTAGGTGTTGGAGCACGCAAATCTGCCACAAAATCTAATATGCTAAAATCAGTTTCATGCCCTACTGCGCTTATAAGTGGTTTATTGCAAATATATGCAATTCTAGCCAGGCGTTCATCATTAAAAGGTGCTAAATCTTCAATGCTGCCACCACCACGAGCCACAACAATCACATCTACATCTGTGTAATTGTCAAAGTACATTATACCTTCAATCACTTGGTCAACAGCATATTTACCTTGCACCTGTGCGTCATAAACATAAATATCAAGGTTTGGATTACGTCTGCTTGTAACATTGCGAATATCTTGCAAAACCGCACCAGTTGCACTTGTAACAACACCAATAGAATTGATAAACCTTGGCAACGGAATTTTGTTTATATCATCAAACAGGCCTTCTTTGCCAAGTTTTTCTTTAAGTGCCAAAAATTGTTGATATAATTCACCTTGTCCGCATAGTGAAATTTTGATAACATTAAGCGATAATTTGCCGCCTTTCGGGTAATATTTAACATTGCCACGGCACTCAACCATATCACCTATTTTAAACTCTTGTACTGCGCCAAACTGCACACAAGAAAGCATATTTTCATTATCTTTAATTGTGAAATATGCAATGCCACGAGTAACAGAAAAACTAGACAACTCACCCGTTACAGCCACATCTTCTAAAATGATTTCGTTGTCTATTAAATCTTTAATTATCTTATTAATTTGCGAAACGGTAAAAATTTTCATCTTAAAGTTGTTTAGTTATACATATCAGCAAGCACGCCATTGATAAATTTAGGGCTTTTTTCAGTTGAATATTTTTTAGCAAGTTCAACGCACTCATTGATAACAATTTGTTTTGGATTTTCCTTAATGTAATCCAATTCAATAACAGCCAAAATTAAGATTGACAAATCAATTTTAAAAAGCCTTTCAATTGTGTAGCCCTTTAATTTTGATGCAATTTTATCGTTAATTTCTTGGTAATGTTCAGCAAAATTAGTTAAAATTTTATTAATAAATTCTAAACCTTCTGCATCAACACCTTCAAGAAGATCCTTTTCATCTTCTTCAGGATTAAAAAATTTAGAATATATTGTTTTAAATGCCAATTCACGCATTTCTGCTCTTTTCATAATTCTCCTTTGCAAAGCAACTGTTTTTTTTTGCCTAAATTTGCTAGGCTTAAACAGCAAAATTGTTTTAAATGCAAAAACTCTCTCTAGATTAGAGAGAATTTTTTTCAGCATCCATAATATGCACATTAATTGAAACTATCTTTAATGGAAGCAATGAATTAATGCTGTTTTTAACATTTTGTTGCACGCGATAAACAATGTCGTTAACTTCAACATCTGTATCTACCACAACATAAATATCAATAACAACACCAGATTTAGTGTATTTTACACGTACACCACGCCCTATGTTTGAATCAAACAATTTTTTGAAGAAAAACCTTTTAGGTTGATAAAGGTCAATCACCCCATTAATTTCTTTGGTGGCAAGACTGATTATTGAAACGACCATATTCTTATTGATAAGTGTTTCACTTTCGCCATTAAAATTTTTAATTTGTGCCATAAAAACCTCTACGTTTAGTATAACACAACAAGTATTTATTTAGCAACAAATTTAAGGTTAAAGCCAAATTTTATGTTTTAACATGATTTTTGGTTTTTTGTGATAAAGAACTAACTATATTTTTTACAAAAAGCAATTCAAGTTGAATTAAACATATAAAACTTTTTATACAATGCTCGATTAATTTTGCAAATTTACTTATTCTTGATTTACCCTATTACACTTTACCACCTAAATGCTTTATTTATTATTCTATTTGCTCACATTAAACTGAAGGAATAATGATAACTTTATCAAGTTCACAACCAAGTTGACGTGTTACAACACTTGCAATTTGTGCAACTTCTGCCTTTGTTAATTCTGCTGATTGCACAAACACATTTACGTTTGAACTTGAAGAAGAAACAATCGCATCACTGAAACCTTTGCCACGAATAATGCCTTCTGTAACCAATTCTTTTTCCATCAATTCAATAAGTTGTTTCTTGCCTTCTTCAGCTTCTTTTTTAGCACTTTCGCTTGAAGATGCACTTGTTAAGATTGAATCATAAAATTGGATTTCTTGTGTGCGGGTTGCTTCCCTTTCTGTGCGATATGTTGCATAAAAGTTTGCACTTGTTGTGCTTGTTGGTGTTGTTTTGCTTGATAATGTACTGTTCAACGCAACGTTAACATAGCCAGTAACCAACAACAAAGCAACCATAACTGATAAAATTATAATCTTTTTCCTTTTGCTTAATGGTTTTTTCATAAATCCTCCTATTCACTTGATAAAATTTCAATGTTACCATTTGTAACGTCAACCACTGCCTCGACAGCGTGCAGCACTTTGAGTCGCCTTGCTGTGTCATTTAGCCCTTTAGCTGTAATAATGATACCTTTGATTGGTGGAAATGTGTTGATTGTAATTTGTGAGTTTTCAACGCTAACCTTTGACATGTCCAGTGTTATAAGCACTTTAACATTGCTTACACCACCAATATTTGAAAGAACATCTTCTAAGTCGCTTTCTAAATTATTGACGTATGCGGTGATAGACATATCATTTTGAATATTGGTTTGAGTTTTTGTTTTGCCACTGCCACCACTTGAACTGGACAAATAAATCAACAACAGCACAACCACAAACAATATTGAGATGTAAATTTCGATGTGCTTGATATTTTTTATTTTTTCAAGCCATTTAAATTTGATTTTTTTATCTTCACTCATCAAATATTATCACCTCGTTAGATAAATTTGTGTGTTGTTGCACCACTTCCGTTATCAACTCATATTTATTAGTATGCTTGTCCGTTGGCTGATAGACCATATTTTTAAGGTCGATTAAACACGATTTATATACAAGTTGATTGTTTTGCCAATCATAATTGATTTTTACTTCAATATTGCTTACGCCTTTTTGCTTTAGCTCTTCAATAATAGTTGTTTCAACTGATTTGATTTTCTGCGTATTTATATAATCAATTAAAGTTTGGCTTGTCTCAAAGTTGTTGTATTCTAAATTAATATTTTTGGTTTTTGCAAAAAATGTTATCAAAGGGTTTAAAATAACCGCCACAACAAATATTGAATAAATGCTTTTTATGTATTTGCTTGTTGACCCAGCTGGCAAAACAATATCTATCAAAACACCACACAAGGTTATGCCTAAAATACTTATTATATATGCTTTCATTTTACACCACCACATTTGCACTGGTTACAACTAATCCAACCGACAATAGATACATAAAGCCTACCGCAATTATTGCAGAAGAAAGCATTGTTATTGATTTAGATACGCCAGTTAAGAAATCAGATGTTTTGCCTTCTCCAATTGTCTGCAAAATAGCACCTACAAGTTTAAGCAAAAGGCTGAAAATTGCAATTTGAATAAGTGGTGAAATTATGGTTGTTATAACAAGCAATATTCCAACAAAACCAACTGCGTTTTTGATAAGTACTGTGCTTGCCAAAATTAAGTCCATACCATCTGCCAAATAACCACCCATAACAGGCAAATAACTTTTGATTGTGTATTTGGTTGTGCGTATGCTTAAACTATCAAATTTGCCTGCTGTAATGCCTTGCAAAGCAAACACAGCAAAGAAGATTGTGAATATTAGCCCCACACTCCATTTAAAGAAACTTGAAATAAACGCATTAAACTTATTTAATTTAACATTGCTGTTAAGGTTAGAAATAATTGAAAACACAAAGCTAACCATAAATAACGGCACAATAAAATAGGTAAAGAAATCTGCAATGTAAGTGGACATTATTGCCACAACTGGTTGAAACACTGATGCTGTGCTGGTTGCTCCTAGCCCTATCATAAGCGTTAACAGAATAGGAAAAATTGCGTTCATCTGCCCAGCCATGCTTTCTACTGCATGCGTGGAACTTGCCACCAAATTTTTTATCATTGCAATTATTAAAATGCTAACTGCCATAAAACACACAAGTTGAATTAAGTTTGAACTTGATTTTTCATTAAATTTAGATTTAAAGCCATTTAGCATATTGCCTATAACACCTATTGCAACAATAACTGAAAGCATTGGCAGATATTTTAAAATTGAGCCACCAATTATGCCTAACATGCTGGTTAAAAGGCTTGAATAATTAACCGCATTTTCGCCAGATATAACAGAATAAACCTTGTTTTTAATATTGGTTATTGAAAATATGTTTGTGTCAGTCGCTTCAAAATCTTCAATCACATTGTTGAACGCTGAAAAATCTATTTGGTTAAGTTCTTCAATTACGCTGCTGTTGAGTTGTTGATTTGTTTCTTCAAGTCCGCTTGTTGCACCAAACACTTCTTTTGGCCAAATGCACGCACATACAAGCACAATAAGCACCATACTAACGATTGTTGCAGCTAGGCGACTTTTAGGCTTTTTAAAATGCAATTTAGGCATATATGCAGGCATTGCCCTGATTGTTCCTACCCCTATCATAAAAGCCCCACCACCATATCAATAACTGTGTTAATAATGGGCAAGGCCACAATTAATATAATCAATTTAGATGCAAACAAAATTTTATCAGCAATACTGCTTGCCCCAGCGTCAACGCATACATTTGAAGCAAATTCGGCAACATAGCCAATGGCAATTATTTTAAATAATGGCGCCAAAAGATTGTTGTTTATGCCTGTTGACTTAAAAATGGCAAAAAAGTTAGACAGCACTTCTTTAACGCTGTCGATTGTCATAATTATTATCAAAACACTGCCAACAATAGAGATTATTAAGGCAATTTCAGGCCTTGTTTGTTTAACTAAAATGTTGGCAAGGATTGTTACAAAAGCAACAGCAACAATCTTCAACAAAAGCGTCATTTTTCACCTAAAACACAAACAAAGTTTTAACAGTTGCAAAAAGTTGTTGCACAAGGTCAACAACCACCAAAAGGCTTATTATAAGACCAGCCAAAGTTGTTATTGAAGCAATTTCTTCTTTGCCACAATACTTTAAAATTTGATTAACTATCGAAGTTATCAAACCTATGCCAGCCAATTTAAAAATAATTTCCATACTCACCACCTAAATTGACTTTATTAATTTTTCTTTTGCGCATTTAGATTAACAAAATTGCAACTGCCACAGCAAAAAGCAAAGATAGTTTGATTATCATAGGGCACATTTTTGTTTTGCTTTCTTCTGCTGATTTCAGTTTATTTTCAACGCTTAATAAAAAGCCGTCAAGTTGATTTATTTCATTTGTTTTATCAAACTTGCCTATGCTTAAAATTATGCGGTTTAAATCTTGCTTTTCGCTGTCGTCAAGCAGTTTTAAAGCGGTTAAATCTAACTTATTTGTTTTTAAATAATTGGAATAAGCATCAACAAACAATTTAAACGATTTTTTACTGCTACGTGCAGATAAAAACTTGTCCAACTTATCTTGTTTAAAGGCAACATTTATCTTTAATTCTGCCAAGAATTGTTTAAGATTTAAATAAAAATCATATCTATCTTTATATTGTTCGCTAAGTGAAAATGCAATCAGCATAATCACAGCAATCAATACTGCAATCAATAACCATTTCATGCTTCACCACAATAAAGGCAATTTAATTTTTCATTATATATTGCTTGCAAACTTCCAGGGCCATTTTCAAAGCCAAGCACAACAAAACGTGAAAAGTATTTTTCTTCAAGCAGTTTTTCAAAACCAACTTTTCTTCTTAATTCATTAACATCTTTTGCGTGGATTGTTGCCACAACTTTAACACCACAATTGAGTGCAAGTTTAACTGACTCTAAATCGTTTTCCAAATCTAATTCGTCTGTTACAATCACGTCTGGTGCCATGCTTCTAATTCCATTCTTAAAAGCCAAGCGCTTGTTACAGTTAGCAATCACATCACAAAAACCACCTAAATCAAGCTCAGGTTTGCCATCAACGCAACTGCAAATTTCATTTCTTTCATCAACGATTAAAATGTTTTTGCTTATATTGTGTTGCCCTAACTGATAAACAAAATCACGCAAAAAAGTTGTTTTGCCCGCCCCTGGTGGTGATATTATCAATGTGCTTTTTATTTCATCACCGTCAACCAAAAATTGATACGCATTAAGGCTACAATTTTTAATTTGGTGCGGAATACGTATATTCACAGCTTGAAAATCTTTGATTGTAACAAGTTTATCTTGGTCAAACACATAACTGCCACAAATGCCAACGCGAACACCTTTTGGCAATGTTATATAACCTTGAATTAAACTTTCGTTATAAGCATAAAGTGAATTTTCACTTATTCTTCTTATAAAATTTTGCAACATTTCGTTTGTTACAACCACATACTTCTGCTTATCATTTTTAAGGTAATATTTTTTTGATTTTATACAAACAATCAGTTTTTGATTTAATCGCATCCTAATTTCTGTTATGCTGTTAAAATCAAAACTTTTTGCAAGCAATGCGTAAGTTTCAACATCTAAATAATCTTTTAACATACTAAAAAATATTAAAATTGGACCGCCAAAATGCAAAAAAAAAAGCAATACCGCAAAGGTATTGTTTTTTCGACTTGTTTTTCATAAAAATTATATAGAAAAATGTGTTTTTTTAAGATAGATCTTACAATCTTTCCATATATTCGCCAGTACGAGTATCAACACGAATACGGTCGCCTTCGTTAACGAACATAGGGACTTGCAATGTGTAACCAGTTTCAAGTGTAACTGGCTTGCCACCTGTTTTAACTGTATCGCCACGAACTGCTGGATCTGCTTTAGTAACAGTCAATTCAACAAAGATAGGTGGTTCAACGTTAATAGGTGTGCCGTTATAGAATTGAACGTTGCAGTTTGTGTTTTCAACAACAAAGTTCAAAATATCTTTAACACTTTCATAGTTGAATGGAATTTGGTCGTAAGTTTGATTGTCCATAAAGTAGTACAAATCACCTTCATTATAAAGGTAAACCATTTCCTTACGTTCAATAGAAATGTCGTTAATTTTTTCACTTGGATTGTAAGTGCGTTCCAACACTTTACCTGTGATAACGTTTTTAATTGTAGTGCGCACAAATGCTGCGCCTTTGCCTGGTTTTACGTGTTGAAAGTCAACAACCAAAAACAAACTTGGCTTTCTTGGATCAGTTGATGTGCCATCGTCAAAGATAACACCTTTTCTAATATCACCTGCTGTAATCATAAAAATTCTTCCTTTTATATTTTATTTGCTTGAAAAACCAAGCATTGTTCTAACTTTTGTATTCTATCATATTTTTAGCATTTTGCCAACCAATTTATGCAAGGTAAATTGACATTTTTGCATTAAAATCTTTAACTTCAACCAATGCAATGGTGTCGGTTTTATCATTTAATTTATATAAGCCGTCTTGTTTTGTGGTTTTAACCTGCACTCCATTTAATATTTTTGCTGTTTCTATCTCGCCTAATTCTATTGTTGGCAAGTTTATAACTTTATCAATCTTAATAATTTTAGACTGCAAATTTTCTGCGTTAAGTTCGTTCAAATCAAAGCAGTTTTGCAAATTAAAGTTGTCAATATCTGTTCTAACCAAACTTTGCATTGTGGCTAAACTATTAATCTTTGCAGCAATATCACGCCCTAACGCACGTATATATGTGCCACTGCCACACACAATTTTAAGTGTTAAAACATTGTTTTTAAAATCAATAATTTGCAAATCTTTAATATTCACAACACATGGCTTAAGATCAAAATCTTTGTTTTCCCTTGCCAAATCATAAGCTCGTTTACCATTTACCGATTTTGCACTATATTTTGGTGGAATCTGGCTGATTGAACCAATAAATTCTGGCAAAATCGCTTCAATTTGCTTTAATTCGATGTTTGTGTTTTCTGTTCGTTTTATTTTTGTGCCAGTTATGTCCAAAGAGTCGGTTTCATAGCCAAAAACAAATTCTGCCACATAAGTTTTTGTTTTTTGTTGCATCAAATCAAACAATTTTGTGGCTTTGCCTAAAGTTACAAGCAAAACACCTGTTGCCATAGGGTCTAATGTGCCTAAATGGCCAATTTTAAAGCCACGTTGATTTATCAAATGTTTAACTTTATTAACAACGTCAAAACTTGTCCAACCTTGTGGCTTATTTATTGGCAAAATACCTTTTAAATTATTCATCATCATTTTCTTCTGGTGTTGAATATGTGATTGTGCTTAAAATATCGTCAATCTTTTTGCCATATTCTTCACTATTATCTAAATAAAATTCTAATCTTGGCATAATGCGTAACTTGATTTTCTTTGCTGCCGCACCACGAATAAAGCCGCCAGCGCCTTTAATTCGTGCCAAAACTTCATCTTGTGGAGTTACACCGATTGATGAGATATAAACGCGTGCATATGCTAAATCTGGTGTAATATCAACACTATGCACACAAATCATAGCATTTATTTGTGGGTCGCGCAATTGATTGTCTATAACATCTGCAATCACATTTCTCAGTTCTGCATTAATGCGTTCCAATCTAACATTTTTCATTATTCTTCAATCCTTTTTAAAGTGAAACATTCAATTCTATCGCCAACTGCAACATCATCAAATGTTGTTTTTATGCCGCACTCTCTATCTTTGCCTGCTTCTTTAACATCGTCTTTAACAATTTTTAAAGATTTAATTTCAGTTGTTGCAATAAGTTCATCGCCACGATAAATTTTTGCATGTTCGCCACGCACAATCTTACCATCACGCACAAATGAACCTGCAACAATACCTGTGCTTGAAAGTTTGAACACTGCCCTAACTTCTGCCATACCAAGGTATACTTCTTCGTATTTAGGCTCTTTCATACCTTTAATTACACGTTCAATTTCGTCAAGCAATTCGTAAATAATCTTGTATGAATAAATCTTAATTTTCATGCGTTCAGCAGTTGTTTTAACTTTGCTGTCTTGGCTGACGTTAAATGCTATAACCATAGCGTTAGAAGCGTTTGCCAAAATTAAATCACTTTCGCTAACCGCACCAACACCGCTGTGAAGAATATTGATTTTTACTTCGTCATTAACAAGCTTCATAATTGATGATTTGATTGCTTCAAGTGAGCCGTTAACATCAGTTTTAAGCACAATATTAAGAATTTTAACATCTTTTTCGCTTGTTTTTTGCAACAAGTCTTCCAATGTGTTGCCGCCGCTGCCTTTAAGCAATTCTTCTTTTTGTTTTGTCTTACGTTCTTCAACAATTTGTTTTGAAAGTTTTTCGTCAACAACTGTGAAGGTTTCACCAGCAACTGGTACTTCATTAAAGCCAAGGACTGTAACTGGCATAGAAGGTGTTGCAACCTTAACTGTGCGTTTATTTTCGTCCATCATTGCTTTGACTTTACATATTGATGTACCTGACACGATTGTATCACCAATATGCAATGAACCATCACGCACAATTAATGACGCGATAGCGCCACGGCCTTTATCTAATTTTGCTTCCAAAATTGTACCGATAGCTGGAATATCTGGATTTGCTTTAAGGTCTTGCATATCTGCAACCAAAAGGATTGTTTCAAGCAATTTATCAATGCCTTCACCAGTGTGAGCAGAGATTTTACAAATAATTGCATCACCGCCCCATGCTTCTGGCAAAACGTTATGTTCTGCAAGTTGTTGCATAATGCGGTCAGGGTCTGCTTGTGGTTTATCCATTTTGTTGATTGCAACAATCATAGGTATGTTTGCTGATTTAATGTGATTGATTGCTTCAACTGTTTGTGGCATTATACCATCATCTGCTGCAACAATCAAAATTGCGATATCTGTTACAGATGCACCACGTGCACGCATAGCTGTAAATGCCTCGTGGCCTGGAGTATCAATAAATGTGATATATTTGTTGTTAACATTAACGCGGTAAGCGCCAATAGCTTGTGTGATACCGCCTGCTTCACCTAAAGTAACTTTTGTTTTACGAATATAGTCCAAAAGGCTGGTTTTACCATGGTCTACGTGCCCCATAACTGTTACAATTGGTGGACGAACAACTGCTTCTTCATCACTATAAGAACGGATGTTCTTTTGCAAATCAAGCAATTTTTCTTCACTTGTTTTATCAAGTTTTTGGATGAGTTCAACACCCATATCACTCATAACCAATTCAGCAGTTGAAAAGTCTACTGTTGAGTTGATTGTAACCATCATACCAAGCACCATAAATTTCTTTATAATTTCACTAACTGGACGGCCAGACACTTCGCTAAGCAATTTGATTGTAATATTATCAGTTGTGATAATAGCTGGACCAGTTGGACGTTCAACAGTTTCAACGGCTTGGTCTTTTTTCTTTGTGCGAAGCTTACGTGTAACTGACCTATCTTCGTCAACACCATCACTAATCATGCCGCGTTTAAGCAAATCATATTTTGTATAGCCACGTTTTTCTTCAAAATGTTGACCATCTTTCTTTTTGTTGTTTGCAAAATTGCGTGCAGGGCTTTGTGTGATAACTGGTTGAGCATAATTGATTGCTGGACGTTTGTTATCTGCGTTAAAGCCAGGTTTTTGTCCTGGTTTAAAGTTAGGATTTGGTCTGCCATTAAAGTTGTTTTGACGGTTAAACCCTTGACCTTGCCCGTTTTGACCATTAGGACGATTATAATTATTGTTATAAGGTCTGTTTTGATATTGCCCTTGTGGTCTATTACCATTATAGTTGCCTTGACCATTTTGGCGGTTATAGCCATTAAAGCCGCCATTTTGATTGTTGTTATAATTATTGCGACTGTTATTGTTGTATCTTTGGCCATTTTGATTATAACCATTGTTGTTATAGCCATTTTGGTTATAGTTATTGTTATAATTATTGCGTTGATAGTTGTTTTGTTGGTTTTGCCCTTGACCATAATTTTGCCTATTTTGTGGCTGAGTTTGTGGTTTAGATTCAACTTTTGGCGCAGAAACAACTGGTTGAGATGTTTTCTCAACAACTGGCTCTGTTTTTGGTTCTGCTTTAACCTCAACCTTTGGCTCAACTTTTGGTTCAACTGGTTCAGGTTTCTTTTCGTTTGCTTTCAAAATTAAGGCTGCTTCTTTATCCTTAACTGAACGCATAACGCCACTCATTTCTAATTTAAGTGTGTAATACTTTTCGCTTAAATTAACCAACATTCTATCTTTAACCATTGATTGAAGTTGTTTAATTGCTCTGTTAAATTCTTGTGGTTTATTGTTTTCTGCCAATCTAAATTTCTCCTTATTATTTAGGCTTTTATTTACCAACGCTTTCAACTATCGCTTTGCTAAGTTCTAGGTGCGTTAAACCTAAAATTTTAATATCGTTTTGATTGATTAAATTATCTAATTGTTCGGTTGTTTCAATCACTGGACAATTATGTTTAACACCAAGGTTTTTTGCCAGATTTTTTAAATTATCACTGGCAGTGTGGCACACCATAATCAAATATAATGGTTTTTTGTTGACTTTAAGTGATGTTTGACCAGTAATTAAATTGCCAGATTTTTTTGCAAATCCTAAATAACTAACAATCTTGTTCATACTCACCTATTTTTAAATAAATTTCATCACCAACATTTGTTTTAAAAGCACGGTTTAAAAGGTGTTTTTTTACTGCCAAATTTATGCAATTTTTATCTTTACAAATATACGCACCCCTTCCATTAATTTTATGTTGTGTATCTAACATAAATTCACCATTAACACGGGTTATGCGTAACATTTCAGCTTGCAATTTGGCTTGTCTGCAAGCAATGCAGCGTCTTTCTGTTTTTACGTGCACTTTGCCACCTAGTCTTCAATATCGCTGAAAATGTCGTCATCAAGCACAATGCTTGCACCAGTTGTTTCAACAACATCATTTGTTTTCTTTTCTTGTGCGTGTGTTGCTGGTTTAACATCGATTTTGTAACCAGTAAGTTTTGCTGCCAAACGCACATTGTGGCCGCCTTTACCGATTGCCAAAGAAAGTTTGTTTTCAGGCACTTGAACATTTGCAACGCCTGCAACTGTGTCAACTGTGATTTCACTAACTTCTGCTGGGCTTAATGCTGCAATGATATAGTCTGCTGGATTTTCGCTGTAATTGATAATATCAATCTTTTCGCCATTCAATTCGTTGATAACATTGTTAATACGTGCACCTTTGTTACCGATGCAAGCACCAACTGGGTCAAGGTTTGGCACACTTGTTGTAACAGCAATTTTTGTGCGCATACCTGCTTCACGTGCGATTGAAACAATGCTTACTTCACCATTGTTAAGTTCTGGCACTTCCATTTCAAGCAAAAGTTTAACAAAATTTGCGTGTGTACGTGTTACTTGAACAACTGCACCACGGAAGTCGTCTTTAATATAACGAACATAAACTTTAATGCGGTCGCCAATATGAAAGTTGTCAGTTGGCAACATATCACGTTTTGTAAGCAAACCTTCAAGTGTTGTGCCACCAATTTCAAGGTAAACATTTTCACCATCAATACGTTTAACGTTGGCAACAATCAATTTGCCTTCTTTTTCAGCAATATCTTTATAAATTGATTGTTTTTCAATTTCTTTGATTTTTTGTGTGATAACTTGTTTTGCAGTTTGAACAGCAATACGGTTAAAGTCTTTTGTGCTTTCTTCTTGCATAACTAAATCGCCAACTTTATAACTGTGTTTGATTTGTTTTGCTTCTTCCAAAGAAATTTCTTTTTCTTCATCTTCAACATTATCAACAACTGTACGGTATGAATAAATTTTGATTGTGTTTTTCTCTGGTGAAAGTTTAACTTGTGCATTTTTTGCCATACCACTATTCTTTTTGTATGCAGCGGTAAGGGCTTGTTCCAATGCTGAAATAAACACTTCTTCATTAATGCCTTTTTCGGCTTCCAAATCTTTTAATGCTTCAAAAAAGTCTTTGTTAATCATTTTCTTACGTTCTCCTTAAAACTCTATATATGGTGTGATATATGCAATATCAGCGTTAGATATTGTTATGTTTTGATTGTCAACATTAAATTGTGTTGCATTTTCATCTCTAGATAATAATGTTGCAACAAACTCTTTTCTGCCGTCAAGTTTGCGATATAATTTAACCTCAACCTTTTCGCCAGCATATTTTTTAAATTGCCAATCAAATTTAAGTGGTTTATCTAATCCATAACTTGAAACGTCAAGTGAATAAGTTTCATCATTGGTTGGATTAAGTTCATCCAAAACAGGGTCAAGCATACGGCTTACTTCAACGCAATCTTCAATTTGCACCCCTGTTGGTTTGTCAATATACACCACAAGGTGCATACCGTCATTGCGTTTTTCATACTCCACATCAACCAAGCGTGTTTCGCCTGTGAACAATGGTGAAATGTGTTGTTTAACAATTTCGCTAACTTTCATATATCTCCTTAAATCTAAAAATTTACTGCCTTATTTGTTTGCAAATATTTTAGTAACAATATTGTGCCTTTTAATTTTAATAAACATTAAACACATATTAAACTAAATTTTGCATCTTACAAACAAGCAGGGGTGGCAACCTGCCACCCCTAGAAATCATTATTAGTATATCACATCAAAATTAATTAATCAATAGTTTTTACCAGTTTTTATATAATAATATATAAATTATGGCCAAAATTTAAGCCCATTTTGCAAATTTAAACAAAATTTAATATTAATTTTTGATTATTAACTTAAATATTTTTCGTTTTTATCTCAACATTTGTTTATTTTACATAAGTTTGATAAACACTTTGGCAGTTGCGGTCGCATCGTTGATTGCCCTATGTGCATTATCTAACACTATTTTAAGTTTATCAACAACTGTGCCAAGTTTATAGTTTTTAAGTCCTGGCAATTTTTTACGTGCCATTTCAATTGTGTCCATAAGTGGATTATTGAAATTATATGATAACTTTTTAGCGGCAGCATAAATAAAGCCAATATCAAACGAAACATTATGCCCTACCATTGTTGCGCCATAGCAAAATTTATAAAAGTCTGGCAACACATAGCTGATTGTTGGTGCGTCCGCAACCATAGCATCATTAATGCTTGTAAGTTCAGTGATTTCACGTGGAATATGCTTGCTTGGTTTAACAAAAGTTGAAAAGGTTTCTGTTATTCTGCCATTTTCAATTTTGCAAGCACCAACTTCAATAATTTCGTCTTTGTTTGATTCCAAGCCAGTTGTTTCAAGGTCGAATACAACATAAGTGCCTTCAAACACTTTATCTTCTTCATCAAACAAGCCTTTTTGTTCGTAGTCTACATATTCATGTGGAAACACTGTGTGATATTCTGCATTAACTTGCTTTGTTGCACCTTTGATATCATCGCGTGTATACTCACAACGCGCAATAGTGTTTGCTGTAAAATTCAATTTGCCATTATATTCACGGAAAGAGCCAAACATACAAACTTTCATGCCAACTTCAATCAAATCGCCTTTGCTTTCATCTGCCTGTTTTGGAAAGATTGAACAATACATAATTTTGCCATCATTGCGGATTGCAACATTATAAAATGATTTTTCAATGTTTTGTGTTTCGCCATTTCTGGTGTATTTTCTAGTGTATGTTCTGCGTTGTACGTTGGTTACTTCACCACAAATTGCAACATTTTCCATTGCGGTTTTGATTTTGCTGTAATCCATTGCGGTGGTATAATCATTTTTGCCAATAATATCGGCTATTTCGCTTAAATGATAAATTGTTTTATCTTCGTTAACCTTAATGCTTTCAAGCAATTCTGCATTGTTTTCAATATAACTTTTTTGTGGTTGTTCGCCCGCTTCTTTCTTTTCAAAAATCACATTAAATTCTGCATAAAAACTTTCATTTAATTTTTCAGCAACCAATTCTGCCCTGTTAAGTTCTGTGGCATATTCATAAGTTGAAGGTGCAAGTTTTAACCTTACGTCAACTTTCATATGGTTAATTTCAACGGTTATATCGTCAAAGCTGAATTCTTTGTTCATTGCTGGAAAATTGTTTGTTATTGTTGTGTATGTATAGTTTGCTATCGTGCGTTTATCAAGCGGACAAGCGGTTAAATTAAGGTCGTATTTAACAAAATCGCCAATTTCAGTGTTAAGTGTTTCAATAATTTTATGCTTTGCTTCATCTGTTGGTTTAAAAGAATCTGGATTAAACAAAAAATCAACAGTGCAAACATTTGTTTTCTCACTGTAAACAGCGTCTTTAAATTTAAGCCCGTCATAGATAGCATCTAAAACTGTTAATTTATCCATAATTCCCTTTTTATTTTTTTATTAATGTTAATATTGTAACATAAAATGTATGGTGTGTCAATAATCCAATCCCCTTCATAATCGTGCATAAAAGTTAATTATATTTTGCTGTTGTGTACAATTAAACTAAAAAAACGTGCATATGTTAACACGTTTTTTTGCTGTTTTTTAAACTTAATTCAAACTTACAATTTATGTTATTGTTTATGATAATTAAGCCTTTTATACATAGTGATTTATAAAACAAATTGTAACACATCAACAACAATCACAAAGGCAAATAATAATATCAAGCCGACATTATTGATTGTGTTAATAACTTCACGTTTAATTGGCTTTTTGCGTATCCACTCAATTATCACAAATATCATTTGGAAGCCGTCCAACGCTGGAATTGGCAATAAGTTAAACACCGCAAGGTTAACTGCAATAAGTGGCAATAAAAGGAACAAGAAATTGAAACTTTGCATTGTCATAGTTGCCATACTCTTGATTGTTGTAACTGGTCCACCTAATGCAGTGATTGAAAGTTTGCCAGTAAGCAATTGACCAAATATAATCAACACTTTCCATGCCCAACGGCAAGTGAAAGGAATTGCCTGCAACAGTGCTTCACCAAACGAATAATGATAATACCCTATTGAAATTTCACCAGTGTCTTGATTTGTTGCAAACATCGTCCAGCCTTTCATTTTGCCAGCACTATCATACACAACATTAATGCGTCCAGTTTGTGTGATTTTCTTGCCATCACGTTTAAGCATAAAATCAATTTCATTTTCAACAATATAATAAGTTTTGCCGTTATCTTCAAAACTGTTTTCTGCGGTTATATCTTCGCCTTGATATGTTTTAAAGTTTTTGCTTAAATACTCAGTGATAAGGCTATCAAACATATCGTCTTTAACAAAGTCAATTTTTTTGCCTTCAATGCCATAAATCACATCATTTTTTTGCAGATATTCATAGTTGATTGAAGTTGGTTGAATATTTTTAACTTGCAATTGTTCATAGCCACAAGCCATTAATGCCACAAATGAGAAAATTATAGCACTTAAAAAGTTGAAAAACGCACCACAAAATAGCACAATAAGGCGTTTCCAAGGCTTTTGGTTGTTAAACGCTTTTGGATTATCTGTTCCGTCTTCATTTTCGCCAGCAAAGGCACAATAACCGCCAAGCGGAATAAGCCTTAATGTGAAAAGTTCACCGTTTTTCTTTTTTTTCTGCAATAATTTAGGGCCAAAGCCAACGCTAAATTCAGTGATTTCAAACTTTAAAATTTTGCCTGCAATATAATGTCCAAACTCGTGAATAAGCACCATAAGCAACAAAACAACAATGGCTAACAAAATATAGCCAATGTAAGTAAAAGTTGAAGATACGCTTAACAAATTAAACATATAAAATGTATACTGCTCCGTAATTAATTATTAAGTTATGTTGATTTACAACAACATAATCTCTATTTTATTTGAATAATTGAATGCTATCAATCAAAAACATTATTAATATAATATTTTTGTTTTTAACCTTTAATTCAAAAATTAACACAATTTTAAGCAAACAAACTCAAAAATTTTGTGTTAATTTATCTTTTGTTCTATATTGATTTGTATATTAAATCATTTCTTGTTTGATTTTTATTAATTAAACCTACTAAATAATGTTTTAATTATACATTTAATTTGTTTGATTTAAAGCACATATTAGAATAGGCCTATTTAATTTATCAAAATCACACTAAATTAAGATGCAAACCAAAATAATATATACGAATGTTGAAACAAATGTCATAGCATCAACTCTATCCATCATGCCGCCATGGCCAGGGAAGATTGTTCCGCTATCTTTAACACCTGCTCCACGTTTTAAAAAGCTTTCAAACAAATCGCCTGCTTGGCCAACAGCTGAAGCAACAAAACCGATAAGCATAAAATGCCACCACTCCATATTAAGGTTGGTTAAAATTGGTTGCCAGCCGTTATAGAAATGCACAACAACATAAACAAGCATTGCACCAAACACACCACCGATTATGCCGCCAACTGCCCCGCTGATTGTTTTGTTAGGGCTAATTTTTGGTGCAAGTTTTGGTCCTTTAAACGCTGAACCGATAAGATATGCAAATGTATCCGTAAGCATAGTAACAGCAAATACCAAAAGAATAAATGGCACTGAAAATCTTGTAACACTTGTGTATGCGTCCATACGGTTAATTGCAAGCAATGTGCCAAACATAAATGTTGGGTAAAGGCAGTTAATTAATGTGTAAACACCTGTTTTGAAAGCAACGCGGAAACCTGCTTGTGTGTTTGAAAAGAACTCAAACAAACAAACCAAAAATGCGTAAACTAACACTGCACCAATTTGAATAAGTGCCACAAAGCCGATATTCATTTTGCCGTTGCAAATAAGCAAAATAACATAGTTCAACACTATATAAAACATACTGAATATGCGGTTAGGCTCTTTTTCACGCTTTGCTAAAATGTTTGCCATCTCGTTGCTTGCAACAAAGCAAATAAAGATAACAAATATATCAAAAATGTAATCGCCAATATTGTTAGGCAAAAACTTGCTTGCGATTGCTAACACTGTTGCCAAAACAATAAAAATACTTGTTAAAAATCTCTTTTTCATTTGTCTTCCTTTATCGCGCCAAATCTACGCTCTCTCTTTAAATAATTTTTTAATGCTTTAACCAAATCATTTTTTGTAAACGCTGGCCAATATGTTTTTGGAAAACTCCACTCTGCATATGCTGCCTGCCAAACCATAAAGTTGCTTGTTCGTTGCTCACCAGATGTGCGAATAACAAAGTCAAGTGGCAAAAGTTCTGCCGAATATAAGCGTTTTTCAAGTTCTTCTTTGGTTATTATTGTTACGCCGTCAGCAATACATTTATTCACTGCCATAAGCACTTCTTGTTGACCACCATAGTTTATACAAGGGTTTAAAATAAAGCCATTTTTTGATTTAGTTTGTTGCATTAATTTTACCGCTTTTTGCCTTATATTAACTGGTATACGTTCGTCCGTCAAATCGCCAGAAATAATAACACGCACGTCTTGGCTTAAATACTCTTTTTCATATTCGTCAAGCATTTGGTCAAAAAGTTGCATAAGATAGTCAACTTCTTTTTTAGGACGTTTCCAATTTTCAGCCGAAAAGCAGTAAAGTGAAAGGTTTTTGATGCCAAGTTCACGCACAAATTCGATTTGTTTTTTAAGATTTTCAAAACCGTATTTATGCCCTATCATACGCACCATACCACGTTTTTTTGCCCATCTGCCATTGCCATCAATAATCAATGCAATATGTTTAGGCAAACGTGGATTGTTTTTAAGTTTTTGAATATTCATTAAACTTCCATTATTTCTTGGATTTTCCTTTCGCAGGCGACATCTGCTTTATCTGTGTAAGTATCCAAACTCTTTTGCACGTCTTTTTCAAGACCTGCTAAATCGTCTTCACTGATAGTGCTGTTCTTCTTCATATCTTTAAAAACGTCAAGACAATCACGGCGTGCGTTACGCATTGCAATTTTTGTTTCTTCCAACAATTTTTTTGCATCCTTGCTGTATTCACGTCTGCGTTCTTCTGTAAGCATTGGAAAGCCTACGCGAATAATTTTGCCATCATCACTTACAGATACACCTAAATTTGCAGCCTCAATGCCAGTTTTGATTGCTTTGAGTGTGCTTGCGTCCCATGGTGATACAACTAACATACGTGCATCTTGCACAATTATATTCGAAGTTTGGTTAATTGGTGTGCGTGTGCCATAATAATCGACCTTAATGCCTTCAATAAGTTTTGGATTTGCCCTACCAACACGGATAAGCATTAATTCGTCAATAAAATGGTTGAATTGTTTTTCTAACTTTTCTTCAAAGTCCATCATAGTCATTTCAACGTCTTCGTTCATTAAAAAATTTCTCCTTAAAACAAAATAGATTTATTTAATTAAAATATAACTAATATAATCTAAAATATAATAACTAAAAGCAAAAAAAATAGCAAGTAAAATTAACTTGCTATTTATCTTTAAATAAACATCTTAACAATCTCTTCAACTATTTTAAAGATTTTAAGATTATTTCATTTGAGATTGTGCAGCAACTTCTGCAGCAAAGTCGTCATTACGTTTTTCAAGGCCTTCACCCATAACCATAAGTGTGAAACGGCGGATTGTGATTTTTTCACCAATCTTTGCAATAAGACCAGTTAAAACATCTTTAACTTTCTTTTTGCCGTCTGGGTCTTTGATGTAAACTTGTTCCATCAAAACAACTTCTTCATAGTATTTATTGATTTTACCTTCAACAATTCTGTCAACGATATTGGCTGGTTTGCCTTCGTTAATAAGTTGAGCACGGTAAATTTCTTTTTCTTTTTCAACTAAATCTTGTGGCACTTCGTTGATATTTACACAAATTGGACGTGATGCAACAACTTGCATTGCAAGGTTGTGTGCAAATTCACGCAATTCTTCGTTCTTAGCAGCGAAGTCTGTTTCAGTGTTGATTTCGATAAGTGAAGCAAAACTGCCATTGCCATGAACATAACTTTCAATAAAGCCTTCTGCTGCAATACGGCCTTCTTTTTTAGCTGCTTTTGCAACGCCACGTTCACGTAAAATTTCAACGGCTTTGTCTACATTACCTTCTGCTTCGGTTAATGCTTTTTTGCAGTCCATCATGCCTGCACCTGTCATATCTCTTAAATTTGCAACGTCTTTTGCTGTAATAACCATAAAATCCCCCTTTCTATTCTTTAACTGGTTGTTCAGTTGCTTCTGCTTTTTTTGCAACACGTTTACGTGCTGGTTTTTCTGCTGGTTTTTCGTCTTCTTTAACGATTTCGCCAGTAACCATAGCTTCCATGCTTACATCTTCGTCTTCAGCGTTAAGGTCGTGTAAAATTTCGCCACCTTTTGCTTCCATAATAGCGTCCGTTAAAGCACTAAGAATAAGTTTAACTGAACCGATAGCATCATCATTTGCTGGGATGCAAACTGTAACATCATCTGGGTCGCTGTTTGTATCAACAATACCAACAGTTGGGATACCAAGACGTTTAGCTTCTTTAACTGCAATGTGTTCCATGTGTGGGTCAACCAAAATGATAAGACCTGGAATTGAAGTCATATCTTTGATACCGCTAAGGTTTGTAGCAAGTTTATCACGTTCTGCTTTAAGTTTGATAACTTCTTTTTTAGGCAACAAATCGAAATCGCCAAGTGTTTCCATATTGTTAAGTTTGTTCATGCGGTCAATACGTTTACGGATTGTTGTGAAGTTAGTAAGTGTACCACCTAACCAACGTGTGTTAACATAGAACATACCACAACGTTCTGCTTCTTGTTTAACAGTTTCGCTGGCTTGTTTCTTTGTGCCAACAAACAATACGTTTGCGCCTGCAAGCACTTTTTCTTTAATGAATACATATGCTTCATCAACTTGTTTTGAAGTATCTTCAAGGTTCAAAATGTGAATATCATTTCTGCTTGTGTAAATATACTTCTTCATTTTTGGGTTCCATTTACGGGTTTGATGGCCGAAATGACAACCAGCCTCTAATAATTGTTTCATTGAAATAACTGACATTTAAATTTACCTCCTGTTTGTCTCTTCCCCACTATTCATTTTGCTTTAAAACCATATTTAGGCAACAGATAAGCAATCGTAATGGGTGCTTTTTTCATTGAACAAGCAAATACTAACAAAAAAACAAAAAAAAGTCAACAATATATTGACATTTTTTTGCTTAATAATATCAAACTAAATTCTACTAAATTATTTAAGTTATTGCGTGATATAAAATAACACACAAACTTTAAGGCATTATCTTAAAAGGTGTTAAATAAGGCAATGTTTATTTTTTACCTTCGTCTTCGCCTTGGTCCAACAATGCTTGGTAAACCTCCAAAACATCATCAATAATTTGTTGGTCGCTAACAACTTCAAGTGATTGTTTTTGTTCGTCAATTTCAAACAAAACGCCTTCACCTTCGTTAACACCTTGCATTGGTGTGATAGGAATTAAAATTGCATAAAGTGCATTTGTGCGGTCAAGCGGAATCAAAGCCACTTGTTCAAATGTGATTGGGTTTTGTTGGTCGTCAAAAAGCACAATATTTTCTGTGTTATTTTCGTCCAAAATTTGTTCTATTGGGTTTTTTGCAACCACTTTTTTTGTTCTTTTGTTTTCCATTAATATCTCCTTATATTATCTAAATAATCTTGCAATATAATTGAAGCAGCAACAGCATCTAATTTTTGTTTACGCTTTTTCCAATCTCTTTCAGTTTGTTTAAGCACATCTTCAGCCATAGCAGAAGAAAGGCGTTCATCAACGAAACTGATTTTAACTGCAAGTTTGGCTTGCAATTCGTCCATAAATGCACGTGTTTCAACAGCAATTTCTTGCTCCTCACCCTGCATATTCATAGGCAAACCACACACAATTTCATCAACCTTGTTTTTTTCAACCAAGTCAACAAAATGCTGAATATCTTGTGCGTCCCCCTGCCTTACGTAAACTTCATAAGGTGAAGCCAAAAACTTTGTTTCATCACTAAAAGCCACACCTATACGCCTTAATCCAAAATCAATTCCCATTGCTTTCATACTATCATATTTTAACATATTGGCTTTTTATTGTAAAGAAAACGCCACGCAAAATTTGTTAAATCATAAATTAAAATTCAATAAAAGACCATTTAATAAACCGATTTATTTCGTTCAACTCATAAATACGGTTTGTAGTGTATTTACAACAAAAAAGGACTTATTAAAGCCCTTTTTGATTACAAATTTAGTTGTTTTCTTGTTGCTTTGATTTTTTTGTTTGAGTTTTGATTTCTTCGGCAACATCAGTGATAATTTCCTTACCCTTTTCAACACCTTTTTGCACTGTATCTGCCACTGGTTTGTTGCATTTACAAGTGATTGCACCAACAACAAAACCAAGCCCCATACCAATTAATAAATCTTTCATATTTCCCCCTTACTCTATTGTCTGCCAAAATATAAAAAATATGTAAAAATTTGTAAAAAACTTGATGTTAATTTGTAAGTCGCCACAACACCAAATAATTAATAGGTTAATCAAATAAAACAATAAAAAAACAGGCTTAAATTAGCCTGCTTTTATTGTGAATACAACAAACCATATTTATGAGCGAAAGCGAAGTAAAATGGTTTATTATTATATTAGTCTTCTTTTTTGTTGAAGAAATCTGCAAAAAGTGGATTATCAAAAATACCACCTTCAAAAACAAGTTTTTTAGGTCTGCCTCTCTTTTTAGGCTTGTTTTCTGTTTCTTCTTGTTTTGGTTCTTCTACTGGTTTATCTTCTTTTGGTTGTTCTTCAACCTTTTCTTCTGGTTTATAGTCAACTGCAAATCCAGGGTCAAGCAAAACGCCTTCTTCTGGCCTTGCAACAACAAAATCCTCACCAAAGTCTGCAAAGTCGTCAGTGGTATCTTCGGTTGTTTCTTCTGTTGCTGTGTTGTTTGTTTCAGCGTCTAAAACAACTTTTTTCTTTCTGCCACGGGTTGATTTTGGTTTGCCTTCTTTTTCACGTGCTTCAATATAGTTTTCAATAGCCAAATCTAAACACTCGATGCAGAAAGTGATATCAATATCACTATCTTCACCAAGGTTACGTTTAACAACTGATTGGTCAAGCATAACACTATCAATGCTTTTGCCAATAACCATTTTTGTGATTGTTGAACAAATTGCAACTATATATGGATTTGCTTGTGCACGGAAGTTACAAGCGGTTATCAAATCGTTTTCAATACGAAGTGAAAATTCAACGTTTGCAGTGCCTTCAAGGTTTGAAAGGCTTGCAATGCCGTCTGGTTTCATAATTCGGCCTGCGTTAACTGGGTTTGCAAATAAATTTAAAACTGTTTTGCTGTACATTATTTATCCCCCTTCCTTTTGCGAATTTTTAAGCCATAAGTTGATGAGTATTCACGTAAATCTTCAACTGCTTTTGCAATGATTGCAACTGCGGCGTCAATTTCTTCATAAGAATTGTTTTTGCCAAGGCTAAAACGGATTGTGCTTTTTGCATCATCTGCTTTAAGGCCGATTGCTGAAATAACGTGAGAAACTGTTAAACTGTTGCTTGTGCAAGCACTGCCAGTTGATACAGCCACGCCAGCAAGGTCAAGTTTTGTAAGCAAACTTTCACCGTCAACACCAACAAAGCAAATTGAAACAATGTGAGGCAATTTTTGTTTGATGTTTGCATTGATAATGATATTTTCAACAGAACTTGTGATTTTTGAAACAAAATATTCACTTAACGTACGCAATTTGTGGTTGTTTGTTGCCATATCTCTAACTGCAATTTCAACCGCTTTTGCAAAGCCAACAATGCCAGCAGTGTTGCTTGTGCCACCACGGCGTGAACGTTCTTGATTGCCACCAAACACAATAGGGTCGATTGCAACATCGTTGCTTAAATACAAAGCACCAACGCCTTTTGGACCATAAATTTTGTGAGCACTCATTGTCATTGCATCAATGCCTAAATCTTTAACATCAAGTGCCATATGTCCATAAAGTTGCACTGCATCAGTGTGGAAAATAATGTTCTTTTCGTGTGCGGTGTGTGCAATGGCTTTGATATTTTGAATTGTGCCTATCTCGTTGTTTGCAGCCATAATAGAAATCAAAATGGTTTTATCTGTGATAGCGTGCAACAAATCTGCAAAGTTAATAAAGCCGTTTTTATCAACGTCCAAATAAGTAACTTGGAAGCCATTTTTCTCCAAATATTTGCAAGCGTTTAAAATTGATTCGTGTTCAATCTTGCTTGTGATAATTTGGTTACCTTTTGCCCTATTAGCATTTGCCAAGCCAATGATAGCCCATGAGTTTGCTTCACTGCCACTTGCTGTAAAATAAATTTCATTGCTTTTGGCATTGATTGAATCAGCAATAGTATCGCGGCTGGCGTCAATCAAAGCACTTGCTTCACGGCCAAAACTGTGCAAAGAACTTGAATTGCCGAAAGTTGATGTGTAAACTTTGTTCATTTCGTTAAGCACTTCGCCACTGATACGTGTGGTTGAAGCGTTGTCTAAATAAATCTTTTCTGTCATTTTTCCTTCTCCGTGTGATAATATATCACTTATTGCATATTTTGTCAATATTTAATTGTTAAATCAATTAAGCAAAAATATAACTTAAATTTAACTTAAAGTTTATTATCAGGACATTTACTGAAAGCTGACGGTAAAAAGCTTTTGCCTGTAATCTGTAAGATAATTTGATAAAAAAAAGAATACCAACTGAAGTGATATTCTTTAAAAAAGTTTTTAAATCAATAAATTATTTGGCTTTCCATCTTTTTAAGGTTGGAAATAATTTTTCACAATAGGCTTTCATTTGTTCGTTGGTCATACCAGCCTGAGCACCGTATTGAGAACACATCTTGATATAGGTTTTCATGTCAACCTTGTCAATAAATTCGCCATCTTGATAGCAATATTTGCAATAATCTTGGTTGATTTTACCATTTTTCTCACTACCTAAAACACTTTTATCAGTGATTGGCATACCACAACTTTGACATGCTTTCTCTATACAATACTCCTTTGTGTTTTTATTCAACCCGTTAATCTTCAACTTGTGTGTTTTCGCATCTTGTGATGAAATCTTCCATTTCATCTGCTGAAATCAAACCAACACTGCTGTCAATTTTTTTGCCGTTCCTAAAGCATACAACAGTTGGCACGCTGAATATACGATAACGTTTTGCAATTTCTTCGCTATCGTCAATGTCTAAATTATAAAATTTAATGTTTTTCATCTTGCCACTTAAACGTTCCAAAATAGGTTTAAGCATACGGCAAGGCATACACCAAGTTGCTGAAAAGTCAACAACCGTTAAGTCCTTTGAATTGATAACATTATCAAAATTTTCGGTTTTAACTTGTTCCAAAATATTCTCCTTTCTGGCTCTATTTCAAACCAACTATATTTTGCTTGCTAGCCAACAATTTTTGTTATAACTTTTGCAACTATTGTGCCAGCCATCATCACTGGATAGTATACCACGCTAGCCACTGTTTTGCAATCAAATTTTGTTGCTTTTTGTTTAGTGTAACACACATCAAGTTTGTTTATGCGGTTTTCAGCACAAAACTTGCGCAGTATTTTTGCGATTGGATCGTAACTTGTTTTGGAAATATCTGCAATTTCAAATTTAGGAATTTCTGCGTATCTATTGCCTGCCCCCATTGAGCAAAGAATATAAACCTTGTTTTTCTTTGCTTGCATGATAAGGTGCTTTTTTGCCTTAATATCGTCAATGCAATCAATAATAATATCAAATTGGCTTAAATCAATGGTGCTGTTTTCGTCATATTTTTCAGCGATGGCGGTTATTTTTGCGTTTGGATTGATATTCAAAAGTTGCGTTTTCATTTCTTCAACTTTAAGTTTGCCAACATTGGTTTGATTTGCCACAAGTTGACGGTTAAGGTTGGTTATGTCAATTGTATCAAAATCAACGATTGTTAAGTTAGAAATGCCAGAACGCACCAAAAAATTGCACACTGCACTGCCAACACCACCCGTGCCAAAAACTATGATGCGTGTGGAAACAAGTTTTTCAACCTGTTCCGCTGAAAGCATCAGTTCAAATCTTTTTAAAAATTCCATGCTTGAGTCTTTCATTGGCAAAAAGTTAACTTCTATAATACGTATTTTTTGAAATCATGTGTGTGAATAAGTGCATTCATTGTGTTAAGCACAAATGGCTTATCAACCACAACTTTAACCATTGGATTGTTATCACTTGCATTAAAAGAGATATCTTCAAGCAAAAGTTCCATAATTGTTTGCAAACGGCGTGCACCAATATTTTCACTTGTTTCATTTTCGTCTGCTGCAAGTTCTGCAATGGCGTCAATGGCGTCATCAGTGAATTCAAGGTCAACATTATCAACACGCAACAATTCTTGATATTGTTTGATAAGTGCGTTTTGAGGTATTGTTAAAATCTTTTTAAAGTCTTCTTTTGTTAAACTGTCCAACTCAACAATAACTGGGAAACGACCTTGAAGTTCAGGTATCAAATCACTAACGCTTGCAATGTGGAATGCACCTGCCGCTATGAAAAGTATATGGTCAGTGTGAACTACACCATATTTAGTATTAACCACGCTACCTTCAACAATAGGTAAAATATCACGTTGCACACCTTCACGTGAAACGTCTTGACCATTATTCTTTTTTGCTGCAATTTTATCAATTTCATCAATAAAGATAATGCCTTGTTGTTCAGCACGATAGATTGCTTCTTTATTAACTGCATCTGGGTCAATAAGTTTATCGCACTCCTCGTCCAACAAAAGTTCACGTGCGCGTTCAACTGTCATCTTTTTCAATTTGCGTGGTGCTTTAATAATGCCACCCATAATTTGACCAATGTTAATTTCTGCCCCAATGCCGTCCATAAGGTTCATTTGTTGTGGCTCGTCCTTAACATCAATATCAATAGTATCTTTATCATATTTGCCAGCTTTATAGTTTGCATAAAAATCAGCACGGAAATTTTCAGTATCTACATTTTCAGGCTTTGTGCTTTTCTTGATAGGATACAAAATATCTGTGATTTTTTTATCAACCACTGTGATTGCTTTATCTTTGATTTTATCGGTTTGTTCTTGACGCACAATACGCACTGCAACACCAACCAAATCACGAATCATGCTTTCAACATCACGGCCAACATAACCAACTTCGGTGTATTTTGTTGCTTCAACTTTAACAAAAGGTGCATTAACAAGTTTTGCAAGCCTACGTGCAATTTCAGTTTTACCAACGCCAGTTGGACCTTTTAAAATGATGTTTTTTGGTGTAATTTCTTCACTTAATGCTTTATCAAGTTGGCTGCGGCGATAACGGTTACGCAAACAAATTGCGACTGCACGTTTTGCCTTTGCTTGACCGATAATATAGTTGTCAAGGTTGGAAACAATTTCTTTACAAGTCATAATGCTGCTCATACTCTACACCTCCTCAACAACATAGTTGCCGTTTGTAAATACGCAAATATCAGTTGCAATTTCCATTGCTTTGATTGCGATTGTTTTAGCATCTAAATCTGTGTTTTTATAAAGTGCTTTTGCTGCTGCCAAAGCGTAGTTTCCACCACTGCCGATTGCACAAATGCCATCATCTGGTTCAATAACATCGCCCATACTTGAAAGAATAAGCAAAGTTTGTTTATCAGCAACAATCATAAGTGCTTCTGCATTGTTGTGCCCTTGACTACGAATATTTTTTGCAAATTCTACTGCACTACGCATCAAACTGCCACTATATTTGTTAAGCAATTTTTCAAACTCTTCACACATTGCAAAAGCATCTGCTGTACCACCTGCAAAGCCAACAACAACTTTGCCGTCAAAAAGTCTGCGCACTTTGTGTGCTGTGCCTTTAAAAATAACTTGTTGCCCCATTGTTACTTGACCATCGCCAGCAACAACTGTTTTACCATTGCGTTTAACAGCTACAATGGTTGTTCCTCTAAATTGTTCCAATTTTATCTCCTTTTAATTTTTTGCCAAACAAAGCAAATTGTAAAACAAATCTTTGTTTATTTTGTTTGTGAGTTTTCAATTTCTTTTAACCAAACTTAATAATTATTCTGTTTTATTTGTTAGGCTTAAAATTTTATTTTTAATTTTTTAACTGATTTGCAACCGCTTTAATTTCTTCAAGCGACCTAACACGATAAGCCGTATTACGTTCAGCCTTATCACGCATATTGATTGGGTTTAAAATGCCATAGTTTGCATTGATTGGTTGAAAATGCTTTGTGTTGGCATTTGTTAAATAGTTATAAAGCCCACCAATAATTGTGTTTGCTGAAAATTCAACAAGTGGTTTGCCAGTTAACATTTGATGCACGTTTATGGCACAATAAAGTCCACTTGCAATGCTTTCAACATAGCCTTCAACCCCACTCAGTTGCCCTGCAATGAAAATGTTGCTGTCAGTTTTAATGCGTGAATATTTATCCAAGCAAGCAGGAAAATTAACAAAATGATTGGTGTGCATCACACCATAACGCAAAAATGTTGCCTTTTCAAGCCCTGGAATTAAACTAAACACACGCTTTTGTTCTGGAAAGGTTAAATTTGTTTGAAACCCTACCATATTGTACATTGTAGCACAATTATTTTCTTTTCTCAACTGAACAATGGCATATGGTTTTGAATTATCGTGCGGATTTGTGAAGCCAACTGGCTTTAATGGTCCAAAACGGATTGCATCTTGCCCACGTGAAGCCATAATTTCAATAGGCATACAACTTTCAAAAATGTTGCCCTTTTCAAAATCGTGCAATTCAACACGTTGTGCTGAAACAAGTTCAGTGTAAAATTTAAGATATTGTTCTTTATTCATCGGGCAGTTTAAATAATCATCTTCGCCTTTGCCGTATCGCGCACCAAAAAATGCTTTATTTAAGTCAATTGATTCGGCAGCAATAATAGGTGCTGCTGCATCATAAAAATAAAAGAATTGTTGCCCCAACTTTTGTTGTAAAGCTTGCCCCATATTATCTGTGGTCAATGGCCCAGTTGCAACAATGGTGATTGCGTTCGGCTCAAATTCTGCCACATCTTTGCAAATAAAATTAATATTTTTATTGTTTTTTATTTGTTCGGTGATATATGAAGAAAATTGTTCTCTATCAACCGCCAAGGCTTGACCAGCTGGCACTCTAAATTTATAAGCAGCATTTACCAAACTGCTGCCAAGCAACATCAATTCGCGTTTAAAAAGACCAGATGCCGAGTTTTCGTCATCGCTTTTAAAAGAATTACTGCACACTATTTCAGCAAAATTATCACTATGGTGTGCGGGCGTTTTTGCTTTTGTTTTTATATCAAAAAGATTAACCTTGTGGCCGTTGTTAGCCAAATACAAGGCTGCTTCGCACCCAGCAAGGCCAGCGCCAATAATGTTAATCTTTAACATAGTTACACCCTTTGCCTGAGCATAAAATTGTGGTTTTGTTTTTGCCAAAACGTTTTATAAGTTGGCTGCCACATTTTGGACATTTTTCATTGAGTGGTAAATCCCAAGAAATATAGTCGCATTTAGGATAATTGCTGCAACCAAAGAAAAGTTTGCCACGTTTGCTATATTTTGCGCTTACAACACCGCCGCATTTTGGACAAATGCCAGTTTCTTCAACCTTGATTTCTGGTTCATTAATGTTTTTGGTGTTTTTGCATTGTGGAAAGTTTGAACAAGCCAAAAATTTGCCAAACTTGCCTTCACGGTAAACCATCATAGAGCCACATTTATCGCATTTAATATCGCTTGGCACAGGCTCTGATTTAGTCATATTTACGCCCATTTGTTGGCTAGCATAGTCCATATGCTTTTTAAAGTCTTTATAGAAAGCGTCAACAATCTCTTGCCACTTAATTTTGCCAACTTCAACATCATCAAGTTGTTTTTCCATTTCAGCGGTGAATTTAATGTTCATCACATTTTCAAAATATTCTTCCAAATATTCTGTAACTTTTATGCCAAGTTCGGTTGGCACAAGATATTTCTTTTCAGTTTTAATATATTCACGGTTAAACAAGGTGGATATTGTTGAAGCATATGTTGCAGGACGACCAATACCTTGCACTTCCATTTCTTTAATAATCGTGTCTTCCGCAAATCTAACTGGTGGTTTTGTGAATTTTTGTTCGCTGGTTAAACTATCTTTTATAACAGTTTCGCCTTCAATTAAATCTGGAATATTAATTCCGCCCTTTTCTTCATCTTGTGGTTTATAAACTTTTGTGTAACCATCAAAAATCAAAGCCTTGCCAGATGAACGGAATTTATAATCGTTTGCTGTTACATCAACTGTTAAACTATCATATTGAGCAAAACTCATTTGGCTTGCAATAAAGCGTTTGAAAACCAAAGTGTAAAGTTTAAGGTAAGTTTCTTCAACCTTGCCTTTTAAATATTCTGGTGTGTATTTAAGGTTGATTGGACGGATTGCTTCGTGCGCATCTTGCACATTGTTTTTTGCAGCAAACTCGTTAAATTTGCCTGGGTGATATTTTGCGCCATAGTTGTTTAAAATATAATCTTTTGCAGCAAATTGAGCATCTAAGCTAACACGTGTGGAGTCAGTACGTATATAAGTTACAAGTGCGGTTTTGCCTTCGCCTGCAATCATAACGCCTTCATACAAAGATTGAGCGCATTTTGTGTAACTGCCAGATGTCATTTTAAGTTTTTTAATTGCATCTTGTTGCAATGTGCTGGTTGTGTATGGTGGCAATGGTTTGCTATATGTAACCTTACGGTCAACCGAACTTACAACAAAGTTTGCGTTTTCAGTTTCTGTCAAAATTTTATCAGCTTGTTCTTTGTTTTCAACTTCAATCTTTTTATCTTTATATTGCACCAATTCTGCCCTAAAAGGTTGTTCACCCTTTTTAAGGTTGGCAAAAATATTCCAGTATTCAACTGGCACAAAGTTTTTAATTGCTTTTTCACGGTCAACAATCAATTTAAGTGTAACAGATTGCACACGACCAGCAGATAATTTGCCACGTATTTTACGGCTTAACAATGGGCTTAATTGATAGCCCATTATACGGTCAAGCACGCGGCGACCTTGTTGAGCGTTGATTAAATCATAGTTAAGTGGCTTTGGATCAGCAATACTTTCGTTAACTACTTTTTTACTGATTTCGTTAAACGCTGTACGCACCAATGCGTCTTTATCTAAACCTAAAATTGTTGCCAAATGCCAAGCAATCGCTTCCCCTTCCCTATCTGGGTCGGTTGCAAGATAAACTGCATCGGCTTTGCTTGCCAAGCGTTTAAGTTCCGCCACCAAGGCTTTCTTTTCTGGGATTATTTCATATGTTGGTTCATAGTTATGTTCAAGGTCTATTGCAAAACTCTTTGCAGGTAAATCACGCACATGTCCTTTTGTTGGAAATACAACATACTCATCACCTAAATATTTTTTAATACTTTCGCGTTTACCAGGACCTTCTATCAATACTAATTTCATCAAATCTCCTATGCCATTATATAACTGTTGTTTGCAAGTTTATACACCAATCCGTCAAGTTCAAGTTCCAGCAAAATAGAGTTCAGTTCGCTTGGCAAAAGATGTGTATGGTCTGCAATTTCTTGAAAAGTCTTTTTTTCAAACTTGATATAATCTATAACAATTTGTTGTTTGATGTCAAGTTGAATTGACCCCATTTTTTGCTTTTCAGCATTTACGCCTAAACTGCTTAAAACGTCTGCTGGTTCAAGTGTTATTTGTGCTTTTTCTTCTTTTATCAGTTTGTTACACCCCTTTGAATATGGTGCATTTATCTTGCCAGGTACGGCAAAAACTTTGCGGTTAAATTCATAAGCATCATGACAAGTTGAAAGCGAGCCACTTTTTTCAGCAGCTTCGGTTACTATTGTTGCTTGGCTTAATCCTGCAATAATACGGTTGCGTGCCAAAAACAAATATGCAAGTGGCTGAATATTTGGACTTGATTCAGTTATAACCAAATTGCTTTCAGTTAGTTGCCTATATAAAGCAATGTTTGTTGATGGATATATATGATGCAATCCGCCAGCAAGCACTGCAATAGTTGAGCCGTCATTTTCAAGTGCTGTGCGGTGTGCCAAACTGTCAACACCCACTGCCATACCTGACACAATGGTTAAACCTGCAATAGATAATTCTTTTGCATATTCTTTTGTTGTTACCACGCCATAATCTGTTGGCTTTCTGCTGCCTACAATCGCCACACAATTGCTTGATAGCAACTGCAAATTACCTTTACAATAAAGGCATAAAGGTGGAGTGTCAACTTCCAACAACTGCTTTGGATAACGGTTATCGTATATTGTTACAAATTCAATGCCTTCGCTTGCAAAACCTTCAATTAAATTCATAAATTTTGTTTCGTCCAAGCATTGCGCCATTTTGTTAAATTCTTCGTCAGTTAATATTTCTTTATATTTTTGGTTACACAAAAAAGACTGCTTGATATCAGCACCATTTTCAGTGCAATCAAGCAATTTTTTCTTTTTTGCATAACCAAGGGAAGGAAACAAGTCCAACCACAAAATATTTTTTTCATTATTTGTCATTTTAACCGCCAAAATTGAATTAAATCCTAAATTGTATATTTAATTAACCAAGTAGTGTATTTGCAAATTTAAATCAAACTTTATTGAATTTAAATTGTATATTTTTTATCAAGTGAACGATATTGTATTGCTTCCAAAATATGTGCCTTTTCAATGTTTGGCTTGCCGTCTAAATCCGCAATGGTTCTTGCAACTTTCAATATTCGGTTGTATGCCCTTGCACTTAAATTAAGGCGTTTAAATGCATGTTCAAGCAAATCTGTGCACTCTTTGTTTAATGTGCAATATTCCTTAAACTCCTTATCACTCATTTTGCTGTTAGAATATATTTTTGTTTGTTTAAAGCGATCTAATTGAATTTGGCGTGCCTTATTAACACGTTGTTTAATTGCACTGCTTGGTTCTTCAAGTTCATGCGTGGTTAAATCGTCAAATTCAACGCTATCAACAACCACATGCAAGTCTATACGGTCCATAAGTGGTCCACTAATTTTTGAAAGGTATTTATGTATGCTAGCAGGTGAACACTTACACTCATGTTTTTCACTGCCATAATAACCACATGGACAAGGATTCATGCTTGCCACCAAAGTGAAATTGGCTGGATATTGCACGCTCATTGCATTGCGGGAAACTGAAATATAACCATCTTCCATAGGTTGACGCAAAGTTTCTATTGTGTTGCGGTTATACTCTGGCATCTCGTCTAAAAACAACACTCCGTTATGTGCTAAACTTATTTCACCAGGTTTAGCCTTTGCCCCGCCACCTGTTAACGCAACAAGGGTTGCGGTGTGGTGCGGACTACGGAATGGACGCTCAACAACAATGCCTTGCTTTTGGTCAAGCAACCCTGCCACACTGTGAATTTTAGTTACTTCCAAACTTTCTTCAAACGTCATATCAGGTAAAATTGAAGGGAAGCATTTTGCAAGCATAGTCTTACCTGAACCTGGTGGACCAATAAGCAAAATATTATGGCCTCCAGCCGCTGCAATCTCCATTGCACGTTTGGCACTAGCCTGCCCTTTAACATATGCAAAATCATGGCTAAAATGATGTTGTTTAAGTGCACTTTCAAAAGTCTTGTTTTGTGCTGGTTGCAACTTTTCTGTTCCTAATAAAAAATCAACAGCTTGTTTAAGTGTTTTAACTGGATAAACTTCAATTTGGTCTATAAAAGACGCTTCCATTTCATTGTCTGCTGGAATAATAAATTTGTTATACCCCATTTGTTTTGCACTGATAAGCATTGGCATAATACCGTTAAGCCTGCGTATTTCGCCGTTCAAACTTAATTCGCCAAGCACAACATAATCTTTTACTGACGCTTGTGGCACAACTTCTTGTGCAATAAGCAATGCAAGTGCAATTGGCAAATCATACATGCTGCCTTCTTTGCGAGTGTCCGCTGGTGCAAGATTTATGATTATTTTATTAACTGGATATTTATAAGTGCTGTTTTTGATTGCACTTTTAACACGTTCTTTGCTCTCCTTGATTGCTGTGTCAGCCAAGCCAACAACATCATAGGCTGGCAAACCTGCATTAACATCTAATTCAATTTCAACTGGATAGCCAGTGATACCATTTAAGCCAAAAGATAAAATTTTTGCAAGCATTGCCTTTTCTCCTCACCTGTTCACTATACCAAATATTGGTAAATCAAGTCAAACAAAAAGTCGAACAAATGTTTGATTGTTAAAAATAATACGAAATTATTTAGTAAAATTATTAAAGTTTAATTTTTACAACAAGGCCAATTTTACTTAATTCAATCCATATTCAACTTAGTTATTTATAGCAACAAAAAAAGAAGACAGATTATCTCTTGTCTTCTTTAACTTTTGCGGCTTTACCTGAAAGATCTCTAATATAATAGATTTTTGCACGGCGAACTTTTGCCTTTCTTGTTACCACAATTTTTTCAATACGTGGGCTGTGAAGAGGGAAAGTTCTTTCAACACCAATGCCAAAAGATACACGGCGAACAGTGAAAGTTTCACGAACACCTGAACCTTTTTTTGCAATTACAACGCCTTCGTATGCTTGGATACGTTCTTTATCACCTTCTTTGACCTTTACGTTAACACGTACAGTATCACCAATATTGAAAGGAGTGATGTCATTGCGTAATTGCTCTTTCTCGATTTGGTCGATAATATTCATAGTTACCTCCTAAATTTGACGTTCTTGCCTTGGTCGGTAGTGGACCGTCAACAACTTGATTATAGTAACACAAAAAAAACAAACTTGCAAGTGTTTTTTGCAAATTTGTTAAATATATTTGCTTTACAGCCAAGAAATGAAACTAATCGTCAAATTAGATGTGTGTCTTAAAGAGTGCTACGCATCACAATCAAATTAAAATTTTATTCTTCTGCCCTATCTTATGCAAAATTTAACGAAAATAAAAATTTAGTTTTATTTTGATTTTGGTGCTTGCAATTTCAAAATTGAACGCAACTTAACCAAATCTTCTGGCGCTAAATCCGCCTTACCAACTGGATAAGCCATTGCTTTGTTTGGATAAATAAATATGTATGATTTTGTTTCTTTAACCTTAATCATATCTTTATAATAAACTTTTCCTGTTGAAATTTGTTCGCCGTGTTTAAAAGATGTTAAAGCAAAATAATCGTCATAAAATTCATAAAGAGATTCATCTTCCATAATCTTTTTATTGTTCTTTTTGCCCATAGAAACCAAAATGAAATATGTTATACCAAGCACCAAACAAACCCAAAGCCAAAGAGCAATGTAAAAATTTTCAAATCCTATAAATAAATATAAAGCAAAAAGTGTTAACAACCCTGCACCACCAACAGATGTTAAAATGATTGCCCAAACTAAAATTGGATGCAATAATTCGTTAGCAACTTGCGATGTCATTTTTGTTTTGCAACTAAACATAATTTTCTCCTGTTAATATTTTTATGTTAGCATTTTTTAACTTGTTAGTCAATATTTGTGTTAATTTTGTTCATTTTTTGGTTTATCTTTACCCTTTTTGGCATATTTTGCAATAAAAATTGCCAAAGGAATTGAGAATATGATAATTGTTGGCAACCAAGTAAATATCAAGATACCCCTTAATGCAAAGACGTCAACACCACACCAACCTAAAATTGGAATATGTAAAAATCCAACTGCCAAACACAGAATAGATAGTACTAAAAATATCCATTTTTTCATAAATTTCCCCTTTTGCCTTTTAGTGGTTATTGTTCAATAAACTTTGTAACTATTTTTGGATTAATTAATATACATAGCATAGGTCAAAACTTTCACACTATAAATACAATATTTGTTTAAAGTCATTTGTTACATGCTTTAAAATGCATTTTCAATGTGTGTTATTTCATAATCGTCAATCTGTCCAACTATGGAAACAACGTCAAATCTGCAATTTGTATCAAGCAATTTATGTTGTTTAAGGTAAAATGTTGCAACTTGCCTTATTTTGTTTTGTTTATGCAAATTAACTGCTTCTAAGGGGCCGCCAAATGCTTTGGACAAGCGTGTTTTAACTTCAACAAACACTAAATAATCACCGTCTTTAGCAATCAAATCTATTTCGCCAAGTTCATTTTTATAATTTTTTGAAATAATTTTATAGCCCTTTGATTGCAAATGCTTAGCAGCAATTATTTCGCCAACCTTTCCATACGTATCTTTTTGCATTTTTCTTCCCCTAAAATATTGCCTAAAAAACTTAATCTATGTATTGGTGTTATGCCAAATTGTTTTATTGCTTCAACATGCTTTTTTGTGCCATAACCAACATTATGTTCAAAATCATATTGCGTGTATTTTTTTGAATAATCCACCATCAATTTGTCCCTGTAAACTTTTGCAACAATGCTTGCACAAGCAATTGCATAACTGGTTGCATCACCTTTGATTATAGCTTTTTCATTTTCACAAATATTAAGTTTAACAGCATCAATAAGCAACAAATTTGGTTTAACTTTACTATGTGCAAAGCAATCTGCCATACACTCTTTTGTTGCGTTAAGAATGTTTATCTCGTCAATACGCAAATTGTCCGCCAAACTTACAGAAACTGAAATGGCTTTGTTTAAAATTTCATTATAAAGCCTTGCGCGGTTTTTTGCTGTAACTTTTTTGCTGTCAAACACGCCATCAATCATTTCGTCATAAGGCATAACAACACATGCTGTAACAACAGGGCCAGCAAGCGGGCCACGCCCCACTTCATCAATGCCGGCAATATATTTAACATTTTCATTTAAAAATTGCTTATCAAAATCAAAAATTTCTTTTGTGTTTATCATTTTTCTATGATACAAAATATACACAAAAAAAGCAACAATATTATGTTGCTTATACTTGTTAACAAATTTAAAATATTATTTTTCTAGTCAATAATAAATTAGCATTTTAGTGCCAATAGATCTAATTCATTTTTATATTTTTGCAAAAAATTCTCAGTAAATTTAATAAACTCAACAATGTTTTTTGCATTTTTAAATTCTTTATCAAACTTGTTTATAATATTTTCACCACCTATTTCTGTTGAATAAAAAATGTTATAAGCAGGATGAGAATTTGCTAAATATTTTTTTAACTCAGTGTCCTTTATTATACAATCAACCACAATTTCAGAAATCAACCAAATAGGATTAGGATATTCTTTGTCCGTTGCATTTAGATTAAAATTTAACTCTTTTAGTTTTTCGAACCAAAAAAAGTGTATCATTTCATGAACAATGGTTTGATTTATTTGTTTGAATGTATTAAATATACAAATATCAAAACTCTTAGCCTCTAAAAATCTTGGACACATTGGACTTATCCCAGCCATTATTACATAATCTTCATTGCCATCATATTTAATATTAAACACATCAGCAAATATTGAAATTAAATCTTCTTCAAATGTTGGTAATAATTTTTGCATATCGTTAATAGATTTATCTATCGCATTTCGTTGTTTGTTATATATCTCTTCAATAGTGTGTTTTAACAAATTTTTTCTTTCTTCTATTGAAAGATTTTTAAACATGGCAACATTTAATCCAAAATATTCAATAAGCCACTCTCTTGGTAGTTCTGTTTCAATACCTATTAATGAATATAATATTGCAATTTGCTGTTCAACTGGTTTTTTATACAATTTAAAAACTGGTTTTTTCATTTTTACTCCAAACAAATTTTGCCAAGTTTACCAGCACGGAAATCGGTAAGCAAAATTTTTGCAGCACGTTCAGTGTCAACTTCGCCACCTTTAATCATGCAACCGCGCTTTTTACCAATACGTTCAAGCAACTCAATATCATGCGTATAATTTGTTATATCTACACTATATTTTGTTTGCAAAACAGATGAATTAATTTGCATTAATCGTGCAATAAGTTTGCATGAAATGTCCACAATATTCAAAACATCATCACGAACTGAGCCAACAAAAGCAAGATTATATGCTTTTTGTTCGTCTTCAAAAGTTGGCAAAAGCACGCCAGGTGTATCCATAAATTCAATATTTGCGTCAACCTTAATCCATTGTTTACTACGGGTTACGCCCGCCTTGTTGCCAGTTACAGCCCTACCTTGACCACAAAGATTGTTAACTATGGTTGATTTACCACTGTTTGGCACACCAAGCACCATTGCACGAGTGATAAAATTAACGCCACGTGCTTTGTTCTGCTCTTCCTTTTCTTTAAACACTTTTTTGATTGTGTTTACTATTATTTTTGCATTTCCGCTTACTGTTGCATTTATGCTAACACATTCACTGCCCTGAGCGTTAAAAATCTTTTTAAAGCGGTCTATATCAGCATTGCCAACCAAATCGGCTTTATTTAACACATATATAATCGGCTTGTCCTTTATTACTTTAACAAATTCAGGATTAATACAACTTGTTGGACAACGTGCATCCAAAATATACACAAAACAATTGCAAAGCTTGCTATCAGCCTGCATTTGTTTTAATGTTTTATTCATATGACCAGGGAACCAGTTAATCATAATTTTTCCTTTTTATTATATTTCAATCATTTTGATTTGTGAGTTTTTAAAACTATTTTTGAAAACATCATCCATATATTCAGGCTCTTTAAAAGGTTGATTATTTAAAGCCATCTCTAAATAAATGGCTGGACATTTATGTGTAACAATAAGCACACTTTTATAACTGTATGTTTTTAATTTCTTTGCAAAGTTTTTTAAGCGATTATAGCACTCAATATATGTTTCCATTCCAACTGATTTTGACCTAGCTTTTTTTAATTTTAAATCTTCAGCCGAATATTCGTTTATGTGTCTACCAGTAAAAACGCCTTGGTCTATTTCCGTTAAATCTTTATCTTTAATAATTTCAACGTTGTGATACTTGTTCATTATATTTGCTGTTTGCATTGTTCGCATAAGTGGTGAAGAAATTATAACATCAAATTGAGTGTTTATATTTTGCAAAGCTGCTTGTTGTGTTTCTGCTTTGCCTTCTTTGCTCAACCTGTTTTGTGCTCTACCCTGAGTTATATTTTTCTCATTCCAAACCGTCTTGCCATGGCGCATTATATATATTTTCATTTTTTACCTCAAAATTTATATTCTATTTTTAATCAAACTATCTAAACTTTAAGATAAAATTATATTGATTTTTCAGCAACTTCTTGTTTCAAAACGCTATATGCCTCTAACATTTCTTTCGCAATAACAATAAAAGCCTCATTAGTCCCATTGTTGACAGCATCAATTAATGTGCTTTCAAATTCATTTTTATGCACGCGCAAAACTTTTAAATCATGTTCGCGTTCATCATCTGTCAAATTTATGCCATTAATATTTGGATTTTTTGAAGTTTCAACCATATAATAAACAATTCTGTTAAGCCTATTTTTGCCAGTGCGTTCATTAATTCTATACTTTTCAGTTTGATAAAACTTTGTTATTTTATCGGTTTTATCAAGCACTATACCTGTTTCTTCTTCAACCTCACGCAATAATGCCAAATCGAAATCTTCACCATTTTCAACGTGTCCACCTGGCAACATATAGCCCCAATCAATTTTATCAAGGAAAATATATTCACCATTAAAAATAAATGCCTTAACACGTGTTACGGTTTCTTCAATTTTATTTGCGTTAATATGGTTAGGATTAATTATTTTTGTTTGCATGTATTCTCCTTTTAACTAAATTTTTATTTAATGTTTTATATTAGTTTGTTTAAATTTTAGTTTATTTTTTATAAATTAAGTGTTTTATTTTTTTAATAAATCAGGGCGATTTTGTTTTGTTATTTCTAACGCCTGATTATGCCTAAATTCAGCAATTTTTTTATGGTTGCCACTAAGCAAAACTTCTGGCACTTTAAGTCCATTAAAATCCGCTGGACGTGTATATTGATTATATTCAAGCAATGTTAAGGTTTCTGTGTTTTTTACCTTTTTGCCGCGTTTATCTTTGGTGATTGTTTCATGTTCAGTTTGGCTGAAACTTTCTTCAACTGTGCTATCAGCGCTGATAACCCCTGGCAACAAACGTATGATTGCATCTGCAACAACCATTGCTGGCAATTCGCCACCAGTAAGCACAAAATCACCAATTGAAAGTTCTTGAATATTAAAGTAATCTAACACGCGTTGGTCAATGCCTTCATAATGGCCACATATTAATATAATATGTTGTTCAGTTGATAATTCACGTGCCAAACCTTGGTTAAAAACTTTGCCGCGTGGAGACATATAAAACATCTTAGAGTAGTCAGTTTTAACTGCCTCAATTGCCTTAAAAAGTGGTTCACACATCATAACCATGCCCGCACCACCACCAAAAGGCATATCATCACATTTGTAGTGTGGTGGCAAAGCGTAATCACGAATATTTGTTATATTAATTTCAATTTTACCATCTTCAACTGCACGTTTTATTATACTTTCTTTTAGTGGTGCAAACATTTCAGGAAACAATGTTAAAATGTCTATTCTCATATTCTCACATCCTTAAAAGTTTGTTCATCAATTAAAAACGCGTCTAGTTCAGCATTGAAAGTAATAATATCATCGACAAAAGGAATTTGATAACTTACTGCCCCGCATTTTATAGTTAAAATTGCACTTGCACCATAGTCATCAAAATCAACCACTTCGCCTAACTTCTCACCTGTTTCAGTTAAAACTGGTTTATGCAAAAGGTCGCTTAAATAAAGTTTATCTTTATATTCTGCATAGTCGTTGCGGTCAATATAAACAGATTGATTTCTAAATCTTTCAGCCATGTCGCAATCTTTGATAATATCAATTGTTAAAGCACACGCATCATTGTTAAGGTTCGCCACAGATTTAATTTCTGCTGGTTGCGCTTGTTGCCCGATATAAATTTTTGTAAAGTGTGAAAAATTTGCATCAAGATATTTAACAACCTTAACCGCACCTTTAACGCCGTGTGGACGTACAATTTTACCAATTTCAAGTAAATTCATTTTTCTATCTTCCTTTAAAGTATTCCAATTTTAATCTATAATGTTGCAGAAGTTTGAAAATCAAGCATCGTTATAAAGTGTTGTGTTAATTTATTTGTTGATTGCAACAAACTTTAAAAAACAAATGATTAAATTGAATAAATACTTGCGATTTACTATTCTAGTTTTAGAATAATTCGCTATACAAATTATAGCAAATATTCATTGTGTTTCAAACAAAAAATGCGAGTATAAACCCGCATTTTAACACTTAGTGTTAAGAATTTCATTAAGAAAATCTTTGGTTAAGCCTTTTTTTCGTCAAACTTGATAACAATGCGTGCGTGTTCGCCAGCAGTTGATTTAACAACAGTGCGAATTGCGTTTGCAATGCAACCACCGTGGCCAATAACAGAACCTAAATCCTTGCTATCAACCTTAACTTTGTAAACCTTGGTCTTGCCTTGGTTTTCTGCCGCAATTTCAACAGCATCAGGGTTAGACACAAGATTTTTAACAATGTATTCTAACATTTCTTGCATAGCCTACTCCTTATGCTTTCTTTTTCTTGTTATTAGTTTTTGGTGTGCTGTTACCTTTAACTTCTAACACGCCAACTTTTTGAAGTAAAGTTTTAGCAGTTTCAGTTGGTTCAGCACCATTTTTTAACCATTTTGAAGCGAGTTCGTTATTGATTTTGATTTCTGCTGGGTTAGCAAGTGGATTGTAAGTACCGATTTGTTCGATATATTTACCATCACGAGCAACACGTGAATCAGCAACAACAACACGATAGAAAGGTGATTTTTTGTCGCCCAAACGAGTTAATCTAATTTTAACTGACATTTTAGTTCTCCTTTTGTTAATTTACTTTGTTACCTGTAAAGTAATTTCACTTTACACTTTAACATACTTTTTAATATGTGTCAAGCAGTTTTCTAATATTTTTTAATTTAATTCAAGATTTGGTTTTTTTTCAAATTAGAACTGACCACCCATAAGTTTTTTCATCATAGCCATTTTGCCACCATATGCTTTTGGATTTTTCATCATCTTCATAAACCAAACTTAGGTTTGGTATATCAATCGTTAAAAAATTCGAATTCAACCGTGTGAAACTAGAACTGACCGTTCATTAATTTCTTCATAACAGCAAACTTTCCCCCGTTTGCCTTCGGATTTTTTAACATCTTCATCATTTCTTTAGATTGATTGAATTGTTTGATAAGTTGGTTAACATCGCTTACTTGCACGCCTGCACCCTTTGCAATACGCTGGCGGCGGCTGCCATTGATAATATCAGGATTTTTACGTTCTTTATCTGTCATTGATTGAATAATTGCCTTATTCTTTTCAAGTTGTTTTTCATCAATTTGGTTTTCAAGGTCGCGTAATTTGCCGCCCATACCTGGCATCATACCAAGCACGGATTTAAGCCCGCCCATCTTTTTAAGGGAATCAAGTTGTGCGATATAGTCGTTAAAATCAAAACTATTTTCGCGGAATTTACGTTCCATTTCTTGTGCGGTTTTTTCGTCAACAGCTTCTTGTGCTTTGTCAATCAATGTAAGCACATCACCCATACCTAAAATACGGCTTGCCATACGATCAGGATAGAAAGGTTCAAGGTCAGTTAATTTTTCGCCTACACCTACAAATTTAATAGGTTTGCCAATAACTTGGCGTATTGAAAGTGCAGCACCGCCACGTGTATCGCCGTCTGTTTTTGTAAGCACAACGCCAGTAACATCAAGTGCATCATTAAATGCAGTTGAAACTGAAACCGCTTCTTGACCAATCATGCTATCAATTACAAGCAAAATTTCAGTTGGATTGACAGCTGTTTTGATATCTTTTAATTCTTCCATCAATTTTTCGTCAATTTGCAAGCGGCCAGCGGTATCGACAATCACCATATCAAGTGCAAATTTTTCAGCATAAGCAATGGCTTCTTTAACTGTTTTTGTTGGATTTTGTGTGCCACGTTCAAACACATCAATTTGGATTGATTTGCCTAAAACTTTAAGTTGGTCTATTGCGGCTGGACGGTAAATATCGCACGCAACCAAAAGTGGTTTTTTGCCTTCTTTTTTAAGTTTAAGTGCCAATTTGCCGCACATTGTGGTTTTACCACTCCCCTGCAAACCACACATCATAATAACTGTTGGTGGCTTTGGTGCAATGTTAAGTTTTTGATTTTCACCACCCATCAATGAGGTTAATTCTTCCCTAACAATTTTGATAACTTGTTGTGTTGGTGTAAGGCTTTTTAAAATTTCTTCACCAAGGGCTTTTTCACTAACACGCGCGCAAAAATCTTTGGCAACAGAATAGTTAACATCTGCTTCCAAAAGTGCTACGCGGATTTCACGCATAGCTTCTTTAATTTCAAGTTGTGTTAACTTGCCACGCTTTGTCATTTTGCTGAAAATATGGTTAAGTCTATCACTTAAATTTTGAAAAAATCCCATTAATTGTCCTCCAAAATTGATAAAATTTCAAACCTTGTTGCCATATCAATATTGGTTAAAGGTTTGTTTTCAATTGTTTGCTTTAATTTTTCGTCCCTTGCAACAAAGCCTAAAACTTGTTCATACTTTTCAAGTGAAGATAATGCTTTGTCTAACGCATCTTTAACAGCCTGACGTGAAACACCAAGTTCATCACTCACTTCTGCCAGCGACAAATTGTTGTCAACATACATTGCAATTATCGTGCTTTGCTTTTCAGTAAGCAGTTTACCGTAATATTTAACTAAAACTGCAATTCTAACCCTTTCTTCTATATTCATATCTACCCTTTAATTTGCCTTAAACTACATTAAAATTTTGTTAACAAAGTTTTCAGCGTTAAACACTGATAAATCGTCCACACCTTCGCCAAAGCCAGTGAAAAGGATTGGCACTTGAAGGTCGTTTATAATTGGATACACCACGCCACCTTTTGCTGTACCGTCAAGTTTGGTAAGCACAATGCCGTCAATATTCACGCTATCTTTAAACGCTTTAACTTGCGCAATAGAATTTTGACCAATTGACGCATCAAGCACAATCAAATTAAGTTTGTGTGCTTCTGGATACTCACGGTTAACAATAGTGCTGATTTTTTCAAGTTCCTTCATCAGGTTGGTTTTTGTGTGAAGTCTGCCTGCTGTGTCAACAATAAGCACATCAATGTTTTTTGCTTTCATGCTTGCAATTGCATCAAACACAACCGAAGCACTGTCTGCCCCTTCGCCTTGTTTTACAATTTTGGTTTTAAGCCTTTCAGCCCACATATTAAGTTGCTCGGTTGCTGCGGCACGGAAAGTATCGCCTGCGGCAAGTAAAACAGACTTCTTTTGTGATTGGAAATACTTTGTCATTTTAGCTATTGTGGTTGTTTTGCCAACACCATTGACGCCAACAACTGTGATAATTAAAGGATATTTAAATTCCACTTTTTCAGCATCAAGTTTTTCAATTAAAATATTTTTCAATTCCTTTTCTGCACGTTCAGTGTCTTTTATCAATTTCTTTTTGCAAGTGTCGCGCAATTCGTCCATTATATCCATTGCTGTTTCAACGCCCATATCACTTGAAACCAAAATTGATTCCAGTTCATCGTAAAAATCTTCGTCCAATTCTGTACGTTTGAAAGCATATTTAAGTTTTTCAAAAAATTTTTTAAAAATACCCATTGTTGTTCCTTTTAATTGAGCCTTTGTGCTGATTTGTGTTTTTTATATTTTTGCTTTTACAATAATCTTTTAACCAAATTTTGTGGTTTTTAAGATTACAGCAAAAGGCATACACAGCCCTATATGCTGTGTATTTAGCCTTTTATTTCATCTTTATCTTGCGCTTGGTCTGCTGTAAGTTTAACAGCATCGCTAAGTTTAACAGACACTATTTTACTTACGCCTTTTTCTTCCATTGTAACACCATACAAAGTGTCAACAACTTCCATTGTTGGCTTACGGTGAGTGATAACAATGAATTGTGTTTCATCACTGAAACGTTTTAAATATTGTGCGTAACGTTCAATGTTTGCATCGTCCAATGCTGCTTCAATTTCGTCCAAGAAACAGAAAGGCATTGGTTTAAGTTTTAAGATTGCAAACAAGATTGCAATAGCGGTCATTGTTTTTTCACCACCACTAAGCAAGGTTATGTTGCTAAGCATTTTGCCTGGTGGTTGAGCAATAATTTCAATACCTGCGGTGAGTGGATCTTCGCTTGGCAAGATTTCAAGCCTTGCATTGCCGCCACCAAACAATTCTTTAAACACTTTAGTGAAGTTTGCTTGAATTTGTTCAAATTCTGTGTTGAATTTATCAAGCATTTCTTTTGACAAGTCCTTAATAATATTAACAGCGTCTTCTTCTGCTTTTTTAAGGTCTTCAACTTGGGCAGACATTTCTTCGTATCTTGCCCCTTCAGCCTTATATTCTTCTATAGCATTTATGTTTACGTAGCCTAATGCATTTATTTGATTTTTGATTTTGTTAATTTGAATTAAAGTATCTTTCAGGTCAAAATCTTCGTCAATTTGTTTAAGTGATTGACAATCGTTATATGTAAGTTCGTATTCTTCATAAATACGTTCTTGCATATTTTCAATATCAATATCAACCTTTTGAAGCCTTGTTTCTTCTTGATAAATTTTGTTGTTCAATTTGGCAATGTCAGCGGTTAAAACTGTCTTTTTATCGTCCAAATCTTTCAACTCGCGCATTAAGGTTTGTTTGAACTCGTCAAACTGGCCAATCTTTGTGTTTAAATCTTCAATCTCTTGTTTTAACGTGTCTATCTCGTTATTTTCATTCTTTGACCTATTAAGGTTGATTGCTTCATCATAAACACGCATTTGGCTTAACAATTCGTTATTCAAACGCTCTATTGTTTGTTTTGTTGTAACAATATCAGTTGAATATTGTTCAATATCTTTTTCAAGAGATTTGATTTTTTCTTCGGTTGCTGCAATTTTAATACGTGATGCGGTTAATGCTTCTTGATATTCGTCCCTACGTGATTTAAGTTCTTCATACGCATTTTTATTGTTGGCATTAAACTCACCTACTTTTGCTTGAGTTTGTGTATAATCAAGTTCAACTTGGTCAATAGAGTTGATTTGTGTGTTAAGTTCATTAACAATGTTGGTTGCAACTTTAATTTGGCTTTGATATGTGAAAATATCTTCGTTAAGTTGTTCTAACTTAGCCTTGTTATTTTCAAGCCCTGCGTTTTTGCTATAATATTCACTGTTGATTGTTTGCATTTCAGCATTTTCAGTTGAAAGCAAAGTTTTAAGCTTTTCAAGTTTTTCATTAACAGATAAATATTCCTTTTCAAGCCCGCGGAGTTCTGCTGTTTTGTTTGCAATGTTTTGTTCCAAAGCCTTGATTTCACTTTCTTTGCTTAAAAGTGAACTATCGTTGCTCTTTTTGCTACCGCCCGACATACTGCCTTGTGGAGATAATAAATCGCCTTCAAGGGTAACAATACGGAAAGCATAGCCCGAACGTTTTGCAAGGAATACAGCATTATCTAAATTATCGCACACAACTGTTGAGCCAAGCAAACTATCAATAACACTGCGATAGACTGGCTCGCATTTAACAATTTCACTTGCAACGCCAAGGCAACCAGTGGTATTAAGGTATTGTCTATCTTGCCCTGACAATGAACGTGGCTTAACTGCGCTGATAGGCAAGAAAGTTGCACGCCCAAGATGCGCTTGTTTTAAATATGCAATAAGTGTTTTTGCATCGTTTTCGTCTTTTGTAACAATGTTTTGTATGCTACCGCCCAAAGCAATTTCAATGGCAGTTGAAAATTTTGGTTCAACTGAAATAATGTTACCAACAACACCTTTGATTGCTGAATTTAAGGTTGAATTGGTTTTGCTATCTTGCATCAAACGTTTAACAGCAAATTGATAACCTTCAAAATCGGCTTGCAAGTTGGCAAGAATATTTTTGCGGTTTGTATCGTTAGAAATGCCTGTTTTGATTGCATAAATTGATTCAGCCAAATTTTCCATTTGCTCAGTTAAACTTTCAATTTGTTTGCTGATTTGTGCGTTAGATGCATCTTTGCTTTGCTTGGTTTTGTTAAGACGTTCAACTTCCACTGATAAAAGTTTAACTTGCTCAGTTAAATTGGCTTGTTCAGTTTGAAGTGCTGTTAATTTTTCAGTGTCAGTCTTAACGTTTTCAAGCATGGTATCGCGTTTTGCGATATAAGCTGAAAGGTTTGCCTTAATATCGGTAAGTTTTGCAAGGTTATCAATCAAACTGCGTTGATTTTCTTCCTTCTCTGTTTCGTTTTTAGTAAGGTCATCAATCAAAGTTAAGTGTTTTTGGCTTAAATCTTGTGCTTCGTTGTGCAATTTGTTAAGATTTTGCTTTTCTTCATCACAAAGCGCAGTTGCATTGTTTACAAATGCTGATTTTTGGTTAATGTCCATATTTAATGCGTCAATTTGGCTGGTTAAACGGTCAATTTGCTCTTTTAAATAACGTGTTTGTTCGTTAAGCAAACGAGTGTCGCCTTGCTTCTTTTCCAAACTGATGTTAGCAGCAAGCAATTTATCATGAATTTCAGCAGAGCGCTTATCTAATTGGTCAATTTCGTTCAATGATTTATCATATTTTGCTTGTTCAGTTTCTAAACTGTTGGTTAAAATATTCAAATTATCATTATAGCCTTGCAATTTGACGCTGATTTCGTTTTTGGTTTGTGCTGCATGGTCAAATTGATAAACATAAGCATTGATTTCTTTTTGTTTAAGTTGGTCGCGATATTCTAAATATTTTTTAGCATCTTCGCTTTGGCGTTTAAGTGGCCCAAGCCTACGTTCAACTTCGGTGATAATGTCCCCTGCACGGCTTAAATTATCACGCACACGCACAAGACGATTTTCAGTTTCTGTTTTGCGGGCTTTATATTTTGCAATACCTGCGGCTTCTTCAAAAATGGCACGTCTATCTTCTGGCTTTGATTGAATGATTTCGTCCACTCTACCTTGACCGATAATTGAATAACCGTCTTTACCAATACCGCTATCATAAAGCAAATCACGAATATCTTTAAGCCTGCATGGCTTTTTGTTAATCATATAATCACTTTCACCGCTGCGGTATAATTTACGGGTTAAAGTAACTTCGTCTAAATCAATGTTAAACCATTTTTGTGTGTTGTCAAAAACAAGTGAAACTTCACAATAACTGAGTTTCTTTCTCTTTTCAGTGCCAGCAAAAATAACGTCTTGCATACTCTTACCACGCAAGGCTTTGCTAGATTGTTCACCAAGCACCCAACGTATTGCATCGCTGACATTTGATTTACCACAACCATTTGGACCAACAATAGCAGTTATGCCACCGTCAAAACTGATTTTGGTTGCATCGGCAAATGATTTAAAGCCAGCAATTTCTATTTCTTTAAAATTTATCATATTTCCCCATTTGTAAGTTAAAACCAATCAAGATTTGATTTTTGGTTTTTTCAATTTCAAAGTGTAAACATTATAACAAAAAAACACACCAAATTCAAAACAAAATAGGTGTGTTTTTAAATATTTAAAACTTATATAATGCTTTAATATACTTACAAATAGCAAATATTATGTAAGGGATTAATTAAATTTGAACTTAGTTTTATCACTTCACAATATTATAAAGTAAATTCATCTTTACGCTTTGTGCTGTTCAAATAATCCAAATAGTTTGAACCAAAGTTTTCAATCAATTCTTCTGTCCAAAGGTCGGTTAAACCTTTAACATCAATTTTAAGTTTTTTAGCTGGTTTTTCAACCAATGTTACGCCTTTATCACTAAAAACTAACTCAGCTAAAAATACGCCTTCTTCATCCATCAAATCAACTATAAATGTGTCTGAGTTTTGCAAATGATAGTAACTTGCATTGCATTTTTGGTTAAGATATGCTGGAATTTTTCTTATAATAGCCAATTTTGTTTCTGGTGGAACAATGGCTGTAAAATTTGTGCGATTCATATAAACACCTCTCAATGCTTTTATTATCACACAAAACTGTTGGCTTGTCAATAGGCAATTTTAAAATAATTGTCAACTATTGTTTTTCTATAATCTGGTTAATAGTTGAATTAGAAAACTAGAATCTAAATAAAATTTAGCCACTTTTATAATCAGGCTTTAAGGCAAATTGTTAAACAAATTATTTAAGCATTTCCAACAACTCTTCTTCCATCACAATACGTATGCCAAGTTGTTGTGCTTTTGTCAATTTGCTGCCAGCATCACTGCCAACAATAACCATATCTGTGTTTTTGCTTACACTGCTGGTTACATTTGCACCTATATTTTGCAATTTCTTTGTTAAGTCAGGACGAGTAAAATTATTTAAAGTGCCAGTTAAAACAATGGTTTTACCTGCAAAGTTTGCATTTGTTTCAGTTGTCTGTGGCTTTGTTATTTGTACACCTGCATCAAACAATTTATTAATATTTTCAATATTATCTGCGTCAGCAAAATATTCAACTATGCTTGTAGCAACTATTGCACCAATATCGTCTATTAAAATAAGGTCATCAACACTTGTTGCTTGCAAAGATGCTAAATCAGGGTAAATTTTGCTTAATGTGTAAGCGGTTTTTTTGCCAATATTCATAATCCCTAAAGCAAATATAAAGTTGGACCACTCTATATTTTTGCTTTTGTTTATGCTTTCAATCAAGTTGGTTATCTTTTTATCTTTAAAACCTTCCAAACCAACCAACATATCAGCAGTTAAATTGAACAGTTCATAAGGATAAGCTATTTTAAATTTATCAAAAAGCAATTTAAGTGTTTTTTCACTCAACCCTTCAATGTTAAATGCATCGCGTGAAACAAAATGCGTTAATCTATCAATAATTTGGTCAAAACAACCTTTATGGTTAACGCAGAATAAATTTGCACCAATAGTTTTAAGTGGCTGACCACAACTTGGACAAATTGAAGGGGCTACAATCTCTTGCGCATTATCGGCTCTTTCTGCCAAGCCCATAACTTCTGGAATAACTTCATTGCTGCGGCGCACGAAAATGCGACTATTGATACTTATGTTTTTACGTTCAATATCTTGTGTATTGTTTAATGTTGCTCTACTAACTGTTGCACCAGAAAGTTCAACGGGGTCAAGCACTGCAATAGGTGTTATTTTACCAGTTCTGCCAACTTGCCAAATAACATCACGCAAAATTGTTGATTGTTCAATAGGTTTAAATTTAAACGCCATTGCCCATTTAGGGAATTTTTCAGTGTAGCCAATTTCTTCGCGTTTTGTGCAATCGTTAACCTTGATTACCATACCGTCAATCATAACGTCTAAATTCTCTTTAACTTTGTCGATATGGTTAATTTCAGTTTTGGCTTGTTCAATTGAAGAAAGAATTTTAAAATAATCGCCAGTTTTAAAGCCCTGCTCAACAATAAAGTTATGCATTTCAGTTTGTGTGGCAAATTGCTTGCCATCAACTGCCAACACGTCATAGCAGAAAAAGTCCAACATACGTTTTGCTGTTTCTTTTGGATCTAAATTACGCACTGCCCCTGCCACACCATTACGTGGATTTTTAAGTGGAATTTCAGCTGTTTTGTTATATTCTTCAAAGGCAGAATTTGTCATCATACACTCGCCTTGCACGGTTAAGGTTGATTTGCAAGGTATTGTCATAGGCACACTGCGAATAGTTTTAACTTGTGCGGTTACGTCTTCACCAATTTTACCATTGCCTCGTGTGGTTGCTGATTTATAATGACCATTTTGATATTTAATAACAACCTTCAATCCGTCATATTTATATTCAAGCGAAAATGTTAAATTTGGATTGTTTGTTGCTTTACGCATATCATTTTGCCATTTATCTAAATCTGCAAAATCTTTAACCTTGTTAAGGCTGTAAAGTGGAATTTCATGCTTGCGCTTTTTAAAACCAGGCAAAACATAATCACCAACGCGTTTTGTTGGTGTGTCTGGCAAAGAATAGCCAAGTTCTTTTTCTAGATCAACAAGTTCATAATAAAGTTTGTCATATTCAGCATCTGCGATGGTTGGATTATCATACACATAATAGTTTTTATTATGTTTGTTAACTTCCGCTGTTAAATATGCTAATCTCTCTTGTTTTGTCATATTTATCCTTTTGGTTTTTTAAATTTGTGTAAATAATATTTTCTTCTACTCTATCAGCTTTTTATGTTTTTTAAGTGATACTTTTTATGAGTTTATTAGTGCTTATATTTACAAATTAGGTTGCTTGTTTAAATTAATCAACAAATTCAATAGGTGCATATTCCAAAGAAAGCATTTTTTCGCCAACCAAATCAAATTTAATTTTTACGCAGTGATTGCTGCTGTTTGGTGTGATTTCTGTTATTGTGCCTTCACCAAATTTAGGGTGTTTAACTTTTGCACCAATTTTAATTTTTGAAAAATCAACAGTTTTCTTTTCAACTGTATCTTTGCCAAATGTGTAGTTAAATATTTTGTTTGTTCCTGTTTGTAAGTTATTCATATTGTCTCCTTGTTTATAAGTTTTATATGTGTTAGTGTTGCTGCCATAATTGCTTTGTGTGTTTTTATAACCACCATAATTTGAGTTATAATTGCCTCGGCTGCTGCCGTATCCGTTTGAATAATCGTCATCATAATCACGGTTATAACTGTTGAAATTATTATAATTATTGTATGTGTTAAAACCTGAATTTATTTGCCTTTCTTTTGCCAAACCAAGTTCATACAAAAACCTTGATTTTACGCTATATTCACGTTTGCCATACATAAATCGTGATGAACTTGAAGATAAAAATAAGTCTTTTTTGGCACGTGTTACAGCAACATACATCAGGCGGCGTTCTTCTTCCATATCAGTTTCGTCATCACGGTTGATTGGAAAGATTTTTTCTTCACAACCAACAACAAAAACTGTGTCAAATTCCAAACCTTTTGCGCCATGAATTGTGGCAATAACAACACCTTCGCCGTCATCATCGTCCATAGCAGCTGAAAGTGTTACTGATTGTAAATAGTCCACTATTGTTGCGTTTTGGTTGTTCTCTTCAAACTCTTTAACCGAATTTGAAAGTGAGTTAACGTTTAAAAAGCGTTCGTAATCTTGCTCATTGTCCAAATCAAAAGATTCTGTTATTTTGGTTTGCTCTAAAAGGTATGTAAAAAAGTCATACATGCCCATAGTGTTCATATTGTTTTCTAAATCTGCAAGCAAATCACGCAAAGGTATAAGTTTTTCTTTAAGTGCGTTTGGCAAAATTTGCTTATCAATGTCCATAACCACTTGTTTGAGTGATGTGCGGTTACGTGTGGCAATTTCGGTTAATTTTGCAATGCTTGTATCTCCTATACCACGCTTTGGAAAATTGATAATACGCAAAAAACTTACGTCATCATCAGGGTTAACCAACGCCACAAGATATGCCAACACATTTTTAATTTCAGCACGTTCAAAAAACTTAAAGCCGTTATACATAATGTGCGGAATGTTATAAGCCAACAACTTTTCTTCAAACGCACGTGATAATGCATTTAAACGCATCAAGATTGCCATTTCGTGGTAAGGTGTGCCAGCAGCATGCATGCGTATAATGTTTCGCACAACAAAGTCGGCTTCGTCAGTTTCATTTTGTGCGGGATAATAATAAACTTCACTTCCCTCATCGTTTTCGGTGTAAAGTTGTTTATCTAAACGGTTTTTATTGTTTTTGATAATCAAATTTGCACGTTCCAAAATCTTTTTTGTGCTGCGGTAGTTCTGCTCTAACTTAAACACTTTTGCATCTTTGAAATCACGCTGAAAGTTAAAAATGTTATCAATGTTAGCGCCACGCCAGCCATAGATTGATTGGTCTTCATCGCCAACAATAAGTAGATTGCGAGTGCGTGAAGCAAGCAATTTAACAATATCATATTGAAGTTTGTTTGTGTCTTGAAATTCGTCCACACTGAAATATGTGAACTTGTTTTGTATACTATCAAGCACTTCGCGATTGGTTGAAATAAGGTTATAAAAATTTATCAGCAAATCATCAAAGTCCATTGCATTGTTCTTTTTAAGTTCAGCCTGATAAGCGCTGTAAAACTTAACAAATTCGCCTATGTTATGGTCATAACGATAAATATTTGCATATTCTTCAATCGTCATATTTTCGTTTTTTATTGTAGAAAGATTATGCTTAAAATTGCATTTTGTATCTTCGTCTGTGATATTCATTTGTTTGAAAATATCTTTGAAAATTTTAGCAGTATCAGTTTCACTGAAAATAGTAAAATTTTCTTTATAACCTGTTAAAAAACTTGCATATGTGCGTAACATACGTGCACAAAAACTATGGAAGGTGCAAACTGTAACCATATCGCCATCTGGTGCAATTTTGGTTATTCTATCTTTCATCTCGCCTGCCGCTTTGTTTGTGAAAGTGATTGCCAAAATTTTATAGGCTGGAACACCGCACTCGGTGATTAAATATGCTATGCGATAAGTAAGCAATCTTGTTTTGCCACTGCCTGCACCAGCGCTTACTAAAACAGGGCCGTCAGTTGCTGTTACGGCCGAATATTGTTCATCATTAAGCAGTGTGCGATAATCCATTTTGCTCCTTTAAGGATTAAAAAAAATTTTACTAGGTGTTTGCCTTGAAAATTCTTTAACCAAATTGTTCTGTTGTATTTACTTTTAAAGTATATCACACAAAAAACACAAACGCAAACAATTTAAATAAAAAAACTTAAAAGCAAAAATTTGCGATGTATCAAAATGTACCATTTTGTTTTGTTACACTTTTCAATATAAATGTTGTTAAAATGGTAAATTTATTTACTTCACTAACGCTAATAAATATAACTTTTCACTAAAACAACAAACAATTTTTTCTTACGCTAATAAATTTGCATATTGCTAAAATAATAAACAATGTGTTTCAATTACATTCACTAATTTGCTTGTTACTAAACGCAAAAAAAAATCACTGGTTAGCCAGTGATTTTTAAAATCTTAATATCTTGATTTTTTCATAGCGCGTTTGCGTGCTGCTTTTTGTTTTTCTTTTTTAGCAACGCTTGGTTTAACGTATTCTTGTTTCTTTTTCAAATCGCCAATAATACCGTCTTTTTGGCATTTACGTTTAAAACGTTTCAATGCGCTTTCGATTGATTCATTTTCGCCACAACGAATTGTTGTCATACCCTTATTCACCCACTTTTAGATCTAAACTGAAATTTATTATACGCGAAAAAATCAATATTGTCAATGTTTTTTGCAAAAGTTTTTAAAACTCTTTAAGCTGTTCGCCACCTAAAATGTGGATATGGACATGACCTACTGTTTGACCAGCATCTTCACCTTGGTTTACAACCAAACGATAACCATTTGTAAGCCCAAGTTCTGCTTGCATATGGCTGATTTTGCCCATAATTTTGCCAAGCATTGCTGTGCCTTCGTCTGTCATCATATCAATGGTTGGCACATGTTCGGTTGGAATTGCAATAAGGTGCACTTTTGCTTGTGGATTAATATCTTTAATAATCATAAAATCATCATCTTTATACAATGTTGTGCTTGGCAATTCACCTTTTCTAATTTTACAAAATACGCAATCTTCCATAATAATATCTCCCTTTTATTTAATCGCTTTATAATTAAATTTTTTTATTACTTTATGATAAATTTAATTTTCTTTTAAGTTTGCAATCATGCCTTTTTTATATGGTTCAACAAGTGTAACATCAACAATCTGCCCTACTTTTAAGTTCGCTGGCAAGTAAGTGTATATATAATTATCAGTATAGCCTATTGAATAATTTTCGTCAACAATTTCAACCAATAGTTTGTGTGTTGTGTTTTTGTTGTTTTGATAAAATTTTGCTTTAAATTCTGCATTAAGTTGTTGCAAACGTTTTTCACGTTGTTTAACAATTTCTGCAGGCACATCACCACCCATTTTGCTTGCCGCAGTTCCAGAACGTATGCTATATGGAAAAATGTGCATAAAGTCAAAACCAATGCGTTGCAAGTTTTTAAATGTGTCTTCAAATTCTGCGTCTGTTTCACCTTTAAAACCAACAATAAGGTCTGTTGAGATGCAAGCGGTTGGAAATTCTTTACGTATTCTATCTGTTATCTCAATAAACTTTTCAATGGTATAACGCCTATTCATACGTTTTAATGTTTCATTACAAGCCGATTGCAAGCTCAAGTGGAAATGCGGACAAAAGTTTTTACAATTTTTTAAAACGTCAAACATTTCATCATCTAAAATGTTGCACTCTATTGAAGAAATTCTAAAACGTTTGTTCAACTTGTCAACTTCTCTAATCAATGTTGCCAAGGCAAGTTTGCCGTCTATGCGATAATCGCTCATATTTATGCCCGTAAGCACAATTTCGCTGGCTTGAGTGTCTTTAATCTCTGCCAAAACATCTTCTAAATTACGGCTTCTGCTTCTGCCCCTTACATAAGGTATAAGGCAATAAGAGCAAAAATAATTGCAACCATCTTGAATTTTTATGTACTGACGAGTGCGTGTTTCAATTGGACGTGGCATTTCGTCATACTCAACATGTTCTAAATCTGGCAGAGCTTTGTTTTGCTCTTTAATTAAATCCATAATAATGTGCTTGCCATAATTACCAGTTAAAGCTATAACTTTAGGATTTCCTAAAAATTTGGCTGGATTGTTTTGCACTGCACAACCACACACCACTATTTTTGCGTTTGGATTTAATTTTTCAAGTTTAGCAAGCACTTGTTTTGATTTTCTTTCACCTGTGTTTGTTACCGCACAAGTGTTAACAACATAAACATCTGCTGGCACAAGGCCTTCAAAAATCTCATAACCAGCCTGTTTCAACTGGTTCATTATTGATTGACTTTCATATTCATTAACTTTGCAACCTAAAGTTACCACACTAGCACGCATTATTCACCGCCTTTAACATACTCACACCAGCAACACACGCCACTTCGGCACGCAAAATTGTGTTACCCAAACTAACATTTTTTGCAAAAGATGAAAAATATTTAACTTCTTCTGCTGAAAAGCCACCTTCTGGCCCAATAATCAACGCAAAATCACCTGAAAAACCTGCAATTTTGCCAGTTGAATCTTCATAGGCAAAAAATGTGTTTTGTGGTGCATCTTGTTTGATTTGATTTTTGTTTATAATTTCAATTTTCATTATATCTGCACGTTCACTTTGTTTGCTGGCTTGAATTGCAGTTTGATTAAGTTTTTCAATTTTTTTATCATCAAAAGTTGCAACTGAAAAGTCCGCTTTAAACAATTTAACGCATTTAACATTAAGTTCTGCCAAATGGTCTATAGCTTCAACCAGAGCATCGTTTTTTATCATTGCAAGATATACTGTTATATTGTTTGAATTTGCAGAAGCATTGTGTTGTTTGTTTTCAAGTGTCAATTCAACCTTATCTTTAAAAATTGTTTGCACTTTAAAATAATAATCAAAGCCATCCCCACAAAAAGCCACAATATTATCACCAACTTTTGCACGGCGAACTTTGATTAAATGCTGCGCTTCCTGCCCTGACAAACACAAAGAAAAAGGAACATCAATTTCCTTTATTCCTTCTGGTTTTTGAAAATAATATCTGTTATCCATTGTTACCCTTTAACTTTTGTATTGCTTCGTAGGTATCGTTGCTGTAAATATAATTACCACTTACAACAATATCTGCACCCGCACGCACAACTTGTGCTGCAGTTTTATCATTAATGCCACCATCAACTTCAATCAAAATTTTGTTGCTTTTTTCACGCACATATTTGATTTTTTGCAAAGCAGATTTTTGGAATTCTTGCCCTCCTTTACCTGCCTTAACTGACATAATCAACACCATATCAAGTTCATTTAAAAATGGGTCAATTTTTGAAATATCGGTGTCTAAATCTATTGCCAAACTTGCCATCACACCTTTGCTTTTTATGCGGCGAATAATTTTATGTGTTTGGTCTTCATCCAACACTTCTAAATGCACGCTGATAATGTTTGCCCCTGCCTTTATATATTTATCAATCACCTTGGCTGGTTCTTGCACCATAAGATGGCAATCAAAAAGCAATGTGGTGCGTTCTTTTAATTGTTCAAGATAGGCAAAATCAACTGATTTATGCTTAACAAAAACGCCGTCCATAACGTCAAAATGATACATATCTGCACCATAATTTGTAACACGTTCCAAATATTCTATTTGGCTTGACATATTCCTGCCCGCTGGCAAACTTGATGCTGAAACAACAATCTTTTTCACAATTATCTCCTAACACTTAAAACAAAATCTCACATATTATTGTTTTCTGTTTTAAGCAAAATTATCTAATTTTATTTTAACACATTAATATAAAAAAACAAACTAATTTACTTTGCGTTTATAAGTAAAAGTAGTTTGTTGTTTTCAATTATATCGATTTTCTTTGTCATGCTTCGAAAATTAAGACCAAATTTTATGGAGATAATCTTATTTATCTCACAAATTAAATCTTAACAATTTAGTCTTGCAAATGTTTTGCACGTAACATACCGCACGCACCCGCTATGTCGTCCCCTTGGCTGCGGCGCAAAGTTGCACTAACACCTTCCAAATTAAGGCGTTCAACAAATTGAATTGCTTGTTGACGTGTTGTTGCTTTAAGACTGCCACCATTTGGGTTTAAACAAATCACATTGATATGGCTTTTAAACCCACGTGTTAAAGTTTTTAATGCTAAAATATCTTGTTCACGGTTGTTGACGCCGTCAATAAGGCAATATTCAAACACAACACGGCGGTTGTTTTCTTTAACATATGCCCTAACAGCCGTCATAATTTCCGCAATGGTATAACGGTTTGCTATTGGCATAATGGTTTTACGTGTTTCGTCATCTGTAGCATGCAAAGAAACGCAAAGTGTGATATTAAAATTGAGTTTTGCTAAATCATAAATTCTATCAACTAAACCACAAGTGGAAAGTGAAATATTGCGTTCACTCACACCAAAACCTTGTGCATTTGTGATAAGTTTAAGCCATTTAACAACATTATCAAAATTATCAAGAGGTTCACCACTACCCATAAGCACAATGTTTGAAAAGTTGCGTTCAGTGCATTTGCCGTTATCTGCATTAAGAGCTGCAATTATTGAAATCATCTCGCCTGCCGACAAATTGCGAATAAGCCCGTTTGTTGTGGAAGCACAAAATTTGCAACCCATCCTACACCCAACTTGCGTTGATAAGCATATAGTGTTGCCATAGTTTTGGTGCAAAAACACGCTTTCAACCAAATTGTTATCGTGCAATTTAAGAAGATATTTTTTTGTGCCATCACGGCTTGTATATACCTTGTAAATTTCAACTGGTTTTAAAATATATTCTTTGCTTAAAGTTTGCTTTAAATCTGCTGAAAAATTGATTGAATCATAGTCTTTACTTTGAATAATTGCATCAAAAATTTGTTTGGCACGAAATGAAGGAATATTTGCCAATTCAGTTTTTAATTCAGTTAAACTATAATCACTTAAAATTTTCATATTAAAATTGTTTTGGCTTTTGCCTGCCATTTTATGCTTTTTGTTATTTTCAAATTCTATTGTAAAACTGGTTCAATAATTTCATTTTGAACAAATTTGTTTGCGTTCATATATGCCTTTGCTGGCATTTTTTGTTTGCCTTCTGGTTGAATTGTTAAAATTTCAACTGCTGCATCTTTTGTTGCAATAATCAAACCTAATTTTGAATTACAATTTAAAATTTGCCCTGGTGTGCCTTGCCCGCTTACTGTTTTTGCTTCAAGCACTTTAAAACGCATATTGTGGTAAACAAAATAGCAACTTTCAAGTGCACGCACTTTATTTACAATGGCTTTTGATGTGGTGTTAAAATCCAACAAATAATCTTCCTTTTTAATCATAGGAAAATATGTCATTTGGCTTTCGTCTTGTTTTTCACCATTTTTAACCATTGTGTTAAAATTATCTAAAAACTGATTAATACACTCTGCACCTAGTGTTGCAAGTTTGCCAAATACACTAGATGAAGTATCTTGTTCGGTGATTTCAATTTGCTTTTTAAGGTACATATCACCACAATCAAGCCCTAATTCGGTTTTCATAATAGTGATACCTGTTACAGTTTCACCGTTCATAATTGCCCATTGTATTGGTGATGAACCACGATATTTTGGCAACAAACTTGCGTGAACATTATAGCAACCTAAAGGTGGAATATCTAAAATATTTTGCCTGATAATTTGACCATAACTTGCTGTAACAAAAATATCAGCCGACAATTCTTTAAGTGGCTGTTCACCTTCTCTATTTAACTTTTCAAATTGAAAAAGTTTGATGTTGTTTGCCAAACAATATTGTTTGATTGGTGAAAATGTTAATTTACCATTTCTGCCATTTATTTTGTCAGGTTGCGAAACAACAGCGACAACTTGCTTGCCACTATCAACCAAACTTTTTAAAACCACAGTGCTAAATTCGCCTGTGCCAAAAAATACTATTTTCATTATTCTTGTTCGTCCTCGTCAACAAAACCTTCTGGTGGTGTGCAGATTTTATCAATATATAACACACCTTCCAAATGATCATTTTCATGGCAAACACAAACCGCTGTCCACCCTTCGCAAGTGAAAGTAAATCTGTTGCCATAGCGGTCAAACGCACTAACTGTTACGGTTTGAGGGCGTTCAACATATTCAAAAGGCAATTTAACACTTAAACAACCTTCTTTATGAATTTGTTTGCCAGATGTTGAAATGATTTCAGGGTTAACAAACTCCAAATACACTTCATTTATGCAGACAACAAAAACACGTTTAAGCACGCCAACTTGCACAGCACTTAAACCTGAACCGTTTGCCATTTTAACTGTTTCACGCATATCGTCAAGCAATTCCCAAAGTTTATCGTCAAACACTTTAACAGGTTTGCTTTTTTTGCGTATAAAATTATCTGTATAAGGCACAATTTCTCTTACTGCCATTAATTTCTCCTTTTGTGTTTTTATTTCTTACATTTTGATTTAGATTTCATAACCTAACTAAAATAAAATCAAATATTAATATAACAATTTATCAATTTCACTATTAGTCAATAAATTAGCTTAATCATAATCAACCATACTAGTTATAATGGCTAATTAAAAATAAGCATTTATTATTTAGCATTTTTAAGGTTTAATGCCTACCTTAAACTATTTGGATTTGTTTCAACAAAAATGCTAACGTCTTTTTCAATCAAATCGCTTGCAGAATAAAACTCTGCTGTTATTGTATCACTTGGAAGATATCTGGTCAAGATTTGATAGCGATATTTTGTTTGAATTTTTTTAACTGGTGCTGGCATAGCCTGTAAAAATATAACAGATTTAGGATTGTTTTGCTTTATTTGCAAACATTGGTCGTAAATCTTTTTTGTTACTTCTTTTGCACGCTCATCACTTGCAGAACTAACCAATATACGCAAAATAGTGCTGAAAGGCGGAAACATTGTTGTTTGCCTTACATTAATTTCTTTTGCGTAAAAACCTTCGTAATCATAAGCACGTGCAAAGCGGTACACATAATGCCTTGGAGCATATGTTTGCAACACAACTTGACCATCAGCATTTTTACGCCCCGCTCTGCCTGCAACCTGTGTTACAAGTTGGAAAGTGCGTTCGTTTGATTTATAGTCGCTGTTATAAAGGCTTATATCAGCATCTAAAATGCCAACCACTGAGACAAGCGGATAATCATGACCTTTTGCAATCATTTGTGTGCCAACCAAAATGCTTGGCGCTGTGTGTGAAAACTCAGTTAAAATCTTTTTATGTCCATCCTTACCACGTGTTGTATCATTATCCATCCTAAAAATAGGAACATCTTTAAACATATCTGCCAACTCTTCACAAACACGTTCAGTGCCTGTTGCCCCATAACGTATATTTTTGCTGTTACAATTTGGACAGTTGGTAAGCATTTTATATTTTTTACCACAAAAATGGCATTTAAGTTGATTATCTTCTTTGTGATATACCAAACTCACTTCACAATCATCACATTTTGCACGATAGCCGCACTCTCTGCACATAACAAAAGATGCAAAACCACGGCGGTTTATAAAGATAATTGCCTGCTTTTTATCTTTAACACATTTGTCAAGTTTGGCAACAAGGCTTTTTGAAAATGGCGACATATTGCCGTCCATAACTTCGTTTGTCATATCAACAATTTCAATGTCTGGCATCTCACTGCCGTTGATGCGCTGTTTAAGTTCAACAAGTTGATATTCACCTTTCATCGCCTTGTTATAACTTTCAAGTGAAGGTGTTGCACTGCCTAAAATAAGTGGACAAGCGTTTGCCCTTGCCCTAAATTCTGCCACGGTGTGAGCATCATAGCGCGGATTATTTTCGCTTACATATGAGCCGTCATGTTCCTCATCAATCACAATAACGCCAAGGTTTTTAACTGGTGCAAATATTGCAGAACGCGCCCCTAAAATAACATGAGCGTTGCCTGAAAAAATCTTTTCCCATTCGTCAAAACGTTCACCATCGCTAAGCCTACTATGTAACACTGCCACATCATTAGGAAAACGTGAAGTAAACCTTTGCATCATTTGTGGTGTTAAAGATATTTCTGGCACAAGCATAATGGCAGTTTTGCCTTGCTTTAATGCCTGTTCAATGATTGTCATATAAACTTCAGTTTTACCACTGCCAGTTACACCTTTAAGCAAAAAGGTTTTATTTTGATTTTGCATTGTTTGCACGGCTTCTTGCTGTGCTGGTGTTAATATGTTTTTTGCTTCTGCACCTGCTTCAACCACTGGTGCACGCATTTTTCTTGTTGAGTTTTTAAGCACTATGCCTTTATCAACCAAAGCGTTGACACTTTGTCTACCAAACATTTCAACGGCTTTTAAAAATGGAATTGTGCCATTTTCGTTTAAAAACGCAACCAAAGCCACCTGATTTTTAGCACGTTTGCCGATAATGTTAATTGCTGTATCAAAATCATAAAGCAAAGATAAGTTGTACTCAAGTTGTTCATGTTGAGTATCAAGCCTTACGCATGAAGGCAAAGCCAAACGTATGCAATCACTTAAACGCAAAAAAAAGTGCCGAGACATAAACTGACATAAGTTCAATATCTCTGGCATCAATTTTGGTTTATCTTCCAAATTTTTTGTTATTGTTTTAAGTTTGCTAGGGTCAACTTGCGATTTTTCACTTAATTGTATAACATAACCTAACACAAATCTGCCAGCGAAAGGAACTTTAACCCGCATACCAATTTGCGTGTTTTCTAGTGCTATATAGTCAAAAACTCGGTCAACAGCGTCATTGGGAATATCAACAATAACCTGTGCAATCATTAGTTAGATTTAGCCCCCACAACTTCACCTTTAGCAACTTCTTTGGCGGCATAGTCAATGGCAAGGTTTGCACTTCCGTTAAGAAGGGTTGGGATTTTATTTTCCAAATCCTTGGCACGCGCACCAACAACCACGGCAACCATATACCTGCACCCTAATTTTTCAACTAATAAATCAATAGGTGGTTCAAATAACATATCTTCCTCCAATTTATCTTCTTTTTAGCACAAAATTAAAATTTTGGCAAATAAATTTAGCCAGTTTTTAGTTTTTTGCTTAAATTTTTTAAATTTTTCTTTTTACAACAAAAGGCAATTAATTAAACTTATTCTGCACGATTTTCGTCAATAATGGCTTTAATCTCTTTGTTTGTTTCATATGGCGAACTAACATATCTAAACACGAATGCTGCAGCGGTTTGTGTTGTTAAAGGACTTGACATACTGCCAAAAGAGATTGTGCCAGTGTTGCGGCGCAAAAGTTTATCCCACAGATTGACATTAACTTGGATTGCGCCAAGCATTTTAAAGTCTAAACTTTTAAAATCAACACCTATGTAACCAGTGCGTATAATAATTCGCTTGTTTGTTACGGCATACACTGTTTTTTTACACCACAATGCAACACAAATTGGTGGCAAACTGATAGCTAAAACTGCGTAGACCAAACAAATAACAGCAGCACCAATTGCTTCACTATCTTTTGAACAAAAGATTAACACAATGGTTGGAGCAAAAACAACAAATGTTAAAATCATCCATATCCAAACGCTAAACCAAGCGCGTTTTTTATCTGGTGCATACATTTTTATGATTTGTTCGTTTTTATCTAAGATTGGTTCAAACAATTTTTCGTCTAACATAATTTCCTTTTATCTATGCTCTATTATATCACAAATTTTGCTATGCAAGCACATTTTTTAAAAATTTTGATAATTTTTTATCGCCTTTGTCTGTTTTTACAATCGTTTCATTTTGTAAGTTTGCTTAAAGCCAAATGTGCAGCGTTCTGCTCTGCCTCACGTTTGGTTGAGCCTTGACCATAAGCCACAAATTGCTCATCAACAAACACACTGGCACGGAAATTTGTTTGTCCGCCCTTTGTTTCATATGTTTCGGCGGTATATTTAATCTTTTTTTGATGTTCTTGGCAATAAACTTGCAACTCACTTTTAAAGTCAGTGCTGGTTAAACCTGCTGCCAACTTTTCTTTAACTTGCAAAGCCTCTAACACAGCGTTAGAAATTGATGGTAAACCATATGTTAAATACATAACACCAATCATGCTTTCGATTGTATCTGCCAAAACTGCGTTTGAAACTGTGCTTGATTTAAAACTTTTACCAAACAAAATTCGGTTTTCAATGCCAATTTGTTTTGCCAAATCAGCCAAGCTATCAGTGCAAACAAAACTTGCACGGATTTTGCTCATTTTGCCTTCAACATAATGGTAATGTTTATATAAATAATCGCTTACAATTGTTGAAAGCACACTATCGCCTAAAAACTCTATACGTTCGTTGCATTGAGTGTTATGGTCATGTGCGTAAGAAGAGTGAGTGAAAGCCAAAGTTTTAAGGTCCTCACTGCACTTTTCAAACAACTCAATAAAACTATTTTTCGCTTTTTTCAACTGCTTTCGCCACCTTTTCAACTAATTTATTTTTTGCAAGCTCATATGCTTGATTGATTGTGTCTGCCACAATAGGGGCTTTGCTGTTGCCATGGCATTTAAGCACAATTTTATTAACGCCTAAAAGTGGTGCACCACCGCATTTTGTATAGTCATATTTACCTTTCAAACCTTTAAGGCTCTTTTTAAGGAACAAAGCGCCAATTTTTGCCTTGAATGATGATTTTGCAATTTCTTTGATTTCGCTGAACAACACTTCCGCAATGCCTTCCATTGACTTCAAACAAATGTTGCCAGAGAAGCCATCGCAAACAACCACGTCCACATTGCCACGCAAAACATCACGTGATTCAATGTTGCCAACAAAGTTTAATTTTGCATTTTTAAGCAACTGATATGCTTGTTTATGCACTTCATCACCCTTTTCTTCTTCTGTGCCGATATTAAGCAAGCCAATACGTGGTTTTTTAATGCCAAGTGAACGCATATAAATATCACCCATAACAGCAAAATCAAGCAAGTTTTCAGGTTTACAATCCGCGTTTGCGCCACAATCCACCAACATAACTTTTCCATCATTAATGGTTGGAAGCAATGGTGCCAATGCAGGACGAGAAACATTTTTAACTCTGCCTAATTTAAGCACTGCTCCTGTTAATGTAGCACCTGTGCTGCCAGCACTCACCAAAGCAACTGCGTCTTCATTATTTTTAAGATAATCATAAGCAACAACAATGCTTGAAGTTTTTTTTGTGCGGATTGCTACTGTTGGCACATCGTCATTTGTAACCACGTCTGGTGCGTGCACAATTTCAAGGCGGTCGCTAACAAAAACCAACTCTTGCAAAATTTCAGTTATTCTATCCTTATCGCCAACCAAAACAACTTTAAGGTCTTGATTTTCTTGCAAAGCCTTAACAGCACCAGCAACAATTTCATAAGGTGCGTAATCGCCACCAAAAGCATCAACAACTATTTTCATATTTCTTTCCTTTTTTATTTTTATTTTTGTTTTTTATTAAATTCGGTTTTAATTTTACAAATCAAATTTGGCAACTATTTATAAAAAACTTTAATTAGTTTGTAAATTAAATTTTTGCCATATTCTGCAAAATAAATTTTATGTTTTTTGCAAATTAAATTTAATAATTTAATTATACCACTTTTTAAGCTAAAAGTAAAACTTTTTAGCCACTGATTTAAGTTTAATCCAGCCAACAAATTTGTTGAATTTTAACCATATTTTTTTGTTGGCAAACAATATTGATAATTTTACTTTTCAGTTTGTAATGCCAACAAAGTTTGTTTAAATTTATATTTATGGCTTAAATCAACAAGTGCTTGATAAGATTTTTTTGTGCTGTTTTTTGTTGCCCTCAACATAACGTTTTTTGGCGAGTGTGCAAAATCAACAAACTCAATCACGTCCACTGAATAACCAACAGCACGCAACACTTCTGTGCGGATAGCATCAGTTAAAAGTGCAGAAAAACGTTCTTTAAACAACCCATCTTTAAGCAAAATATCAAAGTCCCCTGCTTTGGATATGCTTGAATTGATTTCATGCTGACAACAAGGCACACTAAAAATATATTTTACGTTGTTTTTTATTGCAAAATTGAGTGCATAATCGGTTGCAGTGTCGCAAGCATGTAGACTTATCACCATATCAATTTTGTTGTTGTAAAGTTCATCTTTTTTAACATCGCTAACAACAAATTCAAGGCCATCATAGCCATATTTTTTTGCAATTTGATTGCAGTGCTCAACCACTTCTTTTTTAAGGTCATAGCCTATAATTTTTGCTTTGATTTTGCGTAGCTTAACAAAATAATAATATACCAAAAAAGTTAAATAACTTTTGCCACAACCAAAATCAAGCACGGTGATTTGTTCTTGATTGTAATTTTTTAGTTCGCTATCTATAATTTCAATAAACTTGTTGATTTGTTTGAATTTATCATACATCGCAGCAACAATTTTACCTTCACGTGTGAAGATACCTAAGTCAACTAAGGCTGGAACATCATCACCTTCATTGATAAAATATTGTTTTTGTTTGTTATGCTCTTCCACCGCTGTTTGTTTGGTTTCAGTTTGCTTTTCCTTCAATTTAAAACCTGATTTTGTTGCAGAAAACACACCAGTTTTATTTGCACATTGCACTGTTATTTGTTTGTAATCAGCAAAAGGTAAAGTTAAAACGACATCAAAATCAACATTTTAATGAAACACTTGTGCCCCGATATATCGTTCAATTTGCCATTTTGTTTGCCCTTTTATGGTGGTTTTGTGAACTATAATCTTTTTTGTTTCAGTGTTTGTGTCGCTTAAAATAATTTTAACCAATCCTGCTTGGTTTTCAGTTAGATATTGTAAAATTTTTTCCATACCATTATTTTAACCAATTTGCATTAATTTGGCAAACTTATTATGTGGTTTTTGTTTATATCATTAAACTTAATTGTCGATTATTTGGTTGTAACTGTTATGATTTAAAATCTAAAAAATAATTTGTTTTCTTCGTTTAAGAATATAATTTAAAATGGTGCAAAATCTTTCGGCAATTCTTGCCAGCCAGTGTTTATTGCAATAAAAAAGCCACCTAATTAGGTGGACTTAAATATAAAATAATTATTTACTTTCTTTCTTATCAACTGAAACTGCTTGTTCGCCATCATAGTAACCACAATTCTTGCATACTTGGTGAGCCACTTTCTTTTCGTGGCAATGTGGACATTCAACTAATGTTGGAACAGCTGCTTTCCAGTTAGCGCGGCGTTTATCTCTACGTGCTTTTGAAACTTTCCCTTTTGGAACAGCCATCTTAATACCTCCATAAATATTCGTGCAACAAAAAATTGCACTCGACAAAATATGGTCTTATTATATCAAACCGTTTTATGTTTGTCAATCGTAATTTTAAACAAATTTGTGATTTGCTAAAAATTGTTTGGCTTTTAAGATTTGTTGAAATTTTTTACTGCTTTTTGCTTGTCCAACTTAACTATTACATTTAAAAATCGCATTAAACATATGCAAAAGTTGAATAAAATCTCAATTTTTAAATATATCTTTTTCGAAATAAGAAACGTTTTAAGTTACACACTATTAAGTAAAAAGTATGCACTTTTTATCTTTTCAAAGCATATAATCAATGTTGGTCAAATACTTTATAAAACAAATTAACAATTGCAAATCTTATGCCTAAAATCTGCAAAATGTATAAATTAATGTCAAGAGTTGCGTGTCAATCTTGACAAAACTAAAAATTATTATATAATAGGAGTGCTATGGAAAAAGAAATTTATATTAAAGAAACACCACAAGAACAACTTTACAAAACATTAAAAAAATATGAAGAAGAATTAAATCAAATTCATGGTTGCATTGGCATTCAACTTGTTGATGACGAAGCTGAAATTCTTGTTGAAAGATTAAACACTATTAAATCAAACATAATAGATTTGAAGATGCAAAGTGATTTTGACCAAAGATACAACAAAAAATGTAAAAAATTAACTGACACCGCACAAAATTTGTTGGCTTACTACTCTGTTTTTGTTAACAAAGATAAGTTTGTTGATTTAAGTGAACAAAATGAAGAATCAGTTGATGAGTTGGAAAATTACAGTTTATAAAATAAAAAAACAATTTTTAAGTTTAGCACTACAAGCAAACCATTTGCAATAGAACCTTTTTACGCTAAACAAACATTTAAATAAAATAATAAATAGACCAATATGTTTTGCCTAAGTTCATAAATATGGTCTGTTGTTAAAGCATCAAAAAAGGCTTTCAAATTTGAAGGCCCTTTTTTATATTTAAATTATTAGAATCGCAATCTGTTTTTAGTTAAAACAAACTATTTTGTTAATTCAGCTGTTTCAAAAGCAATCATAAATTCTTCATCGGTAGGCACACGATAAACTTTAACTTTGCTTGTTGGACGTGAAAGCTCAACAATTTCGTCAAATGGTTTATTGAGTTTTACATTTTTCTCTTCGTCCAATTCCAAACCAAGATATTCCATATCTTTACAAACTGCCGAACGCACTAATTCGTCATGTTCACCAATACCTGCGGTAAAGATGATTGCATCAACGCCATTCATTGCAGCTGCATATGCGCCAATGTATTTTTTGATTGAATAGCACAATGTGTCAAATGCCAATTTAACTTTTGGTTCGTTGATATGTTCCTCGATATCACGCATATCGCTATAACCACAAAGACCAAACAAACCGCTTTTCTTGTTGAATGTTGTGATAACTTCTTCAGCTGTTTGACCAGTTGCTTTCATAACGCCAGTAACTACACTAGCATCAATATCTCCTGTACGTGTGCCCATAACTACACCAGCCAATGGGGTGTAACCCATAGAAGTGTCAATACACTTGCCATCTTTGATTGCACAAATACTGCTACCAGAGCCAAGGTGGCAAGAGATAACTTTTTTACCTTTAAGGTCGCCTAAAATTTCAGCTGCCTTTCTTGCAATATATTTGTGGCTTGTGCCATGTGCACCATAGCGGCGGATTGAATATTTTTCATAATACTCATATGGTAAAGCGTACATATACGCTTTTTCAGGCATTGTCATATGGAATGCTGTGTCAAACACTGCAACATTTTTAACGCCTGGCATTAAATCCATACATGCTTGCAAACCAGTTAAAGCACCAGGGTTGTGCAAAGGTGCAAATTGTACACATGTTTTCATATCTGCAAAAATTCCAGGTGTTACAACGATAGATTTGCAGTATTTTTCACCCATGTTAACCACACGGTGGCCAATTGCTTTGATTTCACTTAAACTTGCAATAACACCATATTCCTTGCTTGTTAAAGTGTCAAAGAACAATTGGAATGCTTGTTTATGTGTTGGCATAGCACTGTCAATTCTAACCTTTTGGCCATTCCATTTATAAGTCATGAATGCACCATCAAGGCCAATACGTTCACAATAGGCGTTGGCAAAAACCTTGCCATTTTCAGTTTCCATAAGTTGGGCTTTTAAACTGCTGCTACCAGCATTAACTACTAAAACTTTCATAAATTTTTCCTTTTATATAATTGATAGTTAAATTTTAACACAAAATTTACGTTTTGCCAAACAATTTTAACCTGGCAACGAGTGTTTATTTAATGTTTTTGTTTCCTTTGCCCTACACCAACAAAATAAAAATGCTTTGTCTTTTGATTGCGACTGATGGTTTAAATTATTGAAATACTAAACATATTAAAAAATCACCGCACACAAATGCTAAGCAATTTATATTGCAGTTATTAAACATTTTGAGTTTGAAGTTTTGTTATTATAACTGTGTTAACAATTTCTTGTACTGTTGAACCACGGCTTAAATCATTAACTGGTTTTTTAAAATTAAGCATAATTGGACCAACTGCTGTGTAGCCTGCCAAACGTGAAGTGAGCTTGTAAGCGATATTGCCTGCGTTAAGGTCTGGAAAAATCAAGACGTTGGCGTTACCACCAACCGCACTTTTAACACCTTTTTGCTTTGCAGTAGACAAATCAAGTGCGCTATCACCTTGCATTTCACCATCAATCATAAATTTGCTGTTTTGTTGTGCAAGTTTTGTGGCTGTTGCAACACGTGTAACCATTTCATTGTTTGCGCTGCCTTTTGTGGAGTATGAAAGCAGAGCAACTTTTGGCTCAATTTTCACCACATTTTGCATAAATTCTGCGTTTGATATTGCTATCTCGGCAAGGGTTTCACTATCAGGATTTTCGATAAGCGAAACATCACCAAAAAGCAATGGCTTGCAGCCGTCTTTAAGCATAAGAGTGCTGCCTGTAACCAACTTTTTGTTTGGCTTTGTTTTGATAATTTGAAGTGCAGGCAAAAGCACATCGGCAGTTGTGTTGCATGCACCCGCCACCACACCATCTGCAAGATTGTTATAAAGCATCATCATTGCAAAATATAGTGGTTTTTTAACCAAGGCATTGGCTTTTTGCTTTGTCATACCCTTGTTTTGCCTTAATTCAAACAGCTGATGTGCAAAATCAGCTTTGTTATATGCTTCAATGTCAACAATTTGGCAAGCAGGTGTATAGAATGATTTATCAAATTGTTCACGTTTGCCAAAAACAATAATATTTGCCAATTTTTGCTTTAAAATCATTTTACAAGCATCATAAACGCGCTTATCTTGATTTGCTTCTGGCAAAATGATTGTTGCATCAATTTGTTTTGCTGTTTGTTGCATAAGTTTAAAAATCTTCATCTGTTCTTCCTTTCCCTTACTTAACTAATACTTTTAGCATTGTTAATCTTTCAACAATTCTTTAATCTGTTCAATATATGGCTCAGTTGCTGCAATACCATTTGCACACGCCTTATCTGCCTTTTCTGCATTAAAGTCTATTTGGCTTATCTCAGGTTGGCTGATAACAATGCGAAGATCTGCATATCGCCTTCTTAAACGCACAATATTTTGTGTTAATATTGTTGTTGCATTAAGCACATTTTCAAGCGTATCTAACTTTAAATCTTCAACTTGGTCAGCGTATTTACCAATACAATCCACTGACACAATAACAGCGTCTGGCATCACATTGTGTGCAACGTTTTCAGGCATATTGTTGCAAAGCCCGCCGTCAACATACAACTCGCCATCTATTTCTTGTGCCTTAAATGCAGCAGGGATTGAAAAGCTTGCACGTATATTGTTACGCAAAATGCCCTTCTTAAAATGCTTTTCTTTGCCTGTTTTAATGTTTGTTGCAACAGCCACAAAAGGTATTTGACAATCTTCTTGTTTAAAATCGCCTAATTCATCAAGCAAAATTTTATCAACTTTGCGTGAGTTCAACAAATAACCACGAAACAAAGCCCCTGAAAGTGTGAAATTACCAAGACTATTAAAGCCATGTGCAATTTCAATTAACTCATCACATTTTTTACCCGAAGCATACATACCACCAACCAGCGCCCCCATTGAAGTGCCAACAATCAGGTCTGGTTTTATGCCATTTTGTTCCAACACTTTTAAAACACCAATGTGCGCATATCCTTTTGCTGCACCACCACTTAAAACCAATGCTAATTTTTTCATATTACCCCTTTTGTTTGTTTGCTTAATAACTGCATATTTATGCTATATTTGCGCTTATTTATGAATATATTATATATGATAAAAAACCTAAAAGCAAACAAAATTGAAAGCAGATTGCGTGCAATAAATAAAGCAAAATTTTTAAGCAAAAACAAGGTCTTGATTTTTTTATTGCTAATAGTGTGTGCAATTTTTATTTGCAATCCTGCCATATATGCAAAAAGTTGTTTAAACGCAATCAGTGTATGGAGTGTAAAAGTGCTGCCAGTGCTTTTTCCATTTTTTATTTTTACAAAGATTATTGTTGCCTTAATTGAGCCAAAACAAACTAAATTGGACAAGGTTTTTTTTAAACTTTACCATACCCCCGTCACCAGTTCTAGCATATTTTTATTATCACTTATTTCTGGCTACCCTATGGGAGCAAAATTGATTTGCAATATGTTTGAGCGTGGCATATACACAAGGCAAGACGCAAAACGAATGCTTGCATTCTGTTCAGTCAGCGGACCTATGTTTATGATTGGCACTGTTGGTGTTGCTGTGTTGGGTGATATAAAATTTGGTGTTGTGATAATGTGTGCAAATGTTTTAGCCTGTCTTGTTAATGGCCTTATTTTTAGAGGCAAGAAAATAGAACAAGAAAAGCTGCAAACCATACAAATTGAACAACCAACAAACAATAGCAACATATTAGGCGACAGTGTGTATGATGCCTTAATTTCAATTTTAATGGTTGGTGCTTTTATGGTGCTGGCATTTTTGCTTATAGATGTGCTTAAAAACACTGGTATATTGATTTGCCTTTCTGCTGGCATTGCAAAAGTTTTACATATAGACGCAAATTTTGTTCAAGCATTTTTATCTGGCATTGTTGAAATAACACGTGGCGTTATTGATTTATCGGCTGTTGCCTGCCCTATGCAAATTAAACTAATTTTTGCTTCAGCTTTAATCGGTTTTGGCGGAATTAGCATTTTTATGCAATCTTTATCATTTTTAAGCAAACTTAAAATAAAGCCTGGTTACGTAATGCTACAAAAATTATCTCAAGGCTTGTTAGCACTTTTATTTTCTGTTCCGCTTTGCTTTTTGGTGTGCTAAAATGCAAACGAACACCTATAAAACGCCATAAAAAACATATTATTTTGCCAAAAATAAAACATAGTTTTACAATTGAATAAAATCACACAAATGTTTGACATTAACTTTAATTTTGTTTAAAATATTTATATGAATAAGAAAAGATTGGAATATATGGATAAAGATGTGCCAACACTCAAACGTGATTTGCGTTTACGCATTTTGTTTGCCGTTTTGTTTGCTGTAACATTTATTTGGCAATTTGTTATGCTTATTATTGCATCCGACTCTGCCACCACACTTATGATTGTGGCTAGTTGTGCAACTATGATTTTTAGCATTATGTTCAGTTTCACTTCCACCCTTTATGCAATTAAAGATTTAAAAATTTTAAACCGCATCAAATTTAGGGGTAAATCAATCAACGATGCAACATTTGTGTTTAACATTGAAAAACGCAGTTTTATGCGCTTATATAGTCTTATCACAAGTTTGCTTGCACTTGTTGCCCTTTTGTTGTTGGTTGCAACAATAACCTATTCGATTTTGGAAATTGTTTACTTTAACACAATTTCATTCTACCTTCCTATGATTGTTGCATTCGTGGCTTGGTGCTTTAACAGTTCTTATCACATTAAAAATGAACTTTATATTTCTCAAAATGTTAATCAATGCAACAGCATTTTCTATTAAAATTAAACTAAATTTATTCCCTACTCACTTGCAACGCATGCTTAAAATACTGTTTGTTAATGCAACAAAAAAACAACCTAATTTCAGGTTGTTTTTTCTTTTACAATTTAGCCGTTTACAAAACAATAAATATAAAAAAACCATTTTAGTATTTGTTTGTATATTGTTGTTCTTTTAATGCTTAAATAGATTAAACATATTAATTGTCAATTATTTTGCTGTAAACATATTCATACACATTGGCAGCCAACTCTCTCCATCTTTTGCAGGCTGTGGTTGCATTGTGGCGTGTATCGGATTTAATTGAAAGTGAAAAAATTGATTCAGTTGTAAGTGGTTCAAGAATTTTAAGGTCCACAGTATAACTGCCGTCTTCATTTTTATAACACTTTGCTATATACTCTTGATTACGTTTAAATTGAAGTTTGTTTTCGTCTGCAAATTTGTCAATCTGTGCACGCAAACTTGCTGGTATACGTGTGTAGAATTGCGCCAAACACTCACGCCCTGCAACTGTGATATTATAACGGCTTTCGTCATTTTCTGTGTTTGGTTTATAAACAAATTTGCTGGTGATAAGTTGAACAAGCAAATCTTTACAATCCATCCAGTTAACCCAGTTGTTTTGGCTTGAACATATTTCCAAAATAGAATTTTCGGTAAGTGGAATTTCCATCTTATCTAAAACGTAAAGCAATATTAATTTATTCACAGTGTTGTCTGGTACAAAATCCATAATTAATCCTTAAAAATATATATTCAAGCCTATGCTTTCAACTATTCTGGCACAAAATAAGTTTATACACAAAATGCGGCCAAAAAAGTTTTAAAAGCGAACTTTTCCGTGCTTATTATACAATATTCAACAATAAAAGACAACTTTTTAAAACCATAATTATTTTGTTGCTTTAGATTAATTTACCGTGGTATACTATTATTGAGGTTTGTATGAACGAAAATGTGTATGAATTGTCCGCTTTTAACACCGCTTGTGATGAATTTGTTGCAGGCAAATATATTTTGGCGGATATTAAAATTGCATCTATTTTAAAACTGATTGATGCAGACGAAAAGGTAAAAAATATTGTTGCTTCTACTTTAAACAAATTTGATTTTGTTGAATATTTTAAGCAAAATATGGTTGAAAACAGTGATGAAACATTCACCCTTATTATGCCAACAGATGAAAAGGAAATTATTGCTTTTGTTTATAGTTTGCTTTACCGTTTTAACAATAAAGAGATTGATTTCTACACCTTTTTAAACAAATTTTATAAAACTGACGATGCCTTAGGGCAAGAATTTAAAAAGTTTGCTGAAAGCATTATTTTGCCTTTTAAAACCGCACTTAATTCTCTTTACTCTAAGCGCCACATTATTGTTAACGCAAATGATTATCAAACAAACTATTACAACAAAATTATGTCAACCATACGCTTGATAGTTGGCAATATTGATAACTACAAGTTGAAGATGAACGAAAAAGAAGAATTTACAATGCTTTTAAATTCATTATACCTTGCAAGTGAACAAAATGATAAAAAATTGGTATTCTCTCTTATGATTGCGTTGGACTACTTCTCTCGTTACAACAAACGCGTTAGAAATGCTTACCTTTCATTAGAAGAATGCTTTACAAAAGACACAAACACATAAGGTGAATATTATGAATCACACCATGAATTTGCAGTCTATTTACTTTGAAAAAATTAAAAATGGTACAAAAATTTTTGAAATAAGGCTTAATGATGAAAAACGCCAAAAAATCAAAATTGGTGATAGTATCATTTTCACAAACCAAGCCAACCAAAATCAATCAATAGTAGCCACAGTTGAAGATTTATTGCATTTCAAATCATTTAAACAAATGGCAAGCAGTTTACCTTTAAATCAGGTTGGATTTGAGGGTTTTAATGTTAATGAAGTTGAAAAGATTTATCACCAGTTTTACTCCACCGAAAATGAAAAACATTATGGCGTGCTGGCAATTAAAATTAAAAAAATGGCTTAATATGAGCCATTTTTTTCTTTCTGTTTTAAATACATTGTGAGTTTATTTTATTTTTTTAATTGATTTTTTGATACATTTTGTTACCGATTGAGCCAAGCAAAATATAAACCACAACCGCGGCAATAAGAACTGGAATTGCAGATATGCCTATAAACAAAACCATATTAAAGTTTGGCATTTGTGGAAGCAACACAAAGAAAAGCACCATAGGCACAACACAAAGCAACATATCAATAAACATTGTGATAAGCAAACTTAGCCCTTGTTTTGATGCTTGAGCTTCGTTTGTCCAATTCAGTTTTGGAAAACGCAAATTCATTATAATCCCTAAGCCAGAACACATAAGCAAATAAACAATGCTAAAAGCGATAATTAAAACACTTGCCAAAACACCTGGTTTGATAAGCAAGCAAAAACCAATTTCACCAACAAGCAAGCAAGGCAAATTTAAAAGAATATTAAACAGGATTTTGCTGGTTGCAAGTTGACTGAATTTAACTGGCATACTTTTTAGGCTTAAAAACCTTGTGCCTTCCATTGAAATTGAAACTGATGTTGTTGGTGCAATGCCTATGCAAAGTGGAATAGTAAACACTTCCAACGCCACAAAAATTTGTGTTACAACTGGCTCGTAAGGTATGGTTTTAAATATGCCATACATCATAAATGAAAGCACTATTGAAAGCAACGGCCCCATAATGCCATTCATAAGGTAAGTTGGACTCATAACAAAGCCACGGGCTTCTCTGCCAAGCAATGTGCTTACAACAGATTTCTGTTTGTATGTTAAAGGTTTTTGCTTTGCTGGTTTTTTGTTTGAAGTTACAAGCAAATTTTTGTTTATTCGGCTATACCCTAACATTATTAAGCCAATGGTTGCTGCCATATATAAAACGCAAACGCCAACAAATGCCAAAAATGCCAAAATTGAATTTTTGCTCATTGCAACAAGCAAAAAGTGGACATATGGAAACACTATTTTAAACCATAAAGGTGTTTCAACTGAAAGAATTGCTGCCATTGCTTCACTATTAGCAAAATACACCACAACAACAATACCTATTGCAAAAATCACACTTAAAATGCTACGCATAAGCATTTTGTTTTTAACTTTTGATGATATTGCATTGATTGCCCAAGCAAACACACTGCACAAAAGTTGGCTAAATGCAGGGGCTAAAAACAAAGCCAACAAAGCAAATATTACATTTACAACTGTAATTTTACAAAAGATAAAATACACAACAAATGTTGGCAACAAAATCATTGCTGAATATATTGTTGTGATGATATATGAACTTAAAATTTTGGAAATAACAATTTCACTTTGCTTTAAAGGCAAGCTTGATAGCATTTCAAAATCTTTGGTTTTATAGAAGTAGCCTTGTGTGTCGGTTATGGTCAACATAAGCACCATAAAGGCACTAAAAACGCCACCTATCAGCAAAATATTTTTTGCAAAGCCAAAAGTGTTCATACTATCTGCCATTATGTAAAGGTTATAGCCCATACTTCCAGCAACCAACAAAAACAACAAACATATTATTAATGCGGTTGAACTGAACTTCTTCTTCCCTTTAATGTTAAATGTGCGGCTTAAAGTTTCCTTAATATAAATTTTGGTTAAATTAATCGTGTTTGTCATTTTCTAGCTCCAAGAACACATTTTCAAGGCTTTGCATACCTTTCACTTCTTCCATTTTGCCAAACACAACCAGTTTACCTTGCTTTATGATTGCAACTTGGTCGCATATTTTTTCTGCCACGTCAAGAACGTGTGTAGAATAGAAAATTGTTGCCCCATTTTTAGCCATTTCTTGCATAATCAACTTCATTTCGTGGCTACTGATAGGATCAAGACCAACAAAAGGCTCGTCCAATAACAAAAGGCGTGGACTGTGTATTAATGCTGAAACAAGTGCAAGTTTTTGCTTCATACCATGGCTGTATGTAGAAATTTGATTTTGCAAAGCGTCATAAATACCAATGCGTTTTGCATAGGTTTCAATTTTTGTTTTACGCTCTTCAGCTGACAATTTAAAAATGTTTGCAATAAAATTCAAATATTCAATGCCTGTTAAATAGTCATAAAGGTCAGGATTATCTGGCAAATATGCCAAAATTCGTTTTGCTTCCAGTGGACTCTGTTTAACATCAATGCCGTCAATTTTAATTTCGCCCTGTTCAAAATTTAAAATGCCAGCAATAGCTTTTAATGTTGTGGTTTTGCCTGCCCCATTGTGCCCAATAAACGCACAAATTTGACCGGTTTGCACAGTCAATGTTAAATCGTCTACAGCAACTTTTTCACCATACTTTTTGGTTAAATTTTTAATCTCTAACATCTATTCCCCCTTGTTTGCCTTGAAAATTGCTTCGGCAAATTTTAAATAATCATCATATTTTGCAATTGCGATGCCTTTTGATTTATCTCCTAGCAACAGCAATGTGTCGCCTTCCTTTATATTAAACTCATCACGGGCTTGTTTTGGGATAACAATTTGCCCCTTTTCACTTACTTTAACCGTCCATAAAAACCTATCTTGTTCTGTTTTCTTGCTTGCCATATTTTCTCCTTTTCCTTTACATGTTTTTATTATTGTTCAAATAATGCAACAACTATATCTAAAATATTTTACATAAACACTCTACTGCATTATTCCTAACAAAGTCAAGCAAATTGAACAAAAGTAAACTTTTTCTTACTTTTCTTACATGATTTTAACTTTGTAATTAAGAATACTTTGAAACAAACATATTAGCACAATTGAATAATTATAAATGAAAAAGTGAAATTTTTAAAAGTTTAACAAAAAGTGTTGCATTTTTTTATTTTTTCATATATACTAATAGAGTTTTAAGCACAATATGGCACCATCGCCAAGTGGTAAGGCAAAGGTCTGCAAAACCTTCACTCACCAGTTCAAATCTGGTTGGTGCCTCCAATTTTCCCGAAGTGGCGAAAAATCCTTCGTCACTTCGGCCATCTTAATTTTGTAACCCGAAGTGGCGAAATGGCAGACGCACAAGACTCAAAATCTTGCGATAGCAATATCATGTCGGTTCGACCCCGACCTTCGGGACCAATTAAAAACACAAGTTACGTAGACTTGTGTTTTTTATTTTGTATTATTGAAATATAAAAAAATCCCTCATCTAGAGAGATTTTTTACTTGAATTTGATATATTTAATCAAGTCTTGATTGATAATTAGTATATATAATTACTTATTTATGCTAATAATTGCTCATTAATCTAATTATTATTTATTAACTAAAAAGCAATATCTTCACTAAATTCATTTGAATAAATAAATGTGTAACCTGTTGTTGTTTTTTGAGCTTCAAATGTATCAGTAACACCGTTAATTGTGTAACTTACATTAAACAAATTGTCAGCTTCACCTTTTGTGATTCTATATATTGTTTTTTCAAGTGTTCCAGTTGTTTTGTCTTTCAATTTAAATTCAAGTTCAACCCTATCATTTTCAAACTCAATTTCAGTTTCCAAATCTAAAACTTTAGTGCCATTTTTGTAAACTTTATATTCATATTCAAGTTCAGTTTCTTTGCCTTCAACTTCTACAGATTGTTCAATTACAACGTAGTTTTGATTATTCAATCTGCTTTTTGTTATAAATTCGATTGAAGATTCTTTTTCGTTACCCTCTTGTTCAAATTCACGTTTACCTGTCATATCAAAACGAGATTCACCAACAGCCATAACGCCTTCAAGTGTGGTTGAAACTTCAACTTCTTCTTTTTCGTCTTCTATTTTACGTTCAGTTTTTGTTTCAATTTCGTTGTAATACATTTTAAATGTTTCGCTCAAACCTGGAAGGCTGATTTCCATAACAAATGTATAATTTGCAAATTCTTCAGTTGCACTTTGATTTTTAGTTGTTGTTTGTGCAATGTTACCACTTTCAACAACTGAATCGAACAATTCCAAACAATCTTTAATATTTTCAATGTTACTGTCAGTCAAACCTGCTGGACGTGTTGTGCTTTCCATTGTTGAATCTAAATATCTAATAGCTGTATTTTGAGTATCTGTTTTAACTTCTTCCAAGTGCATCAAATAGTTAACGCTAGATACTGCTGAAATTGCATAAACATCTTTTGCATTAATGTCAAATGGCTTATCTTTTTTGCAACCAACAAAGCACAAAGCCAATGGTGCGATTAAAGCAGACGCTGTTAAAACTGATAATATTTTTTTACCTTTCATTATTCCCCCAAAAAAATTAAATTTATAGTTGCAAACTATGTGTTTATAAAGTTATTGCCCTAAAACCATATAGTTACAAACTATATTATTAGGATAACTTAACGATCATCAACTTGTCAACCAAAATCAAGCAACAATTTTTGACGAAAATTTACATAAAATAAAATTTTAGCAACTTAACAATCTTTTGTATTGTGATTTTTATAGTTTAGTATTTTAAAATATTGATTATTTTGTGTTTAAAACGCAAAAAATCTCTCTATTGCAAGAGATTTTTTGTTTACTATTAATTTGTTGTCAAATATTAGTTTCTTGGGAATTTAATATTTGCTTGAGCAGCTGCGCGTCGCAATTTTCGCTTTATCTCATTTGCAAACAAGTTGCAAATTTTAATTTTTGCTCTATTGCTCCTTTTCCCTTCCACAAACTAGTTGTGGCGGGAACCCTTTTATAGACTCTTGCCTAAATTAATTTCTTGGAAATTTGATATTAGCTTGCGCTGCGGCCAAACGTGCGATTGGAACGCGGTATGGTGAGCAACTTACATAGTCAAGGCCAATTTTGTGGCAGAATTCAATACTTGATGGGTCGCCACCATGTTCACCACAAATACCTGTGTGAAGTGCAGGGTTCGTTGACTTACCTAATTTAATTGAAAGTTCCATAAGTTTGCCTACACCATTTGTGTCAAGACGAGCAAATGGGTCACTTTCATAAATCTTGTTAGCATAGTAAGATGGCAAGAATTTACCAGCATCATCACGGCTGAAACCAAATGTCATTTGTGTTAAATCGTTAGTGCCAAAGCAGAAGAAATCAGCATTTTTAGCAATTTCGTCAGCGGTTAATGCTGCACGTGGAATTTCAATCATTGTGCCAACTTCATATTTAAGATTTGATTTAGCGTCAGCGATAACTTTATCTGCTGTGTCAACAACAATACGTTTAACATATTGAAGTTCTTTTACTTCGCCGATGAGTGGAATCATAATTTCTGGAACAACTTTCCAATCTGGATGACGATTTTGAACAGCAATAGCAGCTTTGATAACTGCTTTTGTTTGCATAACTGCAATTTCTGGGTAAGTAACTGCCAAACGGCAACCACGGTGTCCCATCATTGGGTTAAATTCATGCAAATCTGCAATAAGTTGTTTAATTTGAGCAACTGTTTTGCCTTGTGTTTTTGCAAGGGCTTCAATATCTTCTTCACTTGTTGGAACAAATTCGTGAAGAGGTGGATCCAAGAAACGAATTGTAACAGGTTGACCTTTAAGTGCTTCCATTAAGCCTTCAAAGTCTGCTTGTTGCATAGGTTCGATTTTTGAAAGTGCGTGTTCACGTTCTTCAACAGTGTCAGCACAAATCATTTCACGGAACGCACCGATACGTGCTGGGTCAAAGAACATATGTTCAGTACGGCACAAACCAATACCTTGAGCACCAAGTTCAGCAGCACGTTGTGCATCTTTTGGAGTGTCGGCATTTGTTTTTACGCCAAGTGCTTTATATTTATCTGCCAAGCGCATAATACGGCCGAAATAACCGCTGTTAGGGTCAGCAGGAACAGTTTTGATAATGCAATCATAGATTTTGCCAGTTGTACCATCAAGTGATAAACCATCACCTTCGTGGAAAACTTTACCAGCAAGTGTGAAGCATTTATTTTCTTCGTCCATTTTAATATCGCCACAACCTGAAACGCAGCATGTACCCATACCACGTGCAACAACGGCAGCGTGAGATGTTTGACCACCACGAACAGTTAAGATACCTTGGCTGAATTTCATACCTTCAATATCTTCTGGGCTGGTTTCCAAACGAACAAGCACAACTTTCTTGCCTGCTTTGCCTTCTCTAACTGCGTCTTCAGCGGTGAAAACGATTGTACCAGCAGCAGCACCTGGGCTTGCAGCGATACCTTTACCAACAACATTGTATTTGTCAGCATTTTTAAGTGCTTCTGCATCAAATTGTGGGTGCAAAAGCATATCAAGAGATTTGGCATCAATTTGCATTAATGCTTCTTTTTCACTAATCATACCTTCGTCAATCAAATCGCAAGCGATTTTAATTGCAGCGGCAGCAGTACGTTTGCCGTTACGGGTTTGAAGCATATAAAGTTTTTTATCTTCGATTGTGAATTCCATATCTTGCATATCACGATAGTGATGTTCAAGTGTGTCGCAAATTTGTTTGAATTGTTCATAGCACTCTGGCAAAATTTCTGCCATTTTGCTGATAGGCATTGGGGTACGAACGCCCGCAACAACGTCTTCGCCTTGTGCGTTCATCAAGAATTCACCCATCAAGCCTTTTTCACCTGTGGCTGGGTTACGTGTGAAAGCAACACCTGTGCCAGATGTTTCACCCATATTACCAAATGCCATCATTTGGACGTTAACCGCTGTGCCCCAACTATATGGAATATCGTGGTCCATACGATAGATATTAGCGCGTGGATTGTCCCAACTGCGGAATACGGCTTTAATAGCTTCAAAAAGTTGTTCTTTAGGGTCAACTGGGAAGTTTTTACCTAATTGTTTTTTGTATTCTGCTTTAAATTCATTAGCAAGTTCTTTTAAATCTTCAGCGCCCATGTCAAGGTCGCTTGTGTAACCTTTACGTTCTTTAAGTTGGTCGATAAGTTTTTCAAAATATTTTTTACCAACTTCCATAACAACATCACTGAACATTTGAATAAATCTGCGGTAGCAGTCATATGCCCAACGTGGATTGCCACTTTTGCGTGATAAAGTTTCAACAACTTCGTCATTTAAACCAAGGTTCAAAATAGTGTCCATCATACCAGGCATTGATGCCCTAGCACCTGAACGAACTGATACCAATAATGGATTTTCTTTATCACCAAATTTTTTGCCAGTGATTTTTTCCATTTTGGCAATGTATTCCATAATTTCTGCTTGAATACCAGCATTGATTTGCCTGTCATCTTCATAGTATTGTGTGCAGGCTTCAGTTGAAATTGTAAAGCCTTGTGGAACTGGCAAACCAATTTTTGTCATTTCAGCAAGGTTTGCGCCTTTACCGCCAAGTAATTCGCGCATTGAAGCGTCCCCTTCACTGAATAAGTAAACGTACTTTTTCATAAATCTCCTTTTAAATTTTACTGGAGTATTTTATCAAATGCGCAACAAAAAAAGCAACTGATTTAATAAGGTTTTATAACTTTAATAAACAGCTGCCTCTTTTTAGTTTATATTTGTGAATCAAACTAAAATGTTTGAATATTTTTAGCAAATTAAACTTGCTTTATAAAACGATTTCTATCTAAAATTTTGTTTTTAAATTTTAATGTTTTAGTTTTTATTTATTAGTTGTTATTAACAAGTTCATCTTCTGGAACTTCATTAACAATTTCATCATATTCTGTGCCATCGCTAACTTCTTCTGCTGGAACAAATGGTGGAATATCATTTTCTTCAACATCTTCAACATTTTGTTCTTGTGCAGCTAATTCAGCATCATTTTCTTCCATAGCTGTAATTGCAGGGTATTCTTCTGTTACAACTTGGTTTGATGTTGAAATTTCTTCAACACAATCTTGGCGAAGTTGAGTTGTGCGATATTCTTTTTGTTGACGTTTTGTGCGGTATGCGCAATATGCAACGCGTGCATCAGCCATTTTTTGCATTTCTTGGTTAAATTCACGAATAAGTCTATCTTTTGCGGCTTGTGATTTGATTTCAGCGGCTTTTTTGCTGTAAACCATTTTAATATAATCTAAATTGATTTGATATTCTGTATCATTTTCACTTACATATGATAACAATTCGCAAGGAATAATTGTTTTATCGTGTGTGTCAACATAACCGATTCTATTATCTAATACAACACAAGCGATTTCGTCTTCAACATATTTAACTTCATCATAGCGGCAAGCAATAACCTTTTCGCCAGATTTGTTAATAACACCAGATTTACCATTTTGTTTAACAACAGCATAGCCATTAAGGAAAGCTTCTGCTTTTGAATATTTAAATGGAATTGCTTCTTTACCTTCTAAAGATATGTAGCCCCATTTTGTGCCCTTTCTAGCAGCAAACAAACCTTCGCTAATTTCGCCGATTTGGTCAAATTCAAGTCCGCCAACAAATTTACCATTGCTGTCTACATAGCCACATTTGTCGCGATAGTCAACTATTGCATAACCAGCTTCATTGAACAATCCAATGTAATCATATTTAACAGCAATAACAGGTTCTAATGTTTCACGGCTAATGTAACCATCCATACCATCTTTTTCAACACGTGCCAAATGGTTTGATTGGAATCCTTCAGCTTTGTCATACTTAAAGTCAACAACAACTTTACCTTTTAAATCAACATAACCAGCTTTGCCATCTTTTGACATACCTACTAAGCCTTCGCTGTAGCTTGTGATTTGGTTGTCTTGTAATTGCATAACTAACTTACGTGTGTCGCCATCTAACAAACCAAATTTACCATCTTTTTCAACAATGTAAACATTGTCTGTGTTTGATAAAGTTTCAGTTTCAAAATAATTTTCTGGATACTTTTTCAATTTCAAAATACATTTGCTTATTAAATTCATAAAAACTCCTTAAACTGCTAATATAATATATTATCATTGGCGTTTTGTCAATATCAAAGCATTAAGTTTTTATGCAAATTAAGTTAATTTTTTTACAAAATTTAAAAAAATTGTTTGTTTAACTAAACAAACTTGATACTTTGTTGAATAAAAACATAGTTAATCATTTTTTCGCCTTATAAAATGTGTTTTTATGTTTTTTCAATTTAGTTTAAAAAGCTATTAAAAAAACAGCCTTTTAGGTTGGCTGCTTTAAATAAATTCAAATGTGCGGATTTCTGCATTAAATTTGGCAAGCAAAATTGCATTAAGCAAACGTAATGTTTGCTTTTTTATTGTGATTGGTGTTTGAGTTGTTTCTTGCCCTATTTCGCTTTTGCTGACTGATTTTAAATAATCGAACACTTTTTTATCAATCTGCATTGTTGCAAAATTTGGTGTTGAAACAAAGTTGCCTGTTGTGCGGTCTAAATACACATATTTTTGCAAATCAAAATCAAGTGCCATACCACAAAATTCAATAAATCTTATGATAAATGCTGAAAGGGAAGAAAATTCGTCTTTTGTTTCAATATCTTTAAGTCCGTTTAAAGCAAGCACAAACAAATCTGGTTCAGGCTTTTCGGCAGGTAAGATTGTCTTTATTATATCAAGCAAAATAAAGCCAGCAATTGTTTTGTTATAGTCCGCTGTTAAACCATAAAAACCATCAATAACATTTGTGCTGGTTACAACGCGTGTTGTACCAGTTTGGCTTAAATTGAACTCTGCAAAAGTAAAAGGCAAAGCGGAAGATTTCATTTTTGATTTTTCCTTCCTAACACCCCTAAAATTTGCGGTTATTATGCCCTGCTCCAAACTAAAAATGGAAGCAAGTTTGTCCGCTTCCTTAATATCGGTTAATTTTAAAATTATTCCTTTAACTTTTGTGTCCATAAAAAATTATAATGTTAAATTATCTTCGGCTTGAGCAAGCACTTCTTGCCTTAAATTTTCAGTTTTTTCGGCGTCAACTGCCAGCACATAAAAATAAGGGTTGCCTGTGCGTGTAAAAGACAAATAAAATTTGTTTGCAAGTTCTGTTTTAAATTTCATTTAAACCCCCTAATTTATTTTATGATTTTTAAGCCTATTTATTCACTTTTTTATGCCTAAATTTTTGTCAGCCAATATTATGCTTAAAATATGTTTAATCGCCCTATTCTTCCACCACAAGGCCAAAATCTTTAAGTGCGCGTTCATCATTGCGCCAATTTGGTTTAACCTTAACAAACAGTTGAAGGTTAACTTTTGCACCAACCAAACGTTCAATTGCAAGCCTTGATTTTGTGGAAATTTGCTTTATCATATCGCCATTTTTGCCTAAAATAATTGCTTTGTGATTTTCACGTTCGCAATAAACATCTGCAAAAATTTGAATAGGTGTTTCACTTTCTCTATAATCAGTTACAACCACTTGTATGCCGTGTGGTATCTCGTCATCTAATAGCAAAAGTGCTTTTTCACGCACAATTTCAGCACACATATGACGCAAGTTTTTATCAGTATATTCGTCCACTGGATAGTATCTCATTTCATGGTCATATTCTGGCAAATATTTTTTTATCATATCAAGCAAAACATCACAATTTTTACCAGTTAAAGCTGAAATTGGCAATATTTCGTCCACTTTTGCTTCCGCACTCAAAAGTGCAAGTTGTGGATACAACTTTTCATATTTAACTTCGTCAATTTTGTTGATAAGCAAAATTTTTTTAGCCGTTGCTGTAACCTTCTTAATGAGGTTGTTATATTGCTCCACAAGTGGTTTTTTTGCAGTTATAAGCAACAACACAATTTCAGTATCTTCTTGTGCGGTGGCAATTTGTTTGTCCATCTCATCATCAATTTTTGTGGCGCGTTTGTGATAACCAGGAGTATCTAAAAACACAATTTGGCAAGCTTTATCATTATATATGCCAGTGATATTCTCACGTGTGGTTTGAGTTTTAGGGCTTACTATTGCCACCTTTTCGCCAACCAGTTGATTGATAAGTGTGCTTTTGCCTGCGTTTGTTTCACCAAGTATGGTTACAAAACCAGCCTTGAAACTGGTGCGTGTTATGTTAAGCGAATTTAAAATTTCTGCTTGTTTTGCTGTCATAATCTTTTCATCTTCTGGTTCAATGTGGTCGTACCCCATCAAATGCAACATAGCGTGGCAAAACAAAAAGCAGATTTCACGGTTTAAGCTGTGGCCGTATTCTTTGGCTTGTTCTTTGGCACGGTCAACACACAAAACAATGTCGCCAAGCAACAATTTGTGGTCAAATGGGTCAATATCACAAGCATAATCTTTAAGTTTAAGTTTTTGTCCAACTTTAACTTCAGTGTAAGGATAAGATAAAACATCTGTTATCCTATCAATATTCCTTGTTTGTTTGTTTAAAGTGCGAATTTCTTGCGGAGTAACAAATTTTAAATTAACTTTAACACTTTTTGGTGCATGCAAAAAAGCATAAACTTGTTGTTCAACAAGGTTTAAATTTTGCAAAATAGTTTTATCTAACTGTGCTTCGCCAAAAAATTCAATCATTTATCCGCCCTTGTAAGGTTAAAGTTGTGTAAACAAACAAGCAATCATTCACAATTTGAGTTTGTGTTTGTTCATCACAAACTTCCAAATCTTGTGGAATTTTGTTTTTTGCATCTTGCTGGCTTTTTTCAATAACCGCTTGTTTTTCGGCTTGCAAATCGTGTTCAACCACAGATGGTGCAAGTTCATAAAAACAGGTGATTTTACGTTTTATAGGCAACAAATTGCTTACATTTTTATTATAACTAACATTTTCAAAAAACACAAACGAATTTTTGTTTTTGCCTGAAAATAAGTGGCGGTTAAAAATATAGTAATCATACACCAGTTGCTTTTTGCCTGTGCGGGTTAAAACTGTTTCTTGTTTTTGCAATTTTGCACTGCCTAAAACAAAAATTTGTGCTTCAATTTCTGCCATAGGCTTTACGCTGACTTTGTTGCCAGACGCGTCTAAATTAAAAGGCAAAACAAGGCTATCACCAACATTAACATAATCACCAATTTTAACATTTGTTGTGCCAGTGATTATGTTAATTTTGGTTATTATTCCGCAATATTTTGCTTTGATAGGTTCAAAAACTTCTTCAACATAAACCAATTTTTCGCTCAAATTTACAATAAGTGCCGTGCCTTGCTTAACAACCGAAACTTGTGCCAGTTTATCATAATTTTCAAGCAAAATTGTTTCAATTTCTTTGCTTGATTTAAGGTTGATTTTGCCTTTCCTTACACCATTTTGTTCAAGCACTTTTATAATGTCGTTTTCGTTTAAATCTTTAAGCCCAAATATGCGAATTTGCCAAGTGTAGTTGCTGGAAAACAAAAAAAATGTTAACCCAACAAAAAATGCAATTACAAGCCCCAAATTTGCAAGCAAAATTTTTGGCAGACGCTTAAAAAAACTTGGCGTTTTTGTGCCACGAAAATTTGCTATATACTTTTTTGCCTTTCTATCAAACTTGTTTGGCAACTCGAATTTAACACGTGTTTGCCCTATTCTTTCAACGTTTAAAAGCGTAACCTTTTTTGCATAAAGTGTTTTAAGCAGATTGTCGATATTATAGCCTGTTAAATCATATTTCATTTAACCACCACCGACACAATTTTACCAACCAACACGCAAGTTGATTTATCTAAATATTGCACTTTAAGTTCATTGCCAGACACAATCAAAACCTGTTTTTTAAGTTGGAACTGCATTTCTTCTGCACCAAAACTCACCACTGTTTTAATGCCTTCAACATACAAACTTGTTCCGCCAAGGTTGACCAATCTATAATTTGCCGAAGCCCCAGCACTGCCCATCAACTTTTCAATTTCTTGCATCATACTCATACAAAAATATATGAAAACAAAAATATGAAAATGCTTTTTATACAAATCAAACCATATAATCTATTATTTAAGCAAAGAAAAAGGCACGAATTTGTGCCTTTTTTTGTTTTATTTATTAACTTAAAACAAACTTGTGAGTGTTGCAAAATAAATTGGAATTATTTGTTGCGCATTTGTGTTTCAACATATGTGTCGTAGTCAATTTCTTTATCGTATTCCAAAGTTTTGTTAATGCGAATAATGCGGTTTGCAACTGTTGACATAATTTCTTCATCGTGTGTGGAGAAAATCATACAACCTTCAAACCTTTCCATACCCTTGTTAAGTGCGGTGATAGATTCCAAATCCAAGTGGTTGGTTGGTTCGTCCAAAAGCAAGAAGTTGCCTGCTTGAAGCATCATACGTGCCATCATACAACGCACCTTTTCACCACCTGACAACACTTTGGCTTTCTTTTCTGCTTCTTCACCACTGAAAAGCATTCTGCCAAGCCAACTGCGAAGGAAAGTTGCATCTGTTTCTTTAGTGTATTGACCTATCCACTCAACCAAACTTAAATCGCAATTTTCAAAGAAACTGTTATTATTTTGTGGCAAATATGTTGGAGTGATTGTTTTACCCCATCTTACTTCGCCTTTATAGTTGGTATCTTTGCCAGCCAAAATGTCCATTAAAGCGGTTACAACATTGCTGTTGTCGCTCATAATTGCAATTTTATTATCTGGGCGCACAGTAAATGAAACATTTTCAAACAAACCTGGTTTTGTAAGTTTATTAACGAACAAGATGTCGTTGCCTATGCGTTGGTCAAATTTAAAGTCAATATAAGGGTATTTACGGCTGCTTGGTTTAATATCTTCAATGGTCAAGCGTTCCAATTCTTTTTTACGGCTGGTTGCTTGCTTTGATTTTGACGCATTTGCACTGAATCTTGCAATAAATTCTTGCAACTCTTTTGCACGTTGTTCAGCCTTTTTGTTTTGGTCCTTTTGTTGTTTTAATGCAAGTTGGCTTGATTCGTACCAAAAATCGTAGTTACCTAAATAAAGATTGATTTTGCCATAGTCAATATCGCATATGTGTGTGCAGACCTTATTCAAAAAGTGGCGGTTGTGGCTGACAATAATGATTGTGTTTTCAAAATTTAAAATGAAATCTTCCAACCAACGGATTGTTTTAACGTCCAAGTTGTTGGTAGGTTCGTCCAAAATAAGGTTATCTGGATTGCTGAAAAGAGCTTGTGCAAGCAAAACTTTAACTTTGATTTTGCTATCAACATTTGCCATAAGTTCGTTATGCAACTCTTGTGGAATATCAAGTGAGTTTAAAAGTTTTTCAGCATCACTTTCTGCATCCCAACCATTAAGTTCAGCAAATTCCGCTTGCAATTCTGCCAAACGGTTGCCGTCCTCTTCTGTGAAATCGGTTTTTGCATAGTATGCTTCTTGCTCGTCCATCAACTCAACCAAACGCTTATGTCCCATAAGCACTGTGCGTAAAACGGTGTAATCATTATATTTTTCTTGGTTTTGTTCCAACACTGACAATCTTTCTTTTGGTGGAATAATCACTTCACCTTTATTTGGTTCAAGTTCGCCAGAAAGCACTTTCATAAAGGTTGATTTGCCTGCACCATTCGCACCAATCACACCATAGCAGTTGCCTTTTGTGAATTTTAAATTAACTTCGTCAAACAATTTACGGCTGCCGAATTGCACGGCAACATTATTTACTGTAATCAAAACGTTGCTCCTTAAATCTAAATTGTATTTCGCCTTTAATTTAACATAAAAATAGAAATAAAGCAACAAAAAAGTTTAAGTTACATTTAAATCTTAAACCTTTGTTAGATATCATACTGATAAAACATATTTTTAAACTGTTACTTTATTTATGTTGTTTCGCTGTTTACTAGCTGTTTTTGTGGTTTTTGTTTAATAAGTTTGCCAAGGCTTAAACTGATATACAAGGCAACAAATCCAAACAAGAAGCCTGCCAAAATATCGCTTGTATAATGCACATTAAGCACAATGCGGCTGAAACCTAAACCAGCAATAACAAGACATAGCAAAATTGAAAGGCTAATTTTGGCTGGCTTGTTTTTAATGCGTGAGCAAGACAAATACAAAAGTGTGCTATAGAAAGTGAAACTTATCATTGCATGAGCGCTAGGAAAGCTATAACCGATTTCTTTTATCAGCATAAGTTCAGGCCTTGGGCGGCAAACAATATATTTAACACACACATTAAGCAAAGCAGCCACAGCCACGCTGATTATACAAGTTAAACCAACACGTTTATCTTTAACAAAAATTGTGATTAAAATAGCAAAAATTGCCATAACCCACCAACTGCCAAGATAGGTGAACACTTTAAAAAAGCCAACCACCCCTTTGTTTTGGTGATTATAAAGCCATTTGTTCAAGCCGTCAATTTTAAAATCATAGCCAACTTTAAGCATTATCCACATTGCAACAAAGCCTAAAAGGCAAGCAACGGCAAAACTTAAAAATACAATTTCTTTTGTTTTGTTTTTCATATATTTAGTGTACCCTATTTAAATTTGTTTTTGCATCAGTTTAAAATAAATCAATTTATTTCGCAATGCTAATAAATATGGTTTGTTGTATTCACAAAAAAAATGCCCTGCTTGATGCAAGGCAAAAAAATTATTTGCTTAAAAACCTGCGAACATCGTCAAATGTTTCACAATCGGTGTGTTGAGTGTAGTAAACAAGGCAAGCCATTGCATTAACTTCAAACAAAACGTCAAGAGCCACTTTAACAATATCTTTTGTTGTGATTTCTTGTTGTTGAAGTGCAAACAATTTTGTTTCAATCCTGCTGGCAATTTCTTCAGCGGTGTCTGCCACGTTGGTGCAATAAATTGCATATTTAACACTTTCAATTAACTTTTCAATTTTGAAAGGTTCACGCATATTGTCAACATTGGTTACAACCATTGGATTTGCTTCAACAGTTTCATAAGTTGTGAAACGTTTGCCACAAACAAGGCACTCCCTACGCCTACGGATGCTGGTATCCTTTAAATAACGGCTATCAACAACCTTACTTTCATTGTTACCGCAAAATATACAACGCATTTAAATAATTCTCCTTTAATAATATGAATATAAAGTGGTGTTTTTGCTGAAAATTTTGTCAGTTTAAACACAACCATTTCTTTTTGATAGCATACCACAAATCGCCAAATTTAGCAACAAAAAAGCATAGCATTTTAAAAGTTTTTTAAATTTACGGCACATTTTTGTTTGCAAGCCACAAAAATATAACACCACAACCAGTGGTAGGACATAAAAAATAAATACCTAACATTTGGTTAGACATTTTTATAGTATTAAATTCAACTTCCATTATTTGGCAGAGTGTTTGCTTTAATGTGCAAACTTTCACGTTAAATTTTGGTTACACTTTATTTTTGCTGTTCATTTAAAGCAATTATATTTTGTGGCTTTTTAGGTGGAGGCGGTGGTGGTGGATTTTTGTTTTCGTTAACATAAAGCTCAACCAAAATCACATCTACCCCAATTTTGCAAACGCAGTTAAAAGGAATAAACAAATCCTTGCTTCCTTTAAAAAAGCCCCAAAAGCCTGAGCTTGATTGCGGAACAACAAAACCAAGAGCCTTTGCTGAAACAATGTCAAAAATAACATCAGTGATATGCCCCAAACATTTGCCGTCCACTGTGTTAACAACTTGTTTGCACTTTAACTCTTGGAAAGAAACTTCCATATATCTTTATATGATTTTAGTTCAAAAAAAATGCCAAAACTTGTTGGATTTTGACATTTTTTATTTAATGTAATAATAGAAATTTTATTTTAGTTATTTCCGTGTGTAAATTAAATGTGTATTAATAAGATTGTAATGAATATAAGATAAGAACTAAAAAAAGATAGGATGTCGATAAATGCTTTTGGCAAATTCGCTCTGTATCACTATCTTTCTTCATAGTATAACAAACTTTAATTAAATGTCAACTGCAAATTTGAAAAACAAATTGATAGAAGACATAACACAAGTTTGATTACTTATTAAACATATTTTTGATTAGTTTAAATATAAACCAACATCTTTAAGGTCAAGTTTTGTTTTTGCAACAAGTGGTTTACCAGCGCTTGTGCGGGTTTGAATTGTTATATTGTTAACATCAACCGCATAAATCTTTTCTTTATCTTGTAATACAACTTCACCAGTTACGATTGGTGAAATGATTGCAAACACCTTTTCTTTACCTGTTACAATTTTAAGCCCTTTACGGTTTCTTGCACTGATTTGCAATTCGTTAAGGCTGAATTTTTTGCCATTACCTTCAGGAGTTACAACCAACACCCTATCTAAGGTATTAACTTGGCTTGCAAAGATAACTTTATCTTTTTCATTCAAACTCATACCGATAACGCCACCACTGTTGCGTTTTGTAACTGGCACAGTTTTATATTCAACATTAACTGCCATACCTTCGCTGCTTACCATTAAAATTGATGGCAAGTTATCGTTAATTTGAACAGACACAACACGGTCAAAATCTTTAAGTTTAAGTGCCACACTGCCAGTTTTAAGTGTTGCATATTCACTTGCTGGGCTGCGTTTAATATAACCATCTTGTGTGCAGAAAATAAGTTCTGTATTCTCTTCAAAATCTTGTTCAGCAAACAAGCCAACAATCTTTTCTTTGGTTTCGGAGTGTGCAATTTCGCTAAACGCTGTGCCTTTTGTTATAAATTTGCTGTTTGGAATATCACGCACTGCAATACTAAAGAAATTGCCATAGTTTGTGAAAGCATAAACTTTGCTGTTCATACTTGTGTGCACTATCGCCTTATGCAACGCATTGATATTATCATAATTATAATTAGGGCTTGCATTTTGAATTTGCTTAATATCAAGTGTTTTTAAACGTAAACCATCATTTGTAACCGCCACCGCACACTCAGTATCTAACAATCTTTCGATTGGCGTTACTACGTAATCGTCAAAACTTGTTACAATTTGTGTTTTACGTGGAGTTGCATATTTTGCTTTAATCTCTTTCAACTCACGCTTAATAACTGTCATTTGACGTGCCTTGCTGCCTAAAATTGCGGTCAATTCTTCAATGGTTTTATGCAATTCTTTAAGTTCTTCTTGCAATTTTTCAACTTCCAAACTTGTAAGTCTGCTAAGGCGCATATCTAAAATTGCTTGTGTTTGAATTTCAGTCAAGTTAAAGCGTTGCATCAGTTTTGTTTTAGCATCAGCAACTGAACTTGATGTTTTGATAATTCTAACCACTTCGTCAATGTTTGCAATGGCAACACACAAGCCTTCCACAATGTGTGCACGTGCCTTTGCGCGTTCCAAATCAAATTTGGTGCGGCGAACAATAATATCGTTTTGGAATTTGATATAGTAGTTCAAATAAGCAAGCAAACCAAGTTGTTTTGGACTTCCGTCTGCAATGGCAACCACATTGTAGTTAAAGTTAAGTTGCATATCGGTGTGCTTTAACAAAAGTGCAATGATATTATCAACATCACCATCTTTTTTGACGGTGATAACCGCACGTATGCCTGATTTATCACTTTCATCAGTAATATCGCAAATATCGGCAAGTTCGTCTTTCATTTTTATTTTAAGGTCGCCAACCGACTTTAAAAATTCTGCTTTATTAACTTGGTAAGGCAATTCAGTTATAACAATATTTGTTTTGCCATTTTTATCGTCTTCCGTGTGGAAAACTGCACGCATTGTAACCTTGCCACGTCCAGTTGCATAAGCTTCTTCCATATCTTTGCCAGCGCAAATCATGCCGCCAGTTGGAAAGTCTGGCCCTTTAATGATGTTAAGCATTTCTGTAAGGCTGATATTTGGATTATCTATATACGCAACGCAGCCATCAATCATTTCGCCTAAATTGTGTGTTGGAATATTTGTTGCCAAACCAACTGCAATGCCTGATGCACCGTTTACAAACAAATTTGGAAAGCGCCCTGTTAAATAATCAGGTTCTTTAAGTGTATCGTCAAAGTTAAAGCTGAAACTAACCGTATCTTTATCTAAATCTTGCATAAGTTCCAATGCAAGTGGTGTTAATCTAACTTCGGTGTAACGCATTGCCGCAGCACTATCGCCGTCTATTGAGCCAAAGTTACCTTGACCTTCAACCAAGCGTTCGCCCATAACAAAGTCCTGTGCCATACGCACCATTGCGCCATAAACTGAACTATCGCCGTGTGGATGGAATTTACCTAAAGTGTCGCCTACCACACGTGCAGATTTTTTAAATGGTTTGTCTGGTGTTAAGCCAAGTTCAATCATATCATACAAAATGCGGCGTTGAACAGGTTTTAAACCGTCTTCAACACGTGGAAGTGCACGGTCCATAATAACATATTCGCTGTAAGGCAACATACTTGTGGACATAACATCTTCAACTGTCATTGAATACAAATTGCCTGTTGGTTCAACTGCCTTAAATTCTTTTTTTGCCATTAATTTTCCCCTTCACTTTCTTTATCTTGCTTTTGTTTTTCGTGTTTCTGTGTTTCAAATGCGTCAATCTTATTGAAGTTGGCGTTTTTATTGATATAGTCCTTACGAGGGCCAACATCATCGCCCATCCACATGCTTATTTGCTTATCTGCCATAACAGCATCTTCAAGTGTAACCCTTATCATACTGCGATGTGCAGGGTCCATAGTTGTTGTCCAAAGTTGTTCGGCACTCATTTCACCAAGACCTTTATAACGTTGCAAATTATAGTTTTTAAGTTTTGATGTGATTGCTGTTAATTCTTCGTCAGTGTAGCAATACCACTCTCTATCTTTAGTTGTAACCTTATAAAGTGGTGGCATACCAACATAGATATTGCCGTTTGTGATAAGCGGACGCATATAACGGAAGAAGAATGTCAGCAAAATACATCTAATGTGCATACCATCTTGGTCGGCATCACTCAAAATGATAACTTTATGATATTTTAAGTTTTCAAGTTTAAAATCTTCACCAATGCCAGTGCCGAATGCACCAATGATTGTGCGTATTTCTTCGTTTGCAAGCACTTGGTCTATGCGTTTCTTTTCACTGTTAAGTGGTTTACCGCGCAATGGTAAAATGGCTTGGAAATATCTGTCTCTGCCTTGTTTTGCTGTGCCACCCGCAGAGTCGCCTTCTACAATAAATATTTCATTCAATTCTGGATTTTTGCTTGTGCAGTTTGCAAGTTTGCCAAGCAACATATTCCCTTCAATTGAGTTTTTAGCCCTTGTTAAATCTTTGGCATGTTTTGCCGCTGCTCTAACACGTGCTGCACCTTTTGCTTTGTCTATAATGATATTGCCAATGTTTTCATTTTTCTTTGCTTGGAAAAATTCACTCAAACCTTGTGTGCAAACACTTTCAACCCTTGAACGTGCTTCAACATTGCCAAGTTTGGTTTTGGTTTGACCTTCAAATTGAACATTTTTCATTTTGATTGCCAAAACTGCAACCAAACCTTCGCGGAAGTCATCGCCAATAAATGGAATATCTTTATCTTTAACAAGGCCGTGCTTTTTTGCAAAATCGTTAAGCACTTTTGTTAAAGCGGTTTTAAAGCCAACTTCGTGTGTTCCGCCTTCTGGAGTTGGAATATTGTTAACATAACTATAAATGCTTTCAGTGTAGTTATCAACATATTGCAAAGAAAGTGATACAAATGTATCATCAATCTCATTTTCAATATAAATCGGTGGCACAAATAATGGCTTTTTATCCATTGTAAGGCTGGTTACGTAATCGCGAATTCCACCTTCAAAGCACAATGTTTCGTGTTTATTTGTGCGTTCGTCAATCAATTCAATATGCACGCCTTTGTTTAAGAAAGCGGTTTCTTTAAGGCGCTCATAAACTGTGTCATAATCAAAGCGAACATCTTTAAACACCCTATCGTCTGGCAAGAAGCGAACATATGTTCCTTTAAGTGTTGTGTTGCCAATTTCTTTAAGTGGTTCAACACAAACGCCAGAGTGAATTTTGCCATTCTTTTCAACTGATTCAAAACGGGCAAAGTATTTTTTACCGTCTTTGCATACAGTAACTTCCAAATAACGGCTGAGTGCGTTTGTTACTGACGCACCAACGCCGTGCAAACCACCAGAGTATTTATAGTTATTATCACCAAACTTACCACCAGCGTGAAGTTGTGTAAATACCACTTCAACACCGCTAATTTTAAGCTTTGGATGCGGACTTACAGGAATACCACGGCCATTATCCATAACCGATGCTGTGCCGTCCTTATGCAAGGTAACTTCCACCTTATTGCCATAACCATTTGCCACTTCGTCAATGGCGTTATCTATAATCTCCCAAAGCAAGTGATGCAAGCCTTTAACACCAGTTGTTCCAATGTACATACCTGGACGCATACGCACTGCATCAAGACCTTCCAAGACAATCAAATCTTTACTATCATAACTAGCTGCCACAATTAACCCCTTTTGTTCCAATTTTGTTAAATTACGGGTTAATTATACCATTTTTTTTTAATTAAAGCAATTTTTTTGTTAGTATCTTGGTGTCAAAGTAAGAATATTTTTTAGGCTGTGTTGCGTTTGCTATCAACGCTTCAATAAGGCTTATATAATCGATGCCAACAGGCTCAAAAAGATAAAAAGCTAAGCTGCCAGGAACAGTATTGACTTCGTTAAAATAAAGTGTTTCGGTGGCGGTGTTAAACATATAGTCTATACGCACAACACCATTCAAATTAAGGCGCTCATAAATCTGTTTTGTGGTGGCAGATATCAACTTTTCAAGTTTTTTATCAATCTTGGCAGGGATTTCTCTATCTTTCGCCTTACTTTTTCCATTGTGCATGTATTTTTCGTCAAATGTTAAAAAATCTTTGTGGCTAAAAGGCTGTTCAATTGAGCTTAAAACCAGTACATCTTTTTGCCTAAAACAGGCTTGGTTTAGTTCTATCATAGGTTCAACCTTTTCTTCCACCAGTGCAGCATCGTTAAGTTCAAATATTGCGTCAATTTGCTGCTTAAAATCTGCCTTTGTGCAGGCTTTAACGCCAATGGATGAGCCAAGAGCGTTTGGTTTAACAATCAAATGCTCGCCAAAATCAGTTTCAATTTGTTCAGCAGCTTCAGCGTAGTTGGACTTTTCAACCTTAACTCCCTTTGCTGTTGGCACAATATCATCGACTAACTGTTTTGTTAAGTCCTTATCCATTGTGATTGATGCAGCAAGTGAATTTGGGCTTGTAAAAGGTATATTTTGACTCTCAAAAAAACCAGCCAGACGTCCATTTTCGCCTATTCCACCATGGCAACAATTCACCACACATTCAATATCACAAATTTTGTGCCAACCTATGCCCTTTTTAAGCAAGCCATTGTAAAACAACACTGGCTTTAAGTTTAAGGCAGATTTATTTGCAAAAGCGGTCAAATCTTCAATTTGTGTAGCATAATAAAAATGATTATCAAGACCTAAATATATTTTTTCGATGTCGTATTTTGATTGTAAGTATTTTGCACATTGCATACCAGTGATAATTGAAACATCGTGTTCAGGGCTAGCACCACCAAAAATAACAAGAATTTTTTTCATAGCAATATATATTCTTTTTTCACTTGTTTTGCCACTTTTTTAATCTAGCCAAATTATTTGATAAAAAAAGTTTAGCAGCAACTCAACAACCAAAGCCATAACTTTTACAATAACTTTAATTGCAATTTAAATTGTTGTTTGCACACGACTAAAAAGGCAATGAAATACACCATAAACAAAAACCATAGGCACTACAGATACACAAATTAGGCAACAAATTAAACAGCCAAAATCAAAGCATTAATCACACATGCGAACACGCACAAGCACACACGCATAAAAAATAATATGTTTATCTTTCACGGGCAAGAAATTGACTACTCATTTTTAAAAGTTAACGACAACACAACTTATAAAACAAATCTAAATTTTAACACCAATCCAATTGGTGATGTCGAAAGTAAAAATAAATTTAACCAAACAAAAAACAACACTCAACCAGACACAAATAGTTGCATATTATTTCTACATGGCTGGGGTGGCAACAAAAATTCATTTTTAAGTTTGGCAAAGTTGTTAAATGCAAAATACAACTGCCTTATAGTTACCCTACCAACAACCAGCCAAACCAACCTTGTTTGGACACTTAATGATTATGCGCAATGCGTATTGAATTTGGTTAAAAGTTTAGGCATAAATTCAGTGCAAATTGTATGCCACAGTTTTGGTTTTAGAGTGGCTACTTTGCTTTACCATTTGGTTAAAACAGCACATCAAAAAACAACATTTAATAAGAACAAAAATCAAACAAATCAAACACTAAATTTGAAGTTAAATGCAAACCAAAATTTAGCAATTTCAAAGATTGTTATAACAGGCGGTGCTGGACCAAAAAAATTTAACATTTTTAAAAAGATTGAACAAAACAACAACCTTTGTTTGCTTAAACAAAAAAAGAATAAATTTTTGTATAAAAGCATTGTCAGTCGTGATTATTTAGACCTTTCAAATACCAACAAAAAAACGTTTAAAAATGTTGTTAATTTTAACACCAAAAATTTGTTAAAATTTGATATTCCGCTTTTACTCTTTTGGGGTAAATTTGACCACGAAACACCAGTTTGGATTGCCAAAAAAATTTACAAATTAAACAAGCAAAATGCTAAACTGTTTGTTACAAACTCTAACCATTTTGCATACCTAAAACAAAGTGCAATTTTTGCAAATTTAGTGGTGAACTTTTTGTGATATATTTGTGTATTTATCTTAACATTATTTATGCATTTATTTGTGTTATTTTAGCACAAAAATTTTTACATATTTTTCAGTTGCGCGATTATAATCCAAAACGCTATTTATTGTATTTTAATTTTTGGTTTTGGATTTTTGAAACCGTTTTGATAGCGATTTTTGTCGCACAAATTTTAATTTTTAATTTATTTTTAACGTTTTTAATTAATTTGATTTTATTACCAATATTCGCCGCAATATTTAATAAAATTATAAATAATCAAAAAACACCAATTATCTACACACCTAGATTAAAAAGAATTTATTATTTAACTGCAATTTTATTAATTTTGCCAATATTTTTTAAAAAAATGGCTATTATAAGCCCTATTTTAATGATTTTTGCACCTATTTTTGCAAATTTTATAAATTTTTTTGATAAAATTAAAAATAAAAAATATATTCGTTCAGCACAAAACAAACTACAAAATAGCCCTGCAAAAATTATTGCAATCACTGGAAGCAACGGGAAAACAACAGTAAAAAATATTTTATTAAATATGTTAAAAACTCAATTTAAAGTTACAGCTTCGCCAAAGAGTTTTAACACACCTTTAGGACTTGCAAAATTTTTAAATGAAACAAATTTAAATGTGGATTTTATAATTTTGGAATATGGTGCAAGGCACAAAAACGATGTTAAAAATTTGTGTAAAATTTATGGTGCAGATTTTGGCATTATAACACAAATTGCACCTCAACATTTACAAACATTTAAGACCATTGAAAACGTTGCAAAAGCCAAACAAAAGTTGAGCAAATTTTTAAATTCAAAACCTTGCGTTTTTAACATTGATAATAACTTTGTTAACCAAATGTTTGAACAAAAAAATGGCAAGAAAATTTCAGCTTCAACCAATGGCAAAAAAGCGAATTTTGTTGCCAAAAATATTGTTGTTAAAAACTTTAAAACCGAGTTTGAAATTAACTTTAAAAATCAAAAAATTTTATGTTTAACAAAACTGCTTGGCAAACACAATGTAACAGATATTTTGCTGGCGTTCGCTTTGGCATTTAGCCTTGGTGTGAACACAAAAAATTTGCAATCAGCAATTGAAAATTTGCAATGCATTCCACACCGTCTTGAACATATAAAAGCAGGTATAAATATTTTAGACGATAGTTACAATTGTTCGCTTACAAGTGCAAAAGAATCACTTTCAGTTTTAGCCGTTTGTGAAGGTAAAAAAATGGTAGTTACACCTGGCATAATTGAAGCAGGAAAAAATCAATACGATATCAATTTTAAACTTGGTACTATGCTTGCGAAAATTGAAAATATTGTTCTGGTTGGTTTGACAAATAAGCAGGCTTTAACAAATGGAATTTTAAATATTGAGCCAACAAAAAAAATACTGTTTGCTAATAATTTAGAAGATGCAAAACAGTATTTCTCTCTTTTAAAAAATCCTGATGATACCTTGCTTTTGTTGAACGATTTACCTGATGATTATAGATAAATATTGTTAATTAAACGCAAATTAAATCGGTGTGTTTATCAGCCATATTTTATCAATTTTAAAAAATATACTCACACAAAAACTATTTAAAAAGTAATAACTTCAACTATTTTAAAATATTAAAACACATTTCAAATGCAGCACTGCCGTCAGCATAATAATTTTTGCGTGTGCGGCGCAAGCTAAAACCAAATTTTTGGTAAAGCAAATAAGCTGTTATATTAGCTTCACTCACTTCCAAACTAAGTTTATCAAAGCCATTTTCATGTGCAAAATCAGCCACATATTCAAGCAATTTTGTGCCAATACCATAGTTGCGATATGATTTTTCAACAACCAAATTTTCAATATTTGCTTCGTCTGTTAGTTCCAACATAACAAAGCCAACAACACTACCATCAAGCAAAGCAACAAACAATTTGTGGTTTTTGTTTAAAATTGAGTTTTCAAAGTCAGCCTCTGCCATTTTGTTTGGTAAATCCGTGCCCTGTTCCAATTTATTTACAGCAATCAAGTCTTGCACTTCTGCTTCCCTTATTTCAAAATCGCCGCGTTTAATCTTTTCACTTTCAGCTTGCGAAAGTTGATAATAAACTGGCACCAAAGTTTGGTCAACTGACTTGTTCAAGCATTCAATCAAAATTTCAGCATCGAGTTCAACGGCAAAAGAATTTATATTATTATCAGTTTTAAACATGCCTACAGGGCTATTTTTTGCAAGTTGTTTTAACTCATTTAAAGTTAAATTGCGTTCATATTTATACAACCTATTATTTACCAAAGTTGCCACAAAATAGCTATCTCTACTGCCAAGAATTGCAACAGTTGAACAATCCTTGTTTTGTTTTGTTGCAAGAGCAAATAGATAATCCAAATTGTTTATGCCTTTTGCAGGAACATTCAAACAATCTCTAAACGCCTTTATTGTTGCTATGCCAACGCGAATGCCAGTGAAAGAACCAGGACCAACAACAACGCCTAGTTGGTTTAAGCCATTAACTGAGATATCATTTTCTTTAAGCAATTCATCCACTGCTGGCAACATAGTTTCGTTATGGTGGCTGCTTGATGATAAAATTTTGTGTTTAATTTCGCTGCCCTTTTGCAAAACAATTTCCAATTCAGCGTTTGCTGTGTTGATAATTAATGTGTTCATAATATCCTTTTAAAATTTTTAATAAAAACCAAATCAAAGATTAATCTTCAATTTCAAAAATTCTAGTGTTTTCATCAACATACTTAATGTTGATTTTTTTAAGTTTTTGAGGCAAAAGGTCTGCAACATTATCGCTCCACTCTACAAATTTGATGCTATCAGGTTCATTTAAAATTTCATCAAATCCAGCCTCGATTGCTTCTTCAGTGGTTATACGATAAGTGTCAAAGTGGTGTAAAGTAAATTTGCCATGATAAGTTTTTAAAATTGCAAATGTTGGGCTTGTTACCATTTCGTCAACACCAAGCGATTTAAACACAAATTGTGTAAAAGTTGTCTTGCCTGCACCTAAATCACCATGCAAAACAACAACATCACCAGGTTGTAGTGATGTTGCGAATTTTTTTGCAAGTTGTTCAGTTTGGTTTAAACTGTTAACTGTTTGTATCATTTAGCCTAACCTTTTAATTGGATTGATACGTTTAACTTTAACTTGTGTTAAACGAACACAACCCCTAATAGCCTCGATATATTTTTTTACGCTATTTTTACTTTCACAGTAAAGGGTTAAAATTGTGTCGCCTTTTTTAACATAATCTCCAATTCTAACATTTAAATGCAAACCGATATTACAATTATGTGTTTCAGCACATAAACGTCTTATAAGTTCGCCCATCAAAAGAGCATTAACGTTGCCAACATATCCATCGCGGTCTGCTTTAAACACAATCGTTTCTTTAGGTTCAAAGAAAGTGCGGTTTTTAACAGCAGTAACATCACCATGTTGTGTTTTAACAATGTCTAAGAAATGCCTATATGCTAAGCCACCATCAAGGGCTGTTACACACATGTCATAAGCATCTTTTTTATTCAAACGCTTATCAACCTTAATCATCATTTCAACTGCATACGCTATTGAAACTTCACGCAAAGCATTATGTTTGCCATTAAGAACATCAAGGGCGTCAACCACTTCAACAGCATTACCAACACTTTCGCCTATAAGTTGGTGAGTGTTTGTAAGCGCTATGATACATTCAACGCCACATTCAGCAAACATATATTTAAGCAAGGCTGCCAATTTGCACGCCTGATCATATTTATCTATTGCGCTTGCTTCGCCATATTTAACATCCACCAAAACAATACGTGCATCACTTGTTAATTTTTTTGCAACAATTGAAGCCGCTAAGAAATTTATATTGCTTTCAAGGTGGTATTTTTCAATGATACTATAAAGGATTGAATCCGCTGGGCAATATTCTTCACCATGTGCCAAAATGCAGGCATTATTTTTTGCAAGGGCTTTATTGATTTGACTATATTCCATTGGTTCAAAACCAGGAATTGCCTTAAACCTATCAGCACTGCCATTTGCAAACACCAAAGATTTGCCAGTTGTTTTAACAATTTTGTAGCCTAAACTGCTAAGCAAAGGAATAAGCACAATGCTAGTGCTATCACCAATGCCGCCAGTTGAATGTTTTTCAAGCACAACTTCGTTAGCATGGAAAACTTTACCACTATCACGAATTGCCAAAGCAAGATACAACACTTCTTCTTTAGTCATACCAAACTTATCAAGTGCTAAAAACATATTTTTTGTGTGTTTATCAACACCAAACGCCATCATATGTTTAACAATTGCATTATAATCAGCTTGACTTAAAGTTTCTGCCTTTGCTTTTTTCACAATAAATTTGCTCATATTCAATGGCTTATTTTCTTTTTCAATCTTCATAATATTTCCCCTATGCAATAATTTTATATTTATTGTCAGGTTTTGTCAAATTAATTGTTAAATAATTTTATTTTTAAGTTTTGCTAAAATTAAAATTAATTTTTAATTAAAAATACGTTTATTTACTCTGTTTTAGGCAAAAATTTTGATATGTCAAAATATAAAATTGTAAACATTATTGACCGCATTTTTATTTCAACATGTGTGTTTTTGCTTTTCTTTGCTTGGATTAATTTTTACGTTAGAGATTTACGTCTAACTTTTGTTTTTGCCTTGCTTGCCAGTTTTTCAGTTTGTTTTTTATTGTTTTTATATTTCAACAAAAAACAGACAAAAGAAAACAAAACCAAAGCAAGAATTGACCTTGTTGAAAAGAATTTTTTAGCGTTTATTTTGCAATCAAGCCAAGAAAAACTAGACACTTTATCTCAGGTCTATAGCATTGAAAAATCCAACATAAACGGCTTTTTAAAAAGCAAAAACAATCTATATTTCATGTTCACTGAAAACGAAAAATTAAATAAAACTGCCTATTTTAACATTATTGCACAGGCAAAAAATCTTAATTTTGAAACTTTGTATATAATTTGCGGTGATATTGGTGAGCCATTAAATTTACAAATTTTTAAAGATAAAAAAGTTCAAATAATTAACAAATCTCAACTACTTACCGATTTTGAAAGCAAAAACATTGATATTGTGTCAAATTCAAATTTGAACCTTGCTCCACCAAAAGTTAGGTGGATTGATATAGCAAAAAACATATTTGCACCACAAAAAGCCAAATCATATTTTGTATGCGGTTTGGTTTTGTTGTTCAGCAGTGTTGTGTTGCCTTACAACTTTTATTATATCATTTTTGGAAGCATGCTTATGCTGTTCGCTTTAATTTGCAAAATTTTGCCTAAATTTAGCGGTCGTTAGCAATCTCTTTAAGTGCATAAATAAGTTTATCAACTTGCTGAAATGTGTTGCTAAAATCAACAGATACTCTCACTGCCCCTGTTTGTAAACTACCAAGTTTTTTGTGAATCAGCGGTGCACAATGCAAGCCTGCACGCACACATATTTTATATTTTTGATTTAAAATATCCGCCACCAACATAGAGTCCATATTGCGAATATTAAAACTAAAAACGTTTTTGCTATCAGCTGTAGAATAAAGGTCAATAAAGTCTAGCACTGATAACTTTGAATATAAGTAGCCACTGAGTGCAGACTCTTTTTCATGTATCGCCTTAAAATTGGCTATTAAAAATTCAGCCCCTGCCTTCAAACTTGCAATAGGAATGGTTGGCAAAGTGCCTGCTTCTAAGCCTTCTGGCACATCGTTTGGTTGAATCAAATTTTCACTTTCTGTGCCAGTTCCACCACAAAGCAGTGGCCTTAAAGTTACTCCATTTTTTACAAGTAAACCACCAATTCCAGTGATAGCACAAAAACCTTTGTGTCCTGCAAAAGCATATAGGTCTATATTCATATTTTCAAGGTCAATATCAATATGTCCGCTTGATTGTGCGCCATCTACAAGCAACAAAATATTATGATTTTTACATATCTTGCCTATTTGATAAAGATTTGGTGATTGACCTGTTACGTTGCTCATACCTGTAACAACAACCAATTTTGTATTTAGCTTTATTTGCGCAGTTAAATTTGTGTGAAAATCTGCCAATTCACACTGCAAAATTGTAACATCTACGCCCTTGTTTTTCAATCTTTCAAGCGGACGCAAAACCGAATTATGTTCAAAGCATGATGTTATAACATTATCTCCCGCATTAAGCAAGCCAAACAAGGCTAAGTTAAGAGCTTCTGTGCAGTTTTTTGTGAACACCACTTGATGATTTGGCGCATGCAAAAATTGTTTAACAACTTCACGTGTTTCAAACACCATTTCCCCAGCTTTAACTGAAAGGAAATGTCCGCTTCTACCAGGATTTGCTGTTAATTCGTTAATTGCTTTTTCAACCATTAATTTAACGGAATTTGGCTTATATAAACTTGTGGCGGCATTGTCAAAATATATCATATAACAGCATATGTGTCCAAATTGTGTTGTGTTAAATATATTCACCTTAACAAATCAGCGTCCTTTTAAATAAAATGTGTTAAACACACTAGGTGAAATATGAAATATTTAATAATATCTTACAAATCACGCAATTCTCTTTATGCGTTTGCACAAATTTTAAGGCAATATGGCATTGCTTCAACAATTATTAACACTCCACGCAACATCGCTTTGAGTTGTGGGCTTAGTTTAAAAGTGGATTTTGGACATTTTAGCCGTGTTGCCAGCCTTATAACTAACACCAATCTATCAGGCTTTTGGGGTGTTTTTTTGCTTACAAGAACTTCTACTCACGACCAAATTGAACGATTGCTTTAAATTTGAATTTTAAAAATTTGACAAATCAACTTTTTTATGCTAAAATAAATTTATAGTTCAACCAAGCCAATTTAATGGTTTAATGGTGATAATACCAGATAGGTTGAATTTTTTAATGCAAAACAATACAAAAACAATATAATTTGTTGGTAAAACATAATTGACTATTTGCCACAAATTTGCTAGTATGGATTTATGCAAAAAATGCAGCAAATTTTCGATTATCTTGACACTCTTTACCCTAACCCCGTTTGTGCTTTGGAATTTGAAACACCTTACCAACTTTTAGTTGCTGTTGTGTTATCTGCTCAATGCACTGATAAACGCGTCAATCAGGTTAGCAAACAATTATTTAAGGTTGCACCAACGCCTGAAAAGATGCTAAGTTTAGGTGAAGAAAAGTTAAAACAAATTATCTATCCTTGCGGGTTTTACAACAACAAATCAAAGGCAATAATCAGTTTAACAAAAGACTTGCTTGAAAAATTTAACGGTGTTGTTCCAAACAATATGCAAGACCTTGTTTCGCTTAAAGGTGTTGGCAGAAAGACTGCCAATGTTGTTATGGGTGTTGCGTTTAAACAACAAACAATTGCAGTTGACACTCATGTTCACCGCATAAGCAAACGTTTAGGCTTAACAAGCAAAAACTCCACACCACTCCAATGCGAAACAGATTTATGCAAATTAACACCAATTGATAGGCGCACAAAATTGCACCACCAATTGATTTGGTTTGGACGTGAACATTGCAAAGCAATCAATCCAGATTGTGAAAACTGCAAATTGAAAAATATATGTAAAAAGGAAAATTATGAACACAGATAAAGTTACAATCAGCATAAAATCAGGCAACGGCGGCAGCGGTAAAGTTAGTTTTCACCGCGAAAAGTTTGTTGAACGTGGTGGTCCAGATGGTGGCGATGGCGGCAACGGCGGCTCTATCTTTTTTGTTGCCGATAAAAACAAAAACACACTGATTGATTTTCAATATGTTAAAAAGTTCGAAGCAGAAAATGGTGATGGTGGCAGCGGCAAAATGCAAAACGGCAAAAATGGTAAGGACGTTTATATTAAAGTCCCTTGCGGCACTGTTATTAAAGACGCCAGCACCGACCAAGTGCTTGCTGATATGTACGCAGATGGTCAAGTATACCTTGCTTTGCCTGGTGGTCGTGGTGGCAAAGGCAACAATTTCTTTAAAAGTCCAACACGTCAATCACCAAGGTTCAGTCAATTAGGTGAAGTTACAGATTGGTATAAGGTTGTGCTTGAACTTAAAACAATTGCCGATGTAGCACTTGTTGGTAAGCCAAATGTTGGTAAATCTACCCTTCTCAGTGTTATCACAAACGCAAAACCAAAAATTGCAGATTATGAGTTCACCACTCTCAGCCCTAACCTTGGCGTTGTTAAAATTTTTGACGATAGTTTTGTGGTTGCTGACATTCCAGGGCTTATTGATGGTGCAAGTGAAGGTGCAGGTTTAGGGCACGAATTTTTAGCACATATTGAACGCACACGTTTGGTTGTTCATGTTATTGATGCTTCTGGCTATTATGGTAACGATATTGTTAATGATTACAACACAATTAACAAAGAACTTAAAAAATACAATGATAGATTATCAACATTACCGCAAATTGTGGTTTTCACCAAACTTGATTTGGTTGATGATATTGATGCAAAAATCAAATACTTCCGCGACAACGTTAAAGACAATGTTGAAATTGTGCCTATCAGCTCAGTAACACATCAAAATGTAAACGACCTTGTTAAAAAGGTTTATGCAAAACTTAAAACATTGCCAAAAAGTGAACCTATTCCAGTTGAACAAACTGAGCTTGCCAAGAAAGATACAACCAGCCTTAAAATTGAGATGCTTGAACCCCATGTGTTTGAAGTTAGCGGTGGCTACTTAAATGAACTGCAACGTGGCATTGTGTTTAATGACACTCAATCACTTGCCTACTTCCAAATGAGATTACAAAAAGATGGCGTTTATGACAAACTTAAAGACGCTGGCTGTGTTGATGGCGACACTGTAATATTCGGTGCTCTTCAATACGAAATATATTTTTAAAGTTTAATTTTATAAAATGTTTATACAAAAATTAATTTGATTATTTTATAAAAATTTTAGAACAAAAATATTAAAAATTTATAAAAAATTGCTTAAAAACGCCAAATTTTATGCAATTTTGCGCTAAAAAATACAAAAAAACAAAAAAAATTAGGAGAAATTATATGTTAGATAAAAAACAAAGAATTGCTTTACGCAGCCTTGCAAGCCAATTAAAACCTGTTGTTTGGGTTGGCAAAGACGGATTTACTCAAAACGTTTTAACACAAATTGAACAACAACTTTTTGACCATGAATTAATCAAAATTGCCATGCAAGAAAACACCACTCCACCAACTGAATTTGAGTTAACTGAAATGGCAGTTAAACTTAATGCAGAAGTGATTACAACCATCGGTAAAAAGATTGTGTTGTATCGCCACAGCGAAAAGAAGAACATAAAACACGTGTTGAATTAACATGTGTTTTTTTATTTTATTAAGAAAAACAAAGCTTTAAAATTATGTTTTGCAAATCAAAAGCAATTTAAATCTTTAATATTTTTAAAAAAAATGCTTATTTTTAATGTTTGTATGTTAAAACAAATAGATACCAACATTGACATTTAAATAAATTTGTGTTAAAATATAATTAATTGATTAAGGAGAACTGGTTATGATAGAAAAATTTACTCACAATGAATTAGACCTTAGCAACGTTTCAGCAAGACTTTTTAAAGAAATGGAAGCAAGAACTTCTGGCGATTTACACTATAATTTTGACGGAAATTTGGCTGAACCACTTGAAGTTACAAAAGTATTTTTAGGTGCGGTTGGTTTAAAATTGTTTTTTGACAATAATTTAAAAAACGAAGTGCCTGCTTGGCTTAAAGGCAATCAAAGGGCCATCAACGCTTACTACGAAGGCGCAAAAAAAATGTATTTAAAAGAACAACTTAAAAAGGCTGAAGATATTTTATTAACTCTTAACAAAGAAGGCACAGACAAAGCTTTTGTTACTTTAGACTTTAGCAAGTATAATTTTGACTACGCCACTATCTCAGTTGTTTTAACCTATTTATTCACAAAAGGTTGGTATGTAAACTGGAACGAACTTGACCATAGTTACAACACCATCCATGACGATTGGGTATGCAAATTCACAAAAGGTAAAGAAATCTCTGCTGAAACTTTGGTTGCAAGCACTATTTCAAGATTAGCAACAAGAGATTATAAATTAGCTTTTGTTGACATGTGGGAAGACCCTTCAATTAATAGTTACGGTTTAAGCAAAAAATTTGATGACGACATTACTTTCTAAACATTTATTTAAGCATAAAACAAACTAAAATAAACAACAAAAAAACAAGCACCATATATGCTTGTTTTTTCAATTTTATAAATGCTCGACTTTAAAAATTATTTAACATATTTTTATGTTTCAACGCGCGTGTAATTTTTTATCACATGATCAGTTTGTTTTGCTTGCTTGTCTGTTTCTTGCATAGATGATTTTGACTTGCTTTTAAACAGATTTTTTAACCCGCCGCCTTTAAAAATTGACATAACAGATTCTAACATTTTAGGATTTTTTGCAACCATTCCAATCAATTGTTGAAAATCAAAACCAGAACCAGCTTCACCTGCTCCGTTTGCAAAGTTAGAAGATGTTAACCCTGAAAGCATTTTTGATATATCAGTATTGCCACCTTTTGATAATAATCCTATCAAAAATGGCATCACATTTTTAAAGTCAAAATTAAAAGGAAATGGTGTACATGGCGAAGGCCTTGGTGGCTTTGGTGGTTTAGGTTTTGGCACACAATCACAATGATGTTTTTTAAAATCATTATCTATGTAAAAAGATGGCAAACAATCATATGGCTCAGCAAACACAACTTTTTTTATTTGTTTTTTTTCACACCCCTGAATAAAGGCATTTGGATCGCAAAAAATTGCATTTCGACTATCTTCAAATTCCATATATTTATATATTCAAAAATTTCAATTTTGTGAATAATAATATTCAAAACTAAAAAATAAAAAAATTAATAAAAAATATTTTATATTATCTAATAACTATTTCAAATAACTAAACAAATATAATGTTATAAAAAAATTAAAAAATAATAAAAAATTGCTTAAAATACTATTTTTTAAGTGTTTTTTGATATATTTCTTTAATATTTAAAAATATTTTTAAAATATTAGCACTAACTTCAAACTAATAAAAGGCCGTATTTATTTGTTAATTAATCAATAAATAATCGCATGTTAACAATTAAATTAATTTATGATATTTGTCAAATTTTGTTGAATTTTTGCATATAAAATTTAAGCGAGGATTTATGCCAAGAGATTTTAAATCATTTGTAAATGAAAACAAAAGCAAACTAAATGAGAACCCTGAAAAGGTTAACGAATATCAAAACATTATTGACAAATATAAAGATATGGACAATGCTGAGCTTATGCAAAACCTTATGCAAGAAGCCACCAAATTAAAACAACAAGGCAAGTTAGACAGCAGCCAATTAGATTCACTTTCTTCCACACTTTCACCATTTTTAAACAGTCAACAAAAAGAGATGTTGAATTCAATTATAAAGGCAATAGATAGTTAATGCAAAATGAAAATTTTGAGTGCAGTTTTAACCGTGCCAAAATAAATCCAATTTTATTTAAGCAAGTGGCAGTGCAAGATTTTAAACAGACAAAAACAGTGCTTGTTTCTTGTTTCAATTTTTGCAAAACACAACAAGTTTTTGAAAGATTAAAAATCAAATATTGTGCCTACCCTTTTGCCAATTGTTTTTGCATAAATGTTACACCAAAAGAATTGCAAAAAATTTCACAAATCAAATGGGTAAAATACGTTGACCCCTGCGTAAAAGTTTTTGCCGAACAGAAACAACAAGATAGCATAAATTTAGAAGGCCTAACACAAAAACAAAACATGGGCAATGGTCAAACAATCTGCTTTATTGATACTGGAATATTTCCGCACTTTGACTTTGTTTTTCCGCGTTGCAGAATTAAAAAGTTTGTGGATTTTGTAAACCACCGCACCACTCCTTATGACGATAATGGACACGGCACATTTGTTGCTGGAATTGCGTGCGGCAATGGCACTTTAAGCAAACAAAACCAAGGTTTTGCCCCAAATGCTGATATTGTTGCAATCAAAGCTCTTGGCAACACAGGAACAAGCGATAGCAATGTGATTTTAGATGCAATGCAATGGGTTTATGAAAATTATAAGCAATATAAAATTTCGGTGGTTTGTATGAGTTTTGGCGCAGATATTTTAAACTCTAACGACCCACTTTCGCGTGGAGCTGAAGCCTTGTGGAGACGCGGTTTAACCGTGGTTGCAGCGGCTGGAAATAGCGGACCTGAAACTGGCACAATCAAATCACCTGGGAATAATCCAAACATAATAACCGTTGGCGGTGTGGACGAAAGCCGCATGCAAGTGGCAGATTTCTCGAGCCGCGGACCAACTATTTTTGGATTTAAACCAGACCTTGTTGCCCCAGCAGTTGATGTGGTTGCGTGTGGAAATGTTGAGCCATACACAACAATGTCTGGCACAAGTGTTGCCACCCCTATTGTTGCTGGAATATGCGCTGATATAAAAGCTAAATATCCAAACATAAAGAACAATCAAATCAAACAATTTTTAATGATGAATTGCACGCCAATAACTGGTGATAAAAATCAAGAAGGGGCTGGATTTTTGAAATTTTAGTTAAATTTTTTAAAAAATTTTATAAAAGTTGCAATAAATTGCTGTTTTTGCTATTATTTTTATATGATTGAAATAAAAAATTTAAACATTAAGTATATTGAAAAATTTTATTCAATTTATAACTTTAATTTGAAAATTGAAAAAAACACACTGCTTTTAGGCGATCAACTTTCAGGCGGTTACGCCTTGTTGCGTGCCATTGCAAACATAAATAAAAGTTACAAAGGCGAAATTTTATTAGATGGAAAACCAATAAAAACGGTTTCAGCTAAAAATCTTAACCTTGCATATTTGCCTGAAACACCAACACTTTTTAGTGCACTTTCAATGCGTGAAAATATTGAGTATACGTTAAAAATTAGGCACTATAAAAAAGCCGAACGCACACAACTTGTTAACAAAATCATAGAAAAATATTGTATTGATTTTGAAAATGAAAAAGTGAAAAATTTAAGTGTAAGCAAACAAAAAATTGTTGCTTTGTTACGTGCAGTTGTGCGTAAGCCTAGCATACTTTTGATTGAACATCTGTTTGCGGATTTAGATAAAAAATATATTGAATTAGCCAACAAAATAATTGCCGATATTATGCCAGAAACTTTAATTATTGATTGCGAGATTGAACAACAACACTGCCACAAAAATTTTGATGTTTACTCATTACAAAATGGCAGTTTAGTAAGCGACAAAGAATAATAAAAAAACCATTTTAAAAACATTTACAAAACATTTGATCGACTTGTTTTAACCACAATAAAAAAACGCCTATTACTAGGCGTTTTTTTCAAATTGTATTGTTATTTTTTAACATAATTGGACTACACAATAATCATATTGAACAAATTAACCAAATATTAAGCAAATCTAAAAACAACTGAATATAGATTTTTAATTCTTTAACATTTAGTTAAATACAGTTATCAAATTATTTCTGTTGTGAATCTTCCTGCTCGGTTGAAGTATCTTCTGCTTTAACCAAGAAAACAAGTTTGTCGTCCTTATAATCAACAACAACTTTATCGCCTGATTTGATTTCACCTTTAAGCATTTTATCTGCCAAGTCGTCTTCAATTTTGCTGGTGATAAGACGTTTTAATGGACGTGCACCAAAATCGTCATTTGTGCCATTTTTAACAAGGTAGTTTAAGGTTGAATTTGTGAATTTCAACTCTACACCACTTTGACGCAAGTTTTTGTTGAGTTCGGCAAGCATTTTCTTTGCAATTTCTTTCATAACAGGGGCTGACAATTTGTTAAATACAACAATGTTGTCGATACGGTTGATAAGTTCTGGACGGAAATATTTTTTAAGTTCAGCAAGCATAACTGCTTGTTTATCTTCGCTTGATTTTTCTTTGCCGTCTTTAAAGCCTAAATCAACGCTTGATTTATAAAGTTTATCGCTACCAATATTTGATGTTAAAATGATGATTGTGTTTTTGAAACTTACAACTTTGCCGTGGCTATCAGTTAAACGGCCATCGTCAAGAATTTGCAAAAGCATGTTGAAAACTTCTGGATGTGCTTTTTCAATTTCATCAAACAAAACAACGCTATAAGGTTTACGGCGTACTTGTTCAGTTAATTGACCGCCATCGTCAAAGCCAACATACCCTGGAGGGCTACCAATCAATTTGCTGACACTGTGAGCTTCCATAAACTCACTCATGTCAAGACGTATGATTTTGTTTTCGTCATCAAACAATGCTTCTGCAAGTGCTTTGCTGAGTTCGGTTTTACCAACACCTGTTGGACCAAGGAACAAGAAACTGCCAATAGGGCGTTTAGGATCGCGTATGCCTATACGGCTGCGGCGAATTGCTTTTGCAACTTTTTCAACAGCCTCATCTTGCCCTTTAACACGTTCACACAAAACTTTTTCAAGGTTAAGCAATTTTTCGGCTTCGCCTTCTGTCAGTTTGGTTAAAGGAATATGTGTCCACTTGCTTACAACTTCTGCAATATCTTGCTCACCAACTACTGCAATTGCAGCTTCTTTGGTTGCTGGAACATTGCTTGCTTGTTCAATTTCTGTTTTAAGTTTTGCAACTTGGTCGCGAAGTTTTGAAGCACGCTCAAAGTTTTCTTGATTTACTGCATCGTCCTTTTCTGCTTCAAGCTTTTTAAGTTTTTCCTTCATCTCTTTAAGTTTAGGGCTATCATAATTTTGTTTAACTTTTGCCCTGCTTGATGCTTCGTCAATCAAGTCGATTGCTTTATCTGGCAAAGACCTATCTTGAATGTAACGGTCGCTTAAATTTGCAGCCGCACTGATTGCTTCGTCAGTAATTTTAACATTGTGGAAGGCTTCATAACTATCACGCAAACCGCGCAAAATTTCAATAGTTTGTTCAACTGTTGGAGGGTCGATTGTAATAGGTTGGAAACGGCGTTCCAAAGCCTTATCTTGTTCAATATATTTACGGTATTCGTCAGTTGTGGTTGCACCGATTGTTTGCATTTCACCACGTGCAAGATATGGTTTTAACATATCTGCTGGGTTGGTTTCGCCTTTTTCACTACCAGCCTGTGCCAAAGTGTGGATTTCATCAATAAACACAATGATATTTTTGTTTTGAGTTATCATATCTATTGCATTTTTAAGTTTTTCTTCCATACTGCCACGATATTTTGTGCCAGCCATAAGCCCACCAATATCAAGACTATAAATTGTTTTATTTTTAAGGAAAGCAGGCACATCTCCAGCAACAATTCTGCGTGCCAAACCTTCAACAACTGCGGTTTTACCAACACCTGCTTCACCAATCAATACGGGATTGTTTTTGGTTTTTCGGCACAAAATTTCAATCATACGCTCAATTTCGTTATCTCTGCCGATAATTGGGTCAATTTTGCCATTTTTTGCACGCAAAGTTAAATCCGAGCCCATATCCAAAAGTTCTTGTGGCAATGGGCTTGTGTATTCCTGTTTTTGTGGTTTGCTGCCCTTTGACATATTGCCAACTTGCACAAAACCATCTGTGTTAAAGCCAGTTGATTGTTGCTCGTTATCGTTGTTAACATTGTTTGCAATAAGCCCGATTGCTTTGTTGCGCATTTCATACACATTAAGTTTTAACACGCCAGCCAAAATGTTGATAGCATAACTATCATCTTGGCTAAGCAATGCAACCAAAAGGTGTTCAGTTGAAATGTAAGCAGAGTGTGTACGTTTTGCAACACTGCCAGCAATCATAAGCATTTCTTTGGTGCGTGGTGTTAATTCCACAACACTGCTTGGAATGCTGTTTGGCATACTATCTAACACTTGTTTGATAAGGTCGGCATCAACATTGTAGGCTTTAAGCAATCTGCTTGATTTGCTTTCGATTTTGGTTAAAGCATACAAAATATGTTCAGTGCCAACTTCGTTACCATATTCACCTGCAATTTTGCTTGCAAGTTGAATGCATCTGTTTGCTAAATCTGTAAGGTTATACATAATATCATCTCCTTTTATTTTATTTGTTTGTTAATATTTTTTTAACTTTTTCAGCCAAATCAAGTTGTTCTTGTTTGGTTGTAAATTGGTCAAGTTTTGCATCAACCAATGATTGCAATGCATCAATTTGGGCTTGTTTAACATCTGTTAAGCCAAGGTTTACGCCCACACGCAATAAATCAAGGTTGGTTTTAAGTTCGTCAAAATTAAGCATATATGCACCATTAAGCAAACTTAAACTGCGGTAAACTTTATCAGTGATTTCTTCTTGATTTGTTGTGAAAAGCATTTTTTCAGTTTCTGTTTCAAGTTCAGCAAGTTTGTTGATTGTTCTGCCAAATTCAGCATATGTTTCGCTTGATGTTAAACCAAGTGAACAAACTGTGCTAACCCTATAAGTTGTGCCAGCCACATTTGTAATCTCATAACCCAAATTTTTGATGTTTTGGCAAACTTGATTGATTTTGCCCATTTCAACAAGTGCAGTTAAATTGATTAAACCTTCCACTTGCACACCAGAACCAAGATTTTTAATATCGCTCATAAGATAACCATATTGGTCGTTATAAGCCATATTCAACTTGCTTTCAAGTGCATGAATTGTTGTGGCAAGTTTTTGACCAAGATTTTCACTAAAACCAAGGCTAGATGCGACAATACACAAGTGTTCTTCACCGAACAAATTAACCGCAACGTTATCTTTGGTTAAATAAACTGCTTTTGCACCATTAACTATCAAATCACTTTGCCTTAAAAAGTTGAGTGTTGCTTGATTTGTGTTGCCTAAATTTAGTTTTGTTAAATCTTTAAGGGCATCATCAACTTTTTGTTCAATTTCGGCATACTTGTTTTGTTCAAGTTTTGGCATAAATTTATAATCTTTTAAATTGCGGAAAACTGAAACTTTTGTGCGTATTATATTAGTCATTTTCTGCCTCCAACTTTTGAATTTTTTTCTTCAACTTGCCAGCATCTTCATATCTTTCTTCTGCAACGGCTTGTTTCATTTCAGCACGCAAGGCATCAATTTTTTCTTGCTTTGTGGCAGGTTTTGATTCCTTTTCTGCCTTTGCTGGTTTGCCTGCAATTTCTGCTTTGTGGTGGTCTGTGCGAGAGATACGTTTTATCATATCTTTTAATTGTTTGCTGAAAGTTTCATAGCAGTTTGGACAACCTAAATGTAAGGTTGATTTAAACTCTCTTAAACTTGTTTTGCAAACTGGACAAACCAAATTTTCAACTTTTTCAAATGGTAAGAAGTCAGCAAACGGAGCAAAGAAATCGTCAAAAATGCTGGTTGGTTCGCTGTTAAAAACGCCTTCTTTTATTGCACAATCACGGCATAAATTTGTTGTTTGGCTTACGCCATTAACAATCAATGTTGAGTGGTAAACGGCTGGTTTACCGCATCTATCACAGTTATTCATAATATTCTCCTTTTTAACTAAAATTTTGTTTAAATTTATCCAATTTCTTATTCTTATTTTGTTTTTTTTATTTACCCCTTTTCATCAATGCCATAATAACACTGGCCATAATATTGCTACGCAAGGTGTTATCAATATTGATTGGATTGTTAAGGGCTTTTGTGCTTGTGGCTGCTTTAATCAATTCTGCTTCACGCTGAGATATGATTTGCTTATCGGTTAAATTTGCAACAATTTGGTTGGCTTGCATTGCTGTTAATGGCTGAGAACACATTGCCAAAGTGTTGTTCAAAAAGTTGTCAGCATTATCTTGCACACGTGTAACCTTAATGTATCCACTGCCACCGCGTTGGCTTTCCACAACAAAACCGCGGTTTACAGTAAACCTTGTGTTAAGCACATAATTGATTTGGCTAGGCACGCAAGAAAAGAACTTTGCCAAGTCGTTACGTGATAACTCAATAAAATTATCATCGTCAAGGCTGGACATAATAAATTCTTCAATCACATCACTTACACTTTTGTTCACCTTACCCTCCTTTGATAAACCTTGTTATATTTGATTTTTTGTAAAAGTTGTAAAAGCCTGACATTGTTTGTTTAGACTTGTTGATTTAAGAACGTCAAATTGATTGTTTGACTTTCTTTGACCTTTACGCTTTTATCATATCACTATTATATCCGTTTGTCAACAAAAATTGCAAACTTTTTTAAAAAAATTAGCAAACTTTTTATTTGTCTGCTAATTATTGCTATTTTTATGTGTTTTTATTGAAATGTTGATAAATAAATTTTGCTGTTAGCTTGGTTACGCCTTGGGTTTGTTCAAGTTGTTCAAGTGTGACGTTTTTGATGTTTTCGATTGTTTTAAACTGACGCAAAAGTGCACGTCTTGTGGCTGGACCTACACCTGAAATGCTTTCAAGTCCACCACGGAACGCGCCCTTGCCACGAAGTTGACGGTTAAAAGTGATTGCAAAGCGGTGTGCCTCATCACGTGCTAGTTGCAACAAACGCAAAGAATAACTGCCTTTTTGAAGAATAAATGGACGTGAAATGTTTGGTTTAAACACTTCTTCCTCACGTTTTGCAAGGCTGACAAGTTCATTTGGATAATTATAGTTTGTAAGCACTTCATATGCCGAACTTAACTGCCCTTTGCCGCCATCAATAACAATCAAATCTGGCATTGAACTGAAACTTATATCATCACCAGTTAAGTTTTGCATACGGCGGGTTAAAACTTCTTTCATTGAAGCAAAGTCGTCAATAAAATCAACTGTTTCAATCTTAAATTTGCGGTACATTTGTGGGGCTTTTTCACCATTTATCACCACGACCATACTTGCAACCGTGTAAGTGCCATAAGTGTGCGAAATATCATAACACTCTATACGTTTTGGTACGCGGCTTAAATTTAAATCCTTTTGCAGTTGATTAACTGCACCTATGCTGGCGTTGTTGTGTTTAACTGTACGTTCCAAATTCTTTTCCATATGAATTTGGGCGTTTTTAAGGGCAATATCAAGCAATTTATATTTAACACTATCAATTTTTGGCTTGGTTATAGTTATCTTTTTACCTGCTTTATTGTTTAAAAATAATTCAATCTCTGCCGTGTCAATTTCTGGCATAATAATTTCGTCCACATTGATTGGATGTGTGGAATAATACTGCATTATAAATTGAGTGTAAGCTTCTGCTTCGTCCAAAAATGAAAGTATGTCAAAGGTTTGTATACCTTGCAATTTGCCGCCACGCACAGCAAGCACACACATTGCAGAAAAATCGCCCGATGTGGCCAATTTAAACACATCATAATCAACCAAACTGCCAAGGCTGGTGATAACTTTTGCCTTCATTTTTTCAAGCATTTTAAGCCTATCACGTATTTGCAAAGCCACTTCATAGTTTTCGTTTGCGCTGGCGGCGGACATCTTTTCAGTAAGCACTTTTTCAACCTGCTTGGTATCCCCTTTCAAAAATTCTATGGCTTGGTCAACAATTTTGCGATAATCCGTCTTTGAAACAATTTTGGCGCAAGGGGCTGCACACAAGTGCATTTCATAAAACAAGCAAGGTTTAAGCGGTTTGCCGTGTTCAGTTAAAGGCAATTTGCATTTGCGCAGCGGAAAGGCATAATCCATAATACCAAGCACATCTCGTGCAGTAACGCCCGCCAAATATGGGCCAAAATATTTATCGTTTTTATTCAACTTGCGACTTACAGAAAAACGCGGATAATCTTCTTTTAAATTCACCTTTATATAGGCGTAAGTTTTGCTATCTTTAAGCAAAATGTTATAGTAAGGTTTGTGCTTTTTGATAAGATTGTTTTCAAGTGCCAAGGCTTCCATTTCGTCATTTACAACAAAAAAGTCAAAATCACGCACTTTTGCAACCATATTGCGCACTTTGATATGCTCTTGTTTACGTAAAAAATACTGGCTGACACGTTTTTTAAGGTTTTTCGCCTTACCAACATAGATAACGTTTTCGTCAACATCTTTCATTATATAAACGCCTGGACTGTTTGGCAGACGTTTAACTTTATCAAGCACTATGTCCATACAGTTTTATTATACCACAATTATTGCGGTTTTTAAAATATTTTGGTTTAAATTTTCATAGATTGTTTTATGAAAAAGTGGAATATTGATAAGCAAAAAATTAAAGCAACACAAAAAATTGCACTCAAAATTTTTTTGGCGGCGTGCGTATGTGTGGTTTGTGTTTATGTTTTTGCATTTGGTTTTAAAAAGGCCAAGCAGTTTGTGTTATACAGCAAAACAACCGCAAACACTGTTGTTTATAATGTTTGGCATGTTGAAACATTTGAAGGTGGCAGCGTCCCACGCATAAATTATCTTAAAAAAATTGCACGTGAAATTGAAAAGCAAAACCCTGCTGTGTTGTTTCATATTCAGCAAATTGATGCAGCAAAATTGGCAGATAATTTAGAGGCTGGTTTGCCAGATATTATCTCTTTTGGCAGTGGTGTTGGCAAACTTGTGCTTGATAAACTTGAAACATTTGACACCGATTTAGGAGTTAGAAAAAGTTTGGTTGATTCAGGCAAATTTAACGGCAAAATTTACGCTTTGGCATATATTGCAAGTGGATATGCCATGTTTTCACACGGGGAAAAGGAAGAAAGCATTGAATACGGCACAACAGGCTTTATTAATCCACAAAATGCAATAAACAACGCCAAACTGCCAGTTAAAAACTTTGGCACACCTTTTGAAACATACAAAAACTTTGTTTATTATCATAATCACGCTTTGCTTGGCAGTGCCCGTGATGTGTTTAGAATTGATAACTTAAATAAAATTGGCCGTACCAACGCCAGCATCACGCCTGTTGATAGTTACACTGACCTTGTGCAATACATAGGCCGCACAAGAACCGATAAAATTATAAACCTATTTTGCAGCAAGGTGTTAAGCCAAACAGAACAAAACAAACTGGCAGATTATCACTTATTCTCTACACTTAACACAAAACTTTATACTGACGGAATATATAGTGATATGGAAAATGCAATCTTTAACTGCAAAATCCAAAATGTTTTTATTTAATGCGCAAAAAACTTGAAAAATATGTATTTAAAAGTTTAAAAGAATTTTGCACTTTTAAAATTGGTGGAAATGCAAAATGGCTTTTTGTTGTCCACTCTATACGTCAATTAAAGCTAAGTGTGGCTTGGTGTATACAAAACAACACAAAATTTAAGGTTATTGGCCTTGGTGCTAATCTGCTGTTTGACGATGCTGGTTTTGACGGTGCAATTATTGTTAACAAAGCAAAATCAACATTCGTGTTTAACAAACAAATTTCAGCCACAAGCGGCACAACTATTGCAGAATTGATTAACTTAACAAAACAAAAAAGTTTATCTGGCTTAGAGCATTTTGCTGGCATACCCTCTACCCTTGGCGGTGCGTTAACAAACAATTTAGGGGCTTGGGGGCAAGATATTGCCAGTTTAGTTGTATGGGTTAAAGGTTTTTTTGTTTATCAAAACAACACCTTACCACACGTCCAAAACAACAAAATAAAACCACAAAAAGTAAAATTTAAAACTGTTAAATTAAAACAAAATGAATGCAATTTTGAATATCGCAACTCTATGTTTAAGGCAAAGCAAAACTTTATAATCACCAAAGCAAAACTAAAATTAAAGCGCAAAAACAAAGCGGAAATTCAAGCTAAAATCACTGAAACTTTAAACAAAAAATCCGCCACTCAGCCAGTTGATAAACCTAGTGTTGGCAGCATTTTTAAGCGCACACACATCATTCCTGCCAAATTGATTGATGAGTGTGGACTAAAAGGCAAAACAGTTGGCAATGCACAAGTATCACCTAAACATGCAGGTTTTATTGTAAACCTTGGAGGAGCAACAAGTGATGACGTTAAAAACCTTATTAAACAGGTTGAGAATGAGATATTTATAAAATATTCAGCCGTGCTTGAGCCAGAAATTGAATTTGTAGAAAAATAATTGAACACACATCAAAACTGTTTATAGATTAGTTAAATCATGTAATGCAAGAAACGATTTCATCACATATTTGCTAAGAAGATAATAACACAAAAATTAAAAGCACACTTTTGGCGGAGTGTGTTTTTATTGTTAAAAAAATTATTGCAGTTTATTTATTTCTTTACGATTTATACAACACTACCACATTTAGGTGTGTTTAATCATACCTACACAATTTAACAATACCATTGAAAGACACATTATTTGCAACACAACATTTAATCAGTTTGAATTGTATCTTTATAAAGCAAAAATGTTGTTTTTTTTTGCCTTGAGTGCTATAATGAATTGCAGATTAAATTATTTAAAAGATTATTACTGTTTAACATTTTAAAATAACTTTGTTTTTAGTTTTTAACTTTGTTAAACAGCCATAATAATCATATCAATAGTTGATATTTAAGTAAGTTTAGCTAACAAGCTAAAATTGTTTAAAAGGAGAAATTTATGTCTATTTTAGCAGACTATCACACTCACACAAAATATTCACGCAACGGCCATGGCAAATCAACTGTGGAAGAAAATGTGCGTGTTGCATATGAAAAAGGTTTAAGGCAAATTGCTATCACCGACCACGGCTTTAATCAAAAAACCTATGGCGTAAGGCGTAAAGATATACCACAAGTTAGGGCCGACATTGAAGATGCCAAAGAACGTTACCCTATTGACGTTTTGCTTGGCGTTGAAGCAAATTTGTTGGACAGCCAAGGGCACATTGACATTATTGATAGCGACTATGACGATTTAGACATTATTTTGTGCGGTTTTCATAAACTTGTTAAATCAACCAGTTCACGTGAACAATGGAAATTTATTATGAAAAACATTATGTGCACATTGTTTCACCACACCAGCCGCCGTCAAATTGAAAAGAACACAAATGCCTATATCAACGCTATGCGTAAATATGATATTGACATTATCACTCACCTAAACCACGATTGCAAAGTGGACGTTGAAAAGGTTGCTCGTGTTGCGAAAGAAACAAACACATTAATCGAACTTAACGGCAAACGTTTAGGCATGACTGATGAAGAGATTTTAACATGCTATAACCTTGGTTGCAAATTTGTGCTTGGCAGTGATGCTCATCATTGTAAACGTGTTGGTGATTGCCATTTAGGTTTGCAAGCCGCTTTAAGATTAAGATTGCCTGATAGTTGCATCGTGAATATCAACGATTTGCCAAAATTTAAAAAAGAAAAACGTAAGAAAAGGAGTTAACAATGAAAGGTTGCAAACAGCAAATTCTAGCATCCATACCATCAAACAGCTGTTGCAGCCACGCCTTTCTTTCTGTTGTGATTGACCTTTGTGGTTTTGTTGATATGCAAAATTCAAGGTTGCTGATAAACGCCAGCAATGAAGTGTGTGAAAAAGCAACAAAAATTGTATCAAACTTTTACCCAAATGTTATTGTTAACACTTGGAAAGAGTTTTTAATGCTCTCTGGCGATATTCGCACCATTTTGATTGATTGCAATATAGATTCTGCTCCAAACTATACATTGTTTGACAGCGATTGCGACCAACTTACCCTACTTAAAACATTGTTTGTTATTTGTGGCAATTTTTACTGTGAATTAAATAGCAATCAAAACAGCAAAGGCTATAATTTAGAGTTTTTTATGCGTCCAGAAAGGCAAGATTTGTTAAAAACTCTGCTTACAAAATTTGGTTTTGATTTTAAATCTAAGCCAAGGCAAAACGGAATTGTGTTTTACAACAAACACAGTGAAGTTGTGTGCGATTTTCTTGTTTTGCTTGGTGCACAATACACTGCCCTTGAAGTTCAAAACAGCCTTGCAATGCGTGAAATGCGCAACAGTGCAAACCGCCAAAACAACTGTTTTGAATCTAACCTTGATAAAACACTTACAGCCAGTGCTGAGCAAATGAAAGCTATAACCTATTTTATTGAAACTGACAATCTTGATTTGCTTGATGAAAACCTTAAAGAAGTTGCCTTATTAAGATATGCTAACCCTTATCTTCCACTCAGCGAACTTGCCACAATGCTTGGCAAAAATTTAAGTCGCGCTGGTGTTAAATACCGCTTAGATAAAATAATTGATATCTATAAAAAACATAAAGGAGAAAATTGATGAAGCCATTTGTTCACTTGCATTTACACACTGAATTTTCATTGTTGGACGGTGCTGCCCGCATTAAAAAAGTTGTTAAACTTGCCAAAGAATATGGTATGCCAGCCATTGCAATCACTGACCACGGCAATATGTATGGTGTTATTACTTTCTACGATGCCTGCAAAGACGCTGGAATAAAGCCTATCATTGGTTGTGAATTTTATGTTGCGGAAGATTTAAACGTTAAAACTGGCAAACAAAAAAATTCTCACCTTATTATTCTTGCTAAAAATCAACAAGGCTACAAAAATTTAAGCATGCTTAACACCATTGCTTTCCGTGATGGCTTCTATTATAAACCACGTATCGACTACAAAACCCTTGAAAAATATAGTGAAGGTTTGGTTTGTCTTTCTGCCTGTCTTGCTGGCGATATTCCAAAACTTATTTTGCAAGAACAATTTGAAAAAGCCGAACAGTTAATAATGTGGTTTAAAAACCTTTTTAAAGATGATTTCTATTTGGAAATTCAACACAATGGCTTGCCTGAACAAGAGATTGTAAACGCTAAATTGCGTGAATATAGCAAAAAATTTGGCATAAAACTTGTTGCAACAAATGACGTACACTATCTTTTTAAAGAAGATGCTGAAATGCAAGACGTTTTAATGTGCGTTGCTATGCAAAAGTTTGTGGACGACCCAGATAGGCTTAAATTCCCTACTGACGAACTTTATTTTAAAACCTACGACCAAATGCTTGAAGGTTTGCCACAAGATGAAGAAGCGTTGGACACCACTGTTGAAATTGCTGAAAAATGCAATGTTGAGTTTGAGTTTGGTAAATATTTATTCCCTCACTATACCCCAGAAGGTGGCTATAACGACAAAGTTGGCAACACTCCAAAAGAATATATAATGAACCTTATTGATAAAGGTATCAAACAAAAATATGGCGAATACACCGATGTGATACGCGACCGTATTGCAACCGAAATGGGTGTTATTGAAAAACAAGGCTTTATTGAATATTTCCTTATTGTGTGGGACTATATTAATGCTGCACGCAATATGGGTATCTCTGTTGGCCCAGGGCGTGGCTCTGGTGCTGGTTCTTTGGTTGCTTATGCTATCGGTATCACTGATATTGATCCACTTAAGTTTGACCTATTCTTTGAGCGTTTCTTGAACAGCGAACGTGTTACTGCGCCCGACTTTGATATTGACTTCCAAGATAACCGCCGTGATGAAGTTATTGCTTATGTACGCCGTAAATATGGCGACGACCACATTGCACGTATTGTAACTTTTGGCACAATGAAAGCAAAAAATGCCATTAAAGACGTTGGCCGTGTTTTGCGTGTGCCTTACAATATTTGCGATAAAATAACCAAAAATATACCTATGTATAAAAGCCCTATTTTGCCAAAAGCTTTTGGTTTCCACATTCCAAAAGAGGGCGACAAAGATTTTGGCACTGTTTATGCTGTGCCTGAACTTATTGAAATGTATAACACTGACCCTCAAGTTAAAAAAGTGGTTGATATTGCAATGAAAGTGGAAGATTTCCCTCGCCAAAGCAGTATGCACGCATGCGGTGTTATTATTGGTGCTGACGTGCTTGATAGGCATGTTCCTTTGGCTCGTAACCAAGAAGATATAACCACACAATATCAAGGTGCTGATATGGAACGCCTTGGCCACCTTAAAATGGACTTTTTAGGCTTGCGCAACTTAACCGATATTGTGGAAACTTTAAAATTGATTGAAAAGAACCACGGCGTTAAAATTGACTTTAAAAAGTCTAATTATGACGACCCTAACGTGTTTAAACTTATCTCTACAGGTAACACAGAAGGCATATTCCAAATTGAATCTGCTGGCTTCCAAAAATTCATGAAGGAGTTGCAACCAACCTGTATAGAAGATATTGTGGCCGCGGTGTCGCTTTATCGCCCTGGCCCAATGGACAGTATACCTCAATACGTGCATAACAAACACCACCCCGAAGATACAAAATATGAGCACCCTATTCTTGCCCCTATTTTGAGCGTTACTTATGGCTGCATTGTTTACCAAGAACAAGTTATGAAAATCTGTCAAGAAATGGGCGGATTTACCCTTGGTCAGGCTGACGCAATCCGTAAAGCCATGGGTAAAAAGAAACTTGACCAAATGTTAAAATGGAAGGAAGCCTTCTTGCATGGTCGTGAAGCGATGACTGACGACCACGGCAAATATAGTGCTGCCATTGACGGCGCGGTTAAACGTGGCGTGCCAGAAGAAGTTGCATTAAGCATTTGGAATAAAATGGAAACCTTTGCATCATACGCGTTTAATAAATCACATGCTGCGGCTTATTCCCTTATCACCTATCAAACAGCATATTTAAAAACCTATTATCTGCCAGAGTTTATCACTGCAACTCTTAACAACCGCATAACAAACATTGATAAACTTAAATATTATATTGCCTACGCAAAGCGTGAAAAAATCCAAGTTTTGCCACCAGATATTAACCTTAGTGAAACATATTTCAGCACCAACGGCAAAACAATTCGATTTGGTCTTGCCGCCCTTAAAAATGTTGGTATCGGCGTTATTGATGAAATTATTGCAGAAAGAACTGAAAACGGACCATACAAAGATTTGGCGGACTTCATCTGGCGTAGCAATTCACAAGCACTTAATAAACGTTGTATTGAATCACTTATCAAAACTGGTGCGTTTGACTGCTTTGGCAGACCAAGAAGCCAATTAATGGCAGTTTATAGCATTATGGTTGACCGTGCCATTGAGCGTAAAAAGAAATCAATGAACGGTCAAATGGACTTGTTTGGTGATATTATTGAAGACACAAACTTAATTGAAGAAAATGAATATCCTAAAATCAATGAATACGTTAACACTGTTAAGTTGCAGTATGAACGTGAGATCTCTGGCACTTACCTTTCAGGCCATCCATTGGACGGATTTATGGACACAATCAAAACCTTTACCTTCGATTCAAGCATGATACCAAGCGAATCACTTGAAGATGAAAACGAAATGCAACCAAATGGTGAAGCAGTTGAAGATTTTACCCCTGAAGAAGAACTTTATGGTGGACTTAAAAACGGTGATATTGTAACATGTGGTGGCGTTATAACTGAAATTAAAACCATACAAACAAAAACTGGCAGCAAAATGGCGTTCTTAACCATTGAAGATTTAACTGGCAGTTTTGATGCAATTTTATTCAACAAATCTTACGATAAGTTTAAAGACGATATTCAAAAAGATAGTTTGGTTGCAATCAAAGGTCGATTCTCAGTACGTGATGGCAAACGCCCTTCCATCACAGTTGATAACATTGAACCTTTAACCGAAACAACTGACGACCAACAAGAAGTTACTCCAACCGAACAAGAAACTGAAGTTGAAATTGTAAAGCCTAAAAAATTATGCTTGCGTTACAACATTAACGATGGCGTTTTGCACCAAGCAGTTAAAAACATTTTAAAAGGTTACGCTGGTATTGATTCAGTGTTTATTAAAGACACTGGCTCAAATCAAGCCTTCAAACTTAAAGAAGGTGTTATGGTGCGTGAAAGTTTAATTTTTGAACTTGAAACCATTTTGAACAAAGATGACATAGTTGTTATTTAACATTATTGTTATTATTTAACATTATTGTTATTATTTAACTTTATTGTTATTATTTAACTTTATTGTTATTATTTAATTCTAAAGTCATCAATTTAGTTTAAATGTTATTAACTGATTATATTGCGTTAGAATTATAAATTAAAAATTTAAATTGATTTATATGAAGTTTAAAATTATTTTTAATTAATATTATTTGGTAAAATAGCATTAAAAATTTAATTACAAATTAAATATAAAAAGCATTAAAATAAATAAAAAATAATTTAATATATTAAAAAACCGCTTATTTTAGCGGTTTTTTTGTGTTTTTTACAATAAATTGAAGTTTTAACATATTAAATCAAATTTTTATTATAATTAATTGTATTCTTTGTTAAATAAAATAATATTTTTTATAAAACCTTTCAAAAAAACACTTGACAATTATTGCACGTGCATTTATTATTAAAGCA
>SAMEA104315431__coassemble_362_pt1 | contig 137572 bp, 116 predicted proteins | sample SAMEA104315431__metabat2_low_PE_029 | metagenome-assembled genome bin SAMEA104315431 (sample SAMEA104315431) | gut metagenome | biome: Monkey gut; feature: monkey-associated habitat; material: faeces | place: China | collected 2013
AAAATCTGTAGACAAAACTTTACATTTTTGTAAAATTATTTTTACAATAATTTTGTATGTATGCTTGTAAAATAAAATTTTAATTAATTTAAAATTAAATTATAATTTTAGTAGGTTATTATTATAATTTAATTATTTTTTTAACTTTTAATAAATTTATATATTGTTTATAAAGTTTCATCCTTAATAAGTGATTAAATAAAACTTCTTTGTTGACCATAAACATAACAATTTTGATTGTTATTGTTGTTATTATTTTGACCGTAAGCCCCTAATGCCAACAAAAGCAAAAGAAGGAAAGTTGTATTGTTTGCTAAATCGGTGTTTGTCGCTTGTGCAATTATCGCAATCAAAATTGCGAACAAAATATAAAACGCATTTATATTCATTTTCTTGCTCCTTATAAAAAATTTTAGGTTATTAGTATTTATTCGACAATAAAACGCATTGTTAATATTTTTATGTTTTTTTAATGTTTGTTATTGTTTTTATATGGAAATTTGTGAAGAAATTAATTTAAAAAAACATTTACCAAAGACGGCAGAACTAAAAAATTTTGCAAACTTTTTTTATGCTTTTAGTGATGACACGCGTTTAAAAATTATTATTTTGCTGACATTAAAACCACTTTGTGTTGGCGACATATCTGTGGTGTTGGAAACAAACCAAACGACAGTAAGCCATCAACTTAAAATTTTAAGGTCTTTAAATATAGTTGAATGCTCACGCACTGGCAAAAATATTGTTTACTTTATTCGTAACACTGAAATTGAAAACGTGCTTAACGCTGGAGCAGACTGCATTTAGCAAGTTAAAAAAATTTTCATAAAATAAAGTATGAAGATTGTGTGTGTTTCTGGTGGAAGTTATAAATCGTTTTATTTAAACCATTTTGCAAAAATCAAGCGTTGTGATTTGCTTATTTTTAATTTTGGCATTATATACGATTATGTTGTTAAAGACGAATTATTGGATTATGGTATTGTTACAAAAGAGCTGCTATCACTTTCAAATTCGCTTAAAGCGGTGGTTGTTGCAGGTGTTAATGTGGTGCAGAATAATAAAACCACTAAATCGCTTATTGTGAGTGATGGTGAAAAGATTTATTTGTCAACATTAAAACTGGGCGTAAAGGTATGTTTAAATGACAATGGCAGTGAACCTTGGCAAGAAAACAATACAAACATCAAAAGAACACATAATAATGCTAAAACTGCAAAGCATGCTTATAATAACCAGTTTGTTGTAGGTTGTAAAACAACAGACTTTGGTAGATGCAACAAGATTGTTTTTACTGAACAAAAAATAAAACCTAACACAACACACTGCAATCCTAATAAGATTTATATATTTTGCAATAAATTTGGTGTAAATGTTGTGAAAAATAAACAAAATTTAGAATACAACTACAAAGTTAATATTATTAAATTGTAATTTATATAATAATTTTACAAAACTTTTTATTAAATTCAAACATAAAACCAAAATATATGGTTAAAAGCATTTATCTAAAATGTGTTTTTTTAAAGAAATATATACGATTTTTACACAACAAAAAGCGTAAATAGATTGTGTGCTATACAATTTTTAGAATTAATTTGGCAAATTTGAGGTTTTTGTAAAAAAATATTTTGAAAATCTTTTTTGTTGTGTTATTATATAAACATATAATATGGGTGGATTGTAATGTTTTAAAAACTTTTAATTTAAAAAGTAATTATAAACTGACACCAATTGCACATCTGCAATCTGCCAAAATTTCTAAATGCCAATTTTTGGAGTTAAAATGAAAAGAACAATTAGAGATATTGATGTAACAAATAAACGTGTTTTTGTAAGGGTTGATTATAACGTTCCAATCAACACTGATTTAAAAATTGTTGATGATGAGCGTATTGTTGCCACTTTGCCAACTATCAACTATTTGATTGAACATAATGCAAAAGTTATTTTATGTTCTCACCTTGGCAGACCAAATGGTCAAAGGGACACAAAACTTTCATTGCGCCCTGTGCTTTCGCGCTTGAGCAAATTGTTGGACAAGCCTGTTTCTTTTGCTGAAGATGTTTTGGCAGACAGCACAAAAGAAATGATTGATAAGATGCACGAAGGTGATGTGCTTATGCTTGAAAACATACGCTTTTATCCTGAAGAAGAAAAAAATAATGCAGACTTTGCTGCTCAGTTGGCAAGTTTGGCAGATATCTATGTGTTTGAAGCTTTTGCAACAGCACATCGTAAACATGCATCTACATATGGCGTTTCAAAATTGTTGCCAAATGCTATAGGCTTTTTGGTTGAACATGAACTTGAAATGTTTGATAAGGTTATGAAAAATCCAGCACATCCATTTGTTGCAATTTTAGGTGGTGCAAAGGTTAGCGATAAATTACCAGTGGTTGAAAACTTGCTTGATGTTGCTGACACTATCTTGATTGGCGGCGGTATGTCTTACACATTTGTTAAAGCCATTGGTGGTGCTGTTGGTAGTTCGATTGTGGACAATTCAAAAATTGACCTTGCAAAAGAAATTTTAGATAAGGCTAAAGAAAAAGGTGTTAAAGTTGTTTTGCCTATTGATAATATTGGTGCAAAAGAATTTAGCGAAGATGCTGAAAGTAAAAGGTTTATGAGCGGCTTTTTTGATGAAGCTTACCAAGGTATGGATATTGGGCCAAAAACCATAAAAATGTTTAAAAAGTCCATTAAGAAAGCAAAAACAATTGTGTGGAACGGGCCACTTGGTGTTTACGAATATGACCGTTTCCGCAAAGGTACAAACAAGATTGCAAAATACGTTGCAAAAAGCAAAGCTGTTTCAATGATTGGTGGCGGTGATAGTGTTGCTGCTGTTCAAAATTTAGGCTATAGCAAGCGTATTACTTACATGTCAACAGGTGGCGGTGCAAGCCTTACACTTATGCAAGGTAAAAAATTACCTTGTGTTGAAATTATTGAAAATGTTTAATTTTTGAGGAATGGACACATAATTTTGTGTCCTTTTCTATTAATTTGGGGGAATTTATGGCAAAAAAAGGTTTATTGATTATTTTGGACGGCTATGGTGAAGGCAAACCCGATAAATTTAATGCCGTGGCAAATGCAAAAACTCCGTTTTTAGACAGCTTAAAAAATAATATTGCTTTGCTTAAAGCAGATGGTGAAGCAGTTGGGCTTTTTGCTGGCGAAATGGGGGGAAGCGAAGTCGGTCATTTAACAATTGGCTCTGGCAGAGTTGTGCAATCCACAGCAAAACAAATTAGAGATGAAATTTTAAATGGTAAATTCAAGCAAAATAATGTGCTTTTAAGCATTGAAAAACAACTTGAACAAACTGCTGGCGATGTGCATTTGGTTGGGCTTATGAGTGATAAAAACATTCACAGCAACATTGAGCATTGTTATGAACTTATGCATGATTTATCAGGCAAAGCAAAACATATCTATTTGCACATGATAACTGACGGACGTGATTGTGGTAGTGCTGATAGTTTGAAATATTTAAAGACCTTGCGTAAACATATGCAAACCACTGAAAATTGTGAAATTGCAAGCATTGGTGGACGCTGGTACGCAATGGACAGAGAAGGCAATATGGACCGCAACACTATTGGTCTTAATGCTATGATTAATCAAGGAACTGGCATAAAACCAGACGAAATTGAAGCCTACTTAAAAAGCCAACACAAGGCTGGCAACACTGACGAATATGTTGTGCCAACACATGTTCAAACCAAACAACCTTTTGAGTTGACCGCAAATGATTTTGTTATCTTCTTTAACTTCCGTGAAGATAGGTTGCGTCAAATTGTTAAACTTATGGCGCAACGACCTGCAAAACTTGCCACCATGACAGATGTTGCAACAGCAAAAACTTTGGTATTTTATCCAAAAACCATTGTTAAAAACACTTTAAGCGAATACCTTTCAAGCCTTGGCTTAAAACAAATTAAGATTAGCGAATCAACAAAGTATGCACATGTAACATATTTCTTAAACGGCGAATATGAACCACCATTTAAAGGTGAAGACCGCGTGCATGTGCCAACAATAAAAATAGATAAATTTAACAAAACACCATTTATGCAAGCGGGCAAAATTGCAGATGAAACAATTGAAGCAGTTAAAGATGGGTATGATGCTATTATTGTGAATTTCTCTAACCCTGATATGATTGGCCACACTGGTGATTATGATGCTGTTGTGAAATCACTTGAATATTTAGATGGCAAACTTAAAACAATAGCTGAAACTGCACTTAAATACGGCTATTTTGTGATTATAACAGCAGATCATGGTAACAGTGAACAAATGCGTTATCCAAATGGCGAACCACATTATGCTCACACGCTTAATAAAGTTATGTTTGCCGTTGTTGATAGTGTGCCACACAAACTTAAACCTCAGGGCGGGCTTAGAGATGTTGCACCAACTTTCTTGCACCTTTTAGGCGTTGAACCTAACAAATACTTTGAAGGTTCAAGTTTGGTTAAGTAAACACTACACGAAGATTGAAAAAGACAGCATTTAAATCACCAAACGCGTTAAATAAGGCAAATTTATATTTGCAAAACGTTATGGCTATTGACAAATGCTTTTGTGTTTGATAAAATACAAAAAGAAAAAACAAAGGAATAAATATGAAAGAAGCCTATTATCAAGTTGTTAATTTTTTTCAAAGTATGCCAATGATTTGGTTTGTTACTATTTGGCTTGCACTTTTGGCGGGCGGCTTGCTTTGCATTATGAATTTCTTTAAAGCGCATGACGGCAAACAAAAATGCATTGAAAAAGCAGGCTTGCTTGTTTTGGCAATTTTAATGTTTGCATTTTTGATTTATTTAACATATATTAGGCATTAATTTTGTTAATTTACTTGTCAATAATTTTACTCTGTGTTATAATAACAAAGCGTAAATAAGAATTTTACATTTACCAGTTTCTTGGAGGATATATGAGTTTAATTTTAGGAACAGTTCCACAATGGATTTCAAAGTCATTTCCAGTGCTTCAAAGCATTTGTTTAGTTATTTTGGCTTTACTTGCTTTAACACTTATTGTATTAGTTTTCATGCAAATCAATGGTGACGGCGATGGCAGTAATGTTATCACAGGCAACCAAGATAGTTATTATGCACAAAACAAAGGCGGCTCACGTGAAGGCCGTATTACCAAATTGGCATACATTATGGTTGGTTTGATTGCATTTTTCATCGTGGTTTACTTATTATTGGTTAAAATTCCAACAATGTTTTAAAAAAACAAAAGCAGGCGTTATGCCTGCTTTTTTGTTGCGTAAAACCATGTGTTTTGCCTGTAAATTTTTATTTTCTGTATATCACTGATTCAAACCATTGCTCTTGAAATTCAGTCAAGGCTCTGATTTGATAATCAGTATAATTTTTACCTTTTTCCATTACAATAAGTTTATCATCATTATCATTTGTTCTATGTATAATTGCCACTACTTGCCCTTCAAAAGTATCTAATGGTTTATGTGTGTTTTTGAAGATATGCGAATTTAAAAATTATTCGTTGTTAATTTCTGTTTTAATTGTTTCAGTTGTTTCAGTGTTAACAACTGTTGCATTTGATGCGTCTAAATTGGCGGTTGCTGCTGGGACTTTGCTGTTTAAGCATAATTCAGCAATAAACAAGCCAACAATAATTAAAGGCAACACACACCATAATGATGCACCAATAATATAAAATAATGCAAGCGCAGCGTTTAACACAAGGCTTGTTATGCAAAGACCTTTGTGGGTTGTGTTGATTGGCTTTCTGCAAATTAAGGCAGAAACAACGATATTGGCAATGCAACCGAACAAGATTAATACATAGCAACCGAACAAGATTAATACATATGTTAACATAGTGCTTGCATACATAACACCTGAAAACTCTGGGTCGCCAGCAAAAGCATCACGCACTTCTTTTAAAGCACAAATTAAATATAATGCAACTATTGCCAAAATTGATGATAATACAATGCTTGTGATTGCCGCACCAAGTTGTAAACCTCTTTTTGTTTTATTCATAAATCACTCCATTAAGTATAGTAACAAAACAAGTTGAAAATTGTCAAATATTGACAACACTTTTTTAAATTTGTCGATATTTATGTTTTATAAATGTAACCGGCTTTTATCGTTTTGGCATATTACAAACCATAACAATTTTAAATATTGCTTAAAATAAAGATTGTATTTAATTTGTTATTTTGGTAAAATTTGATAAAATGATATATATGAATTTAAGTTTAATTGATTTAATTAGAAAAGAAAAATTAAGTTACAGTACACTTGATAGCCTTGCTAAAAAGTTAAGCAAAGACACAGGTGAAGTTGAAATAGATGTTAAAAACAACCTTGTTGGCTTGATAAAAGATGGCACATTGTTTTTGGACGAAAAAAACAAAGTATCAATATCTGCAGATAGAGGTTATTTAAAAGGTGTTTTAACTGTTAATAAAAAAGGGTATGGCTTTGCTCGCGTGGAAAACTATCCAGACTTTTTTGTGCCAGCATTTGCAATCAATGGTGCTTTTGATGGCGACCTTTGCTTGGTGGAAATAACTAACACTAAGTCAGAGCAAGACATTGAAGCCCGCGTGGTTAAAGTGCTTGAACGCAACACAACACATGTGGTTGGCACATTTATCACGGGCAAATCAAAAGATGTGGTTTTCCCTGATGACCCTAGATTGCCACAAATAAGGATTTATAAAGGCAATTCTCTAAATGCTCAAAACAATCAAAAAGTGTGGGTAGAGTTAGACCTTGACAGCATTGGCACAAATATTGCACGTGGCAGAATTGTGGAAATCTTAGGCAAAGCGAACCAGCCAAAAGCCGAACAACTTTCTATAATCCGCTCTTTCAATTTGGTGGATAAATTTGATGCAAAAGTGCTTAATGAAGCAAAAAATATCAGCCAAGTGGTTGAATTGAAAAACTTTAAAAAGCGTGCTGACTACACTAATCTAAAAGTTATAACTATTGATGGCGAAGATGCAAGAGATTTTGACGATGCACTTTCAGTAGAACGCCTTGAAAATGGTTATAAATTATATGTTCACATTGCAGACGTAAGCAACTATGTGGTTGAAAATTCTGCGTTAGATAAATCCGCTTATGAACGTGGCACAAGTGTGTATTTTTCAAACCAAGTTATACCAATGTTGCCAAAAGAACTATCAAATGGTATTTGCTCTCTTAACGAAGGTGTGAATAGATTGACACTTACTGTGGAAATCTTGCTTGATAACAATGCTAATGTGCTTTCAAGCAGCGTTAAAGAGGGCGTGATTTGTTCCACTCACCGCATGACATATACAGAAGTTATGAACATATTATCTGGCGATAAAATGTTGATTGAGAAATATGCTGATGTATATGATGATATCTTGGCTTATCAAGATATTTCAAACAAGTTAAAAACAATACGCGAAAAGCGTGGTGAAATAAGGTTTAACTTGCCAGAGCCATATATTTTGGAAAATGATGCTGGCGAAATTGTAAGCATTGAAAAGCGCTTACAAGATGAATCACATGAGATAATTGAAAGCCTTATGGTGTTGGCAAATGAATGCGTTGCAAAAACATATTTTGATAAAAAGTTGCCATTTATCTATCGTGTGCATGAAAAGCCAGACGCTGATAAACTAACACGCATATGTTCGTTGCTTAACGGTATGGGCGTTGCAAACAATTTGGACGAAGAAGGCGAAAATCCAATGGCATTCCAAATAATCACCAAAAAGATTGAAGGTTTGCCTGGCGAACAGACAATGATGAAGTTGATGTTACGCAGCATGATGAAAGCCAGATACGCTCCACAATGTTTAGGGCACTTTGGCTTGGCAAGCGAATATTATTGTCATTTCACCAGCCCTATTAGGCGTTATCCAGATTTAATGATTCACCGCATTATTAAGCAATATATCAATGGCGTGCCACTTGACGAATTAAAACGCAAATATGTGCCTATTGTTGAAAGAGCAAGTGAACAATCAAGTTTAACTGAAAAGAATGCTGACGAAGCAGAGCGTGAGGTTGACGACTACAAAAAGGCCGTTTATATGCAAAAATTCTTAGGCGAAAAGTTTGTTGGTACAATTTCTGGTGTTCAAGAGTTTGGGGTATTTGTAGAGCTTGAAAACGGCATTGAAGGCTTGGTGCGTGCTGAAGATTTGCCAATGGATAACTATGAATATGACGATATGAGTTTAAGCCTAAACGGGCAAACTCACACTTACAAAATTGGCAACAGCATTGAAATTATGGTTGCAAACTGCAACACTCAACTTAGGCAAATTGATTTTGTGCTTGCCGACCAAACACAAAAACTTGGTGCTTTTGGTGTTAATAAAAACGCAAAAACAAAAGATAAAAAGGGTGGCGGAAAAAGGCAATCAACACGAACCACTTACAACAAGAACAACACAAAATCACGCAAAAAGACAACAAAAACTTATTCTAGAAAATCTGGCAAAGGCAAAAGATAATCTATTTTTGCTTTTAAGTAAAAAACCTACAAAATTGTAAAAACTATAACAAAATAATTTTTGCTTGTGAAGTAATATTAAAGTTTAAAAACCATATAATAACAGTGTACTCAAACAATAAAATTATGGTTTGACTTTTATTGTCGAATAAAAAATAATTTTAAAAACTTGCATAATTTAGTTGGAAAATCAGCGTTAAGTTTGATATAATCAAGGTATGAGATAAACAATCTCAAAAAAATTAGGGGGAAATATGACAAAAAGAAAATCATTTATCAGTTTTGTAACTACATTCTGTTTAATGCTTTCAACTTTATTTGTTTTCACAGCGTGTGGTGAAGAGGAACACCAACACAAATTTTCAACAAAGTGGTCTGCTGATGCAACCTATCACTGGCATGCGGCAGAATGCGATGATACTGACGAAGTTAAAGATAAGGAATTGCACCAAGCAGGTGTATGGCGCAGCGACAACGCTCAACACTGGAAAGTTTGTCCAACTTGCGATTACGAAGTTTCTGCAAGGGTTAATCATGAATTTGTAAACTTTGTTTGCCAATGTGGTGCAATCAGTCAAGAAGCTACAATGCTTGTTATTTCAAATGGCACAGCCGCTTATTATGACAGTTTTTCAACTGAATCTTTGGCTGCTTTAAGCGTTGATTCTCAAGTTACATTGCTTAAAGATATTACAATTGAAAAATATATTTCTATTAACAAAACAGTTTCAATAGATTTTAACGGCCACACAGTTACAGCAACTCAATCAGGTGGTTTTGATGTTAAAGAAGATAATACTGTAACAGATGCAGTTATTCTTACACTTTCAAACGGCACACTTGACACTTACAAATGGGGCGCATGGGTTGAAAATGGTGGTCAATTAGTTGTTGCTAGTGATTTTACAATCTTGGCAAATAGAGCAAACTTAACAACAGCAAATGCAGTAACAATTGTTGGCGAAGGTTCACAATTGGATTTCTATGGCACTGCTATTGTTACAGGTAAAACAAACTGTATTTCAGGCCACGGCAATATTGAAAACGGCGGCATTATCGTAAATATTAACGATGGTGCGGTTATCGAAGGCGGTGAAAATGGTATCTATTTACCAAACAGCCGTGCATTAAATATTGGTAAGGCTTCTATTACTGCTGAAACAGCTTTATATTTGAGGTCAGGCACAACAACTATTAATGGTGCAAAAATCACAGCTACTGGTGAAAAGAAAGAATATGTTTACGTTGATGGTCAACAATATTCAACAGGCGATGCTATTATAATGGACTCTGTTGGTTATCCAGGTGGCGCACCAACTATTATCTTGCTTGATGCAACAATCGCAAGTGAAAATGGTTCAGCATTTGTTGTTTATAAAGTGAATGGCAATGATGCTTCAATCACAAACAACACAGATTATACTGCTGAAATCCATGAAGTTAATGCTTAATAATTAACAAACAAAAGCGCAAGCTTATTTAGCCTGCGTTTTTTTTGTCGTTGCAATGTGAAAAACTTAAGTATAGGCATAAATAGTGCAATCTTTTAAGTTGTGTTTCAGTTAAAATATAAATTTGTTAGCATTTTAAGCGAAATTGTGATAATATAAAAACATGGAAGATAAAAAACGTCAAAATCGCCTTGCTGCTGAAAACAGACGTGCAAGGTTTGAATATGAAATATTGGAAAGTTATGAGGCTGGCATTGTGCTGACAGGTGATGAAATAAAATCTGTGCGTGCTGGTCATCTTTCAATTGTTGATTGCTATGGATTTATTAAAGATGGCGAATGTTATTTGCGCAATAGTTATATAAAAGAATATGATAACAGCTTTTCAGCTGGTAGATTAGGCGATAATACCCGCCGTGATAGAAAATTGCTTTTGCATAAAATTGAATTGGAAAAAATAAAAAAACGCATCGAGCAAGAACACTTAACACTTGTTCCAACCAAGGCCTATTTTTCTGGCAGTAATTTAAAAATTGAACTTGCTGTGGCACGCGGTAAAAAGGTTGCAGATAAACGCGAAACACTTAAAAAACGTCAAATGGAAAGAGATTTGCGTAGGGTAGAATGATATGGAAAACACAAAAGAATTTAAACGCATATTAAACTCAAATATGATAAAAATGATTGCTATAATAGCAATGACAGTTGACCATATCGCTTGGGCCGTTTTTGAAGGCTATTCAACTCATCCTGCCGCGATAATAATGCATGTAATTGGTAGGTTGACTTGTCCAATAATGTGCTATTGCATTGCAGAAGGTTATCATTATACGCGGGATGTGAAAAAATACACAAATCGTTTATTCTTGTTTGCTCTTATTTCGCATGTGCCTTATATGTTGCAGTCTATGGCATTTAAACAATATGGTTGGTTGGTGCTTGTCCCTTTCACCACTGGTGAAGGCTTTTGGGGGCATGTGTTAAATCAAACAAGCGTGATGTGGTCTTTGGCTATTGGACTTGTTATGCTTAGGGTTGCAAATAGTGAAAAAATCAAAAAACAGTTTAAACCACTTATTGTGATTTTGTTGTGCTTGTTGGCTTTTCCAGCTGACTGGAGCTGTATTGCTTCATTATTTATTTTATCAATCGGCACAAACCGTGGTAAGCCAGTTAAACAAATTTTGTGGTGCTTATTTTATGATGCTTTATATGCAATGGTTTATTTCTTTGCACTTTCCAAAGTGTATGGTTTGATTCAGTTGGCTGTTGTGTTAGCAATACCTGTTATTGCTTTGTATAATGGTGAGCGTGGAAAGAACGCCGCTGTAAACAAATTTATGAAATGGCTTTATTATATTTATTATCCGCTTCATTTAACAATTATTTGGCTGTTCACCACATTTTGTTAAAAGAAAAACCGATATTAAAATAATTTATACTAAAAAGAAATAAAAACAAAAAACTCAGTTAAATACTGAGTTTTTTAGTGGAATAATCATTTTATTAAAATAATTTTCTAAGTGAATTGACTTTTTTAGAAGTTTTTATTAGCGTGTTTAATCTTCATCGTCATCATCTTCTTCATCAAGGCCGTATTCACGTTTGATTTTTTGGCTGTATTGCCTTACGTGAACTTTGGCGTTAAGCAATCTGTAAAGCCTTATCAGTTGCCTTTTTGTGCTGGATCTATCATAAAGCAAAATTTCAAATCCGTCCCATAAAAACAGCCAACCAATAACGGCGATAATTGTGTCTAGATACATATTGACAAAGAAACCATAAATCAAGGCTTCTAGGAACAAAAGTGCTAAACCAATGATTGAAAACAAAATGGCTTTTGTGTTTTGGCGTTTATACTTTTTTTCCACGCGAATAATTTCTTCAGCGTAGTGTCTTTTAACTGTGCGCCTTATACGTCTTTTATCTTCTTGTGTGGTGGCGGTTTCGGTGTAAATATCAACTGTAACTTGTTTGTCTATTGGAATGTTTGATTCATACATTTCAATATATTCTTTTACTGCTGGATTCATAAATTCATAGGTCAGGTAGGAGTAAGGGCTATAAAAATCTTCTGCCTCTTTTAAACCAACAGTGATTTGCACTGAGCCATCTTTGTTATAATCAAAATCTTGTGCCTCTTTTATTGCACTATTCTTTTTTAAGCTATTTAAAATTTTTCTGCTACTTTGAGTAGACATAATTCTCCTTTTGCTTTTATATTATACGTTTTTAAGGGCTTTGTGTCAAATTGATTGACTTATAAACGTAGAATTAAACCTTTAAATATTAATGATATAGGTTTTGCTGGTGTTGTGGTATGTGTTTGAAGAAAATCAATAACTGCTTATATATGCATATAAATTAAAGCAGATGAAGATATAATTCAAAAATGCATTAATAAAATATTTTTAGTAAGTCTTGACAAATTTGTTTGAAATTGCTAGTATAATAAAGTAGTAAGAAATTCTTACGCATAAGATAAAAGGAGAATTTATGATTAAATTAATGCATCATCGCTGGTGAAATACGTTCACAGACATATGTTTTGTGAACGGTTTTTACATTTCACAAAGCATATTTGATGGATTAATTTAGTACATTTGTATAATATTTTCTACCCGTTGGTATGTTTTGTTATTTAATATATCAACGGGTTTTTTAAATTGATTTTTAAGGAGAATTATTATATGAATGAATTAAATTATGTAAAAGAATTGGTGTCGATTAAAAGCTATAGTTTAACGGAAAACAAACAAATTATTGAATATCTTAAAAAAGTTTTTGAACCAAATTCACAAGAAATTATGGTGGTTAATAATAAAACAAATAACAAACAAAACATTTTGATTGGCATTAATACAAAATTAAAAAATGCAACTGATGCAATTGTCTTGTCAGGGCACATTGACACCGTTGTTGCAGATGAACAAAACTACAAAACAAATCCTTATCAAGCAACTGAAATTGACGACAAAATTTATGGTTTAGGTGTGATAGACATGAAATGCTATTTTGGCACAATTTTAGACAATATTAAAATATTGAAAAGTTGTAAAAAACCAGTTATTGTTGCTATAACAAGTGATGAAGAAACTGAATTTGATGGTGTGGTTAATGTTGTTAACAAGATGCGTGAATTGAATATAAAATCAAAATTTTCTTTGATTGGTGAACCAACGAACTTAACATTATGTACAGCTGGTAAATGTTGCTATGAATATCAAATAGACATAGAGGGTAAGTCTTGCCACAGCAGCAATCCTGCAAATGGAGTTAATGCAAATTATGTTGCAGCAAACCTTATATTGACCATTGAAGATTTAAATACTAAATTTAAAAATACAACTATGACTTGCAATGTTATGTCTGGCGGTGAAAAAACCAATATTGTAAGTGGAAATGCCACAATGAAATTTGATTTAAGAACAGATAATTTAGAAACAACTGAAAAGGTTGAGACAATTTTAAGTCAAAAGATTGAGGAATTAAAGCTAAAGTATTTAGGTTGCAATATTCAAATGAGAAAGTGTTTTACAATTTTACCATATAACAACTTTAAAAGTGATAAGTTGATAAAACAAATTGAGAGTGAATTAAATTTATCAACTGCATATTTCCAAGGTGGTTGTGAGGCTGGCTATTACCAGTCGCTAGGGGGAGAAGCGCTTGTGTTTGGTTGTGGAGATTTAAGTTTGGCGCACAAACCAAACGAATTTTTGGAAATTTCTAAATATAACCAATATGACAAATATTTTAAAAAGATAATTTTTATATTAGAAAATGATTAATAGAAAAATATGCGATTATAAAATTTCTTTTAATTGTTGTGGTTTACAAACCAAAATATTTAACAGTGTGATTGCAAGAGTTTGTTGTTAAATTTGAAATAAAAAAATCTTGAGTTGATGCTCAAGATTTTTTGTTGTTTGTTCTATTTTATAAAAGCAATTGTTGTAATGAAAAGTTGCTGTGCTTGATTTGTTTAACATGTTTGTTGAAATTAATTTTACAACCAAGCATAAACAGAGTTTAGAGCTTAAGGTCTGTTTCTGCATCGTTTTCAGTTAGTTCATTCCTAAATTCTTCTAAGTCAACTAAGCTTGCAAGTTTAACAAGTCTGTCAGGGTTTGGTTCGCTAACGTCAAAATAATGCAAACCACCATCACAATTTTTAACTGCTGCCACAAAATCACGCAAGTGCATAGGCTTTGGAACAATTTCGCCACCAATTTTATTTGTTGTGAAATATTTGTTTTGTTTGTTTATTTCAATAATACCAACAGTTCTTTCCTTTGCTGGAGAATCATCGCCAAAGTCAAGATAACCTTTATTTTTCCATACAAAATGTTTGCCGTTGTATGTTAAAAAGTATACATTCAAGCAAGTTGCTTCTGCCATGGCAACCGCATCGTTTTCAGGCACTGTCATGTCATGATAAGCACTGTAAGTAAAATTCATAGGAGCTTGGAACAACTGGCCGCGTTTGTTTTTGTAAGGTAAGCAATAAGCTTTTGCTAAAACTTGTATTTTATCACGTCTACGTTTTGATAAAAGTTCATTTGGCTTTGGTGTGTAGCATAATTCTGTTAAGAAATCAAGAACCATGCGGTTGTCGCCAGAAGTGCCATAGATACTTCCGCTTATCTCGTTAAAAATAGAATTTGTAACAACTGGCTTAATTGAGCCATTTAAAATACAATCAAAAACAAATTTACATTCTTCAAAATTGTTTTGTGCAGCATAAAGTTTTTTGCTTAATAACTTTTTGTCAACAATGTTAAATCTTTTGTGGTATTCATACATATTGGCAAAACAAATTATAAGGTCGCTGTCCAAAGCAATATAAGTGTCTTCATGATAGAATCCAGAACTTGTGAATTTCATTATTTGTTACCACCTTTTTTAGAAAGTTTTAATATAAAATTTGAAAAAGCAATATTTTGTTGCTCATAAATCGCAGATTGAATGTTTTGCAAGGTATTGTCATTGTGCAGAATCAAACCATTCCTTATTGCTGCGGCTAAAATAAGATTATTCATTAAATTTCCTTTATTTTTTATTAGCCACATTCTACCACGCAAACCACAAGTTGTCAATACCAGTTTTTAAAACCTATTTTCTTGAAGTTTATATTTATGTAATTTTTATTATTTTATTTTACACATTAAAAAAAGCATATCTTTCGATAAGCTTTTCTGAATGTTTTTGGTGGAGATGACGGGATTTGCACCCGTGTCCTGCCATACACTGAAATCATACACTACACGCTTAGTTGATGACTATTTTTCAAAATTTGTTCCTTTCACCAACACAAACAAATTTCAAGCCTAAAAGTTCGGTTATATGTTCTAGGCAAAACATATAATCGTTCACCGATAACTGACGTCAGGTTTTAACATATCGGTACTGCTAAACTGACGGCTACGCATTAAGCAGCGTAAGCAAGTTTATTGTTGTTTTGATTTATTTAATCTTGTTCAATAACAAGGTCGTGTTTTACAAGTCGACACTTGACGTGCGTATCAAATCAGGGCATAACAGTCGAAACTATTTCACCCCCGTACATTTATATTATATCATATTTTGAATTAATTTCAATATGTATTTTTAAATTTTAATTTTATTAAAATAAATTTATTTTAAAAATATTTGTAAAATAATGAAAAAATTAATTAAAAATATAATAAAAAATAACATTTGACAATGATTTTTAATATTTATTTAATAATGTTGAATTGTTTTTTTTAGTTTTTATTAATTAAAAAATTAAATTATGTTAAACAATTTTAAAAATTGCTAAAATAAATTTTGATATTTTTTTAGTGTTTGTTAAAATTAAATTGAACAAACTTAAAAGATAAAGAAGGGAAATATGAAAAATAGCAAAACTCAAATTGTGGCAACTATAGGACCAAGCAGCATTAGTTATGCAACAATGAAAAAGATGGCACAGGCAGGTATGGACATTGTGCGAATAAATCTTTCACATGCTGTTAGGCCTGATATGGAACAAATTGTGGAAAATGTTAAACAACTTAAGAAAGATACAGGTATTAAACTTAGTTTGATGCTTGATACGCGTGGTCCAGAAATCAGGGTAAAAACATTTGAACATGGTAAGGTGGAAATCAAAAAAGGTCAACAGTTTGTTTTTACTGCGAAAAGTGTTTTAGGCAATAATGAAATGGTTGCAATAAATCAACCTAGCATTATCAAAAATATTGAAATTGGTAGCAAGATTTTGGCAAACGATGGTTTGTTAGAATTTAAGGTTGTTGATAAGCAAGATAAAGATGTTATTACTTTTGCAAAAAATTCTGGTGTGCTAAGTAATAACAAAAGTTTGTTTATACCTAACCTTAAACTGAACATAAAATACTTAAACGATAAGGACAAAGAAGATATTTTATGGGCAATAAAAAACAAGTTCGATATGGTTGCAATCAGTTTTGTTAACAGCAAAAAAGATGTTCAGGTAATTAGAAAACTTTTGAAAGATAGCAACAGCAATATGAAAATAATTTCTAAAATAGAATCTGCTTTAGGTGTTAAAAACCTTAACGAAATTATTGAAGCAAGCGATGGCGTTATGGTGGCGCGTGGCGACCTTGGTGTGGAGTTACCTATGGAAAGTTTGCCACATATTCAAAAAGATATTATTGCAAAAACCGTGCGCAAAGGCAAATTTGTGATTGTTGCAACTGAAATGCTTGAAAGTATGATACGCAATAAACGTCCAACACGTGCAGAAGTAAGTGATGTTGCAAATGCTTTATATGATGGCACAAATGCTGTTATGTTGTCTGGTGAATCGGCATCAGGTGAACATCCTGTTGAAGCCGTTAAAATTATGGATAAAATAATTAAAGAAACTGAAAAGTATATTTAATCTAAGTTTTATTTGCTATATCTTGCAGTTAATTGACTGTTGGATTAGACCAAAATTTTTACTTAAAAAGATATTAAATTTATATTCAATTATTTTGCGTTTATACATATATTAAAGTATGGACAAGGCAAAGAATGAAAACATACAAAACACGCACACAAAGGGTAAAACAATTCTTCGTGGGCTTGTTTTTTTTGTTTGTCTTGCAGTGGTGATTTGTTTAGTTATATGTGTTCTAAAATGGACTGGCGTTTGGAATAAAGTTAACTCGGTTGCTAAACTTAGGCAGATTGTTGAAAAGGGTGGCACTTTTAGTGCAATAGTGTTTATGTTGTTACAGTTTTTGCAAACAACAGTGTTGCAAATCCCCGCCATTTTGGTTACAATGACAGGCGTGCTTATATTTGCAAAATGGAAGGCTTTTTTACTTTCGTTTATTGCCATAATGTTAGGCAGCCTTTTTAATTTTTGGTTGGGGCGAAAGGCGGGCAGAAAGTTTCTGCATTGGATAGCTGGTGAGCAGGCAACTGAAAAGTGGATTAATATTATCAGTGAAGGCAAATACGTGTTCTTTCTTATGATGCTATTTCCAATGTTTCCAGACGATATTTTGTGTGTGGTGGCAGGGCTTACAAATATGAGTTTTGCCTTCTTCTTTTGGAGCAATGTTATATGTCGTTCAATAGGTATTGGATGCACAGTTTTGTTTGGTAGTGGCAGCATAATACCTTTTTCTGGTTGGGGCTGGGCAGTATGGATTTTGATTGCAATATGTTTGGCAACATTGTTTTATATGAGTGTTAAATATCAACATAAGATTGATGAGTGGTTGCAAAAATTAACAAAAAAATTTAAAAATAAATCAAAAAAGCATAAAAATAGTTAAAAATAATGTGAAAACACAAATTTTTTAACGATTTATTTCAAATTAAATTGAATTTTTGATTTTATAAACATTTTTAAATCTGCAAAAATTTATATTTTAGCAGTGATTTTTACGTATTATATTGTGTCTTTTAGAAGTAAAATTTTTTTTTAAAATATTTGACAATATGTTAAGTTTTAATATATTATTAAATTAATAAATGAAATTGTTTGTTTGACAAGTGTGTTATTTGTCAAAAACAAAGGAGAGAATATGGGTTTATTTAAAAAACAATTTTTATCAGTTATTGAATGGAAGGATTCAAGTGCGGACGTGATTGTCTATCGCTATCCTATGGAGTCTGGCGCTGAAATTATGAACAGCTCAACATTAGTTGTTAGAGAAAGCCAAGTTGCAATATTTGTTCACAAAGGGCAAATCGCAGACGTGTTTGGTGCAGGCACATATAAACTTTCAACTGAAAACATACCTTTCTTAACAAAAATGTTAAGTTTGCCAACTTTAGGTAACAGCAGAATTAAGGCTGAAGTTTATTTCATCAATACAAAACGCTTCATGGGTTTAAAGTGGGGTACACAAAATCCAATTATGATGCGCGATGTTGATTTTGGCAATATTCGTTTGCGTGGTTTTGGTACATTCTCTATTCAAGTTAATGACCCTGAAAAATTTATGAAAGAGTGCTTTGGCACTAGTCCAATCTATCGCGTTGGCGATGTTGCAACACAATACAAATCTTCTCTTATTCAACTTCTTACCGATGTTATTGCTGAAAGCAAAATTTCAGCACTTGACTTGGCTGCAAAGTATAAAGAACTTGGCAAAGCAGTTGAACAACATGCAAAAGAAGAATTTGCACCTTTAGGTTTAAAGGTTTCAAACTTTGTTATTGAAAACTTGTCATTGCCTGAAGATGTTGAAAAGATGCTTGATGAACGCACAAAAATGGGTGTTATCAGTGATAAAATGGGCACATACACACAATTCAAAGCTGCAAATGCTATTGAAGAATCTGCAAAAAATCCAGCAGGTGCTGGTTTGGCAGGTATGGGCGTTGGGCTTGGTGCTGGCGTGCAAATGGGTAACGTGTTTGGCGAAGCAATTGCAGGAGCAAAAGATAGCAAACGTCAAGTTACTGTGCAATGCGTAAAATGCGGTGCTTCAATCCCTGGTAAATCAAAATTCTGCCCAGAGTGTGGTGCAACACAAGCATTGTCTTGTCCAAAATGTGGCGAACCAATCACAAAAGGTAGCAAATTCTGTGTTAACTGTGGTGCTAAATTAGATACTGCAAAAGTATGCCCTAAATGTGGTAAAGCACTTTCAGCAAAAACAAAATTCTGCCCAGAGTGTGGTGAAAAGGTTTAGGTGAGTTTATGTGTTTTAGATATAAAGAAAAACGTTATGGTAAAACAACATTGATTTTGGTTTCATTGTTAGTTGTTGCACTGGCTGTTGCTGCAGGTGTTGGCGGGGCTTTTGCTGTTATTAAAATGACACATTGGTCAAAATATGTCATCGTTGTTGTGTGCGGCATAGTGGCTTTGTGCTTGCTTATGCTTGGAATTTCAATGTTTGTTGTAAGTTGTGGCATGTCAGGCTATAGAAAAAGCGTGCGTGATATTGGTTATGCAAAAGGTGTTGACGCAGACCGTTTGTGCGACAAGTGCGGCAAACTGCTTGGTAAAGATGACGAATTCTGCACACATTGTGGCGCAAAACAAACAGACAATGAAAAACGTGTTTGTCCACTTTGCAAAGGCAAGAGTGCCCCTGAAGCAGAATTTTGTGCTCACTGTGGCCACAAGTTTTAGTTATTTATATTTTAATTCTTAAATTTGATGTTTAGGCTTAGTAAAAAGAATATGTTTATGTTTTATAAATGTATTTATATTAGGTAAAAATATTTAAAGCAGACGTTTATGGCGTCTGTTTTTTTGTTTTGATTTTTAATCAATCTGTAACATGGTTTGTGTTGAAGTTGTTTTATTTTTGTAACCACCTGCGTTTGTGTTATGCAATATAAATATTTTTGTTGAATTTGAAATGGTTACAATTTCAGTTTCGACAAAATTAATAGAAAAAAACATTAACCGCTTAAATTTGACATCTTTTTTTGACGAATTCGCTTGGTTTGCTTTAAATAGTTTTATATGCTTTAAGTATTGCTGAAATAAAAAGGGGGAGTTATGAGAAAAAAGATTAAAGGTAAATTATATTTTTTAGCAAGGGACGCAAAAAGCAGAATGAGAAATTACAATCGCGAAAAATCAGTTTTTGAACAAATGCCATATGCTAAGATTGGTCTAAGCGAAAAAGAGCAAGGATTGTATGAACGCGTTTGCCGTATTTTAGATAGCGACAGCATTGTGATTAATCCAATAAAAGAGCTTATAGACAATAGGTATTACAACACTTTGACACTTGAAGGCAAACAAAAATACATATTTGATTTAAGCGAAAAGTATAAGGAAATGAAACTTAGATACGAACGTGAACATCAAGAATTTGCCAATGTTTCAAATATTTAGTTTTTTTTGTACAAAATGTTGACTTTTGTACAAAAATAGTTTATAGTGTTTTTAAGTTATAGCAAAAGGACGTATGAAATGGACTGTGTAATTACGAATAAATCTCGTGTTGAGAACCAAGAGCAAATATTTGAAAAGGTTTGTTCGTTCTTCGAAATGCCGATGCCGAAGTTAACAGAAACTGAATTTGTTAGGCAATTTAGGGAACTTTGTTTGATAAGATTGTTTGATGCTATAGGTGTTGGCAATAAATATAATAGTAAAAATAGATTTTTCGGATTTGTTTCACTTGTTGTGGGGCAAGCGGTTAGTGATGTTTTAAATTTAGGCATAAATGTTGCACCAGATTATTTAAGGTTGATTAAGTTTGATGGTATTAATTTTGTAAATCAAATTAAACAGTATTTACAAACTGAAGATATTGAACAAGCAATGATTGATGCTTTTGATTTGTGCGATGATAATGTTAAAACTATTAATAGCATAGACTTTGAAATTTAGTGTATTGAGTTTGTGTGAATGATTGTTTGTTGAATAAGAAAAAAGTTTAGCTTTTTGCTAAACTTTTTTTGCTATCACATTACCTGTTGAACTATCTAACAACACGCCTACCATTTCGCCATTTGTTGAAACTATGCCAACATACCAGTAATAACTAGTTTGTTCTGTTGATGAATCTTTGACGATTTTCATAACGGCTTCAATCTTATTGTTTTTGTCAGCAGTTAATTGTTTGATGCTTGATTCAAGTTCTTTGTTGGCAATTTTTATTGCACTGTCTTTATCAACTGCAAATTGTGATGAAGTGTTAACAAGTTCTTTGTTAAAACTATAGCCAGTGAATAGTACTTGAACTGTAACAACAGCATCGGCTGGGGCAGTGGCTTGAATATCGGCAGAGTAAGAGTTATCAACTTCACTTTTTTGTAATTGACCAGTGTAAGTTTGGTCGTTAATTTTAACTGTATAAGTGTAAGTGTCGGTGCTCATTGGTGCACAATCAAGACGTGATAAACTTACAATACCAAATTCAACCATATTGTTTTTAATACCGTCAAAATTGTAGTTTTCTTCACGCATGCCTGAACTGAAACTTGCTGTGTAAACATCGTCTTGTGCAACATATAGATTTTGGCGTTCTTCAATTAAATAGTCGTTTAAGTTTAAACTTTTGTTTCCACAAGCGGTTAAAAAAATTGAACAAACAGCAACAATTAAAATCAAAATTTTCTTTTTCATATTTTACCTCACAATTATCATATTTGCTTGTCCGCTTTGTTAGAACTTGGTTGACAAATTTTTTATGCGGCTGTATCATAAAAATAGTGAAAACAGAAACCAATACTTTATGCAATATTTGTCCGCGTGCCTGCAATGTTTTTAGGAATAAACAGGTTGGTTTTTGCAATCAAACAGATAAAATACGCATCAGTAAAGTAATGTTTCATCATTATGAAGAACCTTGTATAAGTGGCGCTGAAAATGACAAAGGCAGCGGAGCGATTTTTTTTGCGGGATGTAACCTAAAATGCGTATTTTGCCAAAACTATGAGATAAGTTATTTTAATAAAGGTAAAAATATATCAGTTAAAAAATTGGTCAGTATTATTAAACATTTGGAAAAAGCGGGAGCTCTTAATATTAACCTTGTAACGCCAACTCATTTTACACAACAAATTATTCAGGCTTTGAATATCTATAAACCTAAAATACCTGTTGTTTGGAATAGTGGTGGTTATGAAACAAAATCAACCATTGAACAATTGTCTGGTTTGGTTGATATTTATTTAGTTGACATGAAATATGCATCTAACGAGCTTGCCTTGCGTTATAGCAAAGCCGCAAACTATGTTGAAAATAATAAAGAAGTTGTGCTTGAAATGGTGCATCAACAACCACAAAATATATTTGAAAATGGATTGCTTAAAAAAGGTGTTATAATTCGCCATTTGATTTTGCCAACTCACACAGATGATAGTTTGCGTTGCTTAGATTTTGTTGCTGATAAAATTGGTAAAAATGTTATTGTAAGTTTGATGAGCCAATATGAGCCACGATTCAGGGCAAATGAATATCAAGAGATAAATAGAAAAATAACACCACTTGAATATAAAAGAGTGGTAAATCACGCACTTAAACTTGGACTTATGAATTGCTATACACAAGACTTATCTAGTGCAGATAGCAAGTACACACCGAAATTTTAAATTTTATTATTGATTTTATGCTGTTGGCTGGTAAAAAGAAAAATAATATAAAAAATTGTTAACGCCAACAAGCTTTGTATTTGTATGAAAGAAAAAGATAACTGCTGTTTGAGTTATCTTTTTCTTATTCGTGTTTAATAGATTTGAGGAGGGGAGTAAGCCAGGGACAAAAAATTAATATTTTGCGATGCGTCTAGCGTGTCTGCCGCCTTCAAATTCGCTGGTTAAAAATACTTTGATAATTTTAATCATTGCACGTGTGCTTAAAAGACGTGCTCCCATAGTAAGGACATTTGCATCTTCGTCCTTGCGTGCGAGATATGCAATTGCTTGGTCGTAGGCATTTACCGCACGAATACCTTTTTGTCTGTTTGCAACAATGTTTGCACCTACACCAGAGCCGCAAAGGAAAATGCCGCAGTTGTCTGGATTTTTTAACACTTCTTGTGCGGCAGGGGCGATAAGGTCAGGGTAGTCGTCTTCTTTGTCAAATGTTGCGGGACCCATATATTTGTATTCAATTTTTTTATTGTCAAAAAATTTCATGAGTTTTTGCATTGCTTCATAGCCAGCGTGGTCGCAAGATAAAATAATCATAAACTTTCCTTTTACAATGATTGCAATTTAAAATTTTTTTTGGCATAAAAATTAAAAGCAGATAAATAAAGTTTTATTTTAAATATTAATCATTAAAATATTTTAATTAATATTATTTTACTTAAAAATATTTAAAAAATCTAGCAAAATATATAATTTTTAAAAATTAATACAATATTTTTTATTTTTTATTGATTGAATAAATAGTTTTTATTTTGATTTGTTTTTCATTTACCATTTTTTAATTCGCTATTATGTGAAGTTTGAATTTTGCTTTTTAATCTACAATGTTAAAAATGTAATTTACTGTTTGCTGTCAACGATGTAAAGTTTCTATTTACAAAGTTTGATTTTTGTGTTAGAATATTTAGTATGAAAAGAGCAAATAAAAAATGTCCAAGATGTGATTTGAAGATGCCTGCTCAGGCAAGAATCTGCCCTGGGTGTGGGCTTAACTATGATAAATTTGAAATGGCAACAAATCGTGCTGGGAAAATAGCATTACAAGAAGGGCGAAAGGATGACGTGGTTATGCGTAAAGGATGCCCTGCGGATGTTAACAAAACAAAACTATTATTATTAACAATCTTTTTAGGTTTTGTTGGTGCACATAACTATTATGTTGGAAGATATGGCCGAGGTGCTTTTTTTACAATCTTCTTTTTATTCGGGCTGGCAAATGCTGTGCTTACAACAATTTATAAATCGGCACTATCAGGTGCGTTTTATGAAATCTTAACAATACTTAGTTTGGTTTGGGGCGCTGTGTTGTTAACTTGGTTGTTTGATATAATAAATATTGCATTAAACAAATATAAAATTCCAGTAAGTTTGGATTTAAATTAATATTAGATTTATTTAATTAAAAAATTAATCGCAAAAATATAAAAAAATAAATAAAAAATAGGTTTTTATTATAAAAATCAGTATTTATTATTAAAAAATTAAAATAATAATAAAATTTTTATTAAAAAATAAATATTTAAAAAAGATAAATGTAAAATCAGGAGAGAAATTTATGCAAAATAAAACAGTGGTCGTGGGGCTTTCAGGCGGTGTTGATAGTTCAGTTGCGGCATACCTTTTAAAAAAACAAGGCTATAATGTTATTGGCCTTTTTATGCTTAATTGGGAAGAAAATGATGCTAATGGAAATTGCACTGCTGAACAAGATTTTGAAGATGTAAAGCGTGTGGCAAATAAAATTGGTATTCCGTATTATACCGTAAATTATGCAAAGGAATATAAAGATAGAGTTTTTAGTTATTTTTTGGACGAATATGAAAAGGGTTACACACCAAATCCTGATGTTATGTGTAATAAAGAAATTAAATTTGGTCCATTTTTAAAACATGCTATGGAACTTGGTGCGGATTATATTGCAACTGGACATTATTGCAAAAGAGTTGATAGAGATGGTAAAGTGTATCTTTATAAATCACACGATAAAAATAAAGACCAAACTTACTTTTTAAATCAACTTAATCAATCTCAACTTGAAAAAACACTTTTCCCTTTGGCTGATATTGATAAAACTGAAGTTCGTGCCATAGCAAAAGAGTTAGGATTAAGCACAGCTGAAAAGAAAGATAGCACAGGTATTTGCTTTATTGGTGAACGTAATTTTAGGCAATTTTTAAAAACATTTTTGCCAGCACAACCAGGTGTTATTAAAGATTTGCAGGGTAATGTGGTTGGTAAACATGACGGCGTTATGTATTATACAATTGGTCAACGTAGAGGGCTTAATATTGGCGGTAAAAATGGTTACGAAGCAGATAGGTGGTTTGTTGTAAGCAAAGATGTTAAGACAAATACATTATATGTGAACTGTGGAGAGTGCGATGAAATGTTTAGCTCTGGTTGTGTGGTTACAGACTTCAATTGGATAACTGATACACCTACTGAAAATTTTGATTGCTTTGTTAAGCTAAGATATCGTCAGCCAGACCAAGCAGTTAAGGTTGAAATTGTTGATAAACATACATTAAGATTAAGTTTTGCTGAAAAACAACGTGCGGTAACGATTGGACAATTTGCAGTGTTGTATGGCGAAGATGGAATGTGCTATGGCGGCGGAAGAATAAACGAACTGATTAAATAATTAAACCGTTAATTGTATGCTAATTATATTTTGTTATAGCGCTTTTTAAATTGATTTATCTATTGTTGAAATTATACAAAATGATAATTTGTATTTTAACACTTTCAACTTATGAGAGTTGTAAAACTCAATTAAAAAGCAAATAAATTAAAAAAATATAAAAATTTACATAAAAATACCAAAAAAATAAGCAAAATTATTAAAAAAATTAATTTTTTGGTATTTTTTTATATTTTTTGAGTGGCTTTTTACTGAAAATTATAATAAACATAAATAAATTGTACATTTAACATTTTTTGAAAAATATTTGTAAATATTTGTAAAAAGAACTCGATTGTGTTAAACTATGTTTAAACAATAGGGGTTTGAATGGTTTATAGGAAAAATAAATCCAAGTTATATTTCTCAACAATCATATTTGTGATTGTTGCTTTGTTTTCAGCTTCTCTTTTCAGCTTTGGTGTAAATTCACTTAAAGAAAAAACAAATGCGGCGGCTGGTTCGTATACTTATGTTTTCCATATGGATAGTTTGCATTGGAAAGGTGATTCAACCAAAACAATTAAAATGGTATATACATCTCTTGTTGGTGATGGAACTAGAGTGTTTGCGTTTTCACCAAACGATCAGGCTTACAATATTATCAAACCATACAAATTTTTAGGTTGGGCGAACACTGAAAACGGAACAACTGTTACGTTTGAAGATGGATTTGAACTTTCGCGACCTAGTGCAACATTCCAAAAAAATTTAACATTCCATTACTATGCCGTTTGGAGAAAATTGCCTTACGATTCAAGCGTTACAACAGCAAACAATCCTGGCAAGATAAATAGTCCTGTTTCAACTGTTAATAGTAAAATATCAATCAAGTACACAGATATTGATACAGATGATGATGCAATTTATGGCGGCAATAAAGAAGTTAACATCACTTTAGGTGCAAAATTATATAAAGATACTTCCGATGATAGGGAATTAACTTTCTATAAAGATGAATTAGGTTGGGATATTTCACAAGAAGTTGGGACTTCAGGTAAAACGTGGTACTTAGCAAAAACAATGTTTATGAATGAGAGTAGTTATACTGTATACAATGACGGGTTGCCAGTACTTAGAAGTTTTGTTGTTTGGGAAACATTAAAATTTTCAATTAAATACAAACATACAAATGGTCAAACATACACTGTGGATGTTGGTAGCATTCAAATACCTCAAAGAGATGATACGTTTTATAACAATTTTGAATCTTGGATTACGGCTTCAAATAATGAAAATAAGAAAGATGGTAAATGGTTTACAGTGTATATATATGGCTGGACTTTTGGTATAATCAATGCATCATCATCAGGAGCGACTGTGTCATATGATGATGGTGGAACGGGGGAATCGTTATCATCATTTATCACTGAAATACCAACATTAGAATACAATCAATATGCAAACACAATATATTTTTCTTATGAATGTGCACCTGAAGCGCAAATTGAAAATGTGTTTAAGAAAGCTTATGTAACTTTTGAACAACCTGAAAATGTAACAACAGGCAAAAATATTGGGGCATTTTGGGGAACTAAAAACGCAAGTAACATATTTGTGCCAGAAAAGAATAGCACTGGAACTGCAAAACCATTGAGTTTTACAGTTTATGATGGCACATCGTTAGAATATAACTATCAAACAAAAGAGTTTAAATTTTCAATATGTAAAAAAGTTAATGGAACAGTTCAAAATATTGATCAATACATATATTATCAAATTGAAGATGGCTACAGTAGACAGACGTTAAAATTAAAACCATCAAGCGGAACTGAGAAGAACTTAAATTACACAAGTTTAACCGATGAAAAATTAACTGGCGAAGTTTCAGTTACCTTAACTTATTCGCTGGTTTATTATGATTTATCTGTTGGTTATACGGTTGAAGGTAATAGTAAAAATACAAATGCCGCAACAAAATCTGCGGTATACTTGCCAAATGGTGCAGGTGGTGATAGTTACCAAGATGTTACATTCAAATATTTATCAAGCAATAGCAAGTTTTCGGTTGAAGGTTATGAATTGCCAACAAAAGAAGCTGAATTGAAAACAATTTTTGGCGAAGATTATGACGCTCTTTTAGGTAAAGGGGCAAACGCTAAAAAGAGAATTTTCAACGGCTGGTTGTTGGATGTAACAGCACTTGAATATCTTGGCTATGTTCATGTTAGTTCAGCAAGTGGAGTTGAAACTTGGAAAAATGGAAGTAATTGGGTGAAATTTAATGTTGGTAACAGAATCACAACATTAAATGGTTCTAGATCTATTTATTTATCATTAACTAAAGTTAGTGGATTTGGCAATTTTGTTTTTGGTGCTTCAAATGACACATGGGGTACAAACGGCAAAGGCTTCGCTGCAGAATCATTTGTATTGCCAATTGTTCCAAACTGGTCTGCAGAATATAATGTTCAAGTTCAAAATAGCATTGAAAATAGAACAGATGCTAATAACAATTCAGTTCAAGTTAAAGGTGTTATAGATAATAACAGCACAACCTTAAAAAATAAAGTTGATTTTATAGTAGACTGTACAACAAGTATCGATTTTGTATATTCAAACGGAACAGCATTTGATAGCATTGAGGATGCAATATATTCATCATTATATGATACTGAAGGCGAATATGGCCTTTACAGATATGGTTACGAAATCAGTGGATATCAAATAACATTTAAATATAATGGCACAACTTTCTATGCTTGTTATTGTGATGCTTTAAACTCAAACGGCGTTAAAATGGGTGTTTCATGGTATCCAGTTTATTATTTAGGTGGAAAGTATGTTATCAATATGTACGATTCATTAGGCAATGCCACAACATACACTCCTGTTTTGCCTAAAATTAATAATATTCCAAGCCCTACAACACCTGTTGATGTTTTGAAAGATACAAACTTATGGGTGCTTATTGAAAATTTCTCAACTTGGACTCAAGGCGATTTTGTTTTGCAAGATACAACTTTTGTTATGACACCAGAATGGAAAGCTGCAACAGTTAAATTGAGTGAAGCAACAGGCAATGACTTTAAAGATTTAAACAAATATGACAGTATTACTGTAACATATGATAAAAAATACAATATTGACCGCGGAAACTGTGTTGGCGCAGGTAAAACAATTGCTTATTATATCACAAATAGTGGAAGCATTGTTGCTGCTGATTATACATCATCAATGTGGACACATGAAAAAGTTAAGTGGGATTATTTAAACTTAAAAGATTACACATTTGATACTAAAGATGGAAGTTATAATTTAACTTTAAGAAAGGTGGAAATTGACAACCTATACATGGTTGAACTTGATGCTTCAACAAATAAACTAGATTTAGATTCATCCGCGGATTATATTATAGCAGACGAATCTATCAGCACAAGTTTACCAACCGCTCCAAATTCTACATACAACACTGGCTATCGTTCAATTTGGGCATACTATACTGTTGAATATCAATCAAGCAAATGTGTGGAAGTTTACACAAAACAACTTGATACAACTGTTAATTTATATATTGACGGAATAAATGTTACTGACCAAAATTTGGAACAAGCTAGATCTTTCTTTAAAATGAGATATTTGCTTGAATCAAAAAATAGTCAGGGTGAAGTAACAAGCAGATATGTTATTATTGCAAATAATCATCCTATTGGTAACTTAGCATTTAGTAAACCTTATTATGTAAATATAGCAACAATGTTCAATGGAACAAATGGTGCGTATGCATTTACAACTGATAAATATGATCCAACATTTACACCTCACACAGACTATTTGATGGTTGATGAAACAGGGCCAAAACTTAAAGCAAATTATATTAAATCAATGACCAATTATCCTTGGACAATTGATATGGATAACCTTCACATTGGTGAAAAGCCAACACTTTATCCATTATTCTATCGTGAAGCATATTTACTTGATGTTGATTACGCATACAAGGTTGGAAACTATAGGTATAATGGCTTTGTGGGTTATTTAGATATTTCGGTTGTTGATAATGCTGCTGAAAGTGAAATAACTGGCGGCAATGGACGTTATTTGGTTTACTACAACAGCACAACAAACACCACAAAAATTTATAAATATTCAAATAATGCAAACTCAGCAGAATATAATGCGGCTACGTTGAGCAAATGGGTAAGCAATTTAACTGAAGACAAGGTTGTTGGAAATATCACAATTTATCGTGGATGCAGCATCAACGTTAATGTGTTTGATCAAAGCCAGATAAATGATATCAATTTAACAAACACATTCTATGATGCATTGATAGGTTACAGGTTTGCTGGCGAAGCTGAAGCAACTGTAGGGCAAAACTCACAAGAAAGTTTAAGCAATATTGCTTATACATTTGAATTTAACACAAACACAAATGTTGGTGAGTTAACAAAACTCACAGGTTTGCTAACTGAACCAGTTGATTTAACAGTTGGCGACGCAGTTAGTTTAACATTCTTGTTTGAACCTATTAATTACGATACGACTGTGGCGTTAACAGACCAAAACGCTGGGCAGATGCATATTGCACGTCCAGGTAGTTCATTGATTGTTAGCGAGCGACCACAAAAATTAAACAATTTACAACGTGGCAGCACAGCAAGTATTTTCTATTATGCTTTTGCTGGTTATGGCTTAAAAGATAATGATTTCACAATCAATGAGAACTTGATTGAAAGTTTGGATATGTTAGGTAATCCAATTTCTCGCACAACTGACGAAGAAAAACAAACATACAAATTGAATATAAGTGGTGCATGGCTTAGGATGTATTTGTATAAAAATGGCGAATATTCAGCATCTGCGGCACAAACAATTGGTCAAATTGATATTAACATTGATTATCTTGAATTTGATGTTTACGCGCGCATATATGATAAATATGAAACGGAAATTGAAACAAAGGCAATAACAAGCGGTTGGAAGATATCTCAACCTAATATTAATTGGCAGTTGCCTGTTTCAGCACTTGAAACCTATGGTGGCGGAACAGCTTATGCTTATTATAGGTCAGCAAACCAACGCTACTATGCTTTGTTAAACAGTTGGGCAAATCAACCACGCACACAACCATCATCACGTGATTTGTTTGCTGAAACTTACGACTTCTTGCTTAATATGGCACCAACTAACCAATACACAATCACAACAGATAATTTGTATAGTATGGTTTTAACCACAGCTGGTATTATTGTGCCAGAAGATAACAGAACATTCTATTTTGATTTGGAAGTTGCTGAAATTTATAAACTTAACCTTTCAATTTTGGTTGGCGTGAATGATACAAATTGTTCAACAAGAACATTAACCATTTCAAACAGCGAAAATAACACTGTTTCTTTAAATGCCGAAAATGGTTACATTCAATCAAATGATTTACCATATATTTACACATATCGTGGTCTTGAAAGTGCAATTATAGCCACTTATGATGATAAATATTATACAGGCGCAGCATTACAAGCGTTAGACTTACCTTCAACTGAAGATTCAACCACTTATAGCATCAATTCACCATTGTTGGCAAATTGTGATAAAACAATATTTGCAAGCTTTACACCAGTGCAATTGCCTGTTGATTTGACTTTCAATTATAATGGAACAAAGGTTGTTCAAAATCCAACAAGTTCAGCAGAAGACCAAGCATTGATTTCACAATTCTTCAATGATTGGCAGATGAAAACTATTTCAGGTGAAATGAATGACTTGCCAAACAGCACCGAAACAGGCAAAGTTGTTGCATTTGATATGATTAATTTCATTTATTCATTAAAAAATGTGTATAACTTAACAATCAGTGTGAATGGCAGCAGTTCTCGTTTGGTTTATGACGCACAAACAAGCAGCTACAATGTGGTTGTTTCAACTGACGACTATTTGCAAAGCAAAGTGCAAATTGTTGTTGACGTTGTTGATAAAAAGCAAGGTCAAATCACACTTGAAATTGGCAAAGATAATTCAAATGAAGCATCTTTCTACACAAGTGATGATTCTATCATGTATCAGTTTGCTGACTTGTGGATAAATGGCATAAATTATGGCAAATCTGGTTCATTTATGGTTGGTTATTCACTTAAAATAAAACTCAACACTATTGCACCAGGTTATGAATTTGTTGGTATTAAAAAAGACCAAGGCAGCATAAACACAGACTACACACTTTCAGGCAACGAAATTGTTATCACTGATGGCAAATTGCCAGATAATGTGTATGAAGACGATTTTGTAACATCAATTTCAGGCAAGTATTATGCCGTGTTTAAAAAGACACTTTTCAAAACAGAACTTGTTTTAACTGGCTTGCCAGATAGCCTTAGAAATAATTATGGTTATTCAATTGGCGGCAGAACAGCGGTTTGGAGAGATGGCCATTTGGCAGTGTCAAAGGGCAGTGCAGTTGGTGATACTTTAACACTCTTCCGCAACAGCGATTTACCATACGAAAAGTTTGTAAGGTATTATTATATAGATAAGTCAGGCAATGAACAAACTATTTCAAATTCAAAATTGACAATTTCAAGTGAAATATTTGAAAACATTAAAGATACAAATGCTGACGGCTCAAAATTGCTTAAAGTTTATGTTGAAACTGGCCTTAAGTATAATTTAACATTTATTGTTGACCAAGATAGTTTGCAATACCTTAACAAGATTGAAGTTAATGGTGTAGCATTATCTTCAGTTACAAACACTTTCACAACAAATTATTTTGAAACAGGTTCAGTTTTGTCTTACACAATCTCTTCATTGTTGCCAGATAAATACACAATCGTTGTATCAGGCGATGCAACTGGCACAGGTCAATCAATTGAAAATGAAATGACTTTAACAGCCAATAGAAGTATTAATGTTAAAATAACAAAAAATAGCTATGGCTTGCAAGTTGAAGAAAAATTGTATGCTGATATCATTCAGTTAAACAACAACTCACCTGAAACATTAACAGGCAACGATGTTATTAATCCAAATATTAATGGCAACAAAGTTGACTATGTTTACAATAGCAACACAACCTACGTTGATATTTTAGCAAACAGTGGTGAAGGTGAAAATAAAAAACAACTTACATCTATCAATTTTGAAGACGAAAACTTAAGTTTTGCCTTAACATTAAACACAGATAGCGATATCTTTATCTCAACCATATCAGCTAAAAATGCTGACGGCAGCGAAATAGATAAAGCCAACATAAAACTTGTTCAAGATAAAACAAATGCAAACTTGTTTAAACTCAGCATCACTGCTGATGGTAAAACATATACCTTTACATTTGAAAAAACTGCAACAAGCGCAATCCAATTTGGCTTTGTTGGCTTAGGCAACGCTAAGTTAACTTTAACTTACACAATCTTCAAACTTATTAGTATAAGTTAATAAGAAAAACACACCAAAACGGTGTGTTTTTTTGTTGGCTTAAAATTTAAAATAAAATTTGATATTGTTTATATATCGCTGATACTTTATTTAAAATTTGCTGTTAATTTTTTAAATGTACTATTTATTTATGATAAACCGCTAAAACAAATGGCTTAAAATTTAAGTAAAAAAACTGGTATTGATTTTATTGTATTGTAATAGTTTAATGTAACTGCTTAGCACTTTTGCAATAAACAATTAAAAGATTGATAGATATATTATCTTTCTTTGCACTTTTTTAGCGCTCTCATTTTTCAGTATCTGCTAAAAATAAGGCAGTGTATTGATAATGAATGCAAATAAAATGATAATTTAATAACTTGACTGCTAATAAATTGCCATTTAAAGCAGAAAGCTGGCACTTATTTGTTTTTTTATGCACTAAACTGCCACTATTTTGGCAGTTTTGACAAAAAGTGTCGTTTTTTGTTTGACTATCAATTTTTTTTGTTATAAGATTGAGTTGTAAGGTAAATGATGTCGATGTAGTTTAACCTTCAAAACATGTATACATTGTAAAAGTTTACTTTTACATTGTATAAAAAGGCAAACTTAATGCGGCAACGCATTAGGATTGTTGGGGGTAAACCCCTACAAGTAAATTTGCAAATTTGTTTGTAGTGATACAAACTTTCGGCACTTGAATTGTACACACCAGGTGCTGAAAAGCAAAATGCTTTCGCGACATCGCAAAGGCATTTAGGTTCCTTTGGTATCAGCCAAAAGGGCAGTTTGGCAAACTAAAAATGCTAAAACGTTGAATTATTGCCTTAGTCGGAAAAGTGTAATGATTTGACGTACGCTTTGGTAAAACAAAGCAAAACTTATTTAAAAAATTTAAAGGGGAAAATAAAAATGACAAAAATGAAATCTAAAAAGATGTCAAAGTCAACATTTGCAATCATTATAATGGGAATCGTTATGGTTGCTATGCTCGCTTTCGGCGGCACTTTCGCGTACTTTACTGCTAAGTCAAATACTGTTCCAGCTCAAGAAATCACAATGGCACATGTAACTTTGACAAAAGACAGTGCAAAAGCTACATTGACAATGTCAAAACGAACAGCAGCTTTGCCTGGTGATAGCCTTAGCTTATCAGCAGAAGTTGAAAATTCTTCAAATCGTAAAGTTTATATTTTCGTTCAAGTTTTAACTACTAATGATTCAACTATTGGTTTGGATCTTACAGGTGCAGTTACAGATTGGACTGCTGCTGAAGTAACAGGTTATGAAAATGTTTACTATACAACAACTGAAGCAGCTGGTAAAGTAACTTGGACAAAAGAAGCTACTTTAACAGAAACAGGTAACTCTGAATCTGTTAATGGTGCTGTTGCTGGCAATATGGATAAAACAATTACAATCAATGTTGTATTTGCTGCTACTCAATTTGCTAAAACAACAACATCTGCAGGTGTAGAAACAGCTTTCCCAGTATCTGAAGCTTTCGAACTTGTTAAAACTAACTTCACAGCTAAAGCTTAATCTTAGATAGATTAGTTGTAAAAAAAGCACGCATCAGCGTGTTTTTTTCTTATCAATTAAAACTGACACATACATATATTATATATTAGAACAGCAAAACAAATTTTGCTGTTCTTTATAATAATATATATAGAAATGTGCTCTCACTTACATTAGCTGTTTAGTTATACATGTTCAAGATATCTGTTACATTTAAAGTTATTCCAACAGTTTGTAAAACAGATTGGCGGTGTGCAAATAAAGCATTAATTAGTCTGTCATTGTTTTTGCCGTAATGAATTTCATTGTGGCATACACTGCAAAGTGGCACAATGTTTTCTGGTATATCTATATTGACAGCATATTTATTATACATTTCACCAGCTTTATTCATAGGTATTAGGTGGTGTGCTTCAAAGTATAGCAATGTAGGATCTTTTTTCCTTTCAAAAGTTGGATGACAATAGTTGCAAGTTTTATTAATCAAATTGATATACCTAGGTATGTAAATCGGTGCATTACACAATTCACATTCCTGTGCATTTTCCCAAACTGATGCAACTACTTTTTTGTTTCTTTTATAATATTTATGTCCATTTTTAATAACTTCTTTTGGTTTACTTAAATACCAATTTTCGTTAGTTTTAAAATTGAAAATGTGTGTTTCTTTTTTATTGTTTTGTTGCTCTTCGTGATGTGTAATAAAATAAAGGGCATTAATATTATTTTGTCTGTCAGCTTCATCTTCAATACGTTCAATTTCGTTTGTATTTTTCACAAAATACAAAAATTTAGCAAAATTAAAATTGTTCCAATTGTCATTTGTTTTATTTTTTAATTTAATAAGTTTGCTTTGTTTTTCAAAATAAGATTTGGTATCTTCAATTTCACCAAAAATCATTAAAAAATAATCAACATCTTTGCTATCAATAGGCAAATATTTTTTATTGTTGTAGATAGATAGTATGATATTTGTAAGATTAGTATTGAATTTAGAATTAATCCTTGCATCAAAGGTTTCTTGCGTTGCGTATGTTATTAAATTTTTGATATTTTCTTTGACAGCAGAAAAAGCACTTTCAAAAGTATTGCCAAATCTAGTGTTAAATTTATTTTTATTACCTTCAATATAAACACCAAAGTATTTTGGTAATAATTTTTTTGAACCAATTTTTAATTTAAAATCATTTATATTTAAACGTAAATTATTATATTGTTCTATTGTTAAAGAATCTATAACTTCAAGTCTATATTTATTTTTTAATATATCATAAATATTTTCAAAGTTGGTTTGTTCTTCATTTCTATTTAAATCATTATATTTGTTTTGATAAAATTGTAAAATGTAATTATTCATAAAAATTCCTACAAACATAATACAAAATATTACAAAAATTCACAAATAAAAAACTTAGGTCAACAAAAAAACACGCCAATGCGTGCTTTTTTATCTTAATGTATTAAGCTTTAACAAAAACAAATGCTGAAGCTGCAAGAGCTGCTTTTTGATCTAAGCCAGCATGTTGTACTGAACATGCTGAAATAGTCAAGCTGTATGTTTTGCTCATATTAGCATCATTATCACCATTAGGTGTTTTTGCTAAGAATGTTACAGTAAATGTAACAACCAATTCAGCTGATTTAACAACATCAGATCTTGTATCTTTGTCTGCGCCTGTGTTTGCTTGGCTGTTTTCATAAACATAAACATCAGTGTAATTAGTTTCAGTTGATTTTGCTACAGTTTCGCCACCAATTTTAACTTCTGTAAGTTCAAATTGATCAGCTGGCAAAGCTGCTGTATCAATTTTAAAGAAAACCCATGTACCACGATCAGAACCATCAGCATATGTGATTGTTGATTTAACTTTTTCGCCTGGTAACAAAGCTTTAGTATTACCTGTAAGAGTAACTGATTCAGCTGTTGTTGTCAACTTAATTTTACCTGTGGTGATAGTGCCAGACTTGTTGCCAGCATTAGCAGTAAAGTACGCGAAAGTGCCGCCGAAAGCGAGCATAGCAACCATAACGATTCCCATTATAGCGCGGCTATTTCGCCCCTATTTTATTTAATTATTTGTGAAAAATAATTAAATTTCAGTTTTAGGCGAAAATCCGCGCTGACTATTAAGAGACAAACCAATTTTAACTTTGTTAAAATTCTTTTTCCCTTAATGAATCCCTTTTGGTTAAAGCGGATTATGAAGTGTGCTTCGAAGTCGGTGCGTGGAAGTCTATTGGGTGGCCGCCCGCTGGCTATCAAGGGCGGAAACAATCTTTCCCCCTTGATGAATCCCCTTTGACTAAATAGGACTATTGAAGTGTGAAAGCGAATCAGTGTAAGGTTGGGGTTGTTCCTTTTCCCTGTAAACCTACCATTTTAGGCTTTGTAAGGGTATGAAATGTAGCCTGTTATTCCATTTGTATATTATAAAATATACAAATATGTAAGTCCATTTGTAGATTGAAAAATATACAAAAGCACCTTTAGGGCGTATGGTGGCTTGCTATTATGATTATTTACTTTGTAAAACACTGGATATTGCAATGCTTTTAAATTTTATGTTTGTGTTAATTGTTTGATTAAACTTCTATTATCTTTAGGTCGTGAGCGTCTTGATATACTATGTGATAACCGTCACTGAGTGGGTCTTCTGGGTCTAATGGTAGCCACTGGTGGTGTGTGCCTAATTCTTCAGGAACTGGGGCGTTATATGCGGTTGGTACGGCATAACATATATATTCAGGCTGGTTATCCTTATAAATTGCACCAAGGCAGTAAGTGTTGCTTCCTTCGGATATTGTTACAAAACGGCTATTTTCAATTCTATTGTTAAGTTCTTCACATTCAGGAAAAGTTTTAAAAATATAATCAAATTGCGGTATAAGGCTTTCAATTATGCTTGGTGCTTTGTCTTTATCTTGGTTTTCATCAGTAGGAAGAGTTTGATTTTCTGTTGTTAGCTTAATTGTTTGACTCTCTTGGTTTGATTTGTTACTAGAAACATTTTTTTGCTTGTTAATGTTGTTGATATTATTTGTTTGTGGCTCTGCTTGTGGTTGTTGCGTGTAAAAGTATTCTTTATATTTACAACCAATGCAAGGATTTGCGTTGGTTGCAAATTCGTTGTTTCCACAATTATTTGTGGAATCAACATAATTGCGATTGGTGCAGGCATTTGCGTTGGTTGCAAATTCGTTGTTTCCACAATTATTTGCGTTGGTTGCGTCGTTACATTGATTTTGGCATGGTTGTTGGCCTTTGGTGTTAGATTGTTGATTCGCGCGATTTGGCTGGTCTTTTTTTGCGGCTGTTTCGCGGGCTGGGGTGATTTTGTTAGGACTGTAACAATTGTTTAGGTTGTTGGTGATAACTGATGTGTCGTCAAAATAATAACCGCCATATGTTCCTCCTGCTAAAAGTGGAGTGTTGTTATTTAAAGTGTCTACAACGGCGCAGTAAAAATCTGCGTTAATATCAAAATCTCCAACCAAAGAACTTATGTAGGCTCCGTCTTTAAACAACATGTTGCCTGCAAAAACTTGGTTGTTGTGATAAACGCCTAATTTTGCGTTTGCGTCCAAAGGGGCAAATGAATACAGGCGAAGTTTGGTTGTTAATAAATCGTTTTCTTGTGTTAAGGTTAAAATTGCTCTGCCTGATTTGTTGTCAGTTTGTGATTGTAGAATCATTGTTTTGCTTTTCATATTTCTATTATACTTTTCAAAAGTAAAGCATATTACAAGAATTTTAGGCTTATGCAGATATCTTTGTTAAAATTGCACTTTTCTTGTTGAAATTTAAGGGCTAAATGACAGTTAGAATAATCTATTTTGTTTGACAACCTTGCGTTTGTATGTTAATATTATGTAAGCGTGAATTGGCGGCGTGTTTTTGTGTTGCTTATATTAAAATTTGCATATTAGTTTACGCTTTTGGCAATAATTTTGAGACGAGGATATATGAAAAAGTTTTCTAATTTTGTTATTTGTTTATTATTGTGTGTCTTTGCAATTGGTCTTGTTGGCTGTGGCAAAGATAAAGGCAATGGTTTTAGCCCCGCAACTGAAGAAACCGTTGTAGGCAACGGTGGCATGGTTGTTAGGAAAGGTGAATATGTTTACTTTGCAAATGGTTTTCAAAATGTTAGCGAATTAACTGAAGATCAACGCGACAGTGCTTACACAAAAGGTGGACTTTATGTCGCTAAACTTGAAAATGACGAATTTGTGCGTGATGAAGATGGTTATTTAGTTAGCGATAATTTGCGTCAAGTAAGCACAAAGCTTGCTGGTTATGATGCAACTGACCTTTATGTGTTTGGTGATTACCTTTATTTTGTAAGTCCAAGCACAAAGCAAGAATCTGGTAAGTTAACTGAAAGTGAGTGGGCAAAAGATAGGTCTGTTTTCTATCGTGTTAAACTTAACAATTTTGATAAAATTGAAGAACTTTACCAAGCAAATGTTAAACATGAAAATTTAAGTTATCAATATTACAATAAAAATGGCAAAACCTACCTTTTGGTTCATGAAAAAGGTGAAGATTTAAACGGCGACGGCAACACAGATAGGCTTTTGCGTATTGATGTTCAAGCAAAAAAGAAAAAGGACAAAGTTAAAGTTGTTGCTTCAAATGTAACAAGTTTTGTGTTTGGTGCAAATAAAGAAGATAACGCTTTTGACCGTGTTTACTTTGTTGAAAAAGCAGACGAAAAATACAATTTATATCGTTATGATGTTTCAAAAAATGAAAAAACAACAGTTATTGACGGTTCGACAACTGAAATTGTGGCAAAATTTGTAAGTGAAAATTATGTGTTTATCACTCGCACAGATGGTAGCACAACACGTATGCAACGTGCTGAAATTGGCGGTTCATTTAGAGATATGATGCCAGATGCAAGTGAAGATGCCGTTGGAACATTATTCTTAATGCCAAATGGTGCTGACCTTATGAGTGTTGTTAAAAACAAATTCCAATTTTATTTGGCTGGCAACCAAACTGTAAGCCCTAGATACATTGAAGATACCGATAGCGACAGCGTTTCAACAATCAATGTTATCGGCTTTGCAAATGGTTCTATCGTTTATTATGATAATAACAACAAACTTAAAATGGTAAGTTATAGTGAGTTTTTGGCTGGTAACACTCCAACAATCCACTATCTTGCAAAAGTTGAATTTAATGCTGATTATTTAGATATTAATGGTGGCGACCTTTATTACTGCACAGGTGAAAATGCTGGTTACTTATTCAAAATTGATTTAGTAAACAACACAGCAGAAGAAGGCAAAGCAGAAGGTGAAATTGTTGGCGTTTATTTGGACGCTGACAAACCAACAGACGAAGAAGACGCAGACTAATTAACCTTATTTGCTGACAATTTGTTTGGTGGTTCAATTATGTTGATATTGTTATGATTGAAAACATAATAAAATTAAAAACTAAAAAACAATTTATTTTACAAACTCTCACAAATGTGATTGGCTGTTAAGTAAATAAAAAACGGACAATTTGATGTCCGTTTTTTTGTTGTGCTTGATAGGTTAAAATTTACTTTTTTTCTTTTTCAATTCTAATTCACGTTTTTGTTTTTCTTTTTCTTGCTTTAACTTGCCAAGTTGTTCATATTTTTTAGCCGTCATTTCACGTGCTATCATGATTTTTGTTTCGCTTGTTGGAGTGAGCTCTTTGCAATAACGTGTTAATTTGCTTACTAAATCTTCAAGATATGGATTTGTGCTTTCGCCACTATGTTGATAGATTGTAAGAATATTTGCACCAGTTTGCACGCCTGTGAAATGGTCTGTGTAAATATCTTTATCAAATGAATAAGTCATTTTAAAGCCGATACCATTTGTGCTTTTATATTCTTCACTCACAGTTTGAATTGTGTAGGCTGGTTTAAGTTTTTGCATCAAAAATTCAGGGTCAAAGTTAACGCCAGAGATAAACATGTTTTTAAAGTTATCAATTAAAAATTGTTTATGCTTCATTAAATGGTCATGCGGCTTAATAAGTTTGCTGAAATGCTTATAAGTGGAGCGGAGTGTGAGCCTGCTGGTTGAGCTGATTTTTTCAGTTGCCATATTAAGTTCACAAAAATTACCAATTTGTGTTTTAAAAAGAACAATGTTTGATTTAAGCAGTGCAAAATCGTCTGTATCATAATAGGTAAATGTCTTTTTAATTTTGTCTTCAAAGTGCATTGCATACTTATCAAAAAAAGCATTTAGTTCCAAAACCGCTGCTTTGGTTTTTTCACTAAACATGATAAATCTGCGTTTTTGATAAATTACATCTAAACTTTGCATTTTAACCCCTTTTTGTTTAATAATAGTTTAGTTAAAATTGCCAAAAAAATCAAGAAAATGTAGAGTTTTTTTATTCTTTCTGCTATAATTTTTATATGAAATACAAAAAAAGCAAACTAAATGCAAAAATTAATACCAGTGTAAATAAGCCTGCTGATGATAATAGACCATTAACTGAAATTTTGCCAAATAAATTTTTGAATAGTATGAAAGTAATTTTAGGTGATGAATTTAATGATTTTTTATCGGCTTTAAATCAGCCAAAACAATCGGCAATATTTGTTAACAACAAAATTTCGGTTGATAAATTTAAGCAGATTGTGGACTTTGAGATTGAACCAGTGCCTTATGAAAACCGTGGTTTCTATGTTAATCAAAAGTTAGGCAAGCATCCATTGCATCATGCTGGTGCGTTTTATGTGCAAGAGCCAAGCGCTATGTTTACCGTAAATGCGCATCAATTTAAAGGGGACGAACTGGTGCTTGATATGTGTGCTGCCCCTGGTGGAAAATCAATTCAACTTGCAAATCGCGTGCCAAATGGTGTGGTGGTGAGCAATGAAATTAACAGAGAAAGATGTGGCATCCTGTTTTCAAACATTGAACGCATGGGGCTTAAAAATGTTATTGTTACCAACGATACTCCGCAAAACATAGGTGAAGCATATGCTGGTTGTTTTGATGTTGTGCTGGTTGATGCACCTTGCAGTGGTGAAGGCATGTTCAGGCGTGGTGAGCAAGTGGTTAAAGAGTGGAACAAAACCTTGCCACAAATGTGTGCTGATCGTCAAAAGCAAATTTTAGATTCAGCTGACAAAGCGTTGAAACAAAATGGATATTTAATCTATTCCACTTGCACATATTCGTTAGAAGAAAATGAACAGACTGTTAAAGCCTTTGCTGAAAAATACAATTACAAACTTTGCAAAATCGATGCAGACTTGCCACGTGGCATTGATATGCCAGAAGCAGTGAGATTGTATCCGCACAAAGTGAAAGGGGAAGGGCAGTTTGTTGCAGTGTTGCAGAAGGCAGGTGAAAACGATAGTGTGTCTTCTGCAAATTTACACACTAAAAATTGTTCTTTGGCTAGCCAGTTTGTTCAAAGTTGTTGTGGTGTAAATTTAGATTGCATGGAGTATGGCAACTTTGCATACATTGTGCCAAACACAAATTTGATAAAGCGTGGAGTGAATTACTACTCTCTTGGTGTGCGTGTTGGCTGTGTGAAAGATAAAAGATTTGAACCTGCGCACAATTTCTTTTCAGCATTTGGCGGCGATTTTAAGATTAAATACAATTTAGATTTTGGTTCAACTGAGGTTTTAAAATACCTTAAAGGTGAAACTGTAGACATTAATTTGCCTGATGGTTGGGGTGCTTTTCTTATTAATGGTTGTGCGGTTGGTGGTTTTAAAATGGCTGGCGGAAAGTTTAAAAATCACTATCCAAAAGGGCTTAGAAGTTTAAGTTAAGTTTGATTGTGGAAGATATAATAAGCCTTTAAATTTATAAAAAATTTAAAATAATTGGTGAAAATTGATAAAAAATTAACTTTTTTTGTTAAAATTTGCCAATTTTTTTATTTTTTTTAAAAAAAATTTAAAAAAGGTATTGAAAAAACGAATAGTATGAGATATAATAAGCGCGAACAAACAAAAAGGAGATTTATTTTTTATGGAATGGCAAGCATTTGTAGGTGTTATTGCAATTATCGGTATTGTTATTGTTGTAGGTGGCTTAATTGCGTTCTTAGGCCATGTTATTATCGGGGCTTTTGATAATGAAGACCGCTCAACAAAACAACCTAAGCAAGAAGTTATGGATTACACACAATATAAACAAAATTTAATTGAGAATAAGGCTGAAGCAGAAAAGCAACAAGATTATGACTTTGAAGCAATCGATATGGCTAAGGCTCAAAAAGAACAAGATATGCTTAAAGAAAACAGCAAAGAAGATGACTTGTTCAAACTTGTTGAGGATAATGACTCTAACTTAGAAGAAATTGAAAACAGATTGAAAAACGAAAACGCTGAAAATAAAGAACCAGAAATGCCAGCAACTGAAGTTAAAACTTTGGAAGAAGCACCAATGGCTGTTGAAGAAAATGCAACAGAAGATGAAGGCGAAGACGTTGATGTTCAAAACTTGTTAGACGAAATTAACAATCAAGTCGTTGACGAAGAAAAAGCAAAAGAAGACGAAACTAAGGAAGAAGAAAACCCAGTTTTGGCTGCTTATGACATTGACAAAATTTTAAAGGAATCAAACGAAGCAACTGAAGAAGAAACAACTAAAGAAACAGACGAAGAAGAAAACAAGACTGAAGAAGTTGCCCCAGTTGAAGAAAATAAAGAAGTTGAAACAGAAGAAACAACTGAATCAACCAAAGAAGTTGAAGAAGAATCATCAGAAACTGAAGATGACTCAACAAAACAAGAGTTGGAAGAAGCAAACAAACGTATTGCTGAACTTACATCTCAAATTGCAAATCTTAACAAACAAATAAATGAACAGCCAGAACAACAACCTGAAGTTGTAACAATCGATATGACCGAAGAAGAGTGCTTAAACCGTATTGCTGTTTTGGAAGAACGTTTGAAAAATGCTAAAAAAGATTATAAGATCAATATGAAGGAATATCGTCCTTTGAAAAAAGTGATGACAGACCTTGAAAGATACCAAACAAAACTTCGTCGTAAAGAAGCAATCGTTGCTAAAAAGAAAGTTGCTTTGTATGGTGTGAACAACTATGTTGATATTGATAAAGAAAAAGCAGAAAAACTTGCTAACGAACTTGAATTGCTTGACGGTTTGAGATTGAGCGTTAATCACTGTGAAGATGTTATCAATGCTAACAAAGACCGCTTCCCAATTTTGGAACATACAAACAGCATTTTGGAAGAACAAATTGCTCAACTTGAAGCAGATTTGGAACAAACAAACTTAACCCTTCAAAAAATCCGCGAACGCGAAGGTAAGGGCGAAGGTGAAAATAACCAATAATCTAAAAGCGAATAAAAAATAATAAAAGTTAAAAAATCCACAGAAAATGTGGATTTTTTTACACTTTATTTAAAATTAATTATTTTTTATAGTGTTTTTTAATGTTAAACAAATAATTAATTTAATTTGTCTATTTTTATATTTTATTGTATAATACAGTCATAATTGGTGGTGAAAACGTGCATAATAAAGATATGGGGTTAACATCAAAATTTGGATTAAAACGTATGAACATTTTCCACAAAAAATACAAAATTGGTTTGTGTTTAAGTGGTGGTGGAACACGTGGATTTGCACACCTTGGTGCATTTAAAGCTTTTGCTGAATATGGTATAAAATTTGACGCTGTTGCTGGTGCAAGTGCTGGCAGCCTTTTTGGTGCTTTGTATGCAAGTGGGCTCAGTTTTGAACAGATTTATGAAATGTCTAACCAAGTTAAACAAAGCGATTTAATAAAGCAAAAATTTGGCATTTTGCCTTCAAGTATGGATATGTTGGCTGAAACTTTGGATAGAGTTTTGCCAATCAAACGCATTGAAAATTTGAAAGTGCCATATTATGCTGTTGCAGTGGATTTAAAAACTGGCAAACAAGTGGTGTTTAACACGGGGAAATTGAATAGCGTTATCACTGGCAGTTGTGCAATTCCTGGCGTGTTTTTGCCTGTTAAATATAGAGATATGACCTTGATTGATGGCGGAGTAAGGAACAATGTTCCGTCTGACGTTTTATATAAAAATGGTTGCGATTTTGTTATAACAATAGACTGCAACTCAACACGCGGCGGTGGCACTGAAAGCAATAAATTATGGACGCAATTTGTAACCAGCATTGGCATTATGATGGTTAACAATTCAAAGCAAGGGCTTATGTGGAGCGACCTTGTTATTTCCCCTGATATGGCACGTTTTAACTCGCTTAAACTTGAAAATAAGGACGATATGATTAAGGCTGGTTATGACGCCGTGGTTAAGGCTATGCCTGAAATTGAAAAGATATTTTTGGGTAAACACAAAAGAAAATGGATAGACAAAAGAAAGCAACAAATTTGGTAAAAAATGTTAAATTTAACAAAAAACACAGCAAAATAACCAAAATTATTGCACTTTCAATAATTATTTTGGTTTTAGGCATGCTGTGTTTGTTTTTTAATGCGTTGAATCCTGCGATTGTGGCTTGGCTTAAAAATGATTTTGCTTGCGTGAGTGTGAAAGATAATTTGCTTGTACATTTTATAAATGTAGGGCAAGGTGATGCAATAGCAATCAATCTGCCAGACGGTAAAACGGCAATTATTGATGCTGGCCCTGCCAACGCAAGCAATGTGCTTGTGAAATATGTGCAAGAAAAAGTTTTAAACAATAAACATAACAATATCGTTGACTATTTAGTGCTTACACACGCTGATGCTGACCATATTGGTGGTGTGGTTGGCTTGCTTAATGCGTTTGATTTTAAAACAATTTATATGCCTATTGTTGAAAGCAGTTCGGCAACCTATGTAAATTTGACCGAAGCAGTGGAAAAAGAAAATTGCAATGTGGTTGTAAATCATAATCAAATTGAACTTGATGCAGGTTGTTTGTTAAAAATATTTAAACCGCTTGATTATACTGGCACTAACAACACTTGTTCACTTATTAAATTGGAATATATGGCAAAATCATTTTTATTTACTGGCGATTTGGAAGCAAAAGGTGAAAAAGATTATGTTAATTTGCTTGGCGATGAATTAGATATTGATGTGCTTAAAGTTGCACACCACGGCAGTAAATATTCAACTTGTGAAGAATTTTTGGCGGCAACCACGCCTAAATATGCAGTGATTTCAAGCGGAAACAGGTATGGACACCCAAACCAAGAAACTCTTGATAGGTTGGAAGCAGTGAATTCAAACATTGTACGCACTGACACAGTTGGCAATGTTATGTTTGCAGTTGGTGAGAATTATAATTTAGATTTGCTTACTGGGGAATATGCGGTTTCTGGTTTTATATTTGACTACCGCTATATGGTGCTGATTGTTGACACTATTTTGGTGGTTGAAATTATAATTATTGCAACAAAAAGGCGTAAAGTTAACAAGCATAATTAAAGAAAAATAAAAATTTTTAAAAATGTTAAAAATTAATGTATATTTAAAAAAATTGCTCACATATTAATAATGTAAGGCAACCCCTTACACATAAGAGAGATAGTCTTATGCTCAAAAAAAAGCACAATAGTTTGAACGTGATTAAATTGGCATTAGCCAACACTGGCGTTCTTAGAAGATTTGTGTTTTCGAGTGTAAATCAACATCTCTCTTTTTCATTGAATATTTGGTATAATAAGAGATGTTTTAATGCCCTTTTAGATACACTAGACTGAGCAACAGTTGCTGCGCTTGGTGTGGCAAAGAAATCAGTCGTTGATGTTAATTATAATATAAAAAAATCCACAAAAATTGTGGATTTTTTGTTTTGAGATTGTCTGCACAATAGTGCAAGGGTAAACAACACAAGTTCGGCTTAACGTTTGCTGAATTGTGGTGCTTTACGTGCTTTGTGTAAACCGTATTTTTTACGTTCTTTCTTACGAGCGTCACGTGTTACGAAGCCTGCTTTTTTAAGTTCACTGCGAAGTTCTGGGCGATATTCCATCAATGCACGTGTGATGCCGTGACGAAGTGCACCTGCTTGACCTGCTTTACCACCGCCATAAATGTTAGCAACAATGTCAACATTATTTTCAGTTTCAGTTAAAACCAAAGGTTGTTTAACGATTGTGATAAGAGTGTCAAGGTCGAAGTAATCTTTTAATTCTTCACCATTAACTTTAATTGAGCCTGTGCCAGTTGTTAAACGAACACGAGCAACTGAGCATTTCCTGCGACCAGTACCCAAGAATTCTTGAGCCTTAACTTTTGCTTTTGCAGGGGCTTTTTTAACTGTTTTTGTTGTTTTAGTTGTTTTTGCAACTTTCTTTTCTTCAACTACTTCTGCCATTAGTTTTTACCTCCGTTCCAGATTTCAGGTTTTTGGGCTTGGTTAACGTGCTCAGCACCTTTATAGATGTGGCAGTGTGTTGCCATTGTGCGACCCAAACTATTTTTTGGAAGCATACCTTTAATTGCTCTCATCAAAGCAACATCGCTTTGTTCAGCCATCATTTTCTTGTATTGAATCAATTTCAAACCTGATTGATAGCCTGAGTAACGTTTGAAGTATTTTTGTTCTTCCTTTTTACCTGTTAAAACAAGTTTATCACTGTTTATAATAATAACATTGTCGCCACAGTCAACATTTGGTGTGAAGGTTGCTTTGTGTTTACCACGAAGAAGGCTTGCTGCTTCTGCTGCAACACGGCCAAGAACTTTGCCTTCAGCATCAATGATGTACCATTTCTTTTCAACAGTGGCGTTATTTGCCATAATTGTACGCATTGTATTTCTCCTTATAAAAATTAAATTTAATCTAAAATTTGTGATACATAAAACACAATCAAGTGTTTTTAACAAAATGGTTTATGTTTTTGCAACATATATCATTTTGCTGTTTGTGGCCTTATTTCGCGTTCAGGCCAATGTTAAGGCAAAATCTCCCGTGTGGCAGGAAAAATCGCACTTAACGCGCAATACTAGATAATTATATAAGAAACAAAATAAATTGTCAATACAATTAAACAAAATTTTAAATTAAAATTCGCCTTTTAAATTTGACATAAATTATCTTAAACAGCGTTGAATTTTGTTTGTTTTTGTGCCGTTGGTTTGCTATAATTAAGGTGTTTGATGTGAAATTATCAATTAATTTTGCAACAAATTTGTATTACAACTATACTTAAAAGGAAAAGAAAATGGATTTAACAAAACAACTGGCATACGAATTCAATTTGAAAGAAGTGTATGCTGAAAACATCATCAATTTGATTGATGAAGGCAACACAATACCATTTATTGCTCGTTATAGAAAAGAAGCACATGGTGCGTGTGATGACCAAGTTTTGCGTGATTTTGCTGATAGGCTTAATTACTTGCGTAACTTGAACAAGGAAAAAGAAAAAGTTGAAAAGGTGATTAAAGAGCAAGAAAAGTGGACAGACGAAATTGCTTTGGCACTTGAAAATGCACTTACTCTCACCGAAGTGGAAGATATTTATAGACCATATAAACCAAAACGTAAAACAAGGGCAACTGTGGCTATTGCAAAAGGGCTTGAACCACTTGCTGACGCAATTCAAGCACAAGATTTAACTTGCCCAGTTGAAGAAATTGCAAAAGATTATGTAAGCGAAGAAAAGGGCGTTAAAAACGTTGAAGAAGCCATCGCTGGTGCAAAAGATATTATTGCTGAACGTATAAGTGATGATGCTTCTTTACGTAAAACTTTGCGTGAAATTATTGCCAAAAAGGCACAAATTAAAGCCGTTTGGGACGAAGAAAAAGACACAAACAAAACCTACGAAAATTATAAGGACTTTTCAGGCGAAGTGGCTAAACTTCCAAGCCACCGCATTTTGGCACTTAACCGTGGCGAAAAGGAAGATTGTTTGAAAGTTGATATTGAAATCAACCCAAAACTTACAATCACTGAAATTGAAAAAGCATATAAAAAAGAGAACGAATTTACAAATCAAATTATGCTTGACACAATAGAAGATAGTTATGATAGATTGTTGTTCCCTTCACTTGAAAATGAGTGTCGTAGGGCTTTAACTGATAGGGCAAATGAACAAGCAATCAAAATGTTTGAAGTTAACTTAAAACCATTGTTGCTTCAAGCACCACTTAAAAACAATGTTATTATGGGCTATGACCCTGGTTACTATAACGGCTGTAAAATTGCAGTTATTGACACAAAAGGTGATGTGCTCGACACAGCAGTTGTGCATCCAACTCCACCACAAAATAGGGTTGAAGAAGCAAAGAAAAAATTAACAGAAATGATTGTGCGTAACAATGTTGACATCATTGCAATCGGTAACGGCACAGCAAGCAAAGAAAGTGAAATTTTGGTGGCAGATTTGATTAAAACTTGTCCACGCAAAGTTAGTTATGCAATGGTTAACGAAGCAGGTGCTTCTGTTTACAGTGCTTCAAAACTTGCTGCAAAAGAGTTCCCTGATTATGATGTAAACTTGCGTAGTGCGGTTTCTATTGCACGCAGATTGCAAGACCCACTTGCAGAACTTATCAAAATTGATGTTAAATCAATCGGCGTAGGGCAATATCAACACGATATGCCACAAAACCGCTTGACAGAAGTGCTTACAAACACTGTTGAAGATTGTGTTAACAGCGTTGGTGTTGATCTTAACACTGCTTCTGTAAGTTTGTTGAGTTATGTTTCTGGCATTTCAAACAGTTTGGCAGAAAATATTGTTGACTATCGTAGCCAAGTTAAACACATCAACGACCGTAGCGAACTTATGAACGTTAAAAAGATGGGACCAAAAGCTTATGAACAATGTGCAGGTTTCTTGCGTATTACTGACGGCGACAACATTTTGGATAACACCGCTGTTCACCCAGAAAGTTATAATGCAGTTGAAAAATTGCTTGCATTGTTCAATTTAACAGACGAACAAATCAAAACTGGTGGCTTAACTTTGTTGCCAAGTTTGATTGATAAGAAAGGCGAACAATCAGTTGCTGACGCAATCGGTGTTGGTGTGCCTACTTTGCAAGATATTGTTAAAGAACTTTTAAAACCAGGCCGTGATATTCGTGAAGATATGCCATTGCCAGAGTTGCGTAGTGATATTCTTTCAATGGAAGACCTTAAACCAGATATGGTGCTTGATGGTGTTGTTCGTAATGTTATTGACTTTGGTGCATTTGTTGATATCGGTGTTCACCAAGATGGTTTGGTGCACATTTCACAAATCAGCAACGCTTATATTACACACCCAAGCGAAGTGCTTAAAGTTGGTCAAAAGGTTAAAGTAAAAGTGCTTTCAGTTGACCTTCAAAAGAAACGTATTTCACTTACAATGAAAGGCATTGAATAAAACATATTTATATTGTTTTGCTTATAATATTATTTTAGTAAGTGGCAATATAAACTAATTTGTTTTGCATATTTTGCATTTTTCACATGTGTAGTTTGTTGTTAAACGCAGCAATAAAAAACTTATTACAACATTAATAAAAACTCACCAAAATATGGTGAGTTTTTTGCTGCATAAATGAGTAAAAAAGTGATAATATATTTGAAAAAATGTTGGTTGTTATGGTTATTAAAAAGTGATAATTAAAAAGAAAAAATCCACAATGTTGTGGATTTTTTTATGTTTATTAATTTGCTTCTAAGCCATTTTATAATCGAATGCTTCAAATATTGCGTCCATAACAACATTGCATTTGCCTAATACTGTTGTTTGACCATTAAGACGATCTTTTAATTTAGCTTGTTCGCTACCAATAACATAAGCACGGAAGGTAAGAGTGATAATTGTTGATTGATAAGCATTGCCCATTTTTTCATGCAATTTAAGTTTACCTTCAGGAATAACAGTGATTGTTTTATCTTCTTCTCTTTCTGGTACGGCAATAGGTGTGCTGATCATTAAATATCTAAAATCTGTGTCATATTCTTCGTTTGTATAGCGGCCATCAAACCAAGTTGTATCACCATGAATGCCAATAAGTGGATTTGACAAATCATAATTTGTGATTTCTTGTTTATAGTCAGGGCTGTTAGGGTCATTATTCACAGCTTTAACAGTGTAAACAACGGCGATATAAACTGGAACATTTGATGAGTTTGTAACAGTTAAAGCGGTGTTTGGAAGCACTTGCCCTGGAATATAATAACTGTTTGTGTTTAAAATTTCACTTGAACCGCTTGTGCCGTCTGAACCGCCAGCGCGCATTTCAATTTTAAGGTTTGCCATTTTAACAACACCTGAAATTTTTGAACTTTTTTGGCTGTAGTAAGCATAGACACCACCAAACACACAAGTTAAAAGCAGAAGTATTGCTAAAACGATAATTGTTAATGTTTGCCCTGATAATTTCTTTTTTGTCATTTTTACCCCTAAATAATGATTTTTGAAATTTATATGTAAAGCTTTTGATATTCAAAAGCACTGATAACTTATTTTATTTTAGAGAATATTTTAATCAAAGTCAAACGGAAATGTTGATAAATGTTGAAAATTTAAAAATTATTTAAAAAAAGTTTGAAATAATAAATTTTTTTGCGAATGTTGTCGCATTTTTGCAGATTTAAAGCATGAAAAATGATTGCAATGTATTCTGGCATTGCATAAAAGAAAATCAAATCAAAAAAATCTGTTAAAAATATGAAAAATACAGGGACTTAGAACACTAAATATAACAAAATTTAAAATGCTGTATCTATAACGCAAGTCAAGTGATTTGTAAAAGCCATTAGGGCAACAAAAAAACGCACACTGACATAATAATCTATTTTATTGCGGCACATCGGTTTAAATTTAAGCGTAGTTGCCTAATTAAACAAAATCATCGGTAATAAAATTTTTGATTATTTTTATAAATTGACAGCAACTTGGAGGGCTGTTTTCACGCCAGTAATGCGATAATTGATGTTTTAATTCAGTGTCCCACTTGACACTGATAATATTACGGATGTCGCGTTCAACGGTGCAATCGTTTTTACAATATTTTTTGGCAAGGCGAGGGTAAATCTGCCTTGAAAAAGACTGTATTGCGGCATTATCCTGTATCATTTTCCTTAAAATTTCACTTAAATAATAGAACGCTATATAATTCGAGCCAATACCTAAATCTTTTAATCGTTTGTTGATTAAATGATTTTTTAAAATATGTCCAAAATAATCCGTTTCTTTACACATAAAATTTCCATTTAATGGTTGTGAAAAAATTTGTTAATCCTTTTTAGAATTAATTACAAAACCAAAATTATTGTTAAAAATTTTGCCGTTTTTAACGCGCCAATGACCATATGATATCACTTTTTAAAATACTAGTCAAACAATTTTGTACAATATTTTATATTTTTGTACAAAATAATTTATTTTTGTAAAAAGTTAAATTTTGATACTTGAAAAATTCAACATTAAATAATGCAAAAAGCAAATTAAAACATAAAACCATTTGGTTTGCATAACTTGACCAAGCCGTCAATAAATTAATGTATGAGCAAAATTTGGATTGTTATGCTAATTTCCAGCCTGGTTATGCTTTGCTTTGTTGCCCCTGGCAAAGTGGTTGGCACAATGATGGAAGCAAGCAAAATGGGCGTTACAATGTGCATAGAATTTATTGGCATTTACGCCGTTTGGATGGGTATAATGCAAGTTATGGATGATTGCAAACTCAGCCATAAACTTTCAAAAATATTAAGCAAACCAATCCGCCACATTTTTGGCAGAACAGATGAAGAAACTGAAAAAAATATTTGCTTGAACATTGCATCAAACATTATTGGCATAGGCAGCGCAGCCACTCCATTTGGCATAAAAGCAATGCGTGGTTTAGACAAGGGCGACAGCAAAGCCACAAGGGCAATGATAATGTTGGTTGTGATAAATTCAACAGGTATTCAACTTTTGCCAACAACGGTTATAGGCATGCGCGCTATGGCTGGCAGTGTGAGTCCAAGTTGCATATTGTGGCCAACCATTGTTTCAACCTTTGTGCCTACTTTGCTTGGCATTTTGCTTGTTGCAAGTTTTTATAGAAGGCGGAAAGCAAATGGCTGATTTATTTATTCCTGTTTTGATTGCCAGTGTTATGCTTTATGCTTTGATAAAAAAAGTGGATGCGTATTCAAGTTTTGTTGCAGGGGCAAAAGGGGCATTGCCACTTATGGCAAGTTTGATGCCATTTATCATTGCAATGTTTGTTGCGGTGGAATTGTTCCGCCACAGCGGGCTTAGTGCTATTTTGTGCAATTTTTTAGCACCAGTTTTTCGCTTTTTAGGCATTCCTGTTGAGATTTGTGAATTAACACTGATACGTCCGTTCAGTTCAAACGCTGCATATGTTTTGTTGCGTGATATTTTTGCAAAATATGGTGTTGATAGTTATATTGGTAAGTGTGCAAGCGTGGTTATGGGCAGCAGCGACACGATTTTTTATGTTAGTTCAATATATTTTGCTTCCACAAAAGTTAAAAAAACTGGTTTAACAATACCTATCGCTTTGGTGTGCAATTTGGCATGTGCAATCATTGCTTGCTTTTGTTGCCGCTTTATTTGATTATATGAGATTAATATATGCGCCGCGCGTGAAAACTTAAACAAATTCCGCTTTGTAAAAATAAAGTTGAAACCAAGCAATCACAAACAAAATTTAACACAAAACCAAAAGCAAATTAATGTTAACAGCCTTAAAGTGAAATATAAAAATTTGGCATATAATATAAACCGATTACAACACAATATGTGGTATAAATGAACCAAATATATCTTGTTATATATAAATAATACTTGCAATTTGCGTTTTGGTGTGCTACAATAGCCAAGCGTTATGAAACAATATTTAGAAGTTATGTTAGATGCATTAATCGACACGGCAAAAATTTTGCCGCTTCTTTTTGTTGTGTATTATTTAATTGAATTGTTTGAATATAAACATTCTAAAAAATTCAGCGAAAACAAATTTTTAAAAGGTAAACTTAGCCCTTTGTTTGGTTCGTTGATAGGTAGCGTGCCACAATGTGGTTTTTCAATTGTGTCCACAGATTTATTCACAAAAGGTTCAATATCAGTTGGTGCATTGATAGCGGTATACATTGCAACCAGTGATGAAGCAATTCCACTTATCTTGGCAAATCCAAGCCAAATTTTGTGGTTGTTGCTGTTGATGGGCATAAAAATTGTGTACGCAACTGTTATTGGTTACATTGCAATAGGGCTTTATAATCTTATATTTAAAAAGCATAAACTTGTGCATGTTGAAACTGCTCCAGAACAAGTGATTGATGAGCATAATTCACACCAAGAGCATAATGAAGCTGTGAACATGGAATCAGCACAAGCGGAAGTTGCACAAGAAAATCATGTAGAGCAAAAGCATGGCCATCACACAGGGCATGGCTGTTGCCACCATGATGTTGAAACAAAAACCTTTGATTGGTTACATCCATTGTTGCACTGCCTTAAAATTGGTGCGTTTATATTGGTTATCAACATTTTATTCGGTTTTATAACTGATATTTGGGTTGGACATGAAAGATTGACAGCTTTCTTGCAATCAAACAAATATTTGCAACCTATTTTAGCTGTGCTTATTGGTTTGATTCCAAACTGCGCTTCAAGTGTTGTTTTGACACAATTGTTCTTGCAAGGGCAAGGTTTTAGATTTGGTGCGCTTGTGGCAGGGCTTTGCGTGAATGCTGGCTTAGGTTTGGTTATGTTGCTTAAACAAAACAAAAGTTGGAAAGAAAATTTGTTTATAATAAGCGTTATGATTGTTGCAGGCATTGCAATCGGTTACGCTTTGATATTCATTTAAAATCAGCATGTCTAACAAAGAATATTAAATAAAATTGCGGGCTATTTATGTCCGCTTTTTTTATGCTTTTTATGCTTTAATATTGTTTTTTCAGGTCTGGTTAAATAAATTGTTAAGCATAATGTTAAATTTAGTCTTGTTTGTTTTTGTGCCAAGTTGCGCTGTGTGGCGTTAAGCTAAAATATTGTTTGCAGTTAAGATTGTAACATGAGAGTTTTTTGCATATTTATTGCACCATAGCAGATACTAATGCAAAGGGGGAAATATGGAAAAAGCAGATTTACAACTTTTAAACCGCATATTTCAAGATGCACAAGTTGGCATGCTTTCAATAGATAAGGTGCTTAAAAAATTGGAGGACGAAAAACTTAAAGCCCTGTTCAAAAAACAGTTTGATTATTATCAAAAATTTGGCGAAAAGTGTAACGCACTTGCGGTGGCGGATGACCAAGAGATTAAAGAAAATGGATTTTTTAAAAAGTTAAAGCAAACAACCATGATTTATTTTTCATTGTGGGCAGATAAAACACCGCGTCATATTGTTGAAATGATGATAACTGGCACAGTTATGGGTATTGTTGACGCAATAAAAGCTGAAAAAGATTTTAAAACCAAAAACGAAGAAATTAAAAATCTTGTTGTTGAATTTAAGCAAATGCAAGAAGAATTTTACGAAAAATTGAAAAAACAACTTGCCAAAGTTTAAAAAATTTTTGATGGGGGAATATATGGAAGAACAGGTTAACGCATACATTGAATTTTTGGCAGGATTTGGTGTGGTCCAAAAGCCAGATATGCCAAAGTTTGATGTGTCAGCATATACTGAAAATGAATACGTTAGGGCGATTAATAGCATAGAGCAAGACTTTGAATTTGCCGATAGCATCAATTTAACCGAACAGTATTTAAAAGGAGAATAATGGAAATTAACCGTGGCGACATCTTCTATGCTGATTTAAGCCCAGTGGTTGGCAGCGAACAGGGTGGTGTTCGTCCAGTTTTGGTTGTCCAAAATGACGTAGGCAACAAGTTCAGTCCAACGGTGATTATTGCAGCAATCACAAGCCAACTTAGCAAGGCAAAATTGCCAACACATATTGAACTTAACCACGTAAAATATAATTTGCCAAAAGATAGTGTTGTGTTGTTGGAACAAATACGCACACTTGATAAACGCCGACTGCAACAAAAGGTGAGCAGCATAGATGCTTCCACCATGCAGCGCATAGATGTTGCCATTTTGGTATCGTTAGGTATAACCGCTTAGTTAAAGCGGTTTTTTCTTTTAAATTGCAAAAACAAATTTTATTTTTAAGTTTTTTTAAGCAATGGTTTAAAGTTATACTTAATAGAAATATAAAGTTAATTTTTAAGTTTCAATAACATAAAAAATGTGCAATAAAAAGGGCGGTGATTAAATCACACGCCCTATAAGTTCGTCCATTGATATGTTTAGATAGTCCGCCATTTTTAAAAGATTATCGTAACGTGGTGCATTTTTCAAATTAAACCAAGAATATTCATGTCCATCACTAAAACCACAATCTTTAAAAAGCCTATACTTTGTTATATGCTTGTTGTTTAAAATGTTTTTTATGTTTGTATCAAAAGGTACAATGCTCTTGGTGCGAACGATTGTATCTTCATCAGTTCTTCCAATTAAGTAATCTATGGTAACATTATAAAAATCTGCAATTTCAATTAAATTGTTTAAACTAGGTTTGGTTTCATCATTTAACCATTTGTATACTAGTGCAATGGAAATGTTTAAACTTTGAGCTAATTCTTTTTTCCCTTTGCCTTTTATAGATACCAACTCTTTTAATCTTCTCATAAAAGTAATATGTACGAGATTTTATAAAAAAATATAATTTTTCTCAAATTCCGTAGGTAATACGTTTGACATTATAAAAAGTTGTAGGTATAGTATTATTGTACAAAAATATTTTTGTACAAATTTAATTTGCAAATATTATCATTTTAGCAAAACATAGCAAAAAGGGGGATTGATAAGTAAACAGTTATTGTACAAAATTGATTATTAAAGTTTTCTTACACATTTGGTTTTGTACAAAAACACTTTACTTTAAATATTGGTTATGATACAATTTAGATATATGACAAGGGACGAATTAAACGATTTAAGCATTTTTGCTTTGCGTGAATTTGCACGCAGAACTGGTGTTTATGCACCAACAAGCAAAAAGAAAGAAGAATTAATAAATGATATTATAGACATAAGTGAGGGGCGCAAACAACCTCATATTGCAAAAACAAAGCAGGGCAGACCACCAAAAAATTATGGATACCCTTTTGCTGACACTTTTGTTGGTGTGCAACAACTAATTTATCAAACAAATTTAAATCAAGAAAGCCATTTTGATTATAATGAAAATTTAAAAACCGTTAATGGCTATGTTGAATTTAGCAACACAGGCACGGTTGTATGGTCGTTTATTAACCTTAAATTGGTATGCTTTAATATGTCAAATGTTGAAGCTGAAAGGTTAGGGGTAAGGACAGGTGATTTTGTAACTGCAAGCGTTGGTGGTGAAAATCATAACCAAGTTACAGAAATTTTGATGGTAAACAATTTGCCAGTTAAACAATTTATGCCACAACGCCCTGATTTTAGCCTTATTGAACATATTCCTGTCGATTCACCAATCAATTTTGGCGGCAGGTTTGCAGATTTTAAAGCAAATTATGGTGAAAGTGTTTATCTTTATGGTTCAAACAATTTGCAAAACTCTTTGGCTGCGGCTGAACTTCTTGAAAATTGCAACACAAATGCCAAAATTTATCTTAACATATCAATTGTCGATAAAAACCGCTTTGTGCTTAATCAGTTGTCGACTTGTGAAAAATTTGTTACAAGTTTTTCTGCAACAATTGAAGATGCAAGGCACACAGTTATGTTGGCAATTGAACGTGCAAAACGAATGATGGAAAGTGGACAAGATTGCACTATTGTTGTTGATGATGTGCAATCCATTCACAGCATAGATAATGAAGATTTTACACTTACAAAAAGTTTGATGTCTTTATCAAAAGCCAACCATAACAGTAGTGTAACATTGTTTGCACTTATGCCTCAAAACCATAGTTTAGATTTGTTTGAAAAACTTGCAGATAGGCGCTATAAAATTGTTGACCGCAACTTTGTGGCTGTTGAATAATCAACAAACAAATAGAATTAAAAGCACAACAAAGATAACAATTTGACTTGTTGTGTTTTTTGTATAATAAGTTTGTGGAAATTATTGAATTAATTGTGAGTGCTAATGAATGTTATTGTGGTGTTGGTTGCAATCTTGAATGCATTGAAAACTATTTTAAATCTAATAGTTGTGAATATCGCCATATTGAGGTTTTTGAACCAAACAAAACAGCAAAAACCTTTTCAATAAGCACGATTATATAACGCGAATGATCTCTCTTTTTAAAAAACTTTAAAACTATTGACTTTTTGGTATTTTTTATTGTATTATATTTATAGGTGAAAAAATGAGGTATCATACAATTCTCGCATACTATGTATACTAGCTTAATGTTGCACATTTGATGCAATATAAGTTTTTTGTGCAAAATAGAGAATTTGTATGGTTTTTTTATATTAGAATTAACATGTCGCCGCTTAAAAATAAAGTGCTGTTGCATTTAGATTATTATGTTACGCAGTGGTGAAAATTAAAGTTATTTGTTAAATTTAAAGCTATACAATCCATAAATATAAATTTTAAGAGGTATAGTATGATGATATTAAATGTAAATAAAATTACAAAGTCTTTTGGCTTTGGTGAAATATTAAAAGAAGTGTCTTTCACTATAAATGAAGGTGAAAAAGTGGCACTTGTTGGTGAAAATGGTGCTGGTAAATCCACACTTTTAAAAATTATAGCGGGTATTGAAACTTGTAAAAGTGGTGAAATCAGTTTTAAAAAAGGCACTAAACTTGAATATTTAGAGCAAGGTGATAACTTTGACGTTAAACAAGGCACATGTGATGAAATCTTACATTCTGCTTTTGAATATTTGCGTCCTATTGAACAAGAGTTAAAGAATTATGAGCAAGATATGGCTAATGTCGCCAATGCTGAAAATTTAGATGTGCTTGTTAAAAGATACTGTGCGTTGCAAGATAAATTTATTGCCCTTGGTGGCTACGATATAGAAAATCAAATCAACTATGTGATAAACGGTTTAAAAATAGATAGATCCCTTTTACCACGCGCTTTCAATACCCTTTCTGGTGGGGAACGCACACTGATTAACTTTGCAAAAATCCTTATAAGCAAACCTGACCTTTTGTTGTTTGATGAGCCAACTAACCATTTAGATATTGCGCGTATTGAATGGCTGGAACAATACATTAAAGATTACAAAGGCACAATAATAATTGTTAGCCACGACAGATATTTTTTAGATAGAGTTATTAACAAAATTATTGAATTAGATGAAGGCAAGATTAAAACATATTTCGGTAATTATACAAAGTATTTAGAGCAAAAAGAGGCTGAAGAAGTTAAAGAATTTGAACAATACAAACTGCAACAAAAAAAGTTTGAAGAAATGGAAAAGGCTATTCGCCGTCTTAAAGAATGGGGTGAGATGGCTGATAATCCAACATTTTTTAGGCGTGCAAAAGCCATCCAAAGCAATTTAGATAGGTTAAAAGAAAATGCAATAGAAAAACCAAAAGAAAAACGTGATTTGCCAATCAATTTTTCAAATTTGGGGCGAGCTGGAGATGAGGTTTTGCGTGTGAAGAATTTTTCACTTACAATTGGTGAAAAACAATTACTTAGCCATGCAAATTGTTTGATTACAAATGGTGAAAGAGTTGCAATATTAGGTAAAAATGGTTGCGGTAAAACCACATTTTTAAAAGCCGTGTTAGGTGAAATTTCAAATTGCGAAGGTGAACTTAAATTAGGTAATAACCAGCGTGTTGGCTATCTTTCACAAATTATAGAGTTTTATGATAACAGCCAGACATTATTATGGACATTTAAAAATGAACTTGGCATTGACGAACAGAGTGCAAGAAGTATTTTATATAATTTTCAATTTTATAAAGCAGATTGTGATAAAAAAGTTTGCAACTTGTCTGGTGGTGAAAAATTACGCTTAAAATTGGCAATTATGTTGCAAAGCAAAATTAATTTACTAATTTTAGATGAACCTACAAATCACATTGATATAACCACACGTGAAGTGCTTGAAGATAGCCTTAAAAACTTTAAAGGTACTATTATTTTTGTCAGCCACGACAGATATTTTATTAACAAGTTAGCAACAAAAATTTTGGAGTTTGATAATCGCCAAATCAAGACGTATGCAGGCAATTATTCTTACTATCAATCACAAAAATATAAAACTTAAGTTAATGAAAATCATAATAAAATTTGACCTTTAAAAATAAATTTGCTATCATTGCTCTATTAAAAGGTAAAAATATGAAAGCTGTTATTCAATTAGTTAAAAAATGCGTTTTATATAGTGATGGTGTTAAGCACAGTGAAATTGGCCATGGTGCGCTTATTTTGTTTGGTGTGAACAAAACAGACACAATTGATATGGTTGATAAATTTGCTGAAAAACTGCTTAAACTTAGGATTTTTAATGATGCTGAAGGTAAAACCAATTTGAACATTTTTGACACAAATGGTGAATTTATGGTTGTTAGCAATTTTACCCTGTACGGAGATGTTAAAGGCTATAATCGTCCTTGCTTTATGATGTCTGCCAGCCATGAACAAGCTGAGCCTATTTATAATGCTTTGTGTGCCAAATTGAGCGAAAAATTGCCAGTCAAAACAGGTGTATTCCGCACAAATATGGAAATTGAAATGATTGCAGACGGACCAAGCACTTATATTTTAGAATTTTAGTTTTTTTAATTTAAATTATAAAACAAAACACAATACCAATGGTAATTGTGTTTTTTCTTATCACTCTTGACAGGCTGCAAATCTGTGTTATAATGATGCTATATTGAGAGGTGAGTATGAAACAATCAAATATGCAAACTGATGTTTACAATTTTGAAATTGACAAAAGGCTTTATCTTGAAGATAAAAATTTGATTAAAAGATTGTTTATAAGGTTGAAACAATCTGTTAAATCGTCTTTGCAGCATGATAGCGACAGCACTAGCATCATAAATGCAAGGAAATGCTGCCGTGAAGCTAACAAGTTGTTAAAAAAATATAAAACACTTGATACAGTTGATGCTGCATATGGATTGCTTTTAACAGCTGAATCATATTTTTATTTTTGTGAACGCCAAGATTTAGCGGAAATTTGTAAGCAACAAAAGGAACAATTAGATAAATATTCTACACAACTTGTTGAAGATAAAATTAATGTTTTGTTAGACCTTGTGAAGAAAGATTTGATTGATGAAAATTATCGTCAAGCAATATTGACATATGATGATTTGTGCATTTGTTATGATAGGGTGGGCAAAGAAGACTTGGCTAAAGAAATGAAAAAGAATGCTGAATTGTGCCGAAGGAAATTAAATTATGTCAGTGCCGAAAAAGGTTTCCAGAAAGCAGAAAAATTAAGAGAAGAAGGCAATTTTGATGCTGCCATTGATGCTGCATATGATGCAAGAAAAGAATATGCTTATGCCGCTTTTAATGAACAAGATGAACAAAAATGTGATGATTTTATTAACTTGTGCATGAAAGAGAGAGCAGAGATGAAAACAAAATGCGAGCATGAAGGTGAAAGATTGTTTGAACTTGCAAAAAGCAAATATTTTAAACAAGAATTTGCTGAAGCAAAAAGATTGTTTGATGAAGCTAAATCTCAATTTGAAAAAGCAATGTGCTATACCAATTTAGACACCATAAATCAATTAAGTGAAAGATGTGAAAAATTTATGCAAGCTGAAAATGAATTTGACATAGCTTCAACTTATTACAGCAAAGGCAACTATTATGAAGCATACACCAATTTTACTATTGCTAAGAAAATGTTTGAAGAGTTGTATCACGAACGTAAAGATTGTGAAAATCTAGTTAAAGATTGCGATAAATTATTGCGTCAAAGCAAAAAAGATTATGCAAATATGATGTTTTCAAATGGCAGTTATAATTTCAACGCTCAAAATTATTACGCAGCTATTACATGTTTTGAAAAGGCTATGAACTTTGGCTACGATAGATTAACATGTGAAATAGAAATAAATAAGGCATTGTTAAGGTTAAGTGTGCTTAAAAATGAAAAAAGAGAGCCATATTATGACGATAAGGATGAAGAATCAAGCGAAAACTATTATGATGATGACGACAGCGGTTATAGTGATGATGCCGAAGACGATGCCAGACAAAAGCAGCAAGAAATAGAAGATAATGTTGCAGAAGTAAAATCTTGCATAGAAGAAGGTTACTTTGATGATGCTAGAGAAGCAATTAAAGCTGCTGAAGAAGCGGGCTTGAGTATAAGTGAAGCAATCATTTTAACTAGTGAGGTGGACGCCGCCGAAAAAGAAGCTGAGCAAGCTGACGATGAAGACGAATATGAATATTAAAATAAATTTGATTTAAATAAAATATTTTATATAAGTTAAACATAAAAAACAAGTTTGAAAATAACTTGTTTTTTGTTTGTCTAATATAAAAAATTAGGTCTTGACAGTTGTTAAATTTATGATATAATTTTAAAAATTGTGTTGGAGGTGGATATGGGAAATTCAATCACACCAAATCAAAATGCTGTAAATATAAACGATTTTAGAATAAATCGAATTTTGCTTGTTGAAGCTGATAATTTAATCAAAAGGCTTAGCATTCGATTGATGGGCAAACTTAAGTCTGCATTTAGCCCTAACTCCAAAGGGGCGATTGTCTCAAATGCAAGAAAATATTGCAAACAAGCAAATCAAATTTTGGAAAGAGATAATCCGCATACAATGAAAACCTTTGCGGATGTTTTAAAATTATTAAAACAGGGTATAGATGAATTTAAAAAAGTGCAAGACGAATATGTTGACTTGCTTAATACCTGCATAAATGACTATAACACTGCACTTGATTTTTATCTTGTTAGGGTTGAAGAAGAAGCAAAATATTATGAAAATATGGCAAATAACCAATATTATTACAAAAATTGGGATCAGGCAAAATCTTATTATGAAACTTCTGCAAACTATTATAGAATTGCTAATTTACAATCAAAACAAAATGAAAATTTAACAAAGGCAAATCAATGTCAGTTAAATATATATTATGATACGGCTGAAAGCTGGTATCGAAAAGCAGAAAGTTGCAGAAAGAATGAAGACTTTAACACTGCAATTTCAAACCTACAAGAAGCAAAGGCATGGTATCAAAAAGCAAATAAAAAGCAATTTGTTGAAATGTGTAATAAGTATGTGGAAACTTATCGTGCTGAAAAGGCTAAAATGATTGAAAGATGCAATGCAGAAGGTTTAAAACTTTACAATGCTGGTGTTGCTCATTACAGTGAAATAAATTGCATTTTGGCAAAAGAAGATTTTAATAAGGCTATCGTTCAATATAGAAAAGCCGAAAACTATGATAAAGTTAGCAGATGTGAAAACTATATTCGCAATTGCGAGATTGTATATCAGGCAATAGTCGATTTTCGCGAAGCAAACAAACTTTTGGAAAATAAAAAGCCTGCAGAAGCAATGAAAAAAGCTTTAGGCAGCAAAAAGGTTATGAGCGAAAGATGCTTTATCAATCAAGTGAGCAAAATTAATGATTTTATCACAAAATGTCAACAAAGCATCAATGAGTTAAATCAACACGCAACAGAATTGTTAAAAACTGGTAAGGCAAGTTTTTATTCAGGTGAAACAGTTAAGGCTAAACAATGCTTTGAACAGGCTAAACTTTCTTTTGCAAATGCAGGGAACGCTGATGAAATAAAAAATTGTGAGCAATGGCTTAGCAATTGCTCAAAAGCGTTTGAAGCGAATTCATATTATAACGATGCTTTAGCAAACAAAAAAAGTGAAAATTTTAACACAGCAATTAGTTTGTTTATCAAAGCAAAAGGTTTTTATTCATATCTTGGTTTAGATAATGATGTGGCAGATTGCAATGAAAAAATAAAAAGTTGTGAACAATGCATTGCAAATTGTAAGGCAGAAGGCAATCGAATTTATGATTATGCATATCAAATGTTTGTAAAAAATGATATCAATGCATGTGTTAACAACTGCAATGCTGCAAAAACTTATTATCGAAAAGCTGGAGATGATGCAGGAATAAACGATTGCGATTGGCTGCTTCAACAATGCAATGTTGCATATGGCGCAAACCGAAATTATAATAATGCGCTTGATGCAAAGGCTCAAGAAAATTTTATTCAAGCTGAAAATTTATTTGCTCAGGCAAAACAAGTTTATGCAAACATTGGAATAACATCTTTTGTTACATATTGCGAAAACAATATTCAAGAATGCAGAAATTTGAGAGCAACATACACTGAATATGGTAACAATGAGTATGATAAAGGCATGCAAAATTATAGAAGTAAGTACTTTAATGATGCAAAAAATAATTTCATAAAAGCAAAGGATTATTTTGAAAAATCAGGTAACCAAACTGGCATAAATAATTGCAACGATATGATAAATAAATGTGGTGAAGTTGCCATTGCAAACACCACTTATAACACTGGTTTGGAATATGACGAAAATGGTAATTATGAAGAAGCAATAAAATGCTTCAATAAAGCAAGAAAAGTTTATGAAAGTTATGGTCTATCACGTGATGTAAAAGATTGTGATGAACTAATCAAAAAATGTGAAAACGCAGAAGAATACAATTTAGGTATTGATGATTATCATGAAGGCGTTGATTATGAAAATAACGGGCAATATAGTGAAGCAATAGATTGTTACAACAATGCAATAAGCCATTTTAATTGGACTGGAGATTTTTCAATGGTAAGGCAATGTAAAACCAGAATCAAGGATTGTAATAACCAAATGGAAGAAGATGCTTGTAAAGAGAGTGATGAAAACTTTGACAGGGCAAAGGATTATTATGAAAGAGGCGATTATATTAGAGCTAAATTGGCAGTTGAGGAAGCACGTCTTGATTGGTACAATGGTAGAGAATGTGATGAGTTACTTAAAGATATTGCTGATGCAGAATATGAAGATAGCAGAGAAGATGAAGAAACCGATGAAGACGAATATGGCGATGATTAACATTTAATATTCAAATATCAATAGAACAAAAAGCAAAGCGTAAATCAAATAAACTTACGCTTTGTTTTTTATTGGTAACAATAACCGTTAATGTTTTAACTTAAACACAAAAAATGCAACAAAAAAACTAAACCTTTCGATTTAGTTTGCTTGTGGTGCCGGTGGTCGGGGTCGAACCGACACGGACGGTGAGGTCCCCAGGATTTTAAGTCCTGTGCGTCTGCCATTTCGCCACACCGGCATAAGTTACTTTTGCAGGCTTTCGAATGATTCTTCGCTAGCCGACATAGTTGTAAATATTTTATTAAGATAATTTTTGCTAACCAAATTTCAGCTTTGAACAATTGGAGTTCTCTTTCAACATGCTATTGAAGATTTTTTGGTCTGCAAAAGTTTGATTGTTGAATTGCTGATTGTGTTGTTAAAATGCAACAAACAATTTATTGGTTTTGACTGGTTTTAATATACCACATTAATTTTATTTTTGCAAGAGATTTTTACTCTTTATTTTTAAATTTTAAAAGTAAAAAACATTTTTGTTTTTGCGTGCCGCTGCAAAATTATGGTTTGTAAGCGTGAATGTCGAAGATTGATTTAAAAGTGCATTATTTAATGTGATGTGCAAGAGAAGGCGATAGTAGGTTGCTTATCTATAATCCAATTTTGTTTTAAATGATGTTGTTGATATTAAATGTGGTGCAGATTTATCTGTTTACAATGTTAGCAAATATTCACTAGATTTTTGATTTGCTGTTGTATTAAAAAGAGTAACGCAAAAATTTGTTTGGTAAATTTGGCTTGATGTGGTAAACTAACAATATGGAAAAATTTGTTGTTGTAGACGGAAATAGTTTGATTAATCGTGCATTTTATGGCTTGCCAATGCTTAAAAGTTTAAGTGGTGAACCATGCAATGCAGTTTACGGATTTGTTAATATTTTATTAAACCTTGTTTTAAAAGAAAAGCCAAAATATTTGGTGTGTGTTTTTGATGCTGGTAAGCATACTTTTAGGCACAATATGTATGCTGAATATAAAGGCAAGCGCGACCATATGCCAGAAGATTTGGCATCGCAATTGCCAGTGCTTAAAAAGTTGCTTTCAGCAATGAATATAAAAACTATTGAAATACCAGAAATTGAAGCAGATGATATTGTAGGTTCTATTAGCCGAAGATTTGATGCTGAATTTATTTTGCTTTCAGGTGACAAAGATTTATTACAGCTTATCAACAAGAACACGTCTGTGTGGTTGACACAAAAAGGTGTTTCACAAGTGAATAAAATGGATGAAGAAGCATTGATGGCACAATTTGAATTGAAGCCATATCAAATCATTGAACTTAAATCCATAATGGGTGATAGCTCGGACAATATTCCTGGTGTGCCTGGTATTGGCCAAAAAGGGGCAATGGATCTTTTAAAGCAATTTGAAAGTTTAGATAATATCTATGCAAATCTTGACAAAGTTCCACCAAGATATTTATCAAAGTTAGAAGCAGGTAAAGATATGGCATATCTCTCACATCAACTTGCCACAATCAAACTTGATGTTGAAATTCCGTTTGAAATTGATGAATGTGAAATAAAATTGCCTTTTAACGACCAGGTTTATCTTATGATGAAAGATTTGGATTTTAAATCAATGTTTACACGTAAAGAGTTGTTTGTTTCAGCCCCTAAGGAAGAAAAACCAGTTGTTGCAATAGCTGAAAATGTGCCAATAAAAGAGATTGAAACGCAGGCCGATTTTGACGAAATGTTTTCTTGTTTAGGCGATAGTTTTGCGTTGGCAACTGATAATTTTGCAGTGCTGTTGGCAACAGATAAAACTGAATATTGCATTTATAAAACCAGTGATGTTTTTAATGCAAATTTGCAAAAAATTAAACAACTTTTAGTTGGTGAGAAACAAAAAATATGTTTTGACACAAAAGAATTAATGCACCAGTTTGCAGAAATTGATTGTGAAATTAACAACTATTTTGATGTGTCTGTTGCGATTTATATTGCCAATGAATTGGATGCAGAAGTTAAGTTTGAAGACGCGTTAAAATTGAACAATATCGTGTGTGAAAATAAAGCATATCCACTTTTCAAATTGAAAGAAATCTATATTAATAAACTGATAAAAAATGGTCAATTAAAGCTTTATAGCAACATGGAATTGCCACTTGTAAAAGTGCTGTTTGAAATGGAACAAAATGGTATCAAAATTGATGCTCAAGCTATCAAAGATTTGAGCGTAACTTATCATCAAGAACTTGATGCTTTAACGGATGAAATTTATGCTTTGGCTGGTCAGGCTTTTAATATAAATAGTCCAAAACAATTGCAATCAATTTTGTTTGAAACATTAGCCATTGAATATAAGGGCAAAAAGGGCACAAGCATTGAAGTGCTTAATGATATTAAAGATAAGCATCCAATAGTGGAAAAATTGATTAGATATCGCAAGGTTAGCAAACTTATTTCAACCTATTTAGATGGTATGCTTGCTTTTGTTGCTGCAGATGGTAAAATTCACACCACCTATATGCAACGCACAACAAGCACAGGCAGATTGAGCAGCCGTGAGCCAAATTTGCAAAATCTTCCTATTCGTGATGATGAAGGTAGAAATTTGCGCAAAATGTTTGCAAGTTCGTTTGAAAATGGCACAATAATAAGCGCCGATTATAACCAAATTGAATTAAGGTTGATTGCCAATTTCAGTGGGGACGAAAACATGATTGCTGATTATCTTTCTGGCAAAGATATTCACACAGCAACCGCAAGCAAAATCTTTGGTGTTGCAGAAAGTGAAGTTACATCGAACATGCGCCGTGTGGCTAAATCGGTTAACTTTGGCATTATTTATGGCATAAGTGCTTATGGTCTTAGCCAAAATATTGGCACAACTCCAAAAGAAGCAGGTGCATTTATCAACAAATATTTGGAAATTTATCCAAAAGTTAAAGTTTATGGTGATGAACAAATTGCTTTGGCACGTCAAAATGGCTATGTAAGCACCATTATGGGCAGGGTAAGGCATATTCCTGACATTAATTCCACAAACCATACAATGCGCGGATTTGCTGAAAGGACTGCAAAAAATATGCCATTACAAGGCAGTGCAAGTGATATTATCAAAATTGCTATGGTTAATGTTTACAAACGCTTTAAGGCTGAGAATATCAAAAGCAAATTAATTATTCAAATCCACGATGAATTGGTTGTTGATTGCCATCCAGACGAAAGTGAAATTGTTAAACAAATTTTAAAGGAAGAGATGGAAGGCGTTGTGTCTTTACGTGTTCCACTTATTGCAAATGTTAGTGAAGGCAAAACTCTCTATGATGCAAAATAAGATTTAACTGCGTTTGAAAAGCTTAAAAATCTTGTGCTAAAAAATTGCACAAAAATTTAAAAAACAATAAAATAAAAACAGAATTATTAAGCAAAAACAGTGAAATGTTAAAAAAAACCAAAATATGTTTTGGTTTTTTTTCAATTTGTTTTACAATGCTTTAAATGACAAACGAAGAAAAAATGACTAAATACATGCAACGCAATGTCAAGTTGTTTCCAACATTTTTGGCGCTAACTTGGGATGTGCTTTTTGTGTGGACAATTTCAACTATGTTTTTCACCACACAGAAGGGGCTAGACTTTTCACAGGTTGTTATGCTTGATTCTGTGCTTATGATTATAGGTTGCGTTATTTGTGTTCCTGTAACAAATTTGTTTAAAAAAGTCAATGCGGTTACTGCATCTCAAATAGGTGCGCTTGGTTATGCCATTTACCTGCTTATGTGTATATTTGGCAATCATTTTGCAGTGTTTTTGTTGGCACAATTCTTCTTATCTTTTGGCTACATTGCTTGCGGTATAAAAGGTAATTCAATTTTAACAAGAAGTTTAAATATTTTAAAGCGTGATAATGATTATGAACGTGTTTATGGCAAGGGTATAAGTTTATTCTATGTGTTGGAAGCTGTTGGTGCAATTGGTATTACATACGTGTATAACTGGCAACCTTATGTGGCTTATTGGATTTCTTTTGCTGTTATTATCTTTGTTTTCTTTTATTCATTCCTGCTTAAATCACCTGAAAAATTCCAACAACAAAACATAGTGGTTCAGGCAAAATCAACAGATGGAAAATCAACAGAGAAAAAGAAAAAAGAAAGTATACTTGCAAAAATATTTAAATCACCATTTTTCATATGTTTGCTTTTATTTATGTTTTTAATGCGCGGTGCAACATCAGTTATAAATTCAAACTTCAAGATGTATTTACAGCAAATTATAGAGTTTGGTGCGTTGCCTGCTAGCATGTTTGGTTATATATATGCTGGCGGAAAATTACTTACAGCCATATCAAGCAAATACCAATTTAAATTTAACCTTAAATTTGGTGTTAGAAGCATAATTATATTTGCGGTTTCGTTGATTGTAAGTTTCTTTGCTGCTGGTGCTGTTGCAATGTGTATGCCTGTTAACTGGGTATCAATAACTTTGATTATTGTGATTTCATATGTCCAAATGTGCATAATTTCACCTTGCAGAATATTTGTTAACAATTATATGCAAGTTTGTATTCCTCCGCAAGATATTGAAAATGCATATTCGGTGCGCACAATGGTGGAATATTTAGGCTATGGATTAATAAGTGCGCTGTATTCCGCATTGCTCACCGCATTCAGCGATAATTATGGAATTGTTTCAATTGTATATATGTCAATCTTAACAGTTCCTATTATTATCACAATGGTTTTATTTATCAAATATCTTATCAAAAAGCATGCAGAAAAATACACAATTATAGACCCTGAATATACAGATATAAGCTAATTTGTTTAAATTTTTATTTAAAAGCGTTATTAATAAATGTTTGTTAAAGTGTTGACAAATTTAGAGTTTAATTATACACTATAATTATCCATAAAGAGTGTGCGAGGGACAGCCCCGTTGACCACACAGCAACCTAGCGTAAGCCAAGGTGCTAAAGGCTGACCGATGGGGTAAATAAGTGCACGTATAATCTCATCGGTAACGATGGGATTTTTTGTATTCTCTTTATGGAAATAAATTTTTATAGAGGGATATATGAAAACAATAGAAGAATTAACAAAACAAACAGTCAACACCAAAAATTTGGTAGCATTGAAATTAAACAGGGCGGAGATAAGGCCGTTTTTGCACTATGCTAAGCAAAATGGCTGCACATGGTTTAATGGTGAACAAATTGATGAAGAACATGATTTGATAGACGTTCCTTATGTGTTTATATGCATTGGCGCAGATAAAACAATTGGCAAACTTTCAGCAATGTGTTGGAGTAAGGGGACAAACCTTATCAAGATTGAGTTTAAAGATTTGTTTGATTTGGGGCGCAAACATTTAGAAACAAGTGAAAGCGTAAATATCGGCCATCCAGATAAAACTTGTGATACCATTGCAGATGCCTTTTTAGATGAGGCACTAAGGCAAGATAAGTTCAGCCAGATGGCAGTTGAATGCGCAATAAAAAACAACAAACTTTTTGTGTATGGTGAAGCCTCAACAAAGGCAACAATTGATTATGCAAAAATTGCAAAAAACATTTTAAAACAAATTGGCTACACATGTGATTTTGACGTGATTGTTGAAGTAAGCACGCAAAGCCCTGATATTAACCAAGCGGTGAATAAAAACAAATTATGTGCTAATGACCAAGGCATTTGTTATGGTTATGCCACAAACGAAACTAAACAATTTATGCCACTTCCTATTGTGATTGCACACAAACTTATGCGTCAATATGAGGTGTTTAGACAAGCAACTAATAAATATTATGCCGATGCAAAATGTCAGGTTACAGTTGAATATATAGATAATACACCAATAAGAATAGATACCGTGCTTATATCAGTTTCACATAATGAAGATTTAACAACTGATGAAATCCAACAAACAATAAAGCAACAAGTTGTTGACGTTGCTTTACAGGGATTTGAACAATATTTGTGTGAAACTAAATTTATTATTAATCCAAGCGGCAAATTCACAATTTGGGGCTCGTTTGGAGATAGCGGTTGCGTTGGACGTAAAATTGTTGTTGATAGTTATGGCGGTGTAGGCAGAGTTGGTGGCGGATGTTTTAGCAGCAAAAATGCAACAAAAGTTGATAGATCTGGTGCTTACTATGCGCGCTATGTGGCTAAAAATATTGTTGCACACAATATGGCTGATAAATGCGAAGTGGAATTGTGTTTTGGCATTGGTTTAAGCAAGCCTTTGGCAATCAATATCAACACTTTTGGAACTGAAAAAGTGAATATTTCTTCGATTTATCATTATGTTAATAAAAACTTTAATTTTGAACTAGACAACATTATTGAAGAGCTTGATTTGCTTAAACCAATTTATCAAAAAACGGCTTGTTTTGGTCATTTTGGTAGGGAAGAGTTTAGTTGGGAAAAGATTAAATACTAATCCGCCACAAAGCCTGATTGAACAAAAATTTTAAAATTTTGTTGATTGATATTTTTGTTTAAGTTAAAATAGTAAAAAGAATGAATTGCGGATTTATGTATTTAGATTTAAGCATTACAATTAACGAAAAGTGTAAGTGTTATTAAATTTTCATATTGATTAAAAAAAGCAGCCATTAAGACTGCCTTTTTTATAAAACAAAATTTATTAGTTTTTAAATTTTAGCTTAATAGTTTTATATTATTTATTATAAAACAATATCATTTTGTTTTTCAGTTAAAATCTTCTTTGCTTGTTTAACTTTGTGGCTGAACACAAGGGTTGAAACAAAATGAACAACACCTTCAACAATCAAGCTTACACCTGCAAAAATCATAACTGTTGAAAATTTTGCAAACATAACAGCAACACCTAAACATGCAGTGGCAATTGACAAAAGCAACAAAACCCACCAGCCAGAGATGTGTGCTCTTGCACAATCAATGCTGTCAGCCAATGAAGAAATTGAGTCAATAACAATAAATAAACCTAAAACGACTGTTAAAATTGATTGAACAACAGCAGGGTTAGCCAAACAGAATACGCCAGCAACAATAAGAGTTGCAGACATAATCAATAATTGACCGCCTAGAATCCTTTCAAAAGCGAAATATCTAACCATAACAGCAAGGCCCATAGCGATGAGCGCACAACCGAAAATAATGCAAAGCACATTTGCCGAACTTTCAGGCAAACAAACGCATAAGATGCCAACCATAATGGTTAAAATAGCGATTATAATGCTGTCCCATTTAACTTTTTTGAAAAAACCTTTAATTTCGTCCATATCTTCCTCCTAAAAAGTATTATACCGCAAAAAGCAAAACAAATTCAAACAAAAAAATCTACATTTTTATAATTTTTGTATAAATGTCTAATTATACAATTCTATTATTTTTTTAAATTTATAAAGTTTAAATATTGACTTAAATTAATTTTTTATAATAGAGTCAATGGTTGAATAGAAATTGTTAAAATCTACTATAAGGCTATTAATGGTTACGCCAATTTCATTATAAAACTGATCTTTGTTTGCGTACACAAAAATACATGGTTCAAATTCTCCAATCTTAAAAGTTGTGCTGTTTGCTACACAGTGCTTAAAACCATTTGATATGGCATTAATAGTTTTTAAAAATGGTTCGTGGGGTTTTAAGGCTGGGAACTTGTCTATTTCATTTTTTTTTAAAAGTTCACCAATCATTTCATAAGGCCTTGGTTTCTTACCTTTTGGATGGGGATTAAATGATTCTGTGGCAATACTAAACAAAACAATACAATCATCTGTCGCTTTTCGTAAATGCATTATAAATTCTTCTTGTTTAAAATAATCATTTGTTAGTAAATGTTCCCATTCTTTATGTTTTAGTGTCGACTGTAACAATGTGTTGTCATTTGTTGTATCTATTTTGGGCTCTTTGACAAGATTAATCCAATACAAATAATATTTATCAATAAACTCATTTAAATATAGTAATCTACAAGTCAGATTACGGTGCTTTAACATGAAATTAACATATCTATTATAATGAGAGGAGTTGTATTTCCTTGGAAGTTGAGCAGAAATATATTCATTATGCATTATTTCATTGCTTATTATATCTTTTACTTTTATTTTTTCCATTTATAAATTGTACTAAAAATTTTTTTATTAATCAAATATAAATTACCAGTATGACAAAGTTTTATATAAATAAAAACCCTAGCAAGACTGCTAGGGTGATGTGGCGGAACTAACGCCAACACTTGCGTCATAAGTAGGTATAATCAGAGCTTAGTATTAATGGTATAGAAAACGGATGTCAGACATTCTCGATTACACAACATTTTAAATAGCTATATGAAAATGCTAAAAAGCATATAATTTTACAAATATCTGTGATATAATATAAATCGTAAATGCATTTAAAATAATTTATATGTTTCGTGTAGAGTTATGAATGATAAGGAGAAATTATGTATTTAAAGAGTTTATCTATCACAAATTTTAGAAAGTTTGGAAACAAAAATAATGTAATTGTTTTTACTGAAGGCTGTGAATGTGTTAATTTTGATGATACAAGTGGTAGTAGTGAAACTAAAATTAATATCGCTCCTAAAACAACATTAATTGTTGGGAAAAATAATAGTGGCAAGACGACAATTATCAATGTATTAGATGTGTTAATAAATCAAAACGGTAAATTTAAGTCGGATGATTTTAATTTTCAATATTTAAGTAAAATATTTAGTGGATATAAATGTGATGATGAAAAATCAATTAAAGAAAATTTGCCAAGTATGGAGTTTAATATAAAAATTGGCTTAGATGGCAAGAATTCAAATGACATTTTTAGTAATCTTTATCAAGTACTTAGTATTACCGATATCGAAACTAAAGAATGCAATATTTCTATAAAATATCAAATTGCAGAAGATGAAGACTTTGTAGTTAAAGTAAATAAATTACTTAAATCTGTAAATGAAACAAATAAACCTTTATTATTTGATAAATTTAAACATATTATTGATGAAACAGTATTTAATTTAAAGTATTATAATGATCAAAATGATCAATTGACAAATTTTAAGCTTAAAGATCTAATTGAATTGACGTATATTAGAGCAAATAATATTCGAGAAGAAAAATGTTTAACAAATGCTTTTGGTAAAATTGTTGAATATAAATATAATAATTCTAAAGAGAATGAAAAAGCCCTTGACTTGGATAAGAACATTGATGACGTGAATATACAGTTATCCAAATACATGAAAAGCAATCACTCTGATGAATTAAATAAAACAATAAAAAAAATAATAAATGAAAACAAATTTCAAATTTTATTAAAATCTAGTTTAACTATAAAAACATTGCTGGGAAATGTTATTAAATATTATTTTCAAGAAAAAGAAAAAGAGATCCCTGAAGATCAATTTGGGCTTGGTTTTACAAATTTAATTATGATAATTGCAGAGATTTTACAATACATGGAAAAATATCCTGATACTGCCTATAATAGTCAAATTAATTTGATAGCAATTGAAGAACCTGAAACTTTTATGCACCCTCAAATGCAAGAATTGTTTATTAATAAAATAAACGATGCAATTTATGATTTATTAAACATAAAACACAAAAACATAAATAGTCAACTTATAATTACAACACATTCACCACACATCTTAAATAGTAAAATACATAATGGTGGAACATTTAATAGCATAAATTATATAAAAGAAGAAAAAAATTTTGCTAATGTAACTCCTTTGGAAGATTCAAGTATTGCAGGATTAACGAAAGAGGATTTAAAAAAATTAAAAGACAATAAAGATGATAAAAATAAACAATATTTAGATTTTGAATTTATAAAAAAACATATAATATTTAAAATCTCTGATATATTTTTTGCTGATGCTGTTATATTTGTTGAAGGCGTTTGTGAATACAATTTATTACAATATTATATAAATAAAGATGAAATTTTAAATAAACTTTTTATTTCAATTGTACTTATTGACGGAGCACATGCAAAAATGTATAGAAATTTAATTGATATTCTCAATATTCCTACTCTAATTATTACGGACATTGATATAGAAAGAAGCGCAAAAGAGAAAGGTGAAGAATATAAAGAAAATGGTAAAACTTTCATAGGTGACTACATTCAAATAACATCTCTTGATGGGCGAAAATCAACGAATAATACTTTAAAAGAATTTATGGGTGAATCTACTCCTTTAGAAAAATATAGTTATTACGAAAAAGATAATCTTAAGGTTGTTTTTCAAAATGATATTATAGGCATATTCCCTACAAGTTTCGAGGAGTCCTTTCTTTTAACTAATAAAGATAGTAATGAATTAAAAGATATTTTACACGAAATAAAACCTCAGATAGAAACCGATATTAGTAATAATGGCGGAATAGAAAAAAATTCTTTTAAATGGCAATGTAAATTAAGTCATGATAAAGCTAGATTCGCAAACATGATATTATATAAAGAAATGACAACGAATCATAATTCAGACAAAAATATATTTTATTTACCACAGTACATAACAGACGGGTTAGAATTTTTAAAACAAAAATTGGAGATTGAAAATGAATTATAGCACTTTATTAATTGACCAAGAAAATAAAAAAGAGGAATATGAGATCCTTCAAAATATTTTCAAATGTATAGATAATAAAGAGAGTTTTTTGTATGATACTGGTGCTGGTGCTGGGAAAACATATGCTTTAAAGGAAGCTTTAATTTATATATTAAGGAATTACGGAAAAGAATATAAAAATCATAACCAAAATATTCTCTGTGTTACATATACAAACGTTGCTGTTAAAGAAATAAAAGAGAGACTCGGGAATACTAGTATTGTGTTAACTTCAACAATTCATGAAAGAATTTGGAATATTATAGAAAGATTTCAACATGAACTAATAAGTATTCATAAAGATAAATTAATAAATAAACTTCAAGAACAAAGAGATTTTATAGAAAATGATGAGAAGAGCAAGTGGTATAGAGATAAACTAGAAAATAAGGAACTCTTTCTTAATGTAATTAAACAAAACAAAGAGGAATATCATAAAAATTATAATAAAAAAGCAGATGATTTTAGGAAAAATTTTATATTTAAATATTTTAAAGATATTGATGTAACAAACATTTCTAATTTTAAAGAAACTGTTGACAAATTGTTATCAATAGAAAAAAACGATCAAGCATTAGATACTATAAAAAGCGGATTAGCAAAAAAAATTTATTATGATCCAAGGATTAATTATGACCAATTGTACAACTTTAAAATTAGCCATGATACATTACTCGAATATGCTGAAATATTAATAAACAAATATCAAATGTTTCAAAGATTACTTGTAGATAAATTTCCTATTATCTTTATTGATGAATATCAAGATACTAATGTTAAGATTATAAATTTTATAGATTTAATAAGGCAGTTATCAATTAAAATAAAAAAGCCTGTTTGCATTGGGCTGTTTGGTGATAGTAAACAAAACATATATGAATCAGGAATAGGTTCTGATATATATAATATAACTAAAGATTATAAAAGAATAAAAAATAATTTCAACAGAAGATCTTCTAATGAGATTGTTAAATTTGCAAATAATATAAGAAATGATGATATAAAACAAAAAGCTATATATAAAAATTTTAATGCCGAAAATTGCAACTTTATCAATGGTGATTTGACTGAACAAAGAATAAATGATATACAATCAAAATGGGATATATCTATTAATAATCAGTTGCATTGCTTTTTACTAAAAAATGAGAATGTTGCTAAAAAAAATTTATTTTCTTCAGTTTATGATGCTTTTAAATCTTGTTCAAAATATGATCAGTTAACTACAGAATTATTTAGTAATGATGAGTTTAAATTGGGTGAAATAGAACTAATATTAAAAAAACTAATTGCTTTTAAAAACTATGTAACTAACAATAAATCTTTAATCTATAGTTTTATTGATATAAGAAATAAAAAATATAATATCGAAGATATTAAAAAAATAATTAATAAAATAAAACAAATCAGTGGCGACACCTTAAAAGAATACTTGGAATCCTTTTTTGAAATATTAAAAGATTATGATGATATTGTGCCATACGTATTAGGTAATGATATAAATAATTTTAATGATTTAAAAAATAAAATTATTTCAGTCTTGTTTAAAAATGAAGAAAACCCTAATCTAGATATTTTTTTAAATTTAAAAATGGAAGATTTAAACAATTGGTATAAATATATCACAGATGATTTTGAAGGTAACAAAATCATTTATCAAACATTGCATAGCACCAAAGGATTACAATATGATAATGTTGTAATAGAATTAGATGATCAATTTGCAAGGGACTCTTTATTTTTTAAAAGATTTTTTATGAATTATGGATGTGAAGATAAATTGGATGAAAAAGAAAAATTAAAATATAAAAAAGCCCAAAATTTGTTATATGTTGGAATAACCAGAGCTGTTAAAAATCTTCTAATTTGTTATAGTTTTGACGAAAGTAATATTGTGTTAAAAAATAATATTTATAGAATATTTGAATAATGTTTAATTGCTATTTATCATATTAAAAAGTGAAATCATAAAAATGAATATTAGAAGGTGTATAATACAAAGCTTAGTTAGATTATATTTAAATTAAATATTTAAATTTTTATAAAATGTGCTTCGGTTCATTTTAAGAGATGACAGGGCTTCGGCTAATGTTATCTCTTTTTTCTTATATTGATTTGCTATTATTGTAAAATTTTTTGGAAGTTTTAATTTTGGACGACCTAGGTGCTTGCCCTTTTCTTTTGCTATTCTTATGCCTTCGGCTTGGCGCTTCTTTATGTTTTCTCTTTCGTTTTCAGCGACAAATGATAGAATTTGTAAAACTATATCACTTATAAATTTACCAACTAAATTTTTACCCTCGGTTCTAGTGTCCAAAAGTGGCATATCTAAAACCTGAATATCTACATTCATATCATTCACAAGTGTTCGCCATTCATCAATAATCATATCGTAATTTCTGCCGAGCCTGTCAATGCTTTTGATTATAAGTAAATCTCCTGATTTAAGTTTTTTCTTCAATTTTTGATACTCGTCTCTTTCAAAATCCTTACCGCTTTGTTTGTCAATAAATATCGTTTTATCATTTAATCCTTGTGCATACATCTCCACAAGTTGTCTATCTATATTTTGTTCTTTTGTGCTAACACGCACGTAACCATATTTCATATAATCACCTCTATAGAATTATACCAAACAAAAAAGACTCCCACTCAAAAAGCGGGAGCCTTTTTCTGTCCAAAAAGGTGTACCTTTATACACTCCAACTTTTTATAAAGTCGTTGTGTATTTAACTCTTATTTCATTCTTTGTAAAGTCATTATAACATATTTGTTTATAAATTCCATACGAAAAACGAAATTTTTTCTTAATAAATGAACTAAAAACAGATTTCTCTATATTTTTCTAAAATTCCACAAAGGTACACCTTTTTAGACAAAATTTTCTTTTTTGGGGTGTGCCTAAAAGGAGATTTATGTCAGAGCAACCAGATATTGATATACGAGAAAATTACATTAAATGCTTGGATACTGAACTTTTAAGTATTTTGCTTAAAGATAGAAGTTCTGGCAAAAACATAATTTGGGCAACTGACATCTATGCAAGCAAAGGTGCGTCTTATGACTCTCCAGAACCAATAACAGTGAAACTAATTACTGGTAGATTTGGGAAAATAATAAGACCACGAATAGACAAATCTCAAAAAGAACAGAAGATAAGAATAAAAGATAAAGCTGAAGTCTTTACACCCTCGTGGATATGCAATGAAATGAATAATCATCTTTGCAATGAATGGTTTGAGAAAAAAGATGTGTTTAACAATGCAAAAGATAAAACATGGATAGTAAACAATAACAAAATACTTTTTACAAACGAAAAAGATAAAACTTGGCAAGATTTTGTAAAACTAAAGGTGCTGGAAATATCCTGTGGTGAAGCCCCGTTTCTTGTTAGCCGTTATGATACAACGACTGGCGAATGGATAGAAGTAAACAGCAGAATTGGTGCATTAGATAGAAAGTTAAGAGTAATAAATGAAAATTGCGATTCTGAACAAGATTGGTATCACTGCACACTTGTTGCATTTAAATCAACTTTTGGCTATGAGTGGCAAGGCGATAGTTTACTGATTGCGAGAGAAAATCTGCTATTCACATTTATAGATTATTATATCGCAAAATTTGGAATGTTCCCGATAAAAGAGTATTTGATAGAAATTGCAAAAATACTTTCTTGGAATATATGGCAAATGGACGGACTAAAAGATGTTATTCCAAACAGTTGCAAACCTGTGCAAAAAAGACAAATGTCATTATTCGAAGATGAAGAGACAGAGCCTTGTTTAGGTTGTGCAAAAAACGATAACAGTAAGCACACTGGAATATACTCACGAATAATGAACTGGGAAACCAAAAGATCAATTAAATTTTTCAAAGGAGAAAAGCGTATGAAATTTGATTTTGTTATAGGAAATCCACCTTATCAAGAAAGTGATGGTGGTGGTACTGGGGATAGTGCTAAACCTATTTATCAATTTTTTATAAACGAAGCAAAAAAAATAACTAATAATAGTTTTTCCTTAATTGTTCCTAGCAGATGGATGAAAGGTGGAAAAGGATTAGAAAGTTTTCGTCAAGAAATGATGATTGATACACATATAAAAAGTATTGCTGACTATGAAGATGCTTCAGAATGTTTTCCAGGAGTTCATATTGATGGTGGCGTATGTTATTTATTATGGAAAAAAGATTATAATAGTTTGGTTAATTTTAGATATAAACCAAAAGACGAAGAAGCGATATATTCAAAAAGATATCTTAAAACAGAATATTCAAATACTGTTATAAGGGATTATCGACAATCATCAATTATAAAAAAATCTTCTAGCAAAAAGCAATTTAGTGAAATTGTTTCATACAGAAATCCTTATGGACTTTCTGCCGATTTGTTTAATGATCTTGAAAAATATAAAGATTTGAACATTAGTTTTAGTGAAAAAGCAAATTGCGTAAAAATCTATGGTGTAGCTGGTAAAAAAGGTGGTGCTAAAAGAGTTGTTGGGGTTATAGATAAAGACAAAATTACTAAAAATAGTGGCAATATCAACAAATATAAATTATATTTCTCAAAAGCATATATGACAACTTCAACAGTTCCTCCTGAAATTATTGTTGGAATGCCGGATAGTTTATGTACAGAGACGTTTTTGGAAATAGGACCATTTGATATGCTTACGGATGCACAGAATTGTTTAAAGTATATTAAGTCAAAATATTTTAGAGCATTACTATTTTATAATAGACATTCGTTGAATATATCTAAAGAGTCCTTTATTCTTATCCCTCTTCAAGATTTTACAGACAAATCTGATATAGATTGGTCAAAATCTATACATGAAATTGATTTGCAGTTATATAAAAAGTATGGACTAGACCAAAACGAAATTGACTTTATTGAATCTCATATAAAGGAGATGAAATAATGGCAAAGATAAAAATTAAAACATCAGAAAAAGTTGCTCCTATGATTTATGCTTACACCACTCCGGGAGTTGTATATCACGATGGCTGGACAAAGATTGGATACACTGAAAGAGATGTTGATGCAAGAATAAAAGAGCAAACGCAAACAGTAGATGTTGTGGCAAAAAAAGAATGGCAAGACCTAGCAATTTTCTCTGATGGAAAAACAAGATTTACAGATAAAGAGTTTCACTCATATCTAACTAAAAATGATATTAAAAGAAAAGACCCAAAACCAGATGCAGAAGGTTGCCCAGAATGGTTTTATATTTCTGGTGATGAATCATATATTTTGTTTGGCAAGTTTAAAAGAGATAAAGGTGTTTTGCAAACTTTAGGTGTTATCCCTTATGTTTTAAGAAAAGAACAAAAAGATGCCGTAAAACAAACAAAAGATTACTTTTTGGACAACTCTCACAAAGCAGAATGTTTGTGGAATGCAAAGCCAAGATTTGGCAAAACATTATCAACTTATGATTTATGTAAGGCACTCCCCAACATTAACAAAATACTTATTGTAACCAATAGACCTGCTATTGCAAACTCATGGTATGATGATTATGTTAAGTTTATGGGAACAGAATCGGGATATTATTTTGTAAGCAATGTTGATGGACTTAAAGATAAAAAATATGTATTATCAAGAGAAAAATATCTTGACCTAATATCTGAACCAAATCATAAAGGATGCATAGAATTTGTGTCTCTTCAAGATCTTAAAGGCTCAATATACTTTGGTGGTATGTTTGATAAACTTAGAGAAGTTGCAGACCTTGAATGGGATGTTTTAGTTATTGATGAAGCACATGAAGGGGTTGATACTTACAAAACTGATGTGGCATTTGACCAAATAAAAAGGAGATACACCCTTCACTTATCTGGCACACCTTTTAAAGCACTTGCAAATGATAAATTCCCACCAAAAGCAATTTATAACTGGACTTATGCTGATGAGCAAAAAGCAAAACATGAGTGGAATGAATCAAGCGAAGAAGAAAATCCTTATGCAAACTTGCCACAACTCAATTTGTTTACATACAAAATATCTGACATTGTTCGTGATAAAGTGGAACAAGGCGCTGATTTTGACAATGATGGACAAAATGAAGCATTTTGCTGGGACTTAAACGACTTTTTTGACACAAATGCCAGCGGTGAATTTATACATAATGATGCAGTTGATAAGTTTCTTGATGCTTTAACAAAACAAGAAAAATTTCCATTTTCAACTGAAGAATTACGAAAAGAATTAAAGCACACATTGTGGCTACTTAAATATGTTAGCAGTGCAAAGGCTCTTGCAAAGAAACTACAAAATCATGATGTTTTCAGAGATTACAAAATTGTCCTTGCTGCTGGCGATGGTAAAATAGATAATGAAGGAAATTCTAGTGATGAAATAAGTTTTGATAAGAATATCAAAAATTCTTATGACAAAGTTGTTGATGCAATAAAAAACAATGATAAAACAATTACTATTTCCGTAGGGCAACTTACAACTGGAATTACTATTCCAGAGTGGACTGCTGTTATGATGCTTTCAAATGTAAAGAGTCCTGCCCTATATATGCAATCGGCTTTTAGAGCACAAAATCCATGTTTATTTAAAAATGGAAGTGAAAGTTACAGAAAACAAAATTCTTATGTGTTTGACTTTGACCCTGCAAGAACGCTTACTATTGTTGAAGAATTTGCAAATGACCTTATGGCTGACACAGCAAATGGTCGTGGCGACTCTGACACAAGAAAACAACATGTAAGAGAACTTCTTAACTTCTTCCCTGTATATGGCGAAGATCCAAATGGCGAAATGATTGAACTTGACGCTGAAAAGGTTTTATCTATCCCAAGATCAATTCATGCAAAAGAAGTTGTTCGCCGTGGATTTATGAGCAATTTCTTATTTCAAAATGTAGGCAATATATTTAATGCTCCAAAGGAAGTTTTGGATATTCTTCAAAAATTTGAACCTATCAAAGAGCCTGTTGGAATAAAAGAAGATACAAAAGAAGAACTTAATCTAGATGATGAAGGAAATGTTGTAATTCCAGAAGAACAAGTTATTGGAACTGCAAATGATGTTTTTGGAGAAAAGATTTATGGAGATATTGAACAAAGTTTAATTGATACTGTTACAACAATTCAAAAAGAAAATGAAAGTACTCATAGAAGAGATGAAAAGCTTAATGCTCTTTTAGATGCATTCCACACAAATATTACAGACACACTAGTTAAAACTGCAAAAGATAATTACGGGAGTGACTTATCTAAATCTACTCAACAAGCACTTGTTAGAAAGATAAACACAACGGCAGATACTTTTGTAAAAAAACAATATGGCAATTATCAAATAAGCAACAACAAACTTGAAAATGAAAGATCAAAAGAACTTGAAAAAGCAAAACAAACTGGAAATATTCGTAAGATTGCAGAAATCAACACAAAATTTGATGAAAAGAAAAAAGAAATGGAACATAACTTTATGAGTTCTATTCAATCTGAAGTTAAAAATGTTATTGATAATGCAGGCAGAACAATTGTTGATGTCGTTGAAACGGATAAAAAAGAAAAACAAAAAGATTCTTTAATGGATAATGTCCGTGACCATTTAAGAGGCTTTTCAAGAACTATCCCATCATTTTTGATGGCATATGGAGATGAAAATACTACATTGGAGAATTTTGATAAAATAATACCGGATGAAGTGTTTAAAGAAGTAACAAGTATTTCACTAGATGATTTTAGAAAGTTAAGAGATGGCTTTGATTATGTTGATGAAAATGGCGAAAACAAACATTATAATGGATTTTTTGATTCAGTGGTTTTCAATGATTCAATAAAAGAATTTTTGAAGAAAAAACAAGATCTCGCAAATTACTTTGACGACAACTCAAAAGAAGATATTTTTGACTATATTCCACCTCAAAAGACCAATCAAATATTTACACCAAAGAAAGTTGTCAAAGAAATGGTAGATAATCTTGAAAAAGAAAATCCAGGTTGCTTTGATGACCCAAATCATACTTTTATAGACCTTTATATGAAATCAGGACTTTATATAGCAGAAATTGTTAAAAGGCTTTATAGAAGTACAAATATGAAAAAATTATATCCAAATGATGCCGACAGATTAAATCATATTTTTGCAAAGCAAGTGTATGGTTTAGCGCCAACAGAAATTATTTATAGAATTGCAAAATCATTTATTTTAGGTTTTAGCAAAGATATAAAAATAGATAAACACAATCTAAAACTGTTTGATTCTTTACCTTTTGCTCAATACGGAACACTTGAACAAAAAGTTGATGAAGTGTTTGAATAAATAACAATAAGGTCAACCTTAAAAAGAGGTTGATCTTTTTATTTTCAACAGTTGCTCATTGCCTCTCTTTTTGAGATAAAAGGAAAAAGTGACTGAAAAATAAGACAATAAAATTGAATTTTGAAAAATAATTTATATAGCGAAATCTCTGATAAAATCAGAGGTTTTCTTTTTTTTGTAAAGAAATTCAATGTAAAAAGTGACTTATAAAACCCCTTATATAGAGGAGGTGTTTATGAGTAAGAAGAATGAAATCGGAAGAAAATAAAAGCTTAATTTTTCTTAAGCAGGAAAAGGAGTGACGCAAATTGTTTTTTATGTGGCTAAAACCCGCTAGATATGGACACTTTTAGTGCCGTCACACATTTTGTGCGTGCCAGCACATTGACTCGATTTGCATCACTCCGCTTTTCGCCACAACTGGGAAACCCAGTTCGTCGTCAAAGCACAACTGTATGAGCTTAGAACTTTTATTTAAAATTTCTTCACTTTTTATGTTGGCTTTTCCTCTCCCCAAAAAGTTTACAAGCAATACTTTTTGGGGTCCCCATTATTTAATAAGAAAAAATTTCATTGTCCCTCTAATTGCAATGAAAAGGAAATCTTATATGAATAAAAACATTCAAATAATAAATTTACTAAATGGAGATGAGAAAACAACAAAGATTGAAATAGACAAAACATCTATTGAAATTGGTGCCTACTTTCTAAAAAACATAATTAAGGAGTTTTTAAAGAACAATGGAAATATAGAAAAAATAAAAAAAGATTATTCTGGTTTTGACTGGACTTGTGAAAGTATTTGTGATATGTGTGTTGATGACAAAAATAAAAGGAAGAGTGGCTTATGAAAAGTAAAGTTGTAATTTACGCAAGATTCAGTTCTCATAGTCAAACCGAACAATCAATTGAGGGACAACTTCGTGAATGCTATGAGTTTGCAAAACGAAATGATTATGTGGTTATAAATGAGTATATAGACCGAGCAATCTCTGGTATGACTGACAACAGACCAGCATTCTTGCAAATGATTGAAGATAGCAAAAAGAAAGAATTTGAATATGTTCTTGTATACCAACTAGACAGATTTGCTCGTAGCAGATATGATAGTGCCAACTATAAAGCAAAACTAAAAAAGAATGGCGTTAGAGTTTTATCTGCACGAGAAAACATTTCAGATGATGCTAGTGGCGTGTTAATGGAATCTGTGCTAGAAGGTATGGCTGAATACTATTCCAAAGAGCTTGGTCAAAAAGTAAAACGAGGCATAAATGAAAGTTTAATCAAAGGTAACTACATTGGTGGAAGTGTTAATCTAGGATATAAGATTGTTGACAAAAAATGGGCAGTAGAACCGCAAGAAGCACGCCTTGTGGAAGAAGTATTCAAACAGTATGCTAACGGCAAGTTTGCAAAAGAAATTTGCGATGCTTTGAACAAAAATGGTTTCAAGAATAAACAAGGCAAAAAGTTTACTGTGGAGATAATTGCGAAGATGCTTCGTAATAGAAAATATATTGGTGAGTTTAATTGTAAAGGAATAGTTTATAATGACATTGTTCCGCCAATCATAAGCAAGGAACTATTTGATAAATGCAATAAAATTATGGATCAACATAAACATAGACAAAAACACAAAAATAGAGTTGATGATTACATATTAAGTAGTAAGCTATATTGTGGATATTGTGGTTGCACTATGACGGCTGAGTCTGGTAATGGAAAAAATGGAACAAAGCATAGATATTACAAATGTAGAAATCGTAAACATTTAATAAAAGAATGCGAAAGTAAAACAATTAGAAAGGATTATATTGAAAATCTAATTGTTGATGTAACAAAGAAACATATTTTAACAAAATCAAGAGTAGATCATATAGCAAACTTAATTGCAAAACAATATAATGCCGAACTGGGAGAAAATTTAGAACTTGCAAATTTACAGGCACAATTAAAAGAGATTGACAAACAAATTGAGTCTTTAATTGCTGCAATTATGAATGGATTAAATTCCAAATCCATTGAATTGAAAATTAAGCAATTAGAAAATGAAAAATCCATTTTAACAGAAAAAATGGTTCTATCAGAATCGCACCAAACGAAGCCAATAAAACCAGAAGATATAAAACACTTTATATATTATTTTATGAGTAAGGATTACTTAAATCATAATGAAAGAGTAGAATTCTTTACTAAATTTATATCAAAAATAATTTATTATAATGACAGACTAATAATTATTTATAATACAAAACCAAACGATAGTGAAGAAATAATAATTAATAGCAAAGAAGATATAGAAAAGATTGAGAATACAATAAAAAATTTAGAAGAAAAAAAGTCGTTCAGCGAAATTCACGCCGAACGACAGGTTAATGGCGGAGGCTTAGAGATTCGAACTCTAGGTTGCTTGCACAACGCCGGTTTTCAAGTTTTTTACACACGAGTTAATTTAAGTAATTTCAGTTAAAAATAAGTTATTTAGGAAAAACAAAACTGCAAGAGATTTCCGCATAAAACCAACGATTTTAAGCCTTTTTACGCAACGATAATATCATTTTAAGTTATCGTAGTTAAGTTTATTAAAAATCAAACTTTTAACCCATTTGTTAGAATTTTGTTAGAACAATCATTTTTACTATGAAAGCATTAGAAAAGTTAATTAAAAAACAATTTGCATTGTTTTGGCGTTGACCTTTTTTTATTTTATTTAGCTGTTAACCAATATATAAGAACAACAATAAATATGAAAGTTTGACAAAAAGACTGATTTTTTGGTAATCTTATGTTATAATTACAATGACGGAGTAGCAATGGGACAGTTTCTAGATGATCAACTTAATAAAGATAAATACTACTATTGCAATGCAAACCTTAGATATCCAAAAGAAAATATTTTGGGTCTAATCTTGCAATTTTTTGTGAGCAAAAATTCTCGTGAATTACATATCGATGATATTGAAAAATATGTTAAAGGACAACTTGGTGTTGAAAGAATAAATTCTAGCGAATTCGCTAGATTATTGAATTCTAATAATTTTGTAAGTATTGATTATGTTAGCAGTTTGTATGAAAAATATAGTGGCAAACAAGTTGATATATCAAAAATAGCACCAAAAGAAATTAATAAAATTCAAAAACCAGTAAAAACACAAAATCAAAACATAGAGTATTACTACTGCTCAAAAATGGTAAGATTTCCCCTAAAAAATGTTATTACTACAATATATAATTACTATAAAGACAATAATCTCAATTCAGTAACTATTAACGAACTATATACATATTTAGGAGATAAGTACAAAGTAAAATCTTTTAACAGAGGAAATTTATGCGAATTGTTGCAATCTAGCGTTATCGTTCCCTTTAGTAAAGTTAAAGATCTTTATATAAAATTTGCTCAAATAAGTGATACTAATAGTTTATATGATTTAGATATGATTGAGTACATCTTTGTAAAAAATAGAAAAGTCTTAAGAAACATTATAAATACACTAGGGTTAGAATCTATAAAAGAAATTGTAAAAAATGGGTTATTAAGAACTATTACCTGCACCAATGCTTTAAATGAGTACTTTGGGAACGAAGATAACATTTTAGAATTGATAGATCCTAGCAAAGATAAAATATTAAATAATGAAGATACGAAAATTTTGCTTGAATTACTAAATTCTTTCAATGAAGAAGAATGGCTAGCAGTTTTAGAAAATGAATCTAATATCAAAGTATACATTCAAATGTTTATTGAAGATAAGCAAATTGAAGCAGAAAAAATATCATTCAGAAAAGTGTTCCTTTCATATCTTTCGTATGTAAATGCTGATAACTTGCCTGCAAAACTTCAATATTTATTCCCTTATAATGTATATCAAATATTGCAAAAATATAACATAAATATTGTTAGCGACTTGAATAAATTAACAAAAGAAGCCACAATTGAATTATACCAATATAAAGATATGGTAATAAATACAATTAAAAGACTGCAAATTAGTTTACCTAGTTATTTGAATGAAAGATTTAAATATTTAGTCCAAATGGTAAATAAAGATTATATACCGAGTTCACTTTGGCAAAATTATGTCATCATTCTTGAAAATAGGGCTGATGGAAAAACTCTTGAACAATCAGGAGCTTCTTTGGGCGTTACAAGAGAAAGAGTAAGACAACTTGATAGAAAATATATCGCATTATTTAACGAATTTTATAATGCAAATGGAAATTTAAATAATTTAATTAGAGCATATGCAAGCAATCCTTTGTTTATAACGAATGAAGATATACAGAAAATATTTCCTTTTAATCCAAAAATATTTAAATACCTTTTATCAAATATTGAAGTAGAAAATTTACTATATATCGAAGAAATTGATAAATTCTATTTTGTTGATGACTATGATTGGTATAAAGAAATTGTTATGTTTGGCGAAAATATGCCAGCTCAGATACCATCACAAGATTTGCAAATTTATATTAGCAATGCTCTTGAGATGTTAAAGAAAAATAATATTCAAATTTCTCAAGATGACTGTAAATTAATATTAATACAAGATTACAAACTATTGGGAACAATTTACTCAAAAAACAAGTTATCTCTAGGAGAAAAAATCAAATCAATTTTAATTAAATATTTTCCTAATCCTGTAAATATTTATGATGAACAATTCTTGTCATCACTTAGAGGGATATATTCAAAGACATATAATGACGATAAGATTAAAACTGATCACGCAATTCAATCTATTATTGCTAGAGTTGGGATGCTTGTTGGTAGAGGAATGTATGTAGCCAACGATAGAATGTTCATGAGTGAAAATTTAGCAAATGAAATATACGATTACATTATCTCAAGCGGAAGAACAATATTTTTAACCAATAACTTGTTTGCTATATTTGAAGATAAATTGTTATCAGAGGGTATAAATAATAAATACTTTATGCAAGGTGCTCTTAAGCAAAGATTTGACAGTAAGCTTTACTTCAGGAGAGATTATATAAGCACAACTGAGGATACAACCAATATATATGGTGAAATATATAAATTCATAAAAGAATCAAATAGATTGATAACATTTGATGAACTTCAAGAAGAATTTAAAGGCACGCCTTGGAATGTGCTTATGATGGCAATTTCGCAGGATGGAATATTGAACTATAGAGCAAAATATATTAGCGTGGATGCTTTAAAAATCACCGATGAAGATAAGGAGTATTTACATACTGTTGTTCAAAGTTTGATTTCCGATGGTGGCATACACCATACAAACGACCTACTCGCCTATATAAGAATGACAAACTATAAATTATTGGAAAAATTGTTTATAGAAGATCAATTTGCATTATACAGTATTATTGAATACTTATTTGGAAATGAATTTGAATTAAAACGACCATTCATTGCTCAAAAAGGTGTTAAGATAGAAAATCAATATGACAGAATCAAAGAATTCGTAGAGTCACAAGAAAAATTAACGATTGACGAGTTGCTAGATTTTGTTACGGATAATAAACTTCATTTGTATAGTATTAGCGAGTTTATTGATGGACTTGAAAACTATGTTTTAAAAAATGAAAACGAGATAGTTTCCTTATCAAAGACAAACCTAAATAAATATAATGTTGAAACAGCGGAAAAACTTGTTCTTAAAGAATTAGGAAATAAAGATTTTATTTTTGCTGATAAAATACAAATGTTCAATCTATATCCAAGAGAGGTAGAATGGACTCCATGGTTATTATATAGCGCATTAAATAAATATGGGCAAATATTGAAAGCAATACCATCAGACACAAAGTTTAAGTTTAAAAACTTTATGTATGCAAGACCTCTTATCATTAGAAAAGAAGTTCCTGCAAAAAACATCAACGAGTTTATTGAATACCTAAAGAATAAAACACAGTTTGATGACACTGAATTTTATAAATATTTAAAAGTAAAAGGACTAGCTGAATAGCTAGTTTTTTTCAATCTTAATAGGTAAATATGAAAAATATACCCAACATTTACAAAATATTTAACAAATGTATTGACAAAATTCTAAAAATAATGTATTCTAGCCATGAAAATTGATAAAGGAGCGGGAAATGGCAAAACAGAAACGAGAAAACTTCATTAGACTTGCCGAAAATAGAACTAATAAGATTCTAGAAATGGTAAGATTACTAGGAAATTTGTCTAACACTTCAAATTACACCTACACCAAAGAGGATGTAAACAAAATTTTTAATGCAATTGAAAAGGAACTTGCCGAAACCAAAAAGAAATTTGACACAATTGGTGGCGATGACAAGTTTACACTTTTATAGGAGGAAATTGAAATGATTGCAAAATGGTGCTTCCCATCTAGTAATGGTGGCGAAAAAAGAGGTTTAAATGATTCAGGTATTGAAACATTTAATGACAACCCAATAAAGTCATTGGCAAGAGAAATTTGCCAAAACTCATTAGATGCAGTGTTAAAAAATAAAACTGCAATAGTTGAGTTTAATACTTTTTCAATTGATGCAGAAGAATTTCCTGATAAAGCAGGTTTTAAAAGTATTTTGGAAAATTGCTACAACTATAGCAAAGACAACAAAAACCCTAAAACCCCTACATTTTTCAAGAATGCTTTGTTGAGAATTGATAGTCGAAAGATCAATATGTTAAGAATAAGTGACTTCAACACAACTGGTCTTAAAGGTTCGGATTGGGATAATCTAGTAAACAGTTCAGGTGCTTCCGAAAAAGCTGAGGGTAAAGGCGGTTCTTTTGGTATTGGTAAAAATGCACCATTTGCCTGCTCTGAATTTAGAACTATATTTTATAGTACTTTAGATTTAGATGGTAACCAAAAAAGTAAGGGTGTATCAAAGTTAATATCGTATAAGCTTGGAACTAATGAAGATGGAACAGACAACCTTTCACAAGGGACTGGTTATTATGGAATTGATACTCTTTATAATATTCGTGAACTATCAAATATGATTGAACTTGATAAAGATTTCAAAAGAACATCATCGGGAACTGATATTTATGTCTCAGGACTAAAAGTTACTGGACAAGAAGATTTTAAGAGTAACATTATTGCTGAAGTCTTAGATGGATTCTTGGTTGCTATTTGGAATGGTAAACTTGAAATAAGAGTTAATGGTTATATTATTAACAAAGAAACATTATCAGATGTAATAAGCACATATTCAAATAGTCTTAACGATAATACAAAAATGTGTTTTAACCTATTAGCAGATAGTTCAACTGAATGGTACTCATTACCTGTTAAACTTTCAGGAACAATGCCATTGGGAAATATAAAATTTGGCTTTAAGATTCTTATAAATGGCACAAATAAAGTTTCTATGGTCCGTGGTTCGGGTATGAAGATTTTTGATAAAAGTAATCTTTGCCCATCATTAAGATTTGTAGGTCTTGCAATTGTTGAGGGAGAAAGCCTTAATAGTTTATTAAGGAGTTTAGAAAATCCATCTCACAATAAATGGGAACCACAAAGAAGTCCTGATCCAACAGTTGCAAAAGATTTGTTAAGAGATATTTATAACAGCCTTACTGATAAATTAAACGAGATGGCATCTAAGATATTTGATGATCAAATAGATATTGAGGGTGCTGGCGACTACTTACCTGATGAAGTTGAAGAAGATAATTCCAACCAAAAACAAGAAAATATTCAAAATACTGAAAGTCTAAACAAGATTATCAGCGTAGAAACAAAAGTGTTGGAAAAACCACGAAGCGTTGCCCATTTAGAAACCGATGAAATCGGAGATGATATTGAGTCAACACAAGAATCTGAGGGTCAACCAACGGACGGAGATGGTTATGATGGTTTTAATCATCAAGGTAAAAAGCCACATGGCTCAGGCGAAAGAGATTTTGAAAATGTAGGAATGCTTCCTGATGATAGTTTTGGTGGAGAAGAATTAATTACGGTAAAAGCAAAAGATATTAGAGTCTTCTGCATTAATAAAAAAGAACAGATGTATCGACTTATTTTCACCCCTACCACATCATCGTCAAAAGGATATATTGCAATATATAGACTTGCGGAACAAAATGAAAAGATGTCGGTTGAAATACTTGGAGTAAAAGATCCTACATTAGAGTGCAATAGAAACAAGATTGGCTATTTTGAATTTAAAGATGGTCAACCATGTAAAGTCGATTTCAAAATTGAGGGCGAAGAATATTCAACAATGGAGGTAAAATTGTATGCATATAAAGGCTAAATTATATCCTTACCCAGTCTTGGCTAATTTTAATGATGACTATGTGGATAGCAAATTTAATGTGTTTGCGATTATACAATCGTTTCCTAACGAATTATTGATACAATTTAAACCTGAATTAGATAATGCAGGAATTAAGGCTTTAATTGATAATGATTCAGCAAGTTGTTATGTTCATATTGAGTGTTCACTAACAAGTTATAGAAAAATTGTAAAGATTCCTCTTGAGGGATTGGAATATTCTATTCCTGCTGATAGCATCGAGGGACCTATTAGTTTTTGTCCGTTTGTTATTGCAAATCAAGATATTTTAAACTATACAAATGCGAAACTAAATAAAGATTATGATGGTGCAACCTTTGATTTAGAAAAAGGTAATATTTTGGCTATTGGACAAGAAGTTCAAACAAGAGTTGAGAAAGAAAATGACGATTTAGCAAATGTTCCATCTATATTCGCAGTTACAGAAATTAAAGATCCTGCAAGAAAAGATATTGTAATTGATAATGCTGGGAATAAAATCAATGTTCAATTACCAAGCGAAACATTCTTTGAATTTAAGATTGCAATGGCAAACCCAAATTCAATGTCAGTTCTTCACTCTATGGTTATTATACCTGCTCTTATGAAATGTTTTGAAGATATGAAATCAAAGCCTGAAGAATTCTATACTTTTGAAGATCGTAGATGGTTCAGAGCATTAAAAAAGGCAATGAAAAAAATAAATATAGAACTTACAGAAGAAAGCATTATGTCTATTGACTCATTTACAGTTGCTCAAAAGCTTATGGATAATACCACAAATAGAGCTATCCTAAAAATTAATAAAATTGCATATGAAGGAGATGTGAACGATGACTAATATTGAAATATTATCAGAAGATAAAATTTTAACAATTAAAAGCAACAAAGCCGAAGTTGTTAAGTGTATCTCTGAATCAAAAGATAATAGTTGGTTAAAAGACTTCTTCCACGAAGAAAACCCTTTCACAAAATCTAAATTATATGTTGAAGATTTTAAACTAATAATAGGCGATAACAACGATGAATTGTCGAAATATGATTTAGAAAATGCAATTTTATTACATAAAATGCTGAAATTGACAGACAGTCAAGCCTGTGATGAGAGATTGTGGATTAGTTTATGTTTTGGTGAATTTTATGACTACATGAAATACCGTTGGTCTGTTGAGAAAAAAACAAACTTTGAGAAACATTGGTTATTCCCACTTGGACAAAAAAGATCGCTGTACTTTAATGGATTATCAAGACTGTATTGGTTTGCAAAAATAACATATGATGAAAGGTTAAAAGATCCTTACGAATTAACAAAATTTTGTTTTACCGATATTGACATGGTTTTACAAATGACTTATAGAGGATACGCAAACTCTAGGACTGTAAGACTTGCTATGTTAAAAGCATTAAAATCATTTATTGAAGATGGAGGTAGTTACAATAGAAATATCTTGCACGGAATACTTAAATATGTATCATTTTTAGGCGGTGCATATATTCTTGACTCTTTTACTGAAGAAGAACTATACGACAAAATTTATTGTAAACTTATAGACCTTTATATACAAGAGCATCCAGACCAAAAGACATTCAAACTTTAACTTAAGGAATTCAAATGATAAATAACATAGTAGAAGCCAAATATAAATTGACAAAGATAGAAAAGTTTCAAAACTTAGGTAGGTATGAAAGTTTAATACCCACCTATCTTTCAAGTGGAATTGAAGTCTATCCTCATCAAATTATGGCTTCTACTTTTGCTTTATCTAACCCCTATGTAAAGGGTTTTATATTCGCTGATGAAGCTGGGCTTGGTAAATCAATTGAGGCTATGCTTGTAATTGGTCAATACTTATTGACAAACAAAAACAAAGTGATAGTTATTATCCCAAATTCATTGTATGAGCAATGGTATAACATAATTTACAATCAATTCGGATTTAATGTTTTACCATATAAAAGCAATGATGATATTTCTCAATTAAAAAGATATACAGGCGGAGCTGTAGTATTAGCAACGTATGATTTCATAGTTGAAAATTATGAACCAATAAAAGAAATGGAATGGGATTTGTCGGTATATGAAGAAGCTCATAGACTTAGAAAGTATAAGATTGAAAACAATAAAACAGCAGAAATCTTGCACGACACCTTTGCAAACAGCAAAAAAATATTGTTAACTGCTACACCTATTCAAAAAAATGAAATGGATATATTTGGTTTAATAAATTTTATTGATGAAACAGTCTTTACCGACAAAGATGAATTTTATAAAAGATATTTTAGAAAACCCGAGAACTATCCCGAACTAAGGTCAATTATTGCACCTTACACTTTTAGGACCTTAAGGAATCAAGTGAAAGCGGATGTTAAACTTCCTGAGAGGGTTATAACAACACAGATTTATCACTTAAATAGCGAAGAACTTGCACTTTATAAACTTATTGAAAACTACATTTCTAAATCAGAAAAATGTGCATTCCCTGATATGCAATCTTATGAACTATCGTTACTTTTATATGGATTATTTTCTTCTAGCGTGTATGCTTTTAGTAAAACACTTAGTGGTATTTACATACGACTAATGAAAATGGGAAATGCAAAAGCTCAAGAAGAAGCAAAAGAAATTAAAGAAATGCTAGATGCTTCTACAAAAATTCATATTACAAGTAAAGATGAAATATTTATGAAAGCATTGGCTGGTGGATTTGCTCAACTAACGAAGCAAAAACTACCTAAAAAATGTATTATTTTTACACAGAATTTACAGACACAAGAACATATTTACAAAGTAATTAGAGATAACTCTGATTACAAAGTAGTTTCATACAATGGATCTACCGATAATCTTGTGCTAAGAAAATTTAGTTTTGATGATAACGAAATACTAATCTCAACTGATAAGGGCAATGAAAGTTTGAATTGGCAATTTGCTTGTTTTATTATAAATTATGACTTCCCTCAAGTTTTGCTTAATATGGAACAGCGAATATCTCGTTGTCATCGTATTGGTCAAAAAAACGATACTCTTGTTATAAATTTTATTTGTCCTGATATTTTCTCAGATGTTAGGAATTATGAATTATTTTATAAAAGAACTAATGTTTACGAAAAAATACTTGGTGCAAGCGATAGTATTATTTCAGGTGCATCAGATAAAGATGTTGAAGAAAACTTAAAACAAGCAATGGTTGATTTTAGAAACAAACAGCAAGTTGCAAAAGACTTTAAAACAATTGATGAAGAATTTGCTGATGATATTTCAGAAAGAAAAATTGAAAGCAATGATATTCTTTTTTCCACATTTAAAACAAGTTTGGTGGAAAAAACAAGGAATATGGCAGAATATATTAAACGACAAGTTGTCTTATTAAGACAAGATATCAATGACCTGACAAGATTTGTCTATAAAGACAAATTCATAGATAGTGAAACATTAGAGTATGAACAAAAGCACTACACCATAAATGCTGAAACATCATTAAAATTAAAATCAGACCCCTTCTACCACCTTAAATTTGAGTTAGATCAAACCCCTATGAATGAAAATACAATTATTGTTTCAAACCCCAAATTTAAAGGAGTAAAAGGTGTAATAACTGTTGACAATTTGGCTATATTTGCAGATATGTATATGGAAAATCAATATCTTTTCTCAGGGATGACTAATGATGGAAAATTACTTCAAGAAAACGATATAGACAAAATTATGAATTCTCCAATTATAGAAATAACAAACACAAATAACTTAATAGATTTAAACACCTTTGAAAAGGCAAAAGATAAAGAAATTGATGCAATTAAAGAAGATTTGATTAACAATGAAATCAAAGCATCAAGTGTTCCAATTGAACGACTAACAATGCAAGCCGAAAAGAAAAAAGAAGCACTTGCAAAAGAAATAACCAATTTGGAGCGAGAACTAATGCAAATTAAGTTAAATTCCACTGCTCAAAACTTTGCAGAAAAGTTTGAACTAAATCAGCGAATAGCAACTATGAATAAAGACCTTATAAAGAAAAAAGAGAACGAATTTATGTCAAAAATGAACATAAATAGCAGTCTTTCTTCAGAAATACAAAAAATTAAAGAAAAAATTCAAGTAAAGATACAAAAATCCAATAGATTTATGATATACTTTGAAGTGAGGTAAACAAATGGCAAAAAGTAAGATAATTAAGGAACTTGTAAATGAGGAAATTTCTCTTGCTTCAACACTTAAAAGAATCGTGATATTGGCAAATGATTTAGAAAATTGGGATTTGAAAACTTGGGCTGAAAAAGAGTTAAGTGGATATAATGGACAAGAAGAAACCGTTCCTGAATATAGAAAAATTTATAGTACTGCATTTTACTATTCAGGAGTAAATGGTAATTATCAAATTAAACATGCATCGTTGGATACAGGATATTTAGATAAAGATATTTTGGAAGAAGTGAAATGCTACGAAATGAGAGAATCTGTATCATGTCTAGAAAAATACTTAAAAGATTATAAAGATGGAATAAGTATTGATATGTCAGTGCTTGCTCCCTATGTATATAAAAATAGTGGACATAAAATACAATGTATATCAATAAGTCAAACATTTAGCATTTCGCAGGTGGAAAAAATAATTCAAACTATTTCTTCAAAAGCATTAAATGTTTTACTTAAACTGGACAAAGAGTTTGGCTGTTTAGATGATTTAGATATCGGATGTGATAAAATGTCAAAAAAGAAAGCAAATGAGGTAAAGGAAGAATTAAATTTAATTGTTAATGGAGATGTTAACATTTCAAAATCGCAAGTTGCATTGAACGATTCTAAAATTGACAATAAAAAAACAGTAACAAAGAATAAAAACTCTAACACAGGTAAAGGTAGCAACCATGTGGAAAAACACACAGATTTTAATGTCGATACCGATATAACAACTGAAAAACAAGAAAAAGAGAAAAAAGAATGTTGGTTGAAAAAGATATTTCACAAAAGGAGCAAATAAACATGGCTGAGAAAATGGATGGAAAGACAATGAATATAACACAAGAAAACATTGCAAAAATGCAGGAATTATTTCCTGAGGTTTTTACTGAGGGTAAAATTAATTTTGACAAGCTTCAAGTTGTTTTGGGCGAAAACATCGATAAATCTAACGAAAAGTATGAATTTTCTTGGAATGGTAAATTTGAAGCAATGAAACTTGCTCAATTACAATCAACAGGCACACTTATTCCTTGTAAAGAAAAAAGTAAAGATTGGGATACAACTCAAAACCTTTACATTGAGGGCGATAACCTTGAAGTCCTTAAGCTTTTGCAAAAGTCATATGTAAATCAAATTAAAATGATTTATATTGATCCGCCTTATAACACAGGAAATGATTTCGTTTATAAGGACAACTTTGCAGATAATATTGCAAATTACAAGGAAATCACAGGACAAGCCACAAAATCAAATGCTGAAACAGCTGGCAGATATCATACAAATTGGCTAAATATGATGTATCCAAGATTAAAACTTGCAAGAAATTTATTGAAACCAAGTGGCATTATAGCAATATCTATTGATGATCATGAAATTGCAAACTTAAGAAAAATTTGCGATGAAATATTTGGCGAAAACAATTTTATTGGCGAAGTAATTAGAAAAACCAAATCAATGACAGGTGACAATGGAAATGGCTTTAATTTACAACACGAATCTTTAATTATATACGGTAAAGATTCTCTTCAAGTAATGTTAATAGGAGAAGAAAAAGATTTTTCTAGTTACTCAAACCCAGACAACGATCCAAACGGAGATTGGTGTTCTGCAGATCCTAGTGCAAAAAGCGGTAGCAATAGCACATATTTTGAAATAAAAAATCCTTTTACTGGTAAGGTAGACTTGCCTCCATTGGGAAGATACTGGGCATTTTCAAAAGAAACACTAGATTCATACATTAAACAAGGTAGAATCAAGTTTAAACAGTCTCATAAAGATAACGAAAGAGGATTTATCTTTAAGAGATATAAAAACAATATAGAATCGTTAAACAATCCACTAAATAGTTTATTTGCAATAGACAACTGCTATATGAATCAAGTAGCAACAACTGAATTAAATGATTTGATGGGAGATTCAGTGTTTAGTTATCCAAAACCAGTCTCATTTATAAAAAAACTTGTTAAAGCATCATGCAAGGATGATGATATAGTATTAGATTTCTTCTCTGGATCAGGAACTACTGCACAAGCTGTTATGGAATTAAACAAAGAGAATCAATCAAAATTAAGATTTATAATGGTTCAACTTCCTGAAAAAATTGAAAATTCCGATAATACATTATGTGATATTGGAGAGGAAAGATTGAGAAAAAGCATAATAAAAATTGATAATGAAAATCCAATTGGCTTCAAAGTGTTCAAATTAGACACATCAAACTTGGTAAAATGGAACAATACCCCTACGGAAGATGTTGAGGAATTAAAGAAAAGACTTCAACAAAACCTTTTCTATATTGTTGATGGAAGAAATAATATGGACTTGGTTTATGAAATAATGCTAAAATATGGCTTACCACTTACCTTGCCTATAATCGAGAAAAAATATGGTGAATACAAAGCCTATGAAATTGCAAGCGATACATACAAAGTAATGATTTGCTTGGATAGAAATTTACCAATTGAAATAATTGAGCAAATGACTGATGAATCAGTTGGAACTTATGTATTTGCAGACCACTGCTTTAGTGATGCAAATACTTTGATAAACACTGAAGAAATATTAAAGAAAAAATCTAAAAATTTGAGGATATTCTAGGAGAAAATATGATAAACAGTTTGTTACCACCACAATTGAGAAAGCAACAAGAAGAAGAATATGAACAAAAAAAGTTGAAACAAGAAAAATTAGATTTTATACAAAAGTATATAGATGAAGCAGAAAGTTTAAAAGATTGTAAAGATGCTGGAACTATTAATCAATTTTGTGAACGATGTATTGGGCTATTTTCAGAAGAGATAGCTGGTTTTAAAAGTAAAATAATGGTGAGTGTTTATCAAAATTATTCTTTAAACCAAGTAAATTTAATTGCCGAAAAACTAAAAAAATATAAAATTGATTTTCAGATAAATAGACAAAGTATCGCAGAAGATAGGTCAATCAACTTTACAAATTCTGTAAACACTGACATATCTACAACAATAGAAGTCAGCCTTACACAAACATTAACTAATGTTATTAATTTGGAAGATTCGGAATTATCCGCTGAAGATAAAATTACTTTACAAAAAATGCTAACAGAAATTGAAGCTTTAAAAACACAAAAGAAAGATAAAAAGAAATTATCAGAAAAAATAAAAGATCTAGGGAAATGGATATTTGAAAAAGGCATTCCTGCAATAGCAAGTTGTTTACCTTACATAGCACAAACAATAGAAACCCTTAAAGGATAAAATTATGAAAAAATTACAGTTTAAGCAACAAGACTTTCAAGATAAAGCAGTACAATCGGCTGTTGACTTATTTCAAGGACAAATAAGCAGGGCATCAACATTTACGATTGTTAACAAAGATATGTTTTATATGGAATCAACAGGATATGGAAATACCCTTACTATTTCCATGGAGCAAATAGAATCAAACTTACATAAAGTTCAAGAAAGAAACTTATTGCCTTTGACTGATTTGAAAGAATTAAGATTTAACATTGAAATGGAAACGGGTACTGGTAAAACGTTTGTTTACACTAATACTATTTTGGAATTAAACAAACAATATGGTTTTAAAAAGTTTATTGTATTGGTTCCTTCCATTGCAATTCGAGAGGGTGCATACAAGAGTATGCAAACGACTGCTGACTATTTTAGACAAAAATATGATGGAGTAACCCTTCGCCCATTTATCTATAATTCAAGCAGATTACACGAAGTAAGAGATTTTGCTCAAAGCACTGAACTTGAGGTAATGATTATTAATATCGATGCTTTTAAGAAAAGCGAAAACTTATTCAACCAAGAAAACGATAAAATGAGTAAATCAGCAAGAGATTACATAAAAGAATGTAACCCAATCTTGATCATTGATGAACCACAAAGCATTGATAATACTCTAAAATCAAGAGATGCTATTAAGAGTTTGAATTCATTGTTTGAATTAAGATATTCAGCAACTCACAAAGAAAAAATTAACACAATTTATCGTTTAACCCCTGTCGATGCTTATCAAATGGGTATTGTTAAACAAATTTGTGTTGCAAATAATAGTGTTGTCGATGACTTCAATAAACCTTATATCAAATTAGTTGATACAGACAACTCAAAAGGTTTTACTGCAAGACTAGAGTTAGATGTTAAAGACAAGAAAGGCATTGTTAAACCAAAAGTGGTTACCGTTAAGCCTAATACTGATTTGGAAGTAGTTACAGGCAGAGATTTGTATTCAGGATATGTGGTTTCTGGTATAGACTGCGAAGATGGGTATGAAGCTGTTGAATTTATTAATACTGAAAGAGTTACAAAGTCTGCACCGCTCGGATGTATTGATGAAACTTTATTCAAAAAAGAACAAATCAGAAGAACTATTGAAATCCACTTGGACAAAGAACTAAGATATTTGGATAAAGGGATAAAAGTACTTTCCTTATTCTTCATTGATGAGGTTAAAAAATACAGAGATTATGACCAACCTGATCAAAAAGGTATTTATGCAAAAATGTTTGAAGAAATCTATAATGAGCTTATAGAAATGCCAAAATACAAGCCATTAAAAGAATTCTTTAATACCCCTGTTGAAAAAGTCCATAATGGTTATTTTTCACAAGACAAAAAAGGTAGAGTAAAGGATACAAAAGGCGATACAGCTGATGATACCGACACATACAACACAATTATGAAAGATAAAGAATGGTTGTTGTCGTTCGAGTGTCCATTAAGATTTATCTTCTCTCACTCTGCGTTAAAAGAGGGTTGGGATAATCCTAATGTATTCCAAATTTGCACACTTATCGAGAATAAAACTCAATTTACACAAAGACAAAAAATTGGTCGTGGTTTACGACTTTGCGTAAAACAAGATGGAAATCAACTTGTAAGAATTGAAGATAGAAATATTAATATTTTACATGTCATAGCTCAAGAATCATTTGCTGAATTTGCAGAAAAACTACAAACTGAACTTGAAGAAGAAACTGGTATTAAATTTGGTGTTCTTGATATTGGAATGTTTATTGATATACCTGTTACAAACGAAGAAACACAAGAAGAAACGAAGATGACATACAATGATTCATCAGACTTACTTGATTTCTTTAGAACCAAAAACTACATTGATGGTAAAAATAAAATTAAAGATACTCTAAAAAATGACTTGCTAAATAATACAGTTGATCTGCCAAAAAGATTTGAAACAGCAAGAGAAAGAATTATTAACCAAATTAAACAAGCGAATAAAAAGGTGGATATTAAGCCTTTCAAACAACAAGTATCAGTTAAGAGAAAAGACGATATGTTTGCAAATCCACTATTTACTGAATTGTGGAACAAGATGAAGCAAAAGACCATCTATCGTATCAATATGAACATAAATGAATTGCTTGAGGCTTGCATTAAAGATGTTGCCCAAATGAATCCAATTAGAAAGGCACAAATTAAGAAAGAAACAGCATCTATTAACCTTGAATCGTCTGGCGTAACATACAAGGAGCAAGCACAAAGATTTGCAGAATTTGACCAAAAGATATTGCTTCCTGATGTTTTAAGAATTCTAGAAGAAAACACAAAGTTACCAAGAGCTAATATTGCTAAAATATTAATTGAAAGCAACAGGCTTCAAGACTTCCTAAACAACCCTGAAAAATATATTGAAGCAGTTACAAGCATAATTAATTATAACAAATCAAATATGAGCATTGATGGGTTAAAATACACTAAAATTGAGGGCGAAGAATACTCTTGGTTTGAAATGTTTAATATGGACGATACAAAAGATGTTATCGCATATCTAGACAGTAATTGTATTAAGGTAGACCATTCGCTTTATGACTACATAATCTATGACAATTCTATGGTTGAGCGTAACTTCGCTGAAGCATTAGATAATGATCCTGATGTAAAATTGTTCTTTAAAATACCTGATAAATTCAAGATATCTACCCCTATTGGTCCTTACAATCCTGACTGGGCAGTTTATGTTCAAAATGAGAATGAAAAGAAAATGTATTTTGTAATCGAAACAAAGGGTAGTAAAAACATGGGGCAACTTCGTGGAGATGAATGGGATAAGATTCAATGCGGTAAAAAGCATTTTGAGGCTCTAAACTCTGGTATTGAATTTGATTTTGACACTCGTTGGAATGATTTTAAGAAAGATCATTGTTAATAAAATTAAAATTCATTGCCTCTCTTTTTGAGATAAAAGAAAGAAAAAAATTAAATTTTTAAGAAATCGAGAAAAACTTCTCGATTTTTTATTGCATTTATCAAACATATGTTCTATAATAACAAGGCATTGGTTAAATAGACATTATTAATTCTTGATGCTTCCTGTCCTGAGATAGCCCCACTCGTTCAGGCAGTTTAAGTGGCTCTTTAATAATGGTGCTAACTAAATTCAAAATGCTTGGAGGCGATAAATAATGGAAATAGAAATTAGATGCCCGCACTGCAATCGCTGTGTGGGAAAAACCTATTCTACGGATCCTGAAAATAGTGTTTTTAAAGTTTTCAAGATGCCGATAGGAACAAGCAACCCAAAAGAACGAATATTTCACTCAACCTGCCAAAGGTGTAAAAATGAAATATACATTCTGATGGGATTTAAAAATTAATTTAATATATTGAGTAGGCCCATGTGCTTCATAAAAAGTTTTTTTGTGTGGCACGTGGGCTCTTTCTTTATCTCGACAAACAAAGACAAACCTTGACAATATGTTATAGAATAAATAATTTACAACACCTTACAAGGTGTTGTAAAATTTAGTTGTAAAATACAAAAGATGTCCAATTTAGCTTTAAAATTAACTACGGAGGTCTTTTGTATGGGGAATCCGCCTAATATTTTACAAACTAAATATTATAACAAATTACATAAAGGTTTTTATGCCCTAATCCACACAGCGTTTATACGCTTTTCGGATTAGGGCTTTTTTATTCACAAAATCAGTCCTTTTCTAAAATTGCAAAAAAAATTAAAAAAGTTTTGCCGATATATCACCCATTGATAAATCGGTCTTTCTAAAATTCAAGTATCAATTCTAACAAAAGGAGGTGTTAAAGTGCGTAGCAGAAATATTCAAGCTGATATTCTTGATTTCATTTCAGATAATAAAGTTCACACATATCAAGCAATCGCAGATGCAGTCGAATGCAGTTACATAACTGTATATCGCCATGTGCAAGCACTTGCCTACCGCTTTAACATCGAAACCTTTAAAGGTGGGATTGATAAAGGTGGAATTCGTTATATCGGCGAACAAAAAGTAGATGTTGAAAAACTTACCTCTGATGATCTGCAACTCATCATAAGTAAGTTGTCATCGTTGCAGGATGATAACCCAAGAATTAAGTCTTTTATACATAAACTTTCCACTCAAAAAGATTTAAAGGAGAGCAAACATGAAAAATAAAAAAGAAACTAAACTTGAAAAACTTATTCGCATTGAAAAAGCAAAAGATCAAGAAGAAATTATTGATTTTTACTATGAAGATAAAGAAAGTAGAACCAAAGTTCTTATTCACGATAAAAGGAAAATAAGAGTTGCCTTACTTGAAATGGAAGAATACGAAAGAAAACAAAAAAGCGATATTAAAGAATTTGAATGCCAATATAATCCAAAAACTGACGATCCAATAGATGAACAAAACGAAATTGAAGATTTTGAGTACGAACCAAGCAGTTTTGAGCAAAATTTGGAAGATGCTTTGCAGGAAATGGCTGAAAAATTATTCCAAAATAGAGAAAATCAAAAAAATATTTCAAAATTTTTTAGAGAGTATCTTTCAGAGTTCTCAAAAAATCAGCAGATAATAGTATTTTACTATTATTTCCTAGGTTTTGGCATAAGTGAAATTGCAGAAATTTTGAATGTAAAACCACAAACAATTGATGGTTATATCAAACGAATTGATAAAAAACTTGCCAAATTTGGAAAGAAATGTGACTTATAATTCCCCTTATATAGAGGGGCAATGAGATAGTTTTGGACAAGCTCTCACTTATTAGATAACAAGTGAGAGCAAGGCCAAGACAAATAAAAAAACTTGGAGGCTAAAATGAAAAAAGATACTTTAAAAAAACTCACAGTCAGAGTGTATGATTCAAAAGTAGTTGAAAGACTAGACGATTTGTGGAATAAGCATTCAAGACTTTATTCTGCACAAAATACTTTTCTTTGTGATCTACTTTTGCGAGGAATTGAGAGTGTTGAAAATGAATTATCAAATATCAAAGAGATGCAGAAAGATGGAAATATTTTCAAAGAAATGAAAAGATTAACATCACTTCTTGATAGGTTTGTAGATGTTGGCTACGAACACTACAAAGAAAGTTATGTTATCGGTAAAGAGAACCAAACTCTCATTTCAAGACTTTATGATGTCATTTTTAGAATGGCAAAAGAACATGGTATTTCAGTTGATAACTACAATGATGGAACTTATGATGCCTTGCCTGATGGATTTGAAGAAGTTACAGATGCATTAATTGAGGAATATCGTGAGCGAGAAAACAACTAATGTCAATTTTATGATAGGCTATGTCCCTTGTCTTGATGGGTTAGGTCTTAACCACCCTCTGGTTAAAAGATACTATGGCGAAAGACAATTTTATTCTTGCCAAGATCCATCATACAACTATGTTGGCTATGTAAACAATGGAAGCGAGAAAAAGTTAGACTTTGTTGAATATTCAGGCAACAAAGAAAAAAGCACAGGCGTATTTGATTCAAATGGAATTTGCAGTAAAGAACGCATAAAAGAACTGAAAAGTGGACTAAAAAACACTAAAAGTTGTGTTTGGCATGGCTTGGTTACTTTTGAAGAAATGTTTGGCAAAAGAAATTGTAATTCATACGCAAAAGCTTACGAACTAATGAAATCGGAGTTTCCAAAGTTTCTTAAAATGGCTGGTTTTGACCCTAAAAACATTGAATGGTTTGCTGGATTTCATACAAACACTGAACACAGACATATTCATTTTAGTTTTTACGAAAAAGAACCGACAAGATATAGAAAAAATCATAAAGAATTATGTTTTTCACAAGGCAAAATACCTCTTAATGCCATTGAAAAGATGAAAATAAATATCGAATTGCACCTTGACAATATCAGCAGTAAAATCGCTGGTAAAAGAAATGAGTTAACAAAGGAATTTAATCGAGCAATTAAAACAAAAAGGATGAGAAAAAATATGTGGGATTCTATTAAAAAAATAATCGTTATTTTACCAACTTCAGGCAGGATTTCTTATGATAGCGATAATATGTTATTTTTGCGAAATAAAATAGATTATTTGGTAGATTTAATGATTAAACAAGACGATAAGACAAGTGCAATTTTTCGTTCGTTTTTAACTCTTTTATCTGAAAAAGATGAAAGTATTAGAAGAATGTGCAAGGCACACAAAATCAACCCTGATAAAGTTGTTTTAATGGACAAATATCGTGGCGATTTATATCGCAGATTAGGAAATCAAGTGATTAAAAATATTTTGGATATAAGATCCGAATTAAAACAATTTGATTATCAGACAAAAAATAGACTTATAAAAAAACGCATTTTGAGGCAAAAAAATGAGTATTTATTTGAAAAAAGCCTTAAATTAAGCGAAAAAGTGCAAATTGAAGCAGAAAATTATTTTAAAGAACACATGAGAGTTTTAAAAGAAATGGAAATAAAAGTTCTCATTGAACAAGGTGTAATTGAACTATGAAGATAGTAAAAAAGATTTTACTATACCTCACTCTTTTTCTAATTTGTCTTGCTTGTGGGTTTTTGTTTAATTGTTTTGTGTCAAACAAGTTTGTTTTTAAGTTGAACTTTGAATTGATATTTAATTCTAAAACTTTTATTTATGCAGGTCTTTTATTTATGGCAATTGTTTGCTTGATTGCCTACAACTCATATAAAGGATATTGGCGAAAAAATTCAAAAAAACTGATGGAAAGTTCTGATAAAGATAAACACATAATGTCAGGGCTTGAAACAGCCCATTTTCAGACCGAAAAAGAACTTGCTAAGAACTTTACACAAATAGAGTATGATGACCTAAAAAAGACAAGTTTTGATGGAATACCAATAAAAGCTGAATATGTAAAAAACAAATTAAACATTACATTTTCAAAGCCAGCACACACCCTAATTATAGGAACAACTGGTTCAGGCAAAACGACAACATTTATAAACCCTGTTACACAAATTTTATCCCAAACAAAAAATAAACCATCTATGTTATTATCAGATCCCAAAGGCGAACTATATTCTTTGCATTCAAAAGAATTAAAAGCCCAAGGATATGATGTTAAAGTTATAGATTTAAGAAATCCTTATTGTTCAGTAAGATGGAATCCTTTGGAAAGACCATTTGAAATGTATCAAGAGATGCTTCATCTTGAAGATAAAGTAATTCAAGATGAAGAAAAAGGCTGTTATTACTTTGAAGATAATGAATATTTTAATCACGAAGAACTTTTGTCGGTTTTACAAGTTAAAAAACAAGAAATATATGATGAAATCTATGAAGATTTGCACGACATAGTTTCAGTGCTTTGTCCAGTAATTAATAAGTCAGAACCTATTTGGGAATCTGGTGCAAAAAACTTTATTTTAGCAATTGTTCTTGCAATGCTTGAAGATAGCGAAAATCCTGAACTTGGTATGACAAAAGAAAAGTTTAATTTTTACAACATAATGAAAATTGCAACGAATACTCAAAATGACTGCGAAGATTTGATGAGATATTTTGCAAAAAGAAGTCCTATATCCAAATCAGTTAGCCTTTCAAAACAAGTGCTAGATGCAAGTGATAAAACAAGAGGTTCATATTTATCTACAATATTTGATAAACTCGCAATGTTTAGCGATAAAAGTATATGTGCACTCACTAGTAGCAACGAAGTAGATTTTGGAGAAATAGCATTAAAGCCAACAGCGTTATTTTTGCAAATTCCTGATGAGAAAGAAACAAGACATACACTTGCATCAATGATTATTTTGCAAGCATACAAATCACTTGTTGCAAAGGCGAATACCTATCCTGACTTGTCTTTACCACGAAGTGTATATTTTCTTCTTGATGAATTTGGCAACTTACCACGAGTTCATAAATTGGAACAAATGATTACAGTTGGTAGATCAAGAAAAATATGGTTTGCTTTGGTTGTGCAATCCTATGCACAGCTTGCAAAAGTCTATGATGAAAAATCGGCAGATATTATAAAATCAAACTGCAATATTCAAGTTTTCATAGGAACAACAGACTTAAAGACAATAGAAGAATTTTCTAAAAAATGTGGCAATTATTCACTTGTTCAACACAATGTAAGTTATAACACAGGTAAAAGTAATGATATTAATTCTTCTGCTTCAATTCGTGAAAGACCATTAATTTATCCAAGCGAACTTGCAGAATTAAATAACACAAAAGATATGGGTAATGCAATCGTAAGTGTATTTGGGTTTGCCCCTATAAAAAGCAAATTTACACCATCTTTTAGATGTCCTAAATATAAACTTACACCTATCTCCCAAGAACTTAAAAATGGGAAACCATTTTTGGAAGAAAAAGTGTTTTACGATATGCTTCAAAGAAATGCTTATTATTTCAAACCTAAAAATGAATCAATGCAAACATCTCAAGATGAAATTGATAGCTTATGTGAAAGAGTAAAAGCCACAATTACACATATTCCTCTTGATACTTTATTTGCAAAAGATAAAGAAACTTTGCTGGAATTGCTTCAGCAAAAACAATATAGAAAGACCATTGATTATTTGGAAAATATACTTTCAAATAACAATGATGAGGGTTTAATTAAGAGATTAAACTCAGTTTCAAAACAACTGAGCAAAATTATAAAATTGGAGAATCCAAAAAATGACAAAACCTAAAAGAAAACTAAAACACAAGTTTTGGACAGCGTTTGTTTTGCTTATTCTTTGCTTCAGTATAATTTTTAACAACAATGAAACCGTTACAGTTTGTCACGCTTTGGCAAGTTGGACACCCGGAGGAGGCTTCCAGCCCGGAATTAGTGCAACTATCCCCGGCGACAATATAAACCCTTTCCCTGATCTAATATTAGGCGGAGGCGGTAGCAATCCAAATTTAGGTATCGACACTAGTGGACGAATTTACGCAAGAGATTCACTTAAAGTAGTGAACACTGCTAAATCTTCCGAATGGGGCGGAGATAAATATTTAAGTTTTGTTGATTATTTCACTATTAAAAGAAATGATGGACGAAAAATATATTCTGCAACAGCTTACTATAATGAAGATTGCGATATTGTAAATTACAAGTCCTTTTTAACTGTCACTCAAGGCGGTCCAATGGATTCAAACAATAATGGTTTCTTTTGGACAGCTCAAAGAGCCAAATGGGAATATGGTTCATATTATTTAACTTTTTGCAGTGATGGTTGTACCGATGATTCTTGGGAAACTGAACTTGTTGATCAGAATAGTTCTCAATCAGGTATTAACCCTGACAAGGCGGAGAGATTGCTTGGAGATTTGAATTCAGGTGACAATAGTTTGCCTTATACGAATGGGTACTTCTCGGTTGTAGAATTTTATGGGGTTGCTTATTGGCACAATGAATTTTGGGGAAACACTTGGAATAAGCAAACTGTAGATGCAAGAATGACAACTTATATCTATAACAGTTGGAGAGATTGGAATAATACTTTGGTCCCTATGGATGACAAGGTTAAGTCTGATGATCAGCATGGATTATATAGTGCAAAACCATTTGTAGTTGTAGCAAAAAATCTAAACAATTACTTAAAAGTGAATGACACCAAAATGACCCCTAATGTTGATACAAATGTTAACGCATATTATGATGGATTTCATGTTGCAATCGTTAATAATGGAAAAACTAAAGTATCAATCGAAGATGGTGCCGAAGAAAAGTATACCGATTATAACTGCGTTGTGGATCAGGACATACCTGACATAAATTTAGTTTATCTCAATGCTAACGCATTAAATTCGATTAAAGAATCTTCAATTACAACTGATGCTGATGGAATAAAATCACAAACTGTCACTGGTGCAATCTTTAAAGACCAAATTCAGGTTAATTTTAGTGCAACAGAAAATGAAAGCCCTGAAAGATGTTTTGTTACCCATAATGGTGTTACGAAAGAAATTTCAAGTGGCACATGGCTTAAAGAAGCTGGGGATTACACAATTGTTGTTCAAGATTTAGTAGGACACAAAAAAACAATAAAATGTTCAATTGATACCACTTCGCCAAATCAAAATTTTGATAGAATTCAAAATCAAGATTACAAAGTTTCAAAGTGGTATTTAGCAACAATACCAAGTGATTTTATTGGACATGGAACATATTCATACCTTACCTACAATGAAGCATTAAACAAAGCAATTGAATGCGAAAAAGCAAACTTGGTTACAACTTATGAACTAGATGATGTAAATGATTTTCATAATACACATTTAGTCGCAAATGGAGATACCGTAAAGGTTGGTAAATATTGGTATTATAAATCAATTGATAGTCCAAATCTTTATGTGTATTACTTCACAGAAAATTTACTAAATCAAGCAATAGAAAAATATGCTAAAAATTATGTTAGTTCGGCTCAATATTTTAATTACAAATCAGATATTTATCCAAACGATTATGGAACAATAATTGATAAAGATATTTATCATAATCTTTGGAACGAAAGCAAAACACCTGCATATATTTCAAACGACTTTGTATTTAGAAAATTAAATGATAATGAGTCTTATAAAATTTACTATAAGAACATTGATAACGGACAGACGACATGGTCTGAACTTATTTACAATAAGTCTTTCAAAGAACAAGTAAATTCACATGGTTTATATCTAATCAAAGAAATAGATTATGTTGGACACGAAACATATTGTTATGTGTTTTTAGATTTGCAAGCACCTATGCTTGATGTTACAGCAAAAGTTTATGGTGCAAACGACTCATTTAATCACACAATTTCAAAGAACGATATTCCTGCGAACAATGAGCTCATTTTCTATTATGAAGATTTTGTCATCAATCAAGTTATTGATGACGATACTTGGTATGTTTTGCAAGTAAAATGTCCAAATGGAAAAGTTTTGAGATACACATTTGATGACACTCTTCCTGATTTTAATGAACTTGGCACAGGAGAATATCAAATCACCGCTTATGATAGAATTGGCAATAATTTTACATTTAAACTTTGTTTGCTAGGTAAAGCACCAAGAGTAAAATTTGAAACAATAAATGCAAATGAGCAATTAAAAATTTCTATAACTTCAGGCGAACAATTTAATGAAATTACAAGTCTTAAAATTTATAGAAATGACACATTGCTTAATAGTGAATTGGGATATGATGAGTATCCGAATGATGATTCAAACGAACTGATTTTTATATCAAATTCTATCAAGCAATACATATTCAACAAGGGTGGACTTTACAAAGTTGAAATCACTGATAACTTTGGAAGAACCACTACCCACGAATTCAAATTTGAAAAAGATTTACCAGTCGGAGTGCTAAAAGGCGTTAAGCATAATGGCAGAACAAACAAGAATGTAGAATTCATTTTTAACAGCACAAAATACACTGCAGTAGTTTATGAAAATGATAATCCTATATTTCCACCTAGTTCGCTAAATGATGCAAATATTTTAACAACTTTAACATTTAGTGCTAGTGATAAAATCAACAATGAATACAAGATTTATTTGTATGACAATAATGATTTTGAAAACCTTAATATCTATAAATTTACAATCAAAACTATCCCACCTGAATTTACTTTGTATGGAGTAAATGAAAGTGGAACAACATCAACTGATGTATACGCTTTATGGGATGCACAAGGTGGATATAAGGCAACTTATAAACTAAATGATGGAGATGAAATTCAATATCTTAATGGACAAATTTTATCTAACGAGGGAGTTTACATAATTACATTAATTGATGATTTAGGTAACAAAAATTCAAAAATATTTGAAATAGATAAAACATTAGACTTTGAAATATATGAAAATAATACAAAGAAAGAAATTGAAGAAATTAGATTTACAAATAAGAATATTCAAATTAGTAACAACGAACCATTAAATATTGAAATCATGAAAAATGGCGAACCTTACGCATATAAATTTGGAACATATTTTAATGACGAGGGCTATTATTTAGTTAAGATTTTTGACGACTTTGGAAATGTCAAATACTTCGAATTTGAGATAGATAAAACACCTCCAAAAGCAGAGCTGATTGGAGTAGAAAACAAAGGAACAACTAACGGATTTGTTCAAGTTGTTTGGGAAGAAGAAAATCTCACTTCAACCATCTACAAAGATGGAAATTATCTTGGAAATTATACAAGCGGAAGTGAGATAAAATTGAACGGAAATTATAAAGTAAAAGTGTCAGATAGAGCTGGAAATTTTGTTGAATTTGAATTCAAAATTGACAATAAAATTGAGTTCGATATTAACACTTTTAATGGTGGAATTTCAAATGGTGGTGTTAGGGTTGTAGCCAAAGAAGAACTCACTATTGAAATGTACAAAGATGGCGAACAAATTGATTACAACTTTGAACAAATTCTAAACGATGATGGAAACTATGCATTTATTTTAACTGATGTTTTAGGTAACCAAACAGGATTTAGTTTCACAATTTGGAATAAACCAATTAACAGAATTCAAAGAAAATTTAATGACCAAATTGAAATAAAAGAAATTATTTTTAATGAAGAAATTCAAGAGTTGGACATTCAAGATAACACCTTGTATTTGGTTGATGAGGGCTTATATCAAGTGACCGTTTTAGACAAAACAGTAAACAAAAATTTCACTTTCAAATTAACCCTTGACACAACTCCTCCAACAATTGATTTGGTCGGAACTGAAAACGGTGGCTACACAAAATCAGAAGTGTCTACACGAAATCCAAGTGAGAATCCAATCTATATTTACGCATCAAATGATGATGGAGAATTTGAATATAAGTTGGGCGAAAAAATAAAAGACACTGGCAAATATCAACTCGTTGTAATGGATGAAGCTGGCAACCAAACAGTGTATGAATTTACAATTGTTTATTCTTTCAATGGAGCGACAATTGCACTCTTTGGAGCATTGCTTGCAGTGGTAGTAATTTTGATAATATTCCTTGTGAAAAACAAGGTTGGATATTACAAAAACAAGACCGAGATAACTGAGATTGAAGAAACCACCGAAGAAATTGATAGTATTGAAAAGAAATAAGATTTTGTGGGTTATTCTATGAAATTTTTACTAAGCAGGAAAAGAGGTGACGCAAATTTTATTTTATCGGGCTAAAACCCGCTAAATATGGACACTTTTAGTGCCGTCACACATTTTGTGCGTGCCAGCACTTTGCGTCAATTTGCTTTCACCTCCCACTACTTAGTACAAGTGGGAAACCCACTTTACTTGCAGTCGCTTTGCTTACACGAACTTCCATTTTTAATTGAGATAATTTTAATTAAATTTTGGAGGAATTATTTATATGAAAAATATGTTAGCATCAATAAATTTTAGCCCTGTTTTAGAGCCTGTACTAGAAGTTATCAATGCAATTTTGTGGCCCGCCATTGGATTGGTCGGTGCACTTGGAACAATCTATTGTATCATCCTTGGAGTCAAACTTGCAAAGAGTGATGAAGCAGGTTCTCGTGAGAAAGCGAAAAAGGATTTAATCGGAGCAATTATTGGCTTCGTTGTGATCTTCGTTTTGATTGTTGGTCTAAAAGTTTTAATGCCAATTTTACAAGATTGGGTAAGCACACAAATTACAGTTTAAAGGAAAATGAGAAATGAAAAAAGTTCTTAAGATAACAAACATCTTTACATTTATTTTGATAATTTTAATCGCAAGTTTAACTCTCACAGGTTGTGTGTCAGGAGTCGTTTCTGAAAAACAATATAGTGAAATATTTGATGGTGTGGAGGCACAGGACAAAGATGGAAATAGCGTTTATTATCAGATGAGAACTTTGGTAGATAACATTGAGTTTAATTCAAACATTCAAAGCAAAGCGTATTGCAAATTAGATATTTACATTAAACAAAGTTGTCAAATTAGAGGGCTGGTTTTTATTATAAGAAGTTCGGAAAACTGCACCCTAAAATTTACTACTTTTATAGATGACGAGATCATCACTTCGCAAACAGTTGAAGCAAAAAATAATACAACAAAAAGTGTTGATTTATTCTTTGAAAATGAGATTGCTTGCGACAACAAAACAGACCTCTATATTGAGGTTGAAGAAATCAAAAATTCGGAAGAAAAATCAGACACAAAATATCAGTTTGATAGTCTGGTAATATTCCTATCGGAGTAAAAATGGATTGGCTTACAAATTGGATATTTGACCTATTCTATGGCATACAAAAATCCATCTGCTACATCATAGATTTTATCAAAGATATTTTCTATATGCTGGCTGGAATTGAGCCAGTAAAAGTTAATGGTCAAGAGTCGGATTTATTATCTCACTTTTTACTTTCTGATGCAGTTAAAAAAGCCTTTTGGTTAGTCGTGTTGATAGCGGTAGTGCTACTTGTGCTATTTGTCATAATTGCAATTGTTCGCAGTGAATATGCAAACGGAGAAAACAAAAAAAGTAAAACTTTAATTCTAGGTAAAGCGTGTCAAAGTTTCATTATTTTTATGATGGTGCCTTTTATTCTTTTAACTGGGATTACACTTTCAAACACAGTTGTTGGTGCAGTAAATAAAAGTATGAATCCGTATGTTTTAGAGCAAGGACAAGATGCAACTATTGGTGGTCAAATACTGGTTACAAGTGGATACTATGCCTACATTGGAGATGAATCCGAAAGACAAGAAATTGAAATAAAATTCATTACAGGCGAACTTGATTATAACGATATGGATGTCGTTAGTCAGTACTACAAAATACGAAGCCTAGACTTCTTCGTTGGAATTATTGGAAGTCTAGTAATACTTGTAATGTTTGTAATGAGTGCAATAAGTTTTATTCAAAGGATATTTGATATTATCCTCTTATACATCGTATCGCCGATTAGCGTGTCCACAATACCAACGGATGATGGACAAAGATTTAAACAATGGAAAGAGATGCTAATCGGTAAGGTGCTAGGAGCATACGGAATAATACTATCAATGAATTTATTCTTTATCATAATTCCACAAGTTCAACAAATTGCATTTTTTGGAAATGCATTCAAAAACGGTATAGTGAAAATTCTATTCTTGATTGGTGGTGCATTTGCAGTTACAAAAGCAAATATTGTTATTGCTAATCTTACAGGTAGTCACGCTGGTGGAAGTGAAACAAGAGAACTTATTGCAAATATGAGAACTGGTAAAAATATCACACGAGCAATTGGAACAACTGCACTTGGAGTTGGTGGAGCAATACTTGGTGGAAAGACATTTGCTAATGCAAATAAATCTGGTGGTTTTGCTGGTGGAATGAAAAGCACTTTCACCCAGCCTGCATCTAAATCAATTGTAGGCTCTGAAGATTCAACAAAAGGAACAAGATTTGGAAGAATGCCAACTAGAATAGCCTCACTTCCTCTTGGAGTTATGAAAGATATTGCATCAGGTGGAATTATTGGTGCTGGTAAAAACTTTATTCTAAGACTTAATAATGTTATTCGTGGAGATAGTGTTTTCAATCATGCACAAACATTAAAAAAGCCAAACATTGTAAAGGAGAATAATGATGCGAATAATACCGAAAAACACTAAGGTTAGATTGCAATTCTATAAGAATGTAACCATAACCGATGTGGTTCTTGCTGTGATTGGTCTTGGCTTTTTGGCACTTGCAGTTTCAAGCAATCTACCAAACAAATGGATAGTGGCGATGGTAATTTTAATTATCTTCGCACCACTATTCATACCCATTGGAGATGTTAAACTTTACAATGCAATTGGCTATGGCTTAAAGTTTGTATTTGCTAAAAAGAATTTTGCAAAATCTAAACATGGCAAGTCTAATATTGGAACAATTGTTCCTTACTTAAAAATTGAAGATAATTTAATCAGGCAAAAAGAAAACGGATTTACTGGTGTAATTGAAATCAAACCTATTGAATTCAATATGCTGAGTGAATATAAACAAAATTATTTTATTGATGGAGCGCTATCAAACATCTTAAAAAATATTGGAGTATTCCAAGAGTTAGACATAGTAAAACTTGAAAGACCAATAATCTTTGATGGCTATGTTACAAATGAATGCACTAGACTACAATCTATTATTGAAGCAAACGAAAACAAACAACTTTCAGAAAATGAATTCAGATCAAGAGCTGAAATACTAGAAGATAGAATAAACATCATCGATAAGATAAATTCAGAAGAAAAAATATATGCAAGTTCTTATTATATCGTTATTCACGATTTAGACAAAAAGAGTTTGCAAAACACATTAAATATAGCAGTCCAAATGCTAAAAGGTAGCAACTTGGATGCAAAACAATTAACAAACAAAGAACTAGCGTTATTTATAAAATACTCTTATTCAAACAATTTTGATGAAAGAGATTTTGAAAAAATAAATGAAACTGACTACATTTCAAAAAGCGTGCCTGATGTGGTTAGTTTCAAATCAACAAAAGTTATTCAAGATGGATATACATTATCTCACTTTATGATAACCGATTATCCTTTGCAAGTTCCAAATGCATGGGGTCAAGAGTTGTTTGATATTCCAAACACAAAAGTTGTTCTTAAAGCTGAACCAGTTGATAGACTAAAAGCAATTAAAAGAATTGATAGTGCAATCAATGAACTGCTTAGTCAAAGAGATATCGGCAAAGCATCAAGTCAGATTGATAAAGAAACGCACTTGCAAAGTTTACAACAAACACTTATTGGACTTCAAAATGATAACGAATCATTTTTTGATGTGTCAATCACAATCACTGCCTACGATACAGGTAAACAATCCACGAACAAAAAATTTGTTAGAAGAAAATTAAAAGAAATGGGATTCAAGTTTACTGAAATGTTTGGCAGACAAATTGATGGTTATATGACAAACCTTATAACAAAGGGCAATAAGACTAAAATATCAAGAGGGCTAAATTCTTCTTCTATTGCCTCCTGCTTCCCATTTGTTAGCAATGCAATACTAGACGAAAATGGGATTTTGATTGGAGAAAACAAATTGCCAACTTTTGTGGACTTTTTCAAGCGTGATGATGAGAGAGTAAACAGTAATATGGTTATCATTGGCAAATCAGGTAGTGGTAAATCTTTTGCGACAAAAACAATATTAACAGGACTTGCAAGTGAAAATTCAAAAGTTTTTATTCTTGATCCTGAAAATGAATATGGACACCTTGCAAAAAATTTGTATGGCAAAACACTTGATGTTTCAAGTTCAAAAGACGGAAGAATAAATCCATTTCACATAATATCTTCACTTGATGATGATAACCAAGATGGAACAAATAATTCATTTTATTCACATTTGCAATTCTTGGAAGAATTTTTCAGATTGATACTTGTTGGAATTAACGCAGATAGTTTGGAACTTTTAAACAAATTGATACTTGAAACTTATAAAGCAAAGCATATTACAGCAAAAACTGATTTATCAAAGTTAGAAGCAAAAGATTATCCAACCTTTCAAGATTTGGCAGAACTCGTAGATAAAAAGTTAACAAGTGAAAAAGATGAATACAACAAATCCTGCTTGAAAGTATTATCTAACTACTTAAACAAATTCAAAAAAGGCGGTAGAAATTCTGCACTTTGGAATGGTCCAACAACATTCAATCCACAAGAAAATTTTGTTGTGTTTAACTTTCAAAAATTGCTTGCAAACAAAAACAATGTTACAGCAAATGCACAAATGCTTTTGGTGCTTAAATGGTTGGATAACGAAGTAATAAAAAATAGAGATTATAACAATCTCTACAAGACTAATAGAAAAATAATAGTTGCTATTGATGAAGCCCATGTCTTTATTGATGAAAAGTTTCCAATTGCACTAGATTTTATGTATAACCTAGCAAAGCGTATTCGTAAATATGACGGTATGCAGATAGTTATTACACAAAATGTTAAAGACTTTGTTGGAAGCCCTGATCTTGCAAGAAAAAGTTCGGCAATTATAAATGTTAGTCAATATTCCCTTATTTTTTCGCTTGCACCAAACGATATGAGTGACCTTTGTGCATTGTATGAAAAAGCAGGTCAAATTAACGAAACTGAAAGCGATAACATTGTAAATTTGCCACGAGGTTGTGCATTTCTAATAACTGGTCCAGCACGCAGGACAAACATTAGAATAATTGCTAGTGAACTTACAAGAGAAACATTTGAAAATTAGGAGAAATCATGGAAGAACAAGAAACTAAAACTTATATAAATGTTGATGATCTTATTAAACAAGCAGAAGATCAATTCAAACAATTTATTAAAGATGGCAAATACAAAGACCTTTTGCTATCTATGAGCAACTTAAATTGTTATTCAATAACAAATCAACTTTTGATTCTTAAACAATTTCCAACTGCAACCTGCGTAAATGGTATGAAAGTTTGGAATTATGTTCACAGAAATGTGATTAAAGGACAAAGAGCAATCAAAATCATTGCCCCTTTAAAAGAAATAAGAAAAGAAGAAATTCAGGACGAAGATGGCAATGTAATTGACACAAAAGAAATCGAAGTCATCGGCTACAAAGTGTCTCATGTATTTGATATTTCTCAAACTGAGGGTCGTGAACTTTATAGCTTTAAGTGTGATGAAAAAATAGCACATGAATATTTTGAAACAATTAAAAATGCACTTGAAAGAGTGCCTCGTGGATATGCGGTTAAATATCAAGACACTGAAAGAGATGGTGTTGACGGTTATTGTGATTTTAACAATAAAGTTATAGTAATTCAAGACGGAATGCCTTATGAAAGGACTCTAACAACCCTAATTCACGAGATTGGGCATGCACTCGCAGAAACACGAGTACGAACAAACTTCAAAGGTTTGACAGGCAAAGAAAAGACCGAAATTAGAGAAATTGAAGCAGAAAGTATTGCACTTGTTGTGTCAAATAGACTTGGACTTCATACTCAAGACTTTAATATGGCTTACATTACCAAATGGGCTGATGGCGAAATTGAAAAATTCAAGAGCAATGTAGATGTTGTTCGCAGTGTTAGTTATCAAATCTTGTCTAGCGTAGAACCTGCTGTTCAATCTGCTATCAGAGATAAAGAAAAGGCACTTGAAAGCCAAGTTCAAGCCGTAGAAAGCACTTCAAACGAAGATAAGACAAATATTCAAGAAAACATAAATACAGCCGAAAATGAGCCTGCAGACGAACCAAAAGCCGAAGAAAAACCAAAGATAAGAAAAACGACTAAATCAAAGACAAAAGAGGTAGAACAATGTTAAGAATAAATGGCGAAGTAATTACTTTTATGGATGATTGTGATTTTAACAGCAAAGAAGAATTTATGAATAAACTTAGGTCACTAAGAAAATCTCCAAATCTTGCAAAAAATTGCAATTATAAAGAATTTTACGATATGGTTGGTGTTGCAATTCAACAGGCATTTTATATCAATGAAAAACAACTTATGAGATATAAAGAGTATTGCAATTCTAGAAGCATGACAGGAGCAACTAATGGAAAACAAACAAATTAAGGTCATAGTAAAACGACCAAATAGTAAGGCTAAAGAAATGACCATTGTGGATGAATTAAAAATCTATCAAGAGTTGGTTGAGGGCTATATTGAGGTTATCCCTTTTCCCAAAGATGAAAAGATTCACTTTGTAGCGAATGAAGAAGCAAAGATATATGGGTTTGCCCCAAATCTTTGCCTGCCTCACTACCGTGATGTGTTGTGTGGAACAATAGTCGCAGTAAGTGTTGATGAAGATGGAGATTTTCAAAGTTTGACTGATAGACAAATCAAAAAAGTAAATCGCTACATTGACACTTTTAATATGGACAAGTTGCTATTTAAAGACAAGCTGGAAATTCAAGAAATAATGTTAAAGAAAATGCGTGAATATGACCAAGAGGATGATTTATGCTAAATAATAATTTTCATTATAATCCACTCCAAATACGCAACCAAAACAACGATAAAGAGCCTGCAAAGACAACAAACGCAAGCGAAAAAGTAAAGTCAAAGTCAGAAATCTCTTGGGTTGAATTGATGTTTATTATTGTCGCTGGAATGCTTTTTGTATTTGCTTTAACTGCACGCATTATTTATGAATATAGGACCGATGACAATTCAAACATGGAAGTGGTTGTTGGATCTTGCACTTTCAAAAACAATGTGCTTATCAAATACGATGGTAGCGAATCAATAGTTAATATCCCAACTTACTATGAGATTGATGGCGAGAAATATGGAATTACTGAAATCGCATACGAAGTCTTTTATAACAATCCAAATATCGTTGAAATAAATATGCCTAACCAAATTACAAGAGTAGGATTATTTGCTTTTCAATATTGTCAAAATCTTAAAAAGATAATCTTATCAGATAAACTTGAAACTCTCGGAGATAGTTGCTTCTGGGGATGCTCAAATCTAGAAACTATCCACTTACCTGCAAGCCTTAAAAAGATTGAGCCTTATGCATTTTGGAACACATCTATTAAAGAAATAGACATTCCAGAATCAGTTAAAGAAATTGGACTAGGAGCATTTAATCAATGTCAAAAACTTGAAACTGTATATATTCGAAGCAATGAACTTGTAGAAACTTGGTTTACCGATGTTTATCAGGCTTTTTCTAACTGCTCGAATCTAAAAACAATTTATGTTCCTGAATCCCTTGTTGAAGAATATAAAACAGCACAATTTTGGTCGCTTTATGCAGATAAATTTCAAGCAATTGGAGGTGCAAATAATGCCTAACTGGGTACAGAACAGACTTACCGTAAAAGGTAAAGATGCAGATAAAATATTAAAACAATATATTGTTAAAGAACCTAGCGAGATAAGTGAATATTCTTTTGATTTTAACAAAATTAAAAAAATGCCTGAAAGTTTAAGAATTGTAAGCGGAAGCATAACAGATAACTGTCTTAAAGTTTATCTTTCATCTATTCCACTAAATGACTATTTTGATGAAGCCAAAATTCTTGTAAATGCAGAACTTCATCCAAGTATAACTGCAAGTGCTTATACAAGACTTCACGAAAAAGATCTAAGCGATCTTGTTCAAAGGTGTTTAGATTACGGATCAGACAATAAAGGCACTATTGATGAACCTGTATTTAAAACAAAGGAAGATGTTATTGCTTATGGAAAACTTGCAATAGATAATGTCAAAAAATATGGTTCAAAAGATTGGTATGACTGGTGTGTTAAAAACTGGGGTACAAAATGGAATGCTTGCTCAACATTTTTTGATGAAGAATTTCCAAACGAAGTTATGTTTCAAACTGCGTGGTCAGATGTTAGAGAACTTGTTGTTGAACTATCTAAAAAGCATCCCGAAAATACATTTGTCTATGAATACTCAGAAGAACAAATTGGTAACTACACAGGAATGTGTATGATTCAAAATGGAGATTTCAAAATGGTTTCGATGCCAAGCGACTTTTCAAAAGAAGCTTATGAACTTGCATTTGACCTTTGGGGAGATGGCACGAAAGAATTTTTCAAATTCAACGAAGAAACAAAAACTTACGAATATATCGATGATGAAGAAAGTGAGGATAATGACGATGCAGAAATGTGAAGAAACAAAAGGTGTTAAGTGGGATTATTACAATAAATTTAACGCACTTAATGACAAATACTTGTCCGACCAAGGCGAGGGCGAAAATATGGCAACGCAAATATGCACTGCCATAAACAAACTTGTTTACAAGTGGTACAACGATGGAGATGTTTATGATAATACTCGTGGACTAGCTGGTTGGTTAAACGATTTATCATCATACGCAAATTGGCTATACAAATATATTCCCCAGACTCAAAGTATTTTAGACCGTATTGATGATGCTGATGAACATCAATATGAGCAGTTACTTAAAGATTTAACTGATACTTTACTTAATCAAAAAACAATGGATTATTATTCTTCATTAGATAAACTTGGTTCAATTTATGACTGTGATGGCAAATTTAGATTTATTGAAGCCTTTTACGATGATGAAGATGATTATGAGGATGACGGCGATGAAGAAATGTGATTTGACACGAGAAGAACTAATTTGTGATGTGAAAATAAAAATCAACCAAGAATTTGAGTACTATAAAAAGTCTTTGTTAGAACAATCATTTAATTCTTTATTTAATAACGCAGGTGTCATTTACGAATACACAATATTGCATCACTATATCATTGCAATGATAGACACCTTTACAATAAAACAATTAAGAACTTTGAATGATGTGGAAACATTAGAATCACTAGTTGATTTATCAATGAACTATTTGCCCGAAAAGAATGCTCAAAGTTGTAAAAGTGTATTAAATAAATATTTTGATTGTATGTCTGATGAACAAGATGGAGAAATGGAATGAGTACAAGAAGTTATATAGCAGAAGAATTGCCTAATGGCAAATATAAGGTAATTTATTGCCACTTTGATGGGTATCTTGAACATAACGGAGAAATACTAATCAACCATTATCAAGACAGAAATAAACTTGAAAAACTACTTAGTCTTGGAGATTTATCATCGCTTGATAAAAATATTGAACCTAATCCAAGTCTTCCTCACTCGCTAGATTATAAAGAACAACAAAAAGATGTTTGTGTATTCTATAATCGTGATGGCAAAGAAAATAACCCTGATTGGGATGCTAAAGTTTTAACAAAGGAAGAAATGTTTGACAATGACTGGATTGAATATTTTTATATCTTCACTCTTGAAGATAAATGGAAATATTACGATTATGAACAAGATATTTTGCGAGATGTTGCAGAAGATTTAGAAAAATTAAAACAAGAACAAGAAACTTACAAAAAACAATCTAATGATGATGAGGAAATGTAAATGCGAAAATATCTTATAAATGGTCAGTTGTATAGCCCTATAAAAATGGGTGAAGTCAGAGATTTTTATGAGTGGTGCGAAGAAACTTGCACTTGTCATGATTGTAATGCCAAAGTCCACGAAGAACATGCTCTTGGATGTGATGCCGAAAGATGTCCTTGCTGTGGTGGACAATTTATATCTTGCAATTGTGATATTAAAATATTTTATCCACAAAAAAATAATAAAATGAGTGATTTAAAGGAGATAAAAAAACAAAATGACGAGGAAATGTAATGAACAAAAAAGAACAACTTATCTCTCAAATAAATCAAGAAGCAAACAAACTAAAATCAAATAATTATTTTGGGATTATAGATGAGAGAGAACATCGTGTAAATGCATTTGTTGAAAAGATAAAAGAAATAGATTTTGATGATAACGAATTAGATATTATGCTTGCTGATAAAAACTTGATTAAAAATCTTGCAAATCAAGAACCTAACTGGAGATTGCTTATTGCAGGATACGAGAATCAAACTGAAAATGATATTGGCTTTTACATCAAAGAACAAACAAAGAAAAAAGTATCACATAAAAGTTTGGACGAGGAAATGTAAATGCTAGAACGCAACAACATTTATCTTGGCGACTCATACGAACTTATCAAGCAAGTTGCAGACAAATCAATTGACTTAATTGTTATTGATCCACCATATCAAATTGACGGCAAACCAAAATCTGAAGAATCATTAAGTAAAACAACTAATGTTATTACAAAAAGCATAAACAAATTAAACAATGAACTTATGGATAATCATATTTGTGATGGAATTAAAGAAGAAATTTTTGATGAGTTTATGCGAATTATGAAAGTCCCAAACATATACATTTGGTGCAATAGAAAGCAGATACCAATGTATATAAAATACTTTGTTTTAGAAAAAGGTCTTAATTTTGAATTACTTGTTTGGAACAAGCCAAATGTAATGCCACTATATAACCATCAATACCTAAACGATGTTGAGTATTGTTTGTATTTTAGAGGTGCAAATGTTTGCAATCCAAAAAATTATGATGATGCAAGAACAGTATTCAAAAACAAAGTAAACAAAATAGACAAAAATGCGTTTCACCACCCAACCTGTAAACCTGTGCCAATTATTGAAACTCTAATAAAAAATAGCAGTAAAGAAAATGATTTGGTGCTTGATTGTTTTTTAGGTAGTGGAACAACTGCAGTAGCCTGCAAAAACCTTAATAGAGATTATATCGGCATTGAAATAAATCCAAAATGGTTCAATGTTGCAAAAAATAGACTTGAGGGCTGTGATGCCAATGGTCAACAAAGTTTTATACTGAGGTAAAAAATGATTGAAGCTACAAACAAATTAAACGAAGAAGAACAACTTGAAGTGTTTAGATTTAACCAAAAGATTAACAATGAATATTTAAAATATAAAGATAACTGGAAAACTTTGAAGAAAAGTGAATTGATTAAAAAATCTATTGAAATCACCTTTGTAAGGCTTTTAGTTAAATACCTAAAAGAAGAAACTTCAATGTCGCAAATCAGAGAACTTGCCTATGAAGAAAATTTACTAGATAAGTGCTATAAAACATTTATAAAAGAACTTTCAAAAGGCATTTACAAATACGATTGCATTATGGAAATAGATGCAATATTAGATTTAGCATTAAGAAAATAAACTCTAAAAGGAATAATAAAATGGAAAGAAAAGAATTAATACAAAAAATTAATGAAGAATATGAAGTTTTCAGAAAATACATTTTGGATCTATCAAAGGAAGAAATTTTTGATAGAAGTGTTGAAATTGACTTTAAAAACAATATAAAAGAGTTTTTGACAAATGAAGATAATGAAATTAGCGACACTGCACTTAAAAACTTGTCGCTTATAGATGGCTCAATTCTTGATGAATTGTATGGCGTTTATATTGAAAGCGATACCTACTACACCTACGATGATATTTGCGAAGAAATTCTCAACTATTTTGAAGATGATTATAGCAATGCGGAGATAGACTAATGCAAATTGATACAACTACAATGTTTGCAGAATATCCTGATGCAGTTGATATCAAAACATTAACAAAAATGCTAAATGGGATAAGCAGACAGTTTGCATACAAACTTATAAAGAACGGTCAAATCCCTGCCAAAAAAGTTGGTCGTGAATACATCATCGCAAAAGTTCATGTTATCAAATTTTTACTTGGAGAATAAGGAGAAATTAAATGAATGCTACTTTAACTGAAAAAAAAGGAAAATATTATATAATCATCGACTACAAAGATTCTTCAAATAAAAGAGTTTTGAAATGGATTTCAACTGGATTAGATGTTAAAGGAAACAAAAGAAAAGCCGAAGAAATAATGAAAGAAAAACTTGAAGAATTTCAAAATGATTATTCTTATAGGCAAAATCCTGAAAGCGATGTTTTATTTGCTGATTTTATAGAAGATTGGCTGGAACGAAGTAAAGCTAACCTGCAAGCATCTTCGTATGGTAGTTATCAATTACAAGTTAAAGCAATAAGTAAATATTTTAGAGAAAAAGGAATTAAACTTTTAGATCTAAAACCTATTGATATTTCAAACTACTACAAATGGATGGAAAAGCAAGGCAAATCTGTGCAAGTTAGAGAACATTTTCATGTGAATATTAGAAAATGCTTACAAACGGCTGTTAAAGCAGATTTAATTCCAACCAACCCAGCAGATAAAGTTGAAAGACCTAGGAGTCCAAAACATATTGCAAAATTCTATGATGGAAAAATGTTAAAAGAATTATTTGATAAACTCAAAGGAGATAGATTTGAGTATATTTATAAAATTACTGCAATGTATGGATTTCGTAGAAGTGAAATTATGGGGTTAAAATGGAAAAACATTGACTTTGATAAAAATATGATTTTAATTAGCCATGCAATGGTTCAAACAAGAATTAATGGGAAATCGGTTATCATTGAAAAAGATAGAATGAAAAATCAATCAAGTTTGAGATCTTTACCTTTATTGCCTGTTGTAAAAGATATGCTTTTACAAGAGAAAGCAAAGCAAGAGGAAAATAAAAAGAACTTTGGAAAACTATATTCAACAAAGTATGAAGAATTGGTTTGTGTTGATGAATTAGGTGTTAGATTAAAGCCTGACACAATAAGTGGACATTTCAAAAGAGTACTTACCAATAATAATTTGCCTATAATTAACTTTCATGAGTTAAGACATAGTTGTGCGAGCCTGTTGCTTTCAATGGGTGTTTCAATGAAAGAAATTCAAGCGTGGCTTGGTCATAGTACTTACGAAACAACAGCAAATATTTATTCGCACCTTGATCCAACAGCAAAATTCAACACAGCATCTGCTATTGTTGGAGTGTTTGGAACAAAAGAAAATATTGAAGAACAAGAAAAGATAAAGCAGAATGCTATTAACAAAATTGATGAAGAACGAAATTTTGAGAAAGTAAACGTTACAAAGGATATTGAAAATGGCTTAAATAAATACCAAAAAGAAGAATCAATTGAAGAAATTGATGAAGAAATTGCCATGTTAGAACTAAAACTTGCAGAAAAACGCAAAGCACGATTGTTGAAAAACGATCAAGATGAGATGTAAATATGATGTTTTTTCACGAGTTCTAACAAAAATGATGAATTCTAACAAAATTCTAACAGGATTTTGGCTGATAATTCGGTCGAAAAAAGCAGTCTAAACAATATTTCAAAACCACAATATATGGGGCGAAATCCTAGAAAAATAAGAAAAAAGCACCATATTTGGTGCTTTTTATCTGGCGGAGAGTTAGGGATTCGAACCCCAGGAAGCTCTCACTTCAACGGTTTTCAAGACCGCCGCTTTCGACCGCTCAGCCAACTCTCCATATTAAGTTTGAGGGGCAATTTCAGTAATAATTCTAACAGCCCCTAAATCTAAAAAATGTAAATTTGTTAGAATTTTTGTTAGAATTGTATTGTAGGTTGTGTCGATTTGTTAGAACTCAAAACTCTCAAAACCCACCATTTTACGGGCGATTAAGCAAAGATGTTAGAAAACAATGGAATTTTACACCAGCAGATATCTGCTTGTTTTCAAGACCGGTGCTTTCGACCGCTCAGCCAAACCTCCGCGATAGTTAAAATATATCATATTTTCTTTAGCTTTGCAAGAGATTTTGGCTAAATTTTAACATTTTTATTCTAATTGCTTTGAAATTTATAACGACATTGTTTTAAAGTTTTTTATTTGAGCACCATTATAACAAATTAAAGTTAATAAAACTATTACGTGTGAATTTAGTTAATGTTAATTAAAATTTTGAATTAGATAATAATTTAGCAGATTTTATTTATTATTTTACAAATTTTGGCATATAATTTGTAAACTGTTGGTTAAAATTTACATAAATTATTGAGATTTTTGTTGAGGTGTGATATAATTATGCAAATGGAACAAAAGAGTGTGTATTTGATTCTCAGCCAAACAGGAACGATGTTTTCACGCGTTCTCAAATTTTTTACTGGCGCAGAGTATAATCACTCATCTATTTCACTTGATCCTACACTTGAAGAGATGTATTCTTTTGGTAGATTGAATCCATACAACCCTTTTATTGGTGGTTTTGTGCAAGAAGGCAAGAATGCTGGCACATTTAAGCGCTTTTACAAAACAACTGCGGTTGTTTATGAACTTAAAGTTACTGATGAACAATACCATAACATAGAATTGTTGATTGAACATATGAAGAAAAACAAATCGGCTTTTCATTATAATTATTGGGGTGTGTTCTGTGCGATCTTTAAAACAAATGTTGCACCTAAAAAGCGCTTTTATTGTTCACAATTTGTTCGCACTTGCTTGGCTGCTTTTGGTATATCAAATTCAAAAGACTTGCCAAAGGTGATTAAGCCAATTGATTTTTTAAAACTAAAAGGCAAAAAGTTGATTTATAAAGGTGTGTTGAGGAATTTTAAATCGGCAGGATGCTAAAATTATGGTAAATTAATTGATATTTTTGTTAAAACAGTTTGTACTGATGATTTGTTAGACGACAATAAAAATGAAATAAAAAAAACTCACAATTGTGTGAGTTTTTTGTTTGTCTAATATAAAACAAGAATGAAATAAAATGGTTATTTAGTTTTGTGGTCCTTTTTGAACATAGCGTGTACAAGGTCAAGGCATTTACAACTATAACCGCATTCGTTGTCATACCATGCAATCAATTTTACGAAAGTAGGGCTCATCATAATGCCAGCTTTTTCATCAAAAATACAAGTGTGTTTATCTCCAACAAAATCGCTTGATACAACAGGCTCATCAGTGTAGCCAAGCACATCTGGAATAATTTCTTTGCTATATTTTTTCATTGTTTTGCAAATGTGTTCATATGTTGTAGGCTTTTTAAGTTTGACAGTAAAATCTACAACGCTAACATTGATTGTTGGCACTCTAAAACTCATACCTGTGAGTTTGCCTTTAAGTTGTGGTAAAACTTCGCCAACTGCCTTTGCAGCACCAGTTGAACTTGGAATTATGTTTGCACTTGCTGCACGTCCACCGCGCCAATCTTTTTTGCTTACGCCGTCAACTGTTAACTGTGTTGCTGTTGTGCTGTGAATTGTTGACATCAAACCTTCTTCTACGCCATACACATCATCAATAACTTTAACCAATGGTGCAAGGCAGTTTGTTGTGCAACTTGCGTTTGACACAACGTCCATAGTAGGTTCATATTTATCTTCATTTACACCGCAAACAAAAGTAGGGCAGTTTTTACCAGGGGCACTGATGATAACTTTTTTAGCACCACCTTTTAAATGTCTGCGTGCGTCATCGGCATTTGTAAATTTGCCTGTGCATTCAATAATGTAATCTGCGCCAGCACCTGACCAGTCAATTTCTTCTGGATTCATTTTTGCAAAAAATTTAACTTTTTTACCGTTAAGTTTTAAATTGCCATCAGTTGTTGCTTTTAATTCACTTTTTGCTCTGCCATGCACAGTGTCATAACTATATAAATAGCACGCATATTCAGGTGTTAAAAAAGGGTCATTTATAGCAACAATTTCAACATCATCGCGGCCAACACTGTTACGCATGATGAGGCGACCAATCCTACCAAAACCATTAATACCAATTTTTGCTTTCATAATTTCTCCTATTGAATTTAACTAATAATTGTATTGCTAAATCATAAAAAATTAAAAATTAATTATTTTTTATTTATTTTTTGCACTTTTTAACTGTTTTTTAATGTTTTTTGCAAATTTTTTAACAATTAAATTAATTAACAATAATTTTTTACCAATAACAATAAAATGATTCTACAAATGCAAAACGAAATTGTCAATTATTTGTTTAATGTAAATTGATTGATTTAAAACTTGTTGGCAAAAATTATTTTATGATTTTGCTTTATATTTTTGTGTATCTAGTTAGTGTAACAATAACACTTATTTTGCTTAGTGTAAAACAAAATAAAATTTTTCCTTTACCTGTTATTGAATTTAAAGATAAAAAAATTTGTTTTGTTTCACATCTAAGGCATAAAATTTTTGTTGGTGAATGCAAAGTTTTAGAATTAAATAATAAGGTGTTTTTAAAGCAAAATACCAAATTAATTGAGATAGTGAATGTGGCAAAGATAAAGCAAAAAAATGGTTGGCTATATTTTAACGCAAAAGGAAATGTTCAAATTGATATTGGCAACAAAAAATGGTTAAGATATGCAGAGATGCACATATCTTCAAATCAATTTGATTTGGCGGATTTAAAGCAAAATGCAGCGAAAGAATTAATGAATAATTTGTTTAATATTCCTGCTTGTGAAAGTTTAATAAGGTATCTTAAATTTATTAAAGATGTGCTTAAAATTGAACTGACTGATAAAGGTATAAAAGTAAAAAATAATCTTTATGGATTGGCATTTTGTTTAGATTATGATTTTTGTGGTAAACAAAAACATATCATATTCAATCAATCAGTTTGAAAACAAAATTAAATTTGTTATAATAATCATATGGAAGAATTAAACGAAGAAATTGCTTATAATATGACCCCGTTGGCTGAGCGAATGAGGGCAAGAAATTTAAACGAATTTATAGGGCAAAAACACATTGTTGGCGCAAATAGTTTGATAAGGCGTGCCTTGATGGTAAACAGGCTTGGTAGCTGTATTTTTTATGGTCCACCAGGGGTTGGCAAAACAACATTGGCGTATATTGTTGCAAGCGCGCTAAACTTAGAATATGTAAAACTTAATGCTGTTTCAAGTGGTGTTGCTGATGCAAAACGTGTTATTGAAACTGCAAAGAAAAATTTTGAATTGACAGGTAAAAGCACAATATTGATATTAGATGAATGCCATCGTTGGAGTAAAGCGCAAAGCGATTGTGTTTTGGAAGCTGTTGAACGTGGATATATCACTTTTATTGGCACAACAACTGAAAATCCACACATAAGTATGACACCTGCTATTGTTAGCCGTTGTCGTGTGTTTAAATTTTTACCTTTAACTGTTAATGATCTTAAAGATGCAATTTTGGTTGCGGTTAAAGATAAAGAGCGTGGCTATGGCAAATTGGATATAAAAATTGATGTTGATGCATTAAATCATTTAGCAATGTTTGCAAACGGTGATTTGCGCAGTTGCTATAATGCACTTGAATTGGCTGTTACAACAACAAAACCAAGGCTTGACGGAGCAATACATATTGATAAATTGGTTGCAAGTCAGTGCATTCAACAGCCAGTGATTTCAGTAGACGAAAACACTTATTATGATATGCTGAGTGCGTTTTGTAAAAGTTTGCGTGGCAGCGATACTGATGCTGCACTCTATTATGCTTTTAGATTGATTGAAGCAGGGTGTGATCCGTTGTTGATTTGTAGGCGTCTTATTGCGCATGCAAGTGAAGATGTTGGTATGGCTGATAGTAATGCAAGTTTAATGGCAATGGTTGCCATGAATGCTGTAAAAAACTTAGGTGTGCCTGAAGGTGAAATTCCGCTTGCACATGCAATTATTTATGTTTGTGAGGCTGAAAAATCAAATAGTGTGGTTGTGGCAATGAATATGGCAAAAGAAGATGCTAAATTCAATCCTGACGATAATGTGCCAGAACATTTAAAGAATTATCACTATGATGTTAAAAATCCACCTGAATACAAATATCCGCACGATTTTGGTGGTTATGTTAAACAACAATATTTGCCAGACAAATTGAAAGATAGGCGATATTATACACCACTTAATAATGGAAAAGAAAAGGGCATGATAAGAAAAAAAGATAGATTGAAATAACAAACGCGTTTTGCTTAATTTACTTTAAAATAGCATCTTAATTTGTTTGCTTTTAAGTTTGACAAATTATACAATATCAATGTGTGTGCATATGTGAATATGTTTTTAACATTTGAGTAAAACATATGCTCTGCATAAAACTAAAAATTTACAGAAGGGGAAATTATGAAAGAATTGAAAGGAACTCAAACTGAGAAAAATTTGATGACAGCATTTGCTGGTGAAAGCCAAGCAAGAAATAAATATACTTTCTACGCAAGCAAAGCTAAAAAAGAAGGTTATGAACAAATTGCTTCAATTTTCACTGAAACTGCTGATAACGAAAAAGAACATGCAAAAATTTGGTTTAAACTTTTGCATGGTGGTGAAGTGTCAGATACTTTAACCAACCTTAAAGATGCTGCAGCTGGTGAAAATTATGAATGGACGGATATGTACAAGCAATTTGCTGCAACAGCAAAGAAAGAAGGTTTTGCCGAAATAGCAAAATTATTTGAAGGTGTTGCAAAGATAGAAGCAGAACATGAAGCAAGATACAATGCTTTGGTTGAAAATGTAAGTAAGAAAAAATGCTTTGTTAAAAAGGAAGTTGTTGTTTGGGTTTGCCGCAATTGTGGTCATAAGCATATCGGTAAAACAGCGCCAAAAGTTTGCCCTATTTGCAATCATCCACAATCTTACTTTGAAATGGAAAAACAAAATTATTAAAAATAACATTTTAAAAATTATTTTAAAATTTTAAAAAAATCTTAAAAATTAAATAAAAAACATGTTTTTAATTCAATATTTATTGTTTTTTAGAAAAATTTTATAATTAAACAAATAAAAAAACCACCAAGTTGGTGGTTTTTTTGTTGAGTTTATAACAATAAATTTTTAAATTATTATTGTTAACTAATTGATTAAAGGTTTGCAACCATGTCTTCTTCATTGTTGATTGTTTCAACTGGAGCAATTGGAGCATTGATAATATTTGCAACGGCTGAGCCAAGTGCTGTTCTATCAATATCTTCATCGCCAGTGCGTTTAACAACTAACTCACGTTTGTTGTTTGTTGTATCTGTGTAAACAATTTTGAATGATTTTTTATATTTTGTGATTTTAACTTTTTCTAAAGCATTTCTAACATCTCTGCGTGCACGTGTGATTTCATTTGAAGCTGAGAAAATTGAAAGTTGTTCATATTTTTCAGTTGCTGTTTGAGAGTCAGTTGTCGTGTCGGCTTGTTCAGTTGTTTCAACTGCTTGAGTTTCAGGTTGTGTTGTGGTTTGTTGTTCAGCAGTTGTTTGATTTTCTTCAACTTGTTCAGCTGTGTCGGTTTGAGTGTTGGTGTTAATTGTGATATCTTCCAAAACTTTGCCTTCAGGGATTGATTTAACAAGACCAAACATTTCAGTATCTGCTACGTTAGAGTAGTGGTCCAATGTTAATTTTTTAATCAATTCATGACATTTGTTTTTGATTGCGTTAAGATTATCTTTTTTATCTCTGCCCATTGCAATGGTTGCATAAATATCTGCATTTTCAAGATTTTGATAAGAAGTTGTGTAACCTGCAAAATTATCACGCATATCACGGCTTATATTGTTATCAATGTATTCCATTAAAACTTTGCAATATTGCATTTCTGTAACAGATAAGTCTTTGCTGTTATCACGTAAATATTGAGTATAAGCAGCCAAAGCCCATAATTGATTTCTGTGCCATTTTTTGTGGAAGTAACTCAAAACATTACGTTGCCACCAGTTGCCATTTTTATAAGCAATGATTTTTTGATTTGATTTGTAAAGTTTTGTCATCAATTCTTTTATTGGAAGAACTGTTGTTGAATTGTTAAGTTCAGTGATTGATTCAATCTTAGCAGCTTCAAGCATTTTAAGATTGTCGCCTTTTTGACAATATTTTTTATAATGGTTTTTTGTAAGTTTGCTAATTGCTAAGCTTGCTGCAACTGCACCAACTGCACCTGTTGCTACACCTAATGAAATCCAAGAGAATGTGGCAAGAGCTGCATTAGGTGAAAAGAAACCTGAATTTGCAACAATAGGCATTTTTGATAATATGCCAAAACCTGTACCAAACACTGCACTTGTGATAACTGCTGGTTTAACAACTTTTTTAAGCAAGAAATCACGTTTTGGATGAGATTTAGGAACAACCATGTTTTCATCGTACAATTTAAAGTTGTTAGCCATAGCTGTGCGTGTTTCGTTGGTCAAAGCAACAGAAGTATTTTCTTTAGCAAGCAAAAGTGTGATATCTTGCAAAAGTTTTTCTTTTGTGCAAGTTTCATCGTCCACAATCATGTCTGCATGGTGAACAATAAACTCAACAATTTGCTTAATTTTTTCTTTTTTAGATTTGATATTTGTGATGTTTAATGCAACGTTTTCTGTGTCAATGGCTAAATCTTTAGCAAAAGAATATTCTGGAGAAATAGTTTCAAGATAACCATTTGTGTATAAATAGTTCACAAAAAAACCAGCTGCGTTAACAGTTGTATATTCGTTGCATAATGCAATAAATTGTTTTGTTGAAATTGTGTTCATAGGTCCCCCTTTGATTACGCTGTAAAGTATAAAGCAGGTTGGTCAGTTTGTCAATACCCATTTTTAAAAAATATTTATTCAAGTTTGCCTTTTGTGTCGTATTTTGCGTTGTTTTTGAATATACTTGCAAAATTTATGCTTAAAACTGACTTAAACTGATAATTTTTAACAGCTTTATCTAAACGGCTGATATAATATCACCTAAAATTGAACTTGTCAATAGGTAAATATAATATTATATTTAAAAAAAAATAGGAAATTTGTAAAAATTTGCCTATTATTTGCGTAATTGTGCCTAAAATCCACCTTTTTATTGCTAAAAAACAAAAAAATATTCAACTTTATTATTTTTTTGAAGTTTGCTTTAACTTTTACCAAAACTTTAATAATAACTAAACCTTTATGCAAAAGTTGAGAAAGATTTAGCAACATGTTGCTATTAAAAAAACAGGCTAGCCTGTTTTTTGTTTGCTATATATAATATACATTATAGTGTTTATACTTTAGAGTTTTGTTTGATTATATTGAACATTTCTTCTGCCACTTGTTCTGCGGTTTTAGTTGTGCTGTCAATAACAAACGCGCCTTTAGGGACAACTAATGGAGCAATAGGTTTGTTTATGTCAAATTTATCACGTTCAATAATTTGTTGTCTAATCTCTTCAAAAGTTATGGAACTGCCTTTCGCTTTTTCTTCATCAAATCTGCGCTTGGCGCGGACGTCTACGCTGCAATCAAGATAAAATTTATATTCTGCATTTGGAAATACAAAACTACCAATATCTCTGCCTTCAATAACAACATTATTATTGTTAGCAAAATTTCGTTGACAATTGTCCACCAAATTTCTTATTGACTTAAATTTGCTTACATATGAACAATGTGTGCTGACTTCATTGTTCCTTAAATAACTTGTGTAATCAACACCTTTAACAAAAACATGTTGGTAGCTGTTTATAAATTGCACTTCCAATGGAAGGGTTGATAATAAAGTTATGTTTTCATCAATATCAAGTTTGTTGATAAGTGCATAAGCAGTGATGGCTCTATAAAGAGAGCCTGAATTAAAATGAACAAAACCTAACTTTGCAGCCAAAATGTCGGCTACAGTTGACTTACCACTGCCAGCAGGACCATCAATTGAAATTATCATTTGCTATAAACTCCTTTTTTGCCAAGTTCGCGTTCTATGCGGATGAGTTGATTGTATTTTGCAACGCGGTCGGTTCGGCAAATTGAGCCAGATTTAATTTGACCAGCGTTAACAGCAACAGCAAGGTCGGCAATAAAAGTGTCTTCAGTTTCACCGCTTCTGTGTGATATTATTGTGTTATAGCCGTTTTCTTTTGCTAGACGGATTGTTTCAAGTGTTTCAGTTAAAGTGCCTATTTGATTTAACTTAATTAAAATAGCATTTGCGACACCTTTTTTGATGCCTTCTGCCAAAATTTTAGGGTTTGTAACGAATACGTCATCACCAACAATTTGAATTTTGTTGCCTAATTTTTTGGTTATTTTTGTCCAGCCTGACCAGTCATTTTCACTAAGAGGATCTTCAATAGAAATGATAGGGTAGCGTTTGATAAGGTCGTTGTACCAATCAATCATTTCAGCAGTTGTTTTATTACCTGCTTTGCTTTTGGTTAATTCATATAATTTGGTTTCTTTGTTATAAAACTCACTTGCAGCAACGTCCATAGCGATGGCGATATCTGTTTTTGGTGTGTAACCCGCGTTTTGAATTGCTTGAACAATGGCTTCAAGTGGTTGTTCATTGTTTTTAAAGTTAGGTGCAAATCCACCCTCATCACCAACAGCGGTTGGATATTTCATTTTTTTAAGCACTTTTTTCAATTCAACAAAAGTTTCGCTTGCCATTTGCATTGCTTCGGCAAAGGTTTTTGCACCAACTGGAACAATCATGTATTCTTGAAAATCAACATTGCTATCAGCGTGTGCACCGCCGTTGATAACATTCATCATAGGCACTGGCAATTTTGTACCATTGCCAAGTGTTTTAAATAGATGTTTGCCTTTATTGATTGCATTTGCACGTGCACAAGCCAAACTTACTGATAAAATTGCGTTTGCACCAAGGTTTGTTTTGAATTCTGTGCCATCAAGGTCTAACATGGTTTGGTCAATAAGTTGTTGCTTTTCAACAGGTAAACCAACAATGTGTTTTGCAATAATTTTGTTAACGTTGTTTACGGCTTTTGTAACACCTTTACCATGAAATCTTGTGCCACCATCGCGCAATTCAAGGGCTTCGCGTTCTCCTGTTGAAGCTCCACTTGGCACAATTGCTGTTGCAGTTACGCCATTTTGCAAAACAACTTCACATTCAACTGTTGGATTGCCACGGCTATCTATAACTTCATAAGCTGATACTTTTTTTATTTTCATATGACCCCCTAAACTTAAAATAATGATATCATTTTGCAACTAATTTTAAAAGCAAATTTGGTTATTATTTATTGGTTTTTTGAAAGGTTAGAAATTTGTTTTGATTGATTTTTTGTTTGTTATTGACAAAATTCGCACAATATGCTATCATTCTCATAATTAAATAACAACAAACAAAAGGTGGTCTATTATGAAGATTGAAAAGCATGGAGATTATCAAATGTTGGTGGATGATGCAGGGCACGTAGTTTACCCACCAGTAGCTGAAAAAATCCAAGATGTTGGTGAAAATTTGTTTGCTGTTTATTATTCTGGCAAAGTTGGTATAATAAGGGCTGATGGCAGGTCTTTAGTGCCAATGGAGTATGACGATTGTGGCAAGTTTAGCCACGGCTTGATTAAGCTTGAAAAAGGCTTTTCATTCTATTTTTTCAACAAATCTGGCAAACTTATCTATTTAGCAACAGGTGCTGATTATGTAACAGATTTTGATGGTGAAAAAATCAGTATAACAAATTATGATGAAGACCCTTACACTCATGAACGTCAAATAGCATATGGTGATGTTTATATTCCTTCAATCAAACAACCATATTTTGACTATGATTCGATGAAAAGAACAAAAAGTAAAAATGAAGATAAAGAAGATTCAGCAAAAGAAGTATATGAACAACAATCATTTTTATAAGATGTAAAGAAATTGGCTTTGTAGCCAATTTTTTTATTGCATTAATTTGTGTTAATTGAAAAGTTTATATCTTATTTGTTTGCACATATTTATTTTAAAATGAATTATCTTGTTTAAATCAATTTTTCTTCACAAACGTTGGTAAATATGCTAATATAAACATATGGAAATTTATTCACTTAAAGTTAAATCAAGCAAAAACACAAACATATTTATTGTGCAAGATAGTTTTGGTGAACATCAAATTCACAGCGATATAATTGTCAAATTTGGCATATCAGTAGGGCAATATGAAGAAGAAAAATTTTGGCAAGCGGTGGAAGAAAGCAATCAAATAATTGCATTTAATTTAGTTGCAAAATATTTGTCTTCAAGCATGAAAACTGAAAAGCAAATAAAGGACTATCTTTACAAAAAAGAGTTTAAAACAAAAACAATAAATGCAGTGATTGAAAAACTTAAAGAATACCATTTAATAGATGACCGAAATTTTGCAGTCAACTATATAAAATCAAATCCAAATTTTAGTGCCAACAAACTTAAACAGAAGTTGTTTGGCTTTGGCGTTGATAAGCAAATTGTGGCAGCGTGTTTAGATGATTTTGACGACTTTGATGGTTGCCAAAAATCTGCACAAAAATTTTTAAAAAATAAACCGCTTAACCAAAAGACAAAAGAAAAGGTTATGCGTCATTTGTTGACAAAAGGTTATAACTGGAATACTATTGGAAAAGTTTTAAATGAATATCATTTTGAATTTACTGGTTTTGAAGATTGAAAAAATAAATTTACAGACAAAAATAAAAAATAGAATAAAAATATAATAAAAACGGCAAAAATATAACAAAAATAAGCATTTTAATTAATTTTTTAAATATTTTTTATATTTTTATGATTTTGTTAAATATTTAAAACTGAATTTAGAAAAATTATTTAAAGGAATTTTATGATAGGAATAGACTTAGAAAGTACAACAAGATTTGAACATTATTTAGATGAAGGGTTAAAAAGATTGTTCACACCAAACGAGATAAAATATGCCAAAGAATATGAAAATTATTTAGAACATTTAACAGGTTTCTTTTGTGTTAAAGAAGCATTTGTAAAAGCATTGGATGCAGATGTTGATTATTTACAAATTGAAGTTCTGCACACTGAAACTGGCAAACCATACATAAATGAAACGGCATACATTAAAAAAGTTTTAAAACAAAAAAATATTGAAAATATTGATGTTAGTATTTCACATTGCAAGCAGTTTTCAATGGCTGTTGTGCAAGCAAATGAATGGCAAGATTAATTTGAATTTTGCTATTGACATAACTCTAATTTAAAGGTGATATAAGAATATGAAAATTGAAAACATTTATAAAAAAGAACAAGCGATTGTTCCAACAGCAACAACTGAAGCAAAAGCTGTAAAAATTTTTGAACTTTATTATGCACACTATGGTTATTTTCAAGTGCAAGTATCTCAACTTGAACATATGTTTTTTGAGCCAGTTTTGTACAATATTTATTATGATGCTTATGAACTGCCAGAAGGCGAAAAGAGAAAGAAAAAGGTAAGGCATTATTTCTATTGCATTGAAAATTTGGTAAGGCTTAAAAAGTATGGTCAAATTTATCTTGATTTGCAATTAAAGGTCAACAAAAAAGATAATTCAAAATCGGCAGAAGAAAAAGAAATATTTGCAAAAATGTTTAAGAAATATAAGTCAAGGCTTTCAAAAGCGTTTGATGAAAAGATTGATTATTTGAAAGATTTGGCTTTGCTTAAAGAATTGGAAAAAGTTGAACATAGAAAACTTGTTAGACCAAAAGATGCTACACGCATTTTAGAGCTTTATAAACAAGCAGACCCTGATAATTATTTTAAAGCTGAAACAAAAATAAAATCAAATTTTGATGTTAAAGTTAAAGCAGAACAACAATATGTTGAAGATGCCTTAACAGGAAAGATCGTTGAAAATGATAATATAAATCAAATTTAAATTTGCCAAGTTTGTGATAATAAAATGCTATTGCAAATTTTAACAATTTAACGAATGTTAAAGTTTAGTAAAAATATTTAATATCAAAAAAAATATAAAAATAATTTAAAAAATTAATAAAAATAATTAAAAAAATTAATAAAAATATAAAAAAAATCCACATTTTTGTGGATTTTTTATTAATTTTAAATATTTTTTCGATTAAAATTTAAT